>OBLF01000043.1_pt1 | contig 165448 bp, 121 predicted proteins | sample 1519231 | NCBI WGS metagenome assembly OBLF01 (sample SAMEA2602895, study PRJEB22501) | metagenome
TTAGTGGGCGTTGACGGATTCGAACCGCCGACCCTCTGCTTGTAAGGCAGATGCTCTGAACCAGCTGAGCTAAACGCCCGTTCCCGCTGCAAAAGCGGTGCAAAGATAGGCATTTTTTTTATACCGCAAAGCTTTTTGCGCAAAAAACATGCTTTTCTTGCAATATTTCGTCCACATTTGCCTCTTTTTTCAAATGCAAAGGCGGCGTACTTCGCGGTTAACGCGATTTTCTGTAATTTTGTAGCGACAAATTTTATCGCAATGAATACAGAAAAGATTATTCTTACCGGCGACCGTCCCACAGGTCGTCTTCACATAGGGCATTATGTTGGCTCGCTTCGCAGACGTGTGGAGCTTCAGAACTCGGGAGATTTCAAAAAGATATTCATCTTTATTGCCGATGCACAGGCTTTGACCGACAATATGGAGAATCCTGAAAAAATACGTCAGAACATTATAGAAGTAGCACTTGATTGGCTTTCGGCAGGACTTGACCCGGCAAAATCCACATTGTTCATTCAATCGCAGATTCCCGAGTTGTGCGAACTCTCGATGTATTACATGAACCTCGTAAGCGTATCGCGCCTGCAAAGAAACCCTACCGTGAAAACGGAAATCAAAATGCGTAACTTCGAAACCACGATTCCCGTGGGCTTTTTCTGCTATCCCATAAGCCAGGCGGCAGACATTACCGCATTCAAGGCTACCACCGTGCCCGCCGGCGAAGATCAGAAGCCCATGATAGAACAAGCGGTGGAAATTGTGAGACGTTTCAACAACGTTTACGGAGACACTCTTGTGGAACCGCAGATTCTCCTGCCCGAAAACGAAGCAAGCATGCGTCTTCCGGGAACTGACGGAAAAGCCAAGATGAGCAAATCGCTGGGCAACTGTATTTATCTGTCCGACACCGCAGACGAGGTGAACAAAAAGATTCGCTCCATGTACACAGACCCGGATCATCTGAAAGTTTCCGACCCCGGCAAAGTGGAAGGCAACACTGTTTTCACCTATCTTGATGCTTTTTGCAAAGACGAACACTTCGAACGCTATCTTCCAGAATATGCCAACCTTGATGAACTGAAAGCCCACTACAAGCGCGGAGGTCTGGGCGATGTAAAGGTAAAGAAACTTTTGCAGGCGGTAATGGAAGAAACCCTTGAACCCATGCGCAAACGCCGCAAAGAGTTCGAGAAAGACATACCCGCCGTTTACGACATACTGAAAAAGGGAAGCGAAGTGGCACGTGAGGTTGCAGCGCAAACTCTTTCGGATGTACGCAAGGCAATGAGGATAGATTATTTCGACGACAAGAAACTCATTGAAGAGCAAGCCAAACACTTCGCCGAAAAGCAGTAACATAAAACCAAACAAAAGGGCTGCACCACTTAAGGATGCAGCCCTTTTTGTATTTATCCGGTAATAACTTATTCGGAGATGCCATCGTAAACCAAATCAAACTCTTTGGTTTCGATATATCCGCCTTTTATTCCCTTAGGTCCATAGCCTGCGAAATAATGATAGTCGAATTTTGCAGTGTGTGTAGTGGGTTCGGCAGCCACAGAAGCAGCAAGTTCCTGCATTGCAGCAACCATGTTCTGATAGTTCTTCTTTGCCTCGGCTTGAGTTACATGTTCTGCACCAAACTGTTTGGAAATAGCCAAAAGTTTTGCGTCAACCGAAGCGAGATACGCCCTGCCGTCATCACCAGAAGCAATGGAACTTTGCGGTTTTCCGCTCGTAACATAAAGACCTACGTAATAACTTTTTTTACTAATCTTAGGTCCATCGTCCGAAGAGCATGATGTGAACGACAATGCCAAAACAAAGGCACACGAAATGATTGTAATTAGTCCTAATAACTTTTTCATTTATTTATAATGTTTGCATCAACTGCAAAATTAAGCATAAATCCTTTGGCGGGAAGGACTTGCGCACGCAAATACCATAAATAGCACCGTTGCTCACAGTTTGACACAAAAACATATCATCTTTTCACAAAACTTTCATCCGCCACAACATTCCCGGCATGGATAAAAACGCGGTGTCTTCCCGCAGGAATTGTGTTGATACAGAACTTCACGCATCCGTTAATGACATAATCCGATGCAAAGAACCTTGCCCCGTTTCCGTAAACGCGCACCTCGCAAAACTCATTCTCACAGTCCGGCAGCATAACGGTAAGAGTATCCGTAACAACGCTCGCCACGTAATTATTCTTGCCCATTCCGCCTTGCGAGACGCACGAGTCGAAAACGGCAACCGCGAAAATCACCGACATTACAAGAAACACAAAACGCTTTTGCCACATAAAAATACAATAAACCTTTTCCACGTAGCAAACTTAGTAAATTTATCGACACACCAGACACGCAAGACAAAGTTTTTCAATGACATCCGCTCTCTTATCCCCAAGTGCACCGGCGAAAACCCACTCCGCCGACACATAACAGCATTTGCCCACCGCCTCATCCGACATGAACCATACAAAATGCCTATCCCTCTATCCCATGCGGCACTTTTTTCGCCACAATTCCCCATATACCGACACGGCAAACAGGACACTATTTTTCGGCTTCCCCTTATAATAAAAAATACAAGGCACTTATTTTAAAATATGTGCCTTATATTTCAAAATATATGCCTTGTATTTTTTCCCATTATAAGTTTCTGAAAAGCAACAACTTTCAGAAACACAAAATTTCCTCTAAAAAACACCCTGTCAATCCACCATTTTCACATTAACCACCATGCTCCCCACTCTAATCGGTAGACCCCAACCAACGTATTTCAAAAACAACCCCAACCTCTGGATATTACTCCTCGAGATTGGAGATTATAACGTGCCGCATAGGATCACAGAGAAATTTATCTGCATCCGTAAGTTCCCAAGCCGCATAACGTCTTTCACTAAAAACATGCATCGATTCAGAACATCACCAGCATTTCCAAATTCTTCCTTTTAGTAACATCTGTAATTAAAAAGAGAGCTATCAGCCACCAAATCCCTATGCCTCCGCAAGTCAGCATTTTAAGAACTCCCCAACCTACATCTCCCACATATATACGGTCTATACCCAAATAGCCGATAAATATGGACAATAGCAAAACTGTTGTGGAATTTTTGTTACCATATAAACAAACTAATACTATCCTTCATTATAAAGGAAGTTTACTTAATTGGTTTTAACAATGCCCACGATACCTAAAGGCAAACAGCATAAAACTACTGTACAAACAATGACAAATGCAAAATATTTGTTTGGCTTCGCAGGTTCATAAGAATTTGATTGTTCTTCATTATCAATTTGTTCCATGACTATTGTTTTTTTGGCAAAAGACCTCCGATTTCAATGTTTCATATTAAGTATTTTTCTGTATAGGTTAATGCCACAAGAAATAGCGGAAGCCACTGCAAATACACTTTCTGTTTTTGAATTATTGCCATAAAATAAAAACATATAATGGCGTTCATGACTTTAAGCATCAAATACAGAATAAAAAATCCGCAGTTCACCCACAGTTTCTTAAAGTTCCACTGTATAATATTTTTGCATGTTATGTTTTTAAGCAACGATGTATTCACGATATATCAAAATATTGCTGTCGACTTCGATACTCGGTGATAAAGAACAAAACAGTTTTACAGGTAACGACAAAACAAAACAGCTGTGAAGAAAACGGCGAAAATATTAAGCTTATATCATAACTACATATTCGAACATCAAATCTCACCAATACAGTCTTCGTCTCAAACCATCCGGTCCCTTATGATTTCCCGACACTATTATTTTAGTACATAAAACATTGCATTTGCTGCTCACACCAAAGACTGCATAATTTCGCCACAATCTTTACACAGCATTCTCACACAAAAACAACTACGTTCACATTCTACTCATCTTTTTCTTCATTACAATCTTTGGAAAATTACACAACATAAACAATGCACCATAATACTACAACCTAATACCATTATCTTTTTATAAATTCCATACAGAATTCACAACACATATTTTCTTGAACATTCTATTCGTTGATGTTATTGCTCTAAATTACATGCAGGAATAAATGTATGCCCTTTCCCGAATGTTGTTTAAGCATAAAAATTATTAAGCATCACAATCACTAATAATCGCGTACACTTTTTGCCACATTTCTTCACCGACATATTTTTCTGTACCGAGAATATTTTTCTGTTATCAGACCTATCCGAGTTGCTTGCCCACCTTAATACTACATTTTATTCACAAGACTTTTCTCGTTTGTTTGAAACAGCCTGTTTTATACGTCCCCTAAAAAATGCTCACTAGTTTTCCGTTGTACAAAAATATTTTCTGCAATGCACAATACCACGAACACATTACATCATCACAACAAACTTATATAAATCATTATAAAGACAAAATAAAAACTATCTATACGTATAATCCTCCATTCCCACTTACTCCCAATAATCACATAAACATAGCTCACCAAACAGTTTCAATAATAAACAGCATACTACAAGCAAAAATCCATATTGCTCATCAAGTACCATTCACTTTATACGTCTCTTATAATCACATGCAGTTTTTTCATCACACCATAACATTATTACCCAAGTCTTTCGACTTATATCAACTCAAACGAAAGCAACTTTAAGCGCCCAAACACCAAAAACAAATAACTCAATGCAGGATACGACAATGAGTTATCAAAATATGCACAATAAAAAAGGTGCCGCACTTATTGTGCGACACCTTTATATTATTCTTGTTATTCTCTAATTACTGGAGCTTAACAATTGCACGACGGTTGTAAGAGAACGGACTGAGGTCGTTCACACCACCCTTGTGCTCAATGATAATGTTGTCGCGGCTGAGACCCATCTTAACGAGTTCGTTAGCAACTGCATTAGCACGTGCTTTAGAAAGTTTGTTGTTGATAGCTGCAGTACCGGTCTTGCTATCTGCATAACCTGTAACGACAACTTTCTTGTTATTATCCTTAGCATACTGTGCGAGTTCCTTAACGTTAACAAGATCTTTGCGTGAAGCAATCTTAGACTTGTTGATATTGAAGAATACAGATACAGGAGTTGTAGAGAATTCCTTGATAGTCTTGGTCTCTGCAGGTTTCTGGTTAGCAAGGAGGTTACGCAAACGTGCGTTTTCATCCTGCTGTTCCTTAAGAGAAGCATTGAGAGCGTCAAGCTGCTCTTTGTTCATTGCCATAAGAGCGTCAACATCGGGAACCTTGTTCCAGCCAATGGTCTTGCCAAGGTTTACATTCAAACCAACGGATACACCGACCATCTTGTCCCAATAGCGGCAATGAGTCTTCTCATGAGTACGCCAATCGGTCTTACCTTCGCCGTTGTTTGCATCGAAAGAACCTTCAGCTGCAAGTGCCCATACATCAAGATAAGCAGCCAAACGACGGTTGATACGGAATGAGTTGTAGATACCTACGTTGTAAGAAGGTTCACGATAAGCATATTTCGCATTAGCATCATCGGTAGATTTCATACGCTGCATGTAACCAATACCTACATAAGGAGCGATGTTCCAGAAACGTTTTTCATTGTAGCCACAGAAAGCGTTAGAAAGATTGAACATAACGTCTTCCTGAATGCCCCAATACTTGTAAGCATGGTGATTGTCAGCATCAACAACAGCCTTTGACCAAATACCTTGGAATTTGGTACGGAGACCAATAACCGGAGTAAACCATTTACCTACAGCAACCTCGAAGCCGAAAGTACCACGATCAACGCTGAAAGGATTCTTGTTGCCAAGTTGCTCCTCGTTGGTGTAAGCAGCATTAAACTGACCGCCTACCTGTACGAACCAGTTAGCCCAGAACGAGTTAGTAGCAACACTGTACTTTTGCGTAGGAATTTCATTTTCCTGCGCCATAGCACCTGTAGTAAAACCTACGAGTGCAAGTGCAAACATTAACTTTTTCATAATTACTAATTTAGTGTATCAATTTATCATTTACATCTATTCAATCAGACACAATTACTGCCTTATAATCATTTGCAAAAGTAACAAATACTTTTATATCTTGATAACTTTCTTGTAAAAAAATATCAACAAGGCGATTTTTTTCAGAGCAGCGGCTATTTCTCTGATTATTTTTCGTTTTGCAATATAGACACTGCAAAATAAGACCAGACCTACACACACTTATATACATTGAGGAAGAATTCATAATCCCACACACAGGATTTTAAGCACGAAAAAACACTATAAAACTGCAACAATCCTTGCTTAAGAAAATACTTTCTGTGAGTTTGCTGTTTAATGAAATATTTTCACGTCATAATATCCACAAAGTACTATCTAGGCATTTACACCTCTTGCAATCTACCCAAGAACTATGAGAACAATCCTTCTATCTTCTCTTGTGGAATTATTGCCACCACAAGTTTGCCGTCCGGAGTATATTTTGGCGAAGACGTAGCAAACAATTCGTCAATCATTCCACCCATTTCCTTATCACCGAGTTCCGAACCGACAGAAATAGCAGCGTGTCTTGCAAGAACGAGAGCTATATGTTTGTCAATTTCTTCTTTTATACCAGTTTTGCCGTCGGTTTCAGCCAAGACATCCTTTAGAAGTTCCGTCGCATTTAGAGTTTCCGTGCCGGCAGGAAGTGCGTTTATTGCAAAACTTCCGTCGCCAAGGTCTGAAATATCAAAGCCTGCAGCAATGATTTCACCTGCCGATGCTGCAAGCGCAGAGCTTTCCACAGGAGTGAGCTTAACTGTTTCGGGGAATATAAGACGTTCGCCGGCACATTTACGTTCCGACAGATTTTTCAGAAAACGTTCGTAAAGTATTCGTACATGTGCCCGATGCTGATCTATAACCATCAAACCGGAATGCACTGATGTCATTATATAACGCTGTTTGTATTGAAAATGTTCAAGAGAACGCCCCAACACAGGATTCTTTGGTTCTACCACATCTGGAATTATGTCTTCTTGCGAAACTTCATTATGACTACTTATTCCATCAAATAGCTTTTGCCAATTTCGCGGGGCACTATTTCTCGGTGGTGCAGAATTTTCAAATGGATTATATCCTCCCTCAAGAGTTATGGAAGGTTGCTCCACTGATTTTTTGCGAGGGTCATAAACAGGAATTTCATCAGGAGTTGCGGAAGAACCGAAATCAAGCTGTGGAGCGACATCAAATTTACCAACAGCTTCTTTTACCGATGCCATAAGTATTTGGAAAACCTCCTGTTCGTCTTCAAACTTTATCTCAGCCTTGGTGGGGTGAATATTTACATCTATACGAGAAGGATCTATATCGAAATACACAAAATACGGCACCTGCTCATCGGGAGGAATAAGTCTGTCATAAGCAAGCATTACTGCACGTCCGAAATAAGGATGCCTCATATAGCGTCCGTTCACAAAGAAAAATTGTTTTGCTCCTTTTTTTCTTGAACTTTCGGGAGTGCCAACAAATCCTTTTATTCGCACAATAGAAGTATCGACCTCTATATGAAGCAACTGCTGATTCATTCGTTTGCCAAAAACATCGGCAATACGCTGAAGATACGTTCCCGAAGGCAAATCATAAACAACGGAATCATTATTGACCAACGAAAATCTTACTTCCGGATGTGCAAGTACAATCTTCTCAAATTCTGCAACTATATTATTGAATTCTGTTTGATTTGATTTCAAGAACCTACGCCTTGCAGGAATATTGAAAAAGAGATTCTTTACCATGAAATTTGCACCGACATCACACGCCACCGGTTGTTGGTCCACTACTTTCGAGCCTTCGATTGAAAGACAAACTCCCAACTTTTCTTCCGACATTTTCGTGCGTAATTCTACCTGCGACACTGCGGCTATCGAAGGTAAAGCTTCCCCACGGAAACCCATAGTATGAAGGCAGAACAAATCGGAAGCTTTGCTTATCTTTGAAGTTGCGTGCCGTTCAAAAGCCAAACGGGCATCGGTCTCACTCATTCCGCAACCGTTATCAACTATTTGTATGCAAGTTTTACCCGCATCGGTAATAAGCACATATATTCTCGTAGCTTTGGCATCAATAGAGTTCTCCACGAGTTCTTTCACCACAGAAGCCGGACGCTGAATAACTTCTCCCGCAGCTATTTGATTAGCCACGGAATCCGGAAGTAGATGTATTATATCAGGCATTTATTTTGTATATTCGGATGTTTTGAAAAGACAGCGGTAATATATTCCGCATATATGGTTCAGCGCATGCCGCCACTTATTTGTTTTCCTATTTTCTTTCGTGCAATTTCAGAAAGCGTTTGCAAAGGAGCCTGGCGGCGAACAGTTTCATGCAATTCCGTTCCTGCGGCTTTTTCTTTCCACTCAAATATATCGTCCTTGTTTTTCGGTCGTATATAATCAAACCACGCAAAGTTTTTAAGGAACAGTTGGTCTTGAGGCGCGAGTTTCAACGGATACATCGTACCGCTTGCCGGAGCACTCCATATACGATTCATTTTACGGTCTTTCATGTACATTCTCAGTTCCGAAGTTTGCATGCGATTAAGCCCAATCATAACGCTATCGCTGTCGTAAGGGAAATAAGCCACATCTACATTGCCGAGAACCTTGCTCCAAGAAAGTTTTCCCCCATTGAAATAAGCATACATCTCACGTCCCGCAACCTGATTATAACATGCACTATCAAGTTGCTGGGCAAGTAAAGCCTGTCTTATTACATGAACGCTGTCAATTGTAGAATCGCACATAAAAACCTGTATTTCCTCACCAAGTAGTTGTTGGTTATTATTCCAAACAATAGGATTGCCGTACATGGTCATTTTCTTATTCTTCGAATCATATTTCAAAGAGTCGCAAACGCTCTGCACATCGGAACGAAACGCCCTTGCTTTATGATAACCATGAACAAGTCTGTAAACACTGTCGGTTCTTATGTTGTAAGTAAAAATCTTAAAGGTATCGGCATGCATGAAAAGGGTATCCGGCGAAGAATAGTCGCGCACTACTGCATTTTTTGTTGCCATTGCATAACCCGTTGTGTCATCATATTCACAATAATCTCCGGTAAGAAGATTCTTGTTACCTTTGTCGTTATATACAATATTATTATAGGCATGCATTTTCCCGTTTTTCTTATCATAATACATGCTATCGCCCGTCATTGTACTTTTCCCGTTAATCACAACCGAACGATCAAACAGCTCCGCATAATCCTTGGCAGTATCGTAATACCCACGCTCGGTATAAATACGATTTCCATCACTGTTTATATTAGACGGTCCCACAATGTGAGTGATTTTAGTAAGAGTATTATAGTGCAGTGTGTCTGAAGTTAGCGTAAAACGTTCGTTGGTCAATTTTACATGATAATTGAAAACCGCTTCACGCGTCTGCGGAGAATATTCCCCCCAATCCGACACAAGAGTATTTTTGCCGTCATACAATTTCCCTCCGTCGAAGAAATAGCCCAAATCATACAGCTTATCATAATTAAGGCTGTCGGTAACGAGAAGTGTACCACGGTGTTTGAGATGAACATTCTTGCGTGCCTGCGCTATTTGTGCGTCTCCGTCATATTTCAGATAGTCGCCGGTTAATGACAAAGTATCTCCCTGTACCATTTTCACATGGCTGAAAGCCTCAAAAGAATTAGAAGCTTTATAATAGTAAGCACTGTCGCAATATAGTTTTATATTGCCATGCAAAAACTCCACATTGCCGTTAAGAATATTGGCGTTGGGGTTCTTCATTATGTCATAGTGCAGGCGGTCGGCATGAACAAGCACTATACGTCCGCCTTTTTGTCTCTTGGCTCCTTTCTTCACGGGTGTAAGTGCCATTGCACTTACTGTTGAAACCAAAATGACAAATAGAGAAACGAGGCACAAACTGCATGATTGCGATCTGTGCCTTAAGTGTTTCTTATTTATATTTACCTTGTCGCCTTTCATTTCTTAACCCAACCCGGATAGTGGAAATCACAATCGCGCCATTCGGGTTTGATGCTTATATAGGTTGTTTTCTGTTTCTCGCGAATCCAATCGTCTATGACTTTTGTCTGCTCCTTGTTTACGAGAATGTTCTGAAGTGTCTGAAAATCTTCGGTCATCGAAGCATAATGTTCTTCATTACGGCTCTTCAGTTTAACTATTGCGCAAACTTTCTGTCCCTTAGGCGTGGTCATTGAAAAAGGTTTGGAAATTTCGCCTGGTTGCATGGTGCTTACGACTTTCGCCACATCCTGCGGAAGGTCGCGAAGCTCGAACCACTGCGTCATTCCCGCGCGGGGATTGTTGGGCGAAACACTCTTTCCCATTATACCGCGATTGTTGCGCGTATCCTTATCGTCGGAATATACAACAGCATCGTCAAAAGTTATCTTTCCGCTTTTTATATCTTCTGAAATGGAGTCAAGTCGCGAAAGACAGGCTTTGATGGCCTCGTCGCTTATATTCGGTTTCTTCAATATGTGGCGCACACGAATCTTGTCGCCACGTCTGTCAATGAGCTGAATTATATGATAGCCGAATTCCGTCTTTACTATGCGCGAAACCTTTTTGGGATCGGTTAGAGAAAAAGCTACGTTTGCAAATTCGGGAACGAGCTCACCTTTTCCCATGTAAGGAAGTTCACCACCGTTACGCCTTGTGCCTTCATCTTCGCTATACATCATGGCAAGCGTTGAAAAATCACTTTCTCCCGAAGTTATTCTCTTTGTATAGTCGCGCAATTCATTTTCTATATGTTCCACTTCATCGCGGCTTACCTCGCGAGTATTTGTTATTATCTGAACTTCATAGCGCGTTGGAATCAGTGGGAGACTGTCCTGAGGCACGTTTTTGAAATAATTTCTTACTTCCGCCGGAGTTACTTTCACATCAGCTGCAATTTTACGCTTCACTTCGTCAACAACCATCATTCTTTTCAGTTGTTCCATGGTTTGCTGGCGAATCTGTGTCATGGGCTTGCGCATATATTCCTCAAGCTTTTCTTTGGAACCAGCCATTTGAATCATATAGTTCAGACGATATTCCAATTCGTGGAGCACATCGCCGTCCTTTACCTCTATACTATCTATCAGCGCCTGATGAAGAAAGAGTTTCTGTATAGCCATTTGCTCGGGAATAACACAACGCGGATTTCCTTCCACTTGTTCTCCGTTTACTTCGGATGCAAGACGTTGTTCTTCAACTTCGGATTTCAATATAGGGTCATCGCCAACAATCCAAATAATCTCGTCGATTATATTATTGTCTTGGGCAAAAGCTGCTGACGGCAACAATAACGCCGAAACATACAGCAAAATGTTTCTGAGAATTTTCATATATTCCTTTTATGTTACATGGAATCAATGGTTGCTTACGGTGGTTACAATATCGTCGCGGACTTCCACTTTGGCTTCGGAACGGAGTTTCTTCATCCATTCCTTTTCTTTGAAATCCTGATAATCACTAACCACCTGTGCCTTTACATCGGCAAGTTCTTCGGGACCTTTCTTAAGCAATTTGCCTTGCATTCCGAGATACGGGTAAGATTTATGCTCCTTAATCTTTACGTTGTCGTCTTTGAAAACGTATTTATCCACATAACGGTTCTCGCCTTGTTTCCATACGCCATACGAAGCCACAACCTTATCCTTGCCATTGTTGTTGAACTGTTTTTTTATGACATCGAACCAACCCTTACCGCTGCATTTCTTAAGCACAGCCTTCACGGGCTTTACAAGAGCCTCTTCGGAAGTATGGAACACGAAACCTTTGTATCGCGGAGAATCCCAATTATAGTTTTTCTTGTTTTTCTTGAAAAACGCTTCCATACCTGCCCGGTCTTTTTCTGCCTTGTCCCAAACTTCCTGCTTGGTTATGTTGTATGCAAGCAGTCCCTCGCGATAATCTTTCACGGTGTTCTTCATGGCAGTATCGTCCACTTCGTGCTCTTTCTCCAACTTATCGAGCACTTCATCACGAGATAATCCGCCCGAAGTCTTTACCATTTTATCAATGGCATGATTGAAAACAACCTGCTGAAGTCCCTGACGGTTCAAAGCCTTTATCAATTCGTCCTTTTTCTGTTCATATGGCGCAAGTTTTCCGCGTGAACGCATTAACACTATATGGTATCCTGCGGTAGATTCGAACGGTTTTGACATTTCTCCGGCTTTCAATGCATAGCATTTGTCTTCGAATTCTTTAAGAGTGGACCCCGGTCCAAGTTCGGGTAATTCTCCGCCGCGACGAGCCGACATCAGGTCTTGCGAATACTTCTTGGCAGTTTCGGCAAAATCCGCTCCGGCTTTCAAAAGACCGTAAATGGAATCAATCCTTGCTTTTGCCGCACCTTTCTGTGCCTCGCTTGCTTTCTGAGGCACGGCAATGAAAATGTGCGAAACGTTTATGACATCGGAATCTTTCAGTTGTTCTTTCATGCGGTCGTAAACAGAGTGCACGATAGAATCCTCGAATTGCTCATCTCTCACATATTTCATCAGCAAATCGTTTCGATAGTTGCCGAATTCCTGACGAAACGCAGAATCTGTGTCAATATGTTGTTTCAGAGCCTCGGCTATTTTCAACCGATAATTGATATACAAATCCACATAGTCCTTCACACTTGTTCCGGACTCCTTGTTGCGGTTGTAGGCACGTTCAAATTCCGAGCGCAACACTTGCTCGCCGTTAATGGTCATCACCACAGGATCGTTATTTTGGGCAAAAACGTCCACGAACGCCGACAACAAAAACAGAATGGTTACTATGCGTTTCATCTTCTATGCAAGGGGATGTTATGTTTTGCCCCGTGTTTACAGTCAGGCTTTGGTTGCCGGACTGTAGTTGGGAGCTTCGCTTGTTATGGTTATGTCGTGCGGGTGGCTTTCAAGCACACCGGCATTGGTGATACGTGTGAATTTTGCATTATGCAGCTCGTTTATGGTGTGCGCACCGCAATATCCCATACCGGAACGCAAACCGCCCACAAGCTGATAGATTACTTCCTGAACGGTTCCCTTGTAAGGCACACGTCCGCTGATGCCTTCGGGCACGAGCTTCTTCATGTCGGTTACACCACTCTGGAAATATCTGTCTTTCGAGCCGTTTTCCATGGCTTCAAGCGAGCCCATGCCGCGATATGACTTGAATTTTCTGCCGTTAAAGATTATTGTTTCGCCAGGAGATTCTTCAGCACCCGCAACAAGCGAACCAATCATCACGGAATTGCCACCGGCCGCAAGGGCTTTGACTATGTCGCCCGAATATCTCAAACCGCCATCGGCAATCATGGGAACATCGGTACCGGCTAAGGCACACGAAACATCATATACAGCAGAAAGCTGCGGAACTCCCACACCCGCCACAACACGTGTGGTGCAGATTGAACCCGGACCTATACCTACTTTAATGCCATCGGCTCCGGCTTCCACAAGAGCCTTGGCTGCTTCGCCCGTTGCCACATTTCCAACAATAATTTCCTGTTCGGGGAATGCAGCTTTGGCAGCGCGCAGCTTGTCTATCACACCCTGCGAATGACCATGGGCGGTGTCAATAACTATTGCATCGGCACCGGCTTTAACCAATGCTTCCATTCGTTCGAGAGTGTCAACGGTTACACCTACTCCCGCAGCCACGCGCAGACGTCCTTTGTCGTCTTTGCAAGCCATGGGTTTGTCTTTAGCTTTCGTTATGTCCTTGTAAGTTATAAGTCCGATGATGTGATTGTCTTTGTCAACGACCGGAAGTTTCTCTATCTTATTTTCCTGCAATATCTCGGCAGCCTGTTCAAGGTCGGTTTTCTGAGTGGTGGTTACTATGTTTTCCTTAGTCATCACCTCGTCAATCTTCTTGTTAAGGTCGTGCTCGAAGCGCAAATCGCGATTGGTTACTATACCAACGAGATGTTTTTCCTCGTCTACCACGGGAATACCGCCGATATGGTATTCGCTCATAAGGCTCAAAGCCGTGCGAACCGTGGAACCGTGAAGTATTGTAACGGGGTCGTATATCATGCCGTTTTCGGCGCGTTTCACTATTGCAACTTCCCTTGCCTGATCCTCAATAGACATGTTTTTGTGTATCACACCTATTCCTCCTTCGCGGGCAATGGCTATAGCCATTTTCGACTCCGTAACCGTGTCCATTGCGGCGGTTACAAAAGGAATATTGAGGTTTATCTTTCTCGTAAAGCGTGTGGCGAGCGAAACTTCGCGTGGCAACACATTTGAATAAGCCGGTATTAAAAGGACGTCGTCAAAGGTTAAACCGTCCATTACAATTTTGTCTGCAATAAATGAAGCCATAAAAATCTATTTTTATTGCGCACAAATTTACTCAAAATATTTCAGACACATCAACAATCCCCCGCGATTTTAACCTAATCTAACACGCGATTTTTCAATGCGGCAAATTTCAACGCGAATCTCGGGCATTTTTGGAATTTGCAAGCACCAAACAAGCCACAAAAACGGATATTTCGGCGGCACATTGCGCACAAAAAAAACGGGACATCGGACGCTGAAAAAAAACATAAGGCATCTTGCAAAAAATACAAGCCATATATTTTAAAATACAAGGCACTTATTTTAAAATAAGTGCCTTGTATTTTTCGCGAAAAATCACATCTGATTTTCAACAACTTACAAACGGCGTTTTTCAGGCTTTCAAATCACGCCGAAACAGAATGAAAAATCGGCGTGTTCCGCATCCGCCCGTACCCATAATGCCGGCGTAATCCGGGAAAAACCGTTATCTCGGTAGAAATACGCCGAAAGCACTTATTATTACAATCATTGCAACCGTGAATACCGCCGCCACAGGTACAATATTATATTTGTCGCACAGAATGCAGCTTTCCCTGCCCAACGTCTTGACACACACCACATACACAAGCACTCCGAGGGCTATGCCGAGGCACGAGCCGGCAAGAACATCAAAAGGATAATGAACGCCGAGATATATGCGCGAATAGCAAACCACAAGTGAAAAGACGAACAATGTGAGTTTTACCTTGCGATTGCGCAAAAGAAGCATGAGCCAAACGCTCTCGCCGAAACAGTTTGCCGCATGGCTCGATACAAAGCCGAAGCGTCCGCCGCGATAGCCGTTAACATAGTGAAGCAAAAAGCTGATGTTGTCGTTATGAGACGGACGCGGACGCTCAACGAGCCTTTTGATGATGCCCGAAACCTGATCGCACAGCACCACAACCAATATGCTTGCCGCTATGAGCAACACCGCACGCTTTTTGTCCCTGCTGCCACTGACCACCACCCATATCACAGACAGGATAAGAGGCAGCCAAATAAGTTTGCTCGATATGTTATAAAAGAAATAGTCGGCATAGCCAGTTCCGTGTACATTTATAATACTCATTGCCAGCATGTCGAAAGAATGAAGATAGCCTACAACCGCATGTGAACGGGTCAACAGAAACCACACAACTATAAGAAAACCCAGAAACAGGCACACGGAATCTGTGTGCGCAAATCTCCTGTCATGAAAAACGGAAATATTATTCCTTTTGCTGTTCATTATAATGTTTTATTGCTCTTATCGTCGCCAAAATCATAAACATCAACGACTTTGCATGCTTATACAGAGGGCAAAGATAACTTTTTTGGCAATAACACACTATCATCCGCACCATATTAACATATACACGTCTGAACAATACCCTGAAAAACGCACAAAGCCCCGCATTCCTGACTTGGAATGCGGGGCTTTGTGTTTATAATAAGCATTAATTTGCCATTTCGGAGATGAATTTGATTCTGACAAGTCTAATCTCTTCCTCACTATAATCCTCGTCAAGATTATCCATTGCCACATCAATAGAATCAGTCTCCGAACTCTTAAAATAAGAATAGATGTCATCTATGCGGTCATCGTCCATATTCTCCACAAGAAAGTAGTCAATGTTAATACGTGTGCCCGAATAAACAATAGATTCCATTTCATCGAGAAGTTCAGGGAATTCGAGTCCGTTAGCCATGGCTATGTCGTTCAAATCAACCTGTCTGTCGATAGCCTGAATAATGTTGACCTTAACCTTTGACTTTTTGGCAACCATACGCACCCTCATGTCCTCGGGTCTTTCTATTTCGTTGTCCTCGCACCAGCGTTTTATGAGTTCGCAAAACTCTTTGCCATATCGGCGAGCCTTTCCCGCTCCCACTCCCGGTATATTCTGCAATTCATCCATGGTAACAGGATAAATCGTAGCCATAGCTTCGAGCGACTGATCTTGGAAAATTACGTATGGAGGTATGTCAAGTTTTGCCGACAGTTCCTTCCTTAAATCACACAGCATTTGATAGAGAGCCGGATCTACGGCATTGGCACCGCCTTCCTGAATGGCAGCGTCTGTCTCTTCCTCGTTAAATTCGTTGTCTTTTGTAACCATAAACTCAGTTGGTTTTTTAATGAACCTGCGTCCTTTCTCCGTAAGTTTCAGAACCCCGTAATCTTCGACATTCTTTTCAAGATAACCCGAAAGCTCAGCCTGATTAATCACGGCATTCAATGTTCTGTCGTCTTCGTCTTCGCAAATTCCAAAAGTTTCAAGTTCGTCATGATGGCGCGCAAGAGTTTCCTCCGTTTCACGCCCATGAAGTACATCTTTAATATAATCGTCTCTAAAATTCTCTTTTGTAAGTTTCACGGTAAGAAGGACATTCATAAGTTCTTCCCGCGCATCCGTTTTTGTTTGCGGGTGCAGACAATTGTCGCAGTTCTCGCAATTCTCCTTGTTATACTCCTCGCCGAAGTAATGAAGCAACAACTTACGCCTGCACACTGTGCTTTCCGCATAATTCGACGTAGCCCGCAAAAGTTCTCTTCCTATATCTTGTTCGGCAAGTGGTTTCCATTCCATAAGCTTCTCAAGTTTCCGCACATCGTCTCGCGAATAAAAAGCAAGACAAATGCCTTCCCGCCCGTCTCTGCCCGCACGTCCGGTTTCCTGGTAATACCCTTCGAGACTCTTCGGCATATCATAATGAATAACAAAACGAACGTCCGGTTTGTCTATTCCCATGCCGAAAGCAATGGTAGCCACAATGACATCGGTTTTTTCCATAATGAAATCGTCCTGTGTCTTTGAGCGCGCGGCAGCATCCATTCCTGCATGATAAGGAGCTGCAGAAATATCATTAGCCTGCAAAACCGCAGCAAGTTCTTCCACTCTCTTTCGCGAAAGACAATATATGATTCCGCTCTTCCCTGAATGCTGTTTTATGAACTTTATTACGTCCTTGTCTATGTTCTTTGTCTTGGGTCTTACTTCATAATACAGATTGGGACGATTGAAAGAGCTTTTGAAATCGGTGGCATCTGTTATACCGAGATTCCTTTTTATATCGGTTCTAACCTTGTCTGTTGCCGTTGCCGTGAGGGCTATAATCGGTGCACGACCTATCCTTTCTATTATATCACGCAAGTTGCGGTATTCAGGTCTGAAGTCATGTCCCCATTCCGATATGCAGTGTGCTTCGTCTATGGCATAAAAAGAAATCTTTGCTTTTTTGAGAAATTCTACATTCTCTTCCTTTGCAAGAGTTTCAGGTGCCACGTACAAAAGTTTTGTTTTACCTTCTCTCACATCGTTTTTCACCTGTTCCACTGCAGGCTTGTTAAGCATGGAATTAAGAAAGTGAGCCACGCTGTCAAGTTCGCTCATGTTGCGAACCATATCAACCTGGTTTTTCATCAGAGCTATAAGAGGCGAAACCACGATTGCCGTTCCCTCCATGAGAAGAGAGGGCAACTGATAGCACAGCGATTTTCCACCGCCGGTGGGCATTAATACAAATGTATCATTGCCCGCAAGGACGTTTCGGATTATTGCTTCCTGATCGCCCTTGAACTTGTCGAAGCCGAAGTAACGTTTCAGCTCTTCTGTCAGGTTCATCTCTTTTTTTGCCATATATTTCTTTCTGTGCCTAACCTTCGTTGTAGCAAAGACAAATATAATTATTTATTTTCTCAGCCTGCGTTTTACGATGCTCAAAAGGAATATTTTTTCTAATCAGCAGCATTCAACGCAGGAGCTGCGAGACTTTCGGATTTTTCTACCTGTTGTTTGGCATAGTCGAGCTTTACTCTGTAAGACTTAACGTTTTTTGATGGAAGTTCAAACATCACGTCTTTCATGATAGCCTCTACTATTGCACGCAATCCTCTTGCTCCGAGTTTGAAGTCAACTGTTTTCTTTACGATAAAGTCAAAAACGTCGTCGTCAAAGGTCAGTTCTATTCCGTCAATCTTCATTAGTTTCTCGTATTGCCTTATGATGGAGTTTTTAGGCTCTGTGAGAATTCGCCGGAGCGCGTCCTTGTCAAGTTGGTTAAGATGTGTTATGATTGGAAGGCGTCCCACTATTTCGGGAATAAGTCCGTAGGCTTTCAAATCCTGCGGTGCCACATACTTCATGAGATTATTGCGGTCCACCTGCATGTGATTCAGCACCGAGCCGTAACCTATTGTATGGGTATTCAGACGTTGTGCTATACGATCCTCTATTCCTTCGAAAGCTCCGCCGCATATAAACAATATGTTGCGCGTATTGATGTGCACATACTGCTGTTCGGGGTGTTTGCGTCCGCCTGCAGGCGGAACGTTTACCTCTGTGCCTTCAAGGAGTTTGAGCATGGACTGCTGCACTCCCTCACCGCTCACATCGCGAGTGATTGAAGGATTATCGCCTTTGCGGGCAATTTTATCAATTTCGTCAATAAACACAATGCCGCGCTCTGCTTTTGCAACATCATTGCCTGCCGCCTGATAAAGACGCGAAAGAATACTCTCCACATCCTCGCCGACATATCCGGCTTGGGTAAAAACTGTGGCATCTACTATTGTGAACGGCACATTCAGGAGTTTGGATATTGTGCGTGCGAGCAATGTCTTGCCGGTTCCCGTAGGTCCCAGCATCAGTATGTTCGATTTTTCAATCTCCACCTTGTCGTCCTCCACTTTCTGCGAAAGACGTTTGTAATGATTGTAAACCGCCACACAGAGAGTGCGTTTGGCATCCTCCTGCCCTATTACGTACTGGTCAAGATACTCCTTTATTTCCTTAGGTTTGGGAACATCGGTCAGTTTTACGGCATCCAATGCCGCTTTCTCCTTTTCCCTGCCCAGTTGTTCGCGAATTTCCTTGTAGTATTCCACAAGTTTTCCCGCACACTCTTCGCAAACTGCCTCGCCATGGGGACCTAAGACAATTACTCCGAGATCGGTTTCGCTTTGTTTGCGTCCGCAAAAATCACATATCGGTTCGTTCTGCCTCTTTGTCATTTTCCGCGAACAAGTATTTTGTCAATCATTCCGTAGTCAAGAGCTTCTTGCGAGGTCATCCAATAGTCTCGGTCGGAATCCTGCCATACTTTCTCGAATTCGGTATGCGAGTGTTCGGCAATGATTGTATATAGTTCTTTTTTGAGTTTTTGTATTTCGCGCGCAGTTATTTCTATGTCCGAAGCCTGTCCCTGTGCGCCGCCCATCGGCTGATGAATCATAACGCGACTGTGTTTCAGTCCCGAGCGTTTTCCTTCTTTTCCGGCCACGAGCAACACCGCAGCCATCGAAGCCGCCATTCCGGTGCAGATGGTGGCTACGTCGCAGCTCACAAACTGCATTGTGTCATATATTCCCAATCCGGCATATACCGAACCGCCCGGAGAATTTATGTAAATGGATATATCTTTGCCCGGATCGCATGAATCGAGATACAGCAACTGTGCCTGAAGCGTATTGGCAGTATAATCGTCAATCTGCGTACCGAGAAAAATTATACGATCCATCATCAGACGCGAAAACACATCCATTTGAGTTACGTTTAACTGGCGTTCCTCAAGGATATAAGGGTTCAAGTATTGGCTCTGTGCCTTTATGACATCGTCAACAACCATGCTGTTTATGCCCAGATGCTTGCTGGCGTAGTTTCTGAAGTCCTCTTTAACGGTCATATATTGTGTTGAATTTGTACGATTTGAAGTATGTGAAACAGGGATGCCCCCCGTTAGTCCTTACGCAAAGATATATAAATCCTCTTTCATGCAAAACTTTTTGAGAGTTTTTTTATGCACCTGCCCGTGCCTTCATACATTATATATACAGCCACTGCCCCGCGCGGCATTATTTTTTCGTTTTCCCGACAGCCGCATATTCTGCCATGCAACAGTTCCGTCAAAGCTTCTCCGGCACCTGCAGAAAACCGCAAACCGAGCCGTTTTTCATAATTATCTAATTACCAACTATTTATCCAATTTTCAAAGACTTTTATAAGTCATTGTATTTCAAAGGTTTGAGACCGCCAAAAATACAAGGCATATATTTTGAAATAAGTGCCTTGTATTTTAAAATATATGGCTTGTATTTTTCACGACAAGCCATGTGTTTTTTTGCACACAGGGAAACGTACCCGAAAACATACCGAAAAATGCGCCACAAAACACCGTGAGCAGGAGCAAAAGGCACAACAAAATTATCACATACTCACATCGTAACAGAAAAAAGGCTAACTTTGTATTTTCATCGACACTCGGGCAAAATCATGTCCGTGTCAGCGAAAGGACTACAAAACATGGAGCAGTTCATACACGCCGCAGGCGTAAAAGTAAATAATCTAAAAAACATAACGGTTGACATACCGCGCGACAAACTTGTTGTAATCACCGGCTTGTCGGGTTCGGGCAAATCTTCTCTCGCTTTCGACACACTTTATGCCGAAGGTCAGCGACGCTATGTAGAAAGTCTTTCGGCATACGCCCGACAATTCCTCGGCAGAATGTCCAAACCCGACTGCGATTTCATTAGCGGTCTTCCGCCTGCCGTGGCAATCCAGCAACATGTGGCACAACGCAACCCGCGCTCCACGGTTGGCACCACAACCGAGATATACGATTATCTTCGCCTGCTCTTTGCACGCATCGGCAAAACCATATCGCCAGTGAGTGGAGTGGAAGTGCGCCACGACACACCCTCTGATGTGGTGAAATGCGCACTCTCCTATCCCGAAGGCACCAAATTCACCGTATGCGCTCCGCTGAAAGTTCGCGGAGGACGCACACTGAAAGAACAGTTGCTCGTAAACACCCAGCAGGGTCTTGCACGCATCGATGTGGACGGCAAAGTGGTAAACGCAGAAGACTTTGCCGCTTCGCCCGAAGTGGAAAACGCCAACCCCGAAGACTTGTTCACCGTAATAGACCGCTTGAGCGTGAGCAACAGCAAGGAAGCCTTGTCGCGACTCACCGATTCGGTGGAAACAGCATTCTTTGAAGGCGATGGCGAATGCCTGCTGCGTTTCTATCCCGCAAGAATAATAAACCGATTCTCCACCCGGTTCGAGGCAGACGGCATTACATTTCAAGAACCCGACGACAACATGTTCTCGTTCAACTCTCCGCTCGGCGCATGTCCCGAATGCGGAGGCATAGGAAGGACTCTCGGAATAGACGAAAACCTTGTGGTTCCCGACAAATCGAAAAGCATTTTCGACGGAGCCGTTGTGTGCTGGCGCGGAGAAAAGATGGGAATTTGGAAAGACGAATTCATTCGTCGCGCCAAGCGTGATAAATTTCCAATATTCAAACCCTACTTCGACCTTTCGCCAAAAGAAAAATCCATACTATGGCACGGAAGCGAAGCAGAACGCGCCCTGCCCGAAGACCAACAGGTAAGCATCGACGCATTCTTCAGAATGGTCGAAGCCAACAAGTATAAAATACAATACAGAGTGATGGCGGCACGCTATCGCGGGCGTACAGTCTGCCCCAAGTGCGGCGGCACACGTCTGAAACCCGAAGCCCGATACGTAAAAATAGCCGGCAGAGACATAACAGAGCTTGTGGCTATGCCCATAGAGGAACTCTACAAATTCTTCACGAATATCGAACTCTCGGAAAACGACCGCAACATAGCCAAACGCCTTTTGAAAGAAATAATCAGCCGTTTGGAATATCTTGTGAACGTAGGTCTGGGCTATCTTACGCTCGACCGCGCAAGCAACACACTGTCGGGAGGCGAAAGCCAACGCATAAGTCTTGCCACATCATTGGGAAGCAGTCTCGTGGGAGCACTCTACATTCTCGACGAACCGAGCATAGGACTTCACAGCCGCGACACCGACCGTCTGATAAAGGTTCTGCGCAAACTTCAAAAGCTCGGCAACACCGTTGTGGTGGTAGAACACGACGAAGAAATCATACGCGAAGCCGATTACATCATAGATGTGGGACCCGAAGCGGGACGCAACGGCGGAGAAATAGTTTATGCCGGCGACATGAGCAATCTAAAAAAAGGCACAAACAGTTACACGCTGCGCTATCTGCTTGGCGAAGAAAAAGTGGAAGTTCCCCGTTCGCGCCGCGCCTGGAACAACTATATAGAAATACAGGGAGCACGCGAAAACAATCTCAAAAACATCAACGTAAAATTCCCCTTAAACGTTCTGTGTGCCGTTACCGGCGTGAGCGGATCGGGAAAGTCAACGTTGGTGAGAGACATATTATATCGCGCATTGAAACGCAATTTCGACGAAGTGTGCGACCGCCCCGGAGAATTTACCTCACTCGGTGGAGACATAAGCGAAATTTCCGGCGTAGAATTCGTTAATCAGGAACCTATAGGCAAGTCCTCGCGCTCAAACCCCGTTACATATATAAAGGCATACGACGAAATACGCCGTTTGATGGCTTCGCAACCACTTGCAGTGCAAATGGGATATACGGCAGCCCACTTCTCGTTCAACACAGAGGGCGGACGATGCGAAACATGCAAGGGCGAAGGCGTGGTAAAGGTTGAAATGCAATTCATGGCAGATCTTGTTCTGACTTGCGACGAATGTCATGGAAAACGTTTCAAGAAAGACATTCTCGATGTGAAATTTGAGGGTAAAAACATCTATGACATTCTTGAAATGACGGTAAACCAGGCAATAGATTTCTTTATGGAACACAGCCGTCCCAATATTGCGCGCAGTTTGAAACCGTTGCAGGACGTGGGACTCGGCTACATAAAACTCGGGCAATCCTCTTCCACCCTCTCGGGAGGCGAAAACCAAAGAGTAAAACTGGCATATTACCTCGGACTGGGCAAAACAAAACCCACACTCTTCATATTCGACGAACCGACTACGGGTCTTCACTTCCACGACACGAAGAAACTTTTGCTCGCATTCAATTCGCTAATCGACAAAGGGCACTCGGTAATAGTCATAGAGCACAACATGGAAATTATAAAGAGTGCCGACTATATCATAGACCTTGGTCCGGAAGGCGGAAGGGGCGGCGGAAAAATCATAGTCCAAGGCACTCCTGAACAAGTGGCAAAATGCGAAGAAAGCTATACCGCGAAATTTTTACAAAGCAAGTTAAACTGAATACGGAAACGCTCCTCCGCGCTCAAAAAACAGACATGCGTGAAACAACGTGCCCTCGTTGACGGGAGTAAGCGGCAGATATCCTTCGGCGAAACTCTCCCATTCCGAATTTGAAGCGTACCCGGCAATCGGCATTTCCCTCGCAATTCTCCTCGTCTCGGAAAGCAATTCTCCGGCACGGCTTCCGCGCAAAATTCTGAACCACGCCACGCTTCCCACATCGGGTTTTATTCCGAGCATATTCGCTGCCATGCCCATGGTGTGCCGGAAATTCATTTCCACGCAGGGAAAAATAGCCGCGCCGTCCCTTGTTTTGCAAACCATCATGTCTATGCCGAGAAAACCGTGGTAATTGCCGGCACACAAATCAAGCATATCCGCAACGCAGTGCTCAAAGTTTTCTATTTGAACCGGTGTTGCCCCGACCAAGTCCCATATTTCAGCTCCGCGAACCGAATTTTGCGAAAGGAAATTGCCCGAATATCCTCCCGCAATGCCCGTTTGAAACTCCGAATATCCAAGAAACTCGTAAGGTTTACCTTTCTCTTTCCGAAATTCCATGGCAAAATCCATAAACTTCCTGTAATAGCGTTGGATTTCCAAGCCTCCGTTCTTTCTACACGAGGCTTCGCACCAATCAAGTTCCCTCTTTTCCAATTTGTTTGCGGTAATCAATATTCCTCTTCCGCTTCCCGAAATCGGACGTTTAAGAACATTTTTGTCAAAGCCTCTTATAATTTTTTCCGCATCGGCTATGCTTTCCACGAAATGCGATTCACCCACGAAATTCAAGCCAGAAAGCTCTCCGCAAGAGCGCAGACGCGGCAAAAGTCTATTGAGAAATTCCGAACCGAATCTGCGATTTTGAAACCGACATAAAACATCCACGTCCCCATAGCCCACGCAGGTTAAAACACCAGCCTTCTCCGCCGCACGAATCACCGCCCTGTCCCAGCCCCATGGCTCTATTGTTCCGTCGCATGCCTCATAAATCGAAGGCAAAAGCACCTTGTTGCGCCTGTAAAGCGGTAAAGACGAAAGAAAAGCCTCGCATTCCTGCACATCCGGCACCACAACCCCATTGCAAGCCATAGCCCAATAAGGAAGAAGCGCAAGGTCATGGTCAATAGCCTTTGCGGCTTTCGAAGGAGTGAAATTCCTCGTGCCGGAAGCCAAAGCCTCTTCATGACTCGCATTAAAAACTCCCAAAACCGGCGTTTGTGTCAAATCTTTTCCCGTCATGCCTGCAAATTTACCCCTTATGCCAACAACATAACTTATTGCAGACATAAAAACACGCAGATTCATCGCCATTTACAATATATTTCGTAATTTTGCATCCGATTTTGCCGGAACAATAGCTTGGTAAAAAGCAGTGTGATGGCGAATTAAGGTAATTACAACTTAATTTAGAGTAACACATTTAAGATTAAAAACAAATGAAAGAAATCACAATCAACGGAACAACCCGCACCGCAGTGGGCAAAAAAGCAACCCACGAAGTACGCAAGGCAGGTCTCGTTCCCTGCGTCATTTACGGAGAGGCTAAAGATGCAAACAACGCACCCGTAGCTGCTTCTTTCACCATTCCTTACGAAGAAGCCCGCAAACTTCTCTTCACTCCTGACATTTACTTGGTAGATGCCGTTATCGATGGCAAGAAACACACGGCTGTTGTGCAGGACGCTCAGTTCCATCCGGTAAAAGATACTATTCTCCACATAGACTTTCTTGAAGTTCATGCAGAGAAACCCATCGTTATGGCAGTTCCCATTCAGGCTAAGGGTCTTGCTGTCGGCGTTAAAGCCGGTGGTCGTCTCAACGTACCTGTTCGCAAAATCAAAGTTTGCGCTACTTACGACAAAATCCCCGAGAAGCTTTACATCGACGTTACAAATCTTCACCTTGGTAAGAGTATAAAGGTTGGCGATCTCCATTTCGAAGGTCTCGAACTGGTAACTTCCAAAGACGTAGTAGTTTGCACCGTCAAGACTACCCGTGCCGCTCAAAGCAGTGCCGCAGCTGCAGCAGCCGCTACCGATACATCCGATACAGCAAGCGCAGAGTAAACATACAATCATACATAACGGGCGCGGAACATATCTTGATTCTGCGCCCGCTTTGTTTTTTACCCCCAACATTCCATATATAAATGGCAAACCAGAACTTTTTAATTGCAGGTCTCGGAAACATCGGCTCCGAATACGAAGGCACACGCCACAACATTGGTTTCATGATAGTCGATGCCCTTGCCAAATCGGCGGGAGTGGAGTTTGAAGACAAACGTTACGGATTTGTGGCTACCATGCCGCTGAAAGGTAACAAACTTTACCTGCTGAAACCGTCAACCTACATGAATCTAAGCGGAAACGCCGTGAGATATTGGCTGCAACAAAAGAAAATTGCCGTAGAAAACCTGCTTGTGGCAGTAGACGATCTCTCGCTGCCGTTCGGAAAAATGAAGTTGAAACCCTCGGGAAGCGAAGCGGGACACAATGGCCTGAAAAGCATCACGTCAGTACTGGGAACGCAAAACTATTCACGCCTGCGTTTCGGAATAGGCAACGATTTCCCGCGCGGAGGTCAGGTTGATTGGGTTTTGGGCAAGTTTCCGCCCGAACAGGTTGCCCAAATGGACGAGCGGCTTGCTGTGGCAGGCGAAGCCATAAAGAGCTTCTGCCTCATGGGACCGCAATTTGCCATGAATAACTTCAACAACAAATAAAAACATGGCAAGTTCACGACTGGACAAATGGCTTTGGGCGGCACGAATATTCAAAACCCGCACTCTGTCGGCGCAAGCCTGCAAAAACGGAAGGGTTATGGTCAACGGCGCATTGGCAAAGTCGTCGCACGCTGTAAACACGGGCGACAAGATAAGCGTGCGCAAAGCTCCCATAACCTTCACCTTTGAAGTTTTAATGCCAATAACCCAAAGAGTGGGCGCAGCCAAAGTGCCGGAGGTGCTTCGAAACATCACGTCGAAAGAGCAACTGGAGTATCTCGAGATGACACGCATAGGACGAAACGCCGTGCGCGATCGCGGAACCGGCAGACCCACCAAAAAAGAACGCCGCGAAATAGAAGACTATATGTTGACGCCCGAATACAGCGGCGAAAGTTTCGACGGCAGTGCGTTTGAAAACGAAGAAGACGACTTTGATTTCGACATAAACGACCTCCCAAACGACGATTGAGCCCACGCGGTGCATGCCCAAACGGTTTCTCTTGTATCCACCTGTGCAATTTCGCTCACGCCGTGCCTTTTTCATTCACGTTAACAGGCAAAAACGGGGTCTGCGAAGCCGAATTTTTCGGTCAAAAAAGGGTATTGTGTTTCAGATACTTATAAAGGCTAAAAATATAAGGCATATATTTTGAAATACAAGGCACTTATTTTAAAATAAGTGCCTTGTATTTTTTACGACAAGCCATGTGTTTTTTTTGCCGTGTTTTTCACCATACAATTTATGCCTTTTCCGCGAGCGCAAATCTTTAAGTTTTTGCAGCAAATGCCACACATGAATTTGCAATGTGCTTTTTACAGATACCGCACGGTTCGTGTTTACGAAAACTTTATTACATTTGCTTACAATTCTCACAAACAAACATAGAAAACAATGAAACTTATAAAACTGAACACGGTGGTTGCATCCGCACTGCTTTTGCTTTCCTCCGTTGATACACACGCCCAAACGGACTACATATATAAAAATTTTCAAAACCCTCCCGCCGAGGCGCGTCCACAGGTTTGGTGGCATTGGATGAACGGAAATGTGTCGAAAGACGGAATACGCAAAGACATTCTCTGGATGCACAACTCGGGAATCACCGGTTTCCACGTGTTCGATGCCGGAATGGGATGCCCGCAAATAGTTCCGAAACTCATAACATATCTTTCGCCCGAGTGGAAAGACTGTCTTAAATATGCCGTAAGTCTTGCCGATTCGCTCCACATGGATGTAACGATTGCCGCATCGCCGGGCTGGAGCTGCACGGGCGGACCTTGGGTGAAACCCGAGGATGCCATGAAGAAAATAACATGGCACAGCATGATTATAAACGGAGGACGCACTTTCAAAGGCAAACTTCCCGAAGCTTTCAACGCCACCGGCAATTTTCGCGACATGGATAACGGCAATCTTAATACTGTGAAATACTACAAAGACATAGCCGTGATAGCCGTGAAACTGAACAGCGGAGACGACAGCCCCGAATCGCTCAAAGCCAGACTGACATGCAGCGGCGGAAACTTCACTTTGGAACAGCTTAACGACGAAAAACTTAAAAACGGAGAGAAACTCACACCCGACAGCGAAGGAAAACTCTGGATAGAATACACCTATCCCCAACCGCAAACCATACGCGCACTGTCAATCTGCGACGGAAGCATAAGAAATAACTGGGATAACGGACTTGCAAGGAGTTTGTTCCATCTTGAATGCTCCGACAACGGAAAAGACTACAAAAAAATATGCGATATTCCCCAAGGCGGAGCATACCAACAGACAATAAGCATACCGAAAACCACCGCCAAACACTTCCGACTGGTATGCGACCATCCGCATGGCTCCGGCAAAGACGCATTCATGCATTTTTCCGAGTTTTCGCTGCACCCGTCGTCACGCGTGAACTTTGCCGAAGAACGCGCAGGCTTTTCCTCCTACTCAAGACTCAACAGTTACCCAATGGTAAAGAGCGATGACGCAATACCAACCGAAAATGTGATAGACATAAGCAACTACGCCGATTCCGAGGGCAACCTGAATTGGAAAGCACCCGCAGGCAAGTGGCAGATTTACCGTTTCGGCTACTCGCTCACGGGAAAAGTAAATCATCCCGCCTCACCCCAGGGCACCGGTCTCGAAGTTGACAAACTTGACAAGGCAGCTGTGAATCGATACCTCACTCATTATCTCGACATCTACCGTGATGCCACGGGCGGAATGCTCGGCAAAAGAGGAATAAACGGACTTCTCATCGACAGTTACGAGGCTGGAAACGCCACATGGACCATTAATATGCCCCGGGAATTCTCTTCGAGGCGCGGATATGAGTTATACAAATGGCTGCCCGTGATAGCAGGAAGAATTATCGGCTCGTCGGACGAAAGCGAACGCTTCCTGTGCGACTGGCGAAAGACTATCGGAGAATTAATCGCCGAAAATCTCTATGGAGAATCCGAAAGAATTGCACATGAAAACGGAATGCAAACATATTTCGAATCAAACGAAAATTCGCGTCAGTATCTTGCCGATGGAATGAGCGTAAAAAGCCACGCCGACATCCCAATGGGAGCAATGTGGGCGAGACAGGAAAAAGACCGTCTCATGTATGCTTTCGATTTGAAAGAGTCTTCCTCGGCAGCACATGTGTACGGACGAAGATTTACTGCCGGAGAATCCATGACAGTTGCCGGACACGAAGGAATGGCTTACTCTTTCCATCCCGGAAATCTCAAAAAAGTTGCCGACCATGAGATGTCGTGCGGACTAAACCGCTTTGTAATCCACGAAAGTGCGCATCAGCCGGTTGACGATAAGCGTCCCGGTCTTTCGCTCGGGCAATACGGTCAATGGTTCAACCGACATGAAACATGGGCAAAGCGCGCAAAAACATGGACAGACTATCTCGGGCGAAGCTGCTACATGCTTCAGTTGGGAAAAAATGTAGCACAAATTGCATACTATTACGGTACGGACAATTCGGTAACAGGCATCTGCGGTGTGGACAAGGTTAGCGTTCCCCGAGGATACGGCTACGACTTCATAGGACCTGACGAATTGTTGAAAGAAACAGACATTAAAAATAAAGAACTTGTTACCCGTGGCGGCGCATCCTATAAAATGCTGTGGATTTCGCCCGTGGTGGTAAAGATGAGCGTCAGCGAACTTCGCAAAATAGCTGCCATTGCAAAAGCCGGTATACCTGTTTACGGCGAGAAGCCGTTGGCAAACAACGAATTGAAACAAAACAACGACGAATGGCAGAATCTTGTGAATGAAATATGGAACTCTGGACTCAGCAACGTTATCACTCCCTTGCAAACCAATAATCCGCTTGAAACGGCAGGAATAGCCAAAGACATAGACTTTCCCGAGGATTGTAAAATCAATTATATTCACCGCACCACCCCGGAGGGCGATGTTTATTGGATTTCCAACGCATCCGACAAGGCAATCGACACAAAAGTCAGCGTAAAAGCCCAAGGTTTAGAGCCGCAAATATGGCATCCCGAGGATGCTCGCAGAGAGAAGGTGGCATATAACACGGACATGGGGCGCACAACGGTAAACTTGAAACTGAACCCGCACGATGCCGTATTCCTTGTAATGGTAAACGATGAGGACATCTTCCTGAAAGCCACGGAAGACTTGTTAGGAAAAGACGTGATGAATTTGGACGACAACTGGACTGTGAACTTCGAAGAAGAACTCGGCGCACCTGCCGAAGCAATATTCCCGCGTCTCATCTCATACACGGAATCCGAAGACGCAGGCATAAAATATTTTTCGGGAACAGCCGTGTATTGCAAGAAGTTCAAGATGAAAGCCAAACCTTTGAAGAAAGCTTCGTACAAGCTAAATCTCGGCAAAGTGGGAAACATGGCAACGGTTGTGCTGAACGGCGACACCATAGCCACACTTTGGCACGAACCATACGAAGTTGACATAACCCGCGCCCTGCACAAAGGCGTGAACACACTGAACGTGGAAGTAATAAACCCGTGGCGCAACCGCATAATAGGAGACCGTCAGCCGGGAGTAAAGAAACGCTACACCTATCTGGGATATGACAACTTCTTCGACAGCAAATCGGAACTAATGCCTGCGGGACTTATGGGTCCGGTAAGGATTATAGAAGAAACACGCTGAAGAAAAAACATCGCGCCGGGCACACAACCTCGGACGCATGCGCCGCGCAAACTTTTGCATTCGGCAAGTTTCTGCCGATATGCAATAAAAATGCAGCAAAATGCGCATTTCGCAAAAAACATATAGGACTTCGTAAAAAATACAAGGCACTTATTTCAAAATAAGTGCCTTGTATTTTAAAATATATGCCTTATATTTTTTACAATCTCAAAGCTCTGACTTACTGCAACTTACAAAAAACTCCAAAAATCGGATAAGATTTTGATTCTCAGCACCTTGCCCCAAAGTGCATAGTTTCAGTATTTTTGGCTGTCGGTTGTGCTATTTATGAAAACTTATGCAGTCTGCGCTTTATATTAAAGTACACGTCGGACAGCCGAAAGCGAAAAAGTTTCATCCCCTGTTCCCCCTTGCATTTCGGCAATATATTTCGCTATACGGCGGATTTTTAAGGATGAATTTGGAAGTGCCCCAGCAAATGCGGTTTTCCGCGCCGTCCCTGACCGTAAATTTTGTAAAAGCCGGGCACTAAACGCGAAACATCAACCATGCTGTCGTATTTTATAACCTTCAACTCGCGCCCGCAATCGTCATGAATCATCAGGAAACAGGCATCCACGCTGTCAAGCCGCAGTTTGCCGCCGCGAACTTTCATTCCCGGTTCGCTCAGCTTCGCTTTGAACACAGGATGATTGATTTCGGCAACACCGCTCTCGTTTCCGAAACGGTCAATTGCCGTTACACCGTAAAACATATCGCGACTCGCAGGACAGGCAACATCCAACGTGTATTCGTTTCCCGATATGTATGATGCCACAAGCCTTGCGCTGTCGCAGTTGACAGGATATACATCCGACACATATACATTATAGCGCAACGAATCGCCTGGTGTGGGGTCGGTTGACGGTTGCCAAGAAATTCTCCACGCATATTTGGACTTTTCCACCGCTATTTTTTCAGGCACAGACGGGGCAATGCTGTCCTGCCAAGCCATTGCCGGCTGCAAAGCAGGGCGCGTGTAAAACAAATATTGGAGATAATCGGCAATGCCTTTGACATTGTTCTCAAGAAAACGGCTGCGAAAATAAGCCTGACCGTCCGCACTGTGCATGCGGAGGAAATTAAGTTCGCGCGTAACGGTTGTCAAATCCCAGTTTTTCTGTCCTTCGTCAAGAAAATATACACCCAGTCCCGGCGCAACCACACGTTTGTTGGAACATTCCACCCAATCAAGTGCAAAAGGATAGAAATGATTTCCCTTGAAATACATCATGGGGAAAATTTCGTCCATTATTCCCTCTTTCATCCACTGTTGCACGTCCTGCGCAACGGCAGTTCGTGCGTTCCAACCACAAGAAAAATATCGCGGCAAATCGTCATGTTTTCCCACAGGCGAGCAACTGAGCATAACCCAAGGCTTAAGAGTTTTTATGGCTGCGTATATTTTTCTGACGCAGCGCGTTACATTCTCTCGCCTCCACTCACTTCGTGTCATTCCCTTGCCGTATTTTTTGAACGTGGCGGCATCGTTGAAAGGAATTTCCTTTTCGGGATAACGAATATAATCGAGATGAATTCCGTCAACATCATAGTTTTTCACGATTTCAGCACAAAGCGAAGCCAGATAATCGGAAACCGCCGGAACTCCGGGGTTCATCATCCAATGATCTCCCGCCTTGAGACACAACTGCGGGTGTCGGCTGATTATAGAACGCTTGCCGAGCTGCTTTGTTACGCTCAGGCTAGTAAGCGGAAAGGCAACCACCCACGCCTGAATGCTCATTCCGCGCTTATGACACTGCTCCACGGCATATTGCAAAGCATCGTAGCCCGGCGAAACTCCCGGTTTGCCCGAAAGACAACCGTCCCACGGCTCAATGGCAGAGGGATAAATCACCGTGCCACGCACTCGTGTTTGCAAAAGCAGAGTGTTGATGCCCATAGCCTGTAAACGGTCGAGATGATCACGTAGCTGACGTTTCTGACGTTCCACTCCCGCAGCGTTAGAAGCATAACCTTTGGGCCAATCAAGCCCGCCGATCGTAGTAAACCATACAGCCCTCACCTCACGATGCGACTGCTGCGGAATGATCTGCGAACAAACCGGCACAAAGCCCATACACACCAGCACAAACGCCGCTAATATTGTTTTGAATTGCATATACCGTAGTTTTAAGACCACAAAAGTACGCTTTTTATGTGCGTGGTGAAAACTTTTTCTTAAATTTGCTCCAAAACAAACAGGGCTTCCAAATGAAAAAACCACCCAAAAGCGTATGGCTTCCCTCTTTAATGGCAATATATGCCGTTGCATTCTTCATATATGAGTTCATAATCCGCAAAGTAGGGTTTTCGCCGCGCAACTTGTCGGTTATGTTTGGAGCAATAATCATGATTGCCGCCGTTTGGTGGATTAACCGCAGAAACGAAAGGCAAAACGGCAATCGCGAGAACGGTTCGGAAAGAAACAAAACTAATAACAATAACAAACAATGAAAAAGTTTATTGCTGTTGCGGCATTGTTCGCAATGATTTTCACAGGTGCAAGCGCACAATTCGAAGCAGGAACAAAATATATCGGTGCTTCGCTTTCCGGTTTGAGTCTTCAATACAGCTCAAACGAACGTATGCGTTTCAATCTCGATGGTGCTGCCGGTCTTTTCGTAAGCGACGGACTTCTTGTCTATGCTAATTTCGGCTACGGGCATACACGCTACACAGATGATATAACTGCGGGGCTGAACGGACGCTTCTATTTCAACCAAAACGGCATCTTCCTCGGAGCCGGTGCGCAGTTCGTGCACTACACAAAGAGTAACAACGATCTCATGGTGCCTGTAGAAATCGGCTATGCCTTTTATCTAAACCACTATCTTGCAGTTGAGCCGTCGGTTTACTATAAAATGAGCATGCACGACTTTAGCGACAATTCTTCTGTGGGACTTAAGATAGGATTGGGCTATTATTTTTAAGCATTCAACAATTATAGAATACTAAAAAAACTCCCGAAGCGTGAAAGTTTCGGGAGTTTTTGTTTGCGTGAAGGGTTGCTTTGGAAATTAAAACTTCCACCACGGTTTTTTCTTGGATTTTGCGGAATTGTAGTTGCCTGTCAGTATGTCGTCAAAGGTTTTTCCTTCGCTTATCATCTCATACATTGTTCCCCAATCGGGCAAACCGCCGATATTTCTATCGTCTATGTAGAAATCTGCCTTAATCTTGCGCGAATAATCGGGCGATTCGGGAGTTTCTTCCGGGTAGTTCTTGTTTGCTGCAAAGAACTCCACGCCTCTCTCTCGGCACCATTCCACCGCAGCATCAAGATATTCTCCTTCTCTTACGCTGTTGAGCACAAGTATATGCCCGTCGTCTATAAGTTTTTTCAAAGTTAGCGTGGCGAAAGGTATTTCTTTTCCTATTTCGGGGTAACGATGTTGCACTATAGTCCCGTCAAAATCTATTGCTATCTTCATTGTTTTTGCCTGTAAATCTTTTTTCCGTTTATAATAAATATTCCTTCGGGCAAATTGTCCGTTTTGTTCATTCTCATGCCGTTTATGTCGTAAACCGTTTGCGGCATTTGCGCATCCATAACCGTTTTCACATCCACCGTTCCGTCTTTCGCGAGGCGCAGTCCCCTTGTTTCTGCGCCTTTAAGGAACTTGAAACCACACCTGAAAGGCAGCAGAAAACTTCCTTCGGCAGCAGGAGAAAACGTATAACCGTCATTTCCGAGAAACAAGTATTCCGCCTGCGGCGATGTGGGTCTTATGGTTTGCAACGTACCGTTGAATTTTCCGTTTTCCCAATTGGGCAGGAATGATGCCACTTCCGTTCCTTCGGCTGCGGTAAATGTTACCGGCGATTTACCATATTCCCGGCGTTCAAAACGGACAATGTAAGGAGTTTGTGCCTTTATAGAATCGCTCTTTCCCAATTTAACCTCGCCATTCTCTATATGCGCAGGAACATAAGCCTCTGTTTCCTCTGATGTTACCGACACGGTAAAAGGCAAAACCAATGTACTCCACCCCTCATGCGGAAACACACGGGTATAGGTCAGAGAATCTCTGCCCACAGTAAAAGAAAGCGGGGCATGAAACGGCTTTCCGTCGCACAGTTCCATTTTTCTTATCAAATGCGCACAGTTTTCGCCCACACTTACCACGTTGCGCCACTCGCGCGGTACTTTTTCCGCGAAACTTTCGGGTATATATACAATGCAATTTGCGGCAGCGGTATATTTGAAGTCCGTGAACTGTTCGGGCAAAACGGCTTTCGTCAAGTCGACGCTCGTTGTTGCGGAGTCCAATGCCTGAGAAACCAAATAGGAATTGAAGCGTCCTTCATAAACTTTCCCTCCCAAGCCGTCGGTTATCACACTTCCGGGAGAGGACATGGGATATGTACGCGCGGGAAAGTAATTTCTGCCGTCCACACGTGTTTTTTCCACGAAACAGAAATCCATGTCTTTTTTCCCGCTCCTCGTGTATTGCCTCAGAACAAGGTTCATTTCACTGCCGTTACGGATTACAGACAGATGTCCGTCCTTTTCGGTGAACACTGCTGCCGACTCTTCGCCTGCAAACTCTATCATGTTTACCCTGCCGTCGCTCCCGCCCACGGTCACATAGCCCGCGTTTCCGGCAAGGAGCATAAAACCGCCCGCAACTCCGGCATCAACTTTTTGCCATTTCATGTATGCGCCGGTCATAACCAGACTGCTGTCGCAAAGAAACATGCCCTGCGTGTCGGCATACTTCAAACAACCCTCACCGTTTTTGATTGCCGCAGCCGCATAACAGTCTTCCCCCTTTTCGGAAACTATCGCAACTGTATCGGTTTGTGCCGCAGCGCGTGGCGCAAGCACCACGGACAGCGCAACGAGAAATATGTTTATTATGCCAAAGGGTTTCATATCCATATGCAAAGTTACGAATTGAAGCGGATACACAATGATTTGAATGCAGCGGAAATAAAGCTATGCACTGTCCGCAAGCCGGTTTTTCAAGCCATTCGCAGCCAAATTTCCGACCCTCTTTTTTCGCCCTTCAAAAGTCATTGTTTTTCAGCTTTATAGAAACGCGAAAAATACAAGCCATGTGTTTTTTTCGGCATGCAAAAACAGGGTGAAAAATTACCAACCCGCATCTTCCCAACCGGCATCTTCATACCATTCCGTGCGCCTGAAACATTTATTCAAATCGCCGAAAATGCAACTTGCCGCATTTTGCGAATAAATCTGTTGGGGAACGAACGCCGAAATGGCGCAATAGTGCAGCAAATCAACAGTAAGAAACTTGCTGTTGCCCTTGCTGTCGCTCTCCACAAAGAACCTCTCCGTACCGTTGTAGTATACCATACATTTGTCGAGAGCCTTGCGCCACTCCGCATAGCTTTCGGGCGAGAGCATCTTGTTCATGGCGCACGCAAAATCGTAGAAATGGGGGCGATAGAAGTATTTGTAAGCATAAAGTTCATATTGCGTAACCCCGTCCATAAGCATCCAGTTGTAAACAGTGTCGTTATCCGCCGCAACTTCATAAGCCTTGATTTCGGAAATACACTTCCGGGTGGCGGCGGCAAGGTTCTCGAGTTCGGAAGTTCTGACACACGAAATAACCATGCCGAAGTCGCTGTAAACATTGTTTAACGGCAGCGACACGATGTAGTTATAATATGACGCGGCAATCTGTGAAACATCGTCTTTGAACAATCCGTCGCGCACGAGAGTGGTATAGTTTGGCCCTATGGCTGGAGTGGAAATCGGCGAAGCTATCACATAATCCGTGGCGTGCCGTAAAGCGTAATCAACTTCTATACACTGCATGAGACAAGAATCGAAGAAAATGAATTTAGGGTGCACCCCGCTCTCCTCTATAGCCTGCGCCATGTCGTCAATGTCCATGGTGGAACCGTAGAAATTGTTCCGGTTCAAATCATACTCCATGTTGCCGCCCTCGCCAACGTCAAGTCCGAAACTTTTACGCTTTACCTGCGAATAATCCTTACTCCACGACGGCATCCAACCGTCGCTGTGCGACCACATGACCAATCCGTAGCTTTCGGAAGGGTATGTGCCTTTCATCCATTGGAGCAATTCCTTGAGCACACCCGCATCGCTCGAATTTACGTCCGACCCGTATCTGCGCACAAGCTGTGGCTGCTTGCAACCCTTGTAAATGCGATAAACTCTGGGCTTTTGTGCATCGTCAACATAGAGTAAAAGCTGGTCGCGAGCGTTCATGAACTGACTTCCGGCAATCATCTCCGTAGAATCTCCCTTATTGAACTGCTGATAGCCCAATGAATTTTGCGCACTAACATACACAAGCACCGTGCGGCGTATTGTTGTGGAATCTTCGTCCTTTTTGCCGCCGCCGTTGTCGTCCTTGCCGCACGAAACAACTGCCAAGAGCAACGCCACATAAAGCATTGCGCTCAATATATTCTTGTAAATCATTGCCGTTTCCTTCATTTTTTTATTTCTCTGCTTTCGGGTAGAAAGATTATGGTTTTATAGCCGAACGACAAGAACATTGATTCAAATTGTCGGTGTATATTGTCCGTGGCAACATTGATTTGAATGGAAGTAAGATTGCGCCGAAGCATGGCTTTACGGGCTTTTTCGTACAAAACCTCGTTCACGCGCTCGTTCCATGTGCCTTTCTCATAAAAAGTTCGCGTTCCGGCTTCGTCAATAAACCTCGGATTAAGCAATCTGACCTTTGGCAAACGCAAAAGAGCGGTATCTCCACGTGCGGTGAACCAATCTTTCGCCGCATCAGCCAGGTCTATTCCTATTATCATGGTACCCCGGTAAATTTTTATGAGATTCTTGTCGCCAAAGAAATGCTCTTCGGTTGTGTCTACCATTTCTTCGCACGAAATATGCAGAGCCTCCCACTGCCCTATTGCCTTAACCTGTGTAATATGATTGACTGTTCTGCCAATACTCCCGGTATGTTCTATCTTAACTTCGGACGTGGAACGAAAACGATTTGCAAAGAAAACCACAGCAACAGCTATGGCGGCAATAAGAAGCAAATAGGGATAGCGCACAACAAACGCCATGAATTTGCCAAACAAGAAAACAGGCATGCTGATCAACATGCTCCACCTGTTGCGCCGTTTGGCGCGTTCGCCCTGTCTTTTTATATCGTCGAAATTCGATTTTATTTCGGGTTCCATGCCTTATCTTTTCAAAAGTTCCTCGATACCCGCCCAATGTAATATGGTTCGGTCGTTCACAGTGGGTCGGAATTGAATTGTTATATCGGTTTCGGAATATCCCATAGCCTTAATTATCGGTACAAGTACCTGCGCGGCGTTCACTCTTGCCGCCTCCACGATGCCAAGTTGGGGAATAGCCATGGCAATACTGTCCATGCCCTGACGGCAATAGGCTTCAATCTCCTCCTGTTTGAAATTCGAGCGCAAAGGGTCAACAAGTTTCTTGACATTCCTGTGGTCTATTTTCGAATCTCCCACCATGATTTTCGGATCAGGGAGAGTGATGATGATTTTCCCGTCCTTGCGTTTAATGTTACTCTTGTTGAAATCCGAAAAATCCACATATCCCCTAAGAGTAACGTCAAGAGGAATGGCAATCTTGCGATCGCCCACGGGAAGTGCCTTGCTGAACGGACGAGAAAACATCTTGCCGCGCACAACTATCTTGTCGTCAAAAGTAACTATCTTGTGTATACGGTATTCTGCGGTTGCCAGACGGGCACATTCGGATATGTTGCTGTACAAAACGGCTGTGGTGTCGACTGCAGGCTTTTCGTTTGCGGCAACAACGCTTTCCTGCTGTTCTTTGTTGCACGAGGCAAAAACGCAAAGGCACAGACAAAGAAAAACGACAAACCTTTTATATGTTCTTTCGGTCATTCGGCTCTACTTATCAGTTCAAAAATAATCAACAAGCACTTTAAGCGAATTAGCATCCTTCCAACTCCATTTTCTATTCTTCATGAGTTCCTTGAAGTCGTTTCTTTTGTCGGCGCGAATGCTTTTCTTCACAATCTTCTCGGCTGTGGGAATTGCTTCTCCCTTTACCACGAAAAAATATTCGTCTTTCAAAGGCCACGAACTCCCTTCTCCTTCCGCCCAATAGTCAGCATTTGTGTCTATAAACAAATTAAATTCGGGCAAATCGAGGAATGTAGAATTTCTTCCGCTTCGTGCGTCCTCGCGCATCCTGTCCGTGTCGATTGTTGTTACCACTGTCAGGAAAACTTCGCCCTTTTGCTCGATAACTTTCCCCATACGGTCGCCCGTTTTACGGTAAAGCGCATCGCCAAAATCCACGGAAATAACGCCGAAAAGGTTGGCTTTCATAACAGTTGTATCATTTTTGTAAAGCAACGAGGCATCTTTCAGAAAGATATTGGCTTTGTAAATTTTATCTTTGCCAAAAGCAAACTCAATATTGCCGTCTTTGAAATCCTTATAGGCAAACGGAATTTTTGAACGCCTTTCCACTTGCGCCTGCTGCGCCATTGTTGCTCCGCTTACCCATAGCAATGCAAACAAAAACAAAATAGTTTTTTCCATTTCCTTACAAGTTTACAATGCAATATTATGAATTTTCAGCGACATACGGACTTGCAGAAGCCAAATTCAAAGGAAATTGCTAATTTTGCGCATACAATTTCTCAGCCGACAAATGAAAGATTACATATATAGCGCACACAAAGAAGAAACAGCCATTCTCGTTGGTTTAACCACCGAAAAGCAAACAGAGAAAAAGACCGAAGAATATCTTGACGAGCTTGAATTTCTTGCGGAAACTGCCGGAGCAAAAACCGTAAAGCGTTTCACGCAAAAAATAGTGCAGCCCCACGCCGTTACATACGTTGGTTCGGGCAAACTCGAGGAGATAGGCAAATATATAAAGGACGAAGCCGAAGAAGGACGGGAAATAAGCATGGCGATATTCGATGACGAATTGTCGGCAAAGCAAATACGCAACATCGAAAAAGAGTTGCAGATTAAAATACTTGACCGCACATCGCTTATTCTCGACATTTTTGCCATGAGGGCGCAAACCGCAACGGCTAAAACCCAGGTGGAACTTGCGCAATATAAATATATGTTGCCGCGATTGCAACGTATGTGGACCCACCTCGAACGTCAGGGCGGCGGTTCGGGTTCCGGTGGCGGCAAAGGCTCGGTTGGTTTGCGCGGACCGGGAGAAACGCAGCTCGAAATGGACCGTCGTATAATTTTGAACCGCATGGCGTTGCTCAAACGTCGCCTTTCGGAAATAGACAAACAGAAAACCACGCAGCGAAGCGGGCGCGGAAGAATGATTAGAACCGCTCTCGTGGGATATACAAACGTTGGGAAAAGCACCATAATCAACCTTCTTGCCAAGGCTGAGGTTTTTGCAGAAAACAAATTGTTCGCCACACTCGACACAACCGTTAGGAAAGTGGTGATAGAGAACCTGCCGTTCCTGTTGTGCGACACGGTGGGATTCATTCGCAAGATTCCCACCGACCTCGTGGACTCGTTCAAGAGCACATTGGACGAGGTGAGAGAGGCAGACCTTTTAATTCATGTAGTTGACGTTTCCCACCCTGACTTTGCAGAGCAGATTGAAGTTGTAAACAAGACGCTCGGAGATTTGGGCTGTGCCGAAAAGCCCACAATCCTTGTGTTTAACAAGGTTGATGCTTACAGCTGGGAGAAAAAGGACGAGGACGACCTCACACCGGCTACCGAGAAAAACATTTCGCTTGAAGAATTGCAGAAAACATGGATGGCAAAAATGGGAGGCGACTGCATTTTCATTTCAGCCAAGCAGCGCACAAACATAGACATTTTCAAGAAGATGTTGTACGACAAAGTGAGATACCTGCACGTACAAAAATATCCCTACAACGATTTTCTTTATCAGAAATACGAAGAAGAGTAACTGCCGAATCTTGTTCGGCTGCTACTCTTTACCTTTTATTTGGAAAATCAAAGCGTCCAGCCCTCGAATCTCACATTATAGGCAGCACCGTCATAGTTTGCGCCCACAATATATTGCATAGCCGTGGGAGAGAAACGCTCCTCATAGAAATAATGACAATGACCGCATAAAATAGCTTTGAGCTGTTTTTGCTTTTTAAGCCATTTCACGAATTCAAGCGTGGGTTTGTCGGCTCTTTGCTGCACACCGCGATTGCGCCATTGCTGACTTTCGGGCAGAGAGGGGTCGTTTTTGTAAGTGGAAGTGATGCTGAGGGGCGCACCCGTTACATAAGCCGCGCCGTTATCATTGCGTTTCATGGCATACTCGGCATGCTTAGGAGTATAAAGCGGAACATGGCAAAGCAACACCACAGGCAGTCCCTTTTTCATCTCCTGTTCCACGAGTTCGTGCTGATGTTCGGTAACATTATAGTATATATCGTCAATAGCCACGAAATTCACACCATTAACCACCTTGGAATAAAACACAAGATTGTTGGGAAAAACCTCCTGCACCGCTGCATAGCTCTGCTGTTTGTAAGCCTCGTCTTCTTTTGCCTCGCCCACATACTGCGAATACTCATGATTGCCCGCAGATGCTATGACATTATCGCCCATTATGTGCGACGAAGCGCAATCAAGATTTCTTTCGGTCGTAAAGTCTATAAGATCGCCCGTATGTATGAGCATCATGTCGTTCTTCTTGGCATATTCCACCGACTCGTCAAGATAGTGTTCTGCATTCGGGAAAATGCGGCTGCGTGCGGCGGCAAGTTTCATTTTACGTTCGTTGTCACGATTGTCAACCATGGCAAGATGAGTGTCGGATATGTGAAGAGCCGAAAAAGCTTTCTCACAATTCAGCTTTACGGTTATATTCTTTATGTTCAAAGGCGCAACCGAACGCGGACGTTTACTCTCGTCAAAAGCAGCAAGCACTTTGCCGGGCACGAAAGGCGCAACCGCCATAGCCGCACAGAGTTCCAAAAAATCTCTACGTTTCATTATTTTCAGGTAATGTGATATGTTAGGATGCGAATTTACAAAAAAACAACAAATCAGCCTCGAAACCCGCAACCTTCGCCGTTTCGGGCACAGCCTCATGAACATACAAATTGCCGTTTGCTCTGCGGCAAACGGCGGTACAGACATCTCATTTTAATACACCCCGGAAACCGCATTTTTATCCCCGTTTTAAGGGGTTTTGTACCTCATTCTTTTTCAGATATTTGGAAAGACGAAAAATACAAGGCACTTATTTTAAAATAAATGCCTTGTATTTTAAAATATATGGCTTGTATTTTTTACAACAAGCCTTATGTTTTTTTCAACACTGCGAACGCCTTCAAAAACGTCCCGAAAATCAAGTCTTGCATGCCCGTTCGGACGGGATGCATACTATTCCATTCCGAGAAATTCCTTAATTCTTTTTAGCGGAATGCCGAAATTAAAAGAAGTAGTGCCCTGAAGTTTTGCAAAATTCACTCCCACTACATCGCCATACATATTCAGCACCGGACTTCCGCTCGAACCGTGAAGCACAGGTATGGAATACATCAACCGATATTCGTCAGGGTCTTGAAGAAGACTGCCCTCGGTTATCTGGGACTTCAATCCGCGATAAGTTTGAGCCAACTGCGGTCCGTGATTAAAGCCTATCATGCAAAGTTGAGTGCCGGCTTTCAACTTTCGTCCCTTATAGTCGCGGCGCATTCTCTGCCAATAAGTCTCAAGAAGCGTTCGCTTGCCTTTCGTTCCGCTTGCAAAGTGGAATATATAGCATCCCTTGGGAGTTTTCTTGCTGTTGAGCCTTATGAGAGCCAGGTCCACATCGTCAATGCCCGACACTCTCGTTACGGTGCAGGCGGAAAAATCTCGCGCAGACGACACTTGGTCGCCGTTATAGGCAATTCCCACCTGGCTTGAGGCGGTTATTCTTATTTCCGACAGGTCTATATTTTCAAGCATTGCCACATTTCGGTCATATTCCTCCATGTTTTCTCTAAGTTCTTCAAGTTGTTCGCTGTTATCCACATCGCTGTACAAACCCTGATAGTAAGCCTCGCTATATTGTTCCTCGGCAGCATCGCGCATAGCCGCAAACAAGCTCCTGATCTTAACAATCTGATTGCCGAGAGCCCGGCGAATAACATCCTTGTCTATTTCGGGGCGCACCACATGGCGGTTGGTAAGAATGTTTCCGTCTCGCGAAATAAAAAAGCCCGTTCCGAAAGCCACGGCAGAGTTTCGGGTGATCTCCGCAAGGTTGTCGGTTAAGTTTGTAAGGCTTCCGTCCTCGCCCACACCGGTGAAATAAAGCACACTTCCGCCTATGTTTATAGTGTAGTAAAACCTGTTCATTATTAAAACCACTCCCGATGCATCGTTCTTGTAAATTTCGTCAACACCCATGGGTTTTTCCTTGCACGAAGTAAACACCCCGCACATCATGACGCACATACAAATGAAAAAAACGAAGACCCGCGTTTTCATGCTTCAAATTATTTTTACGTTTGCGGTGCAAAGTTAAGACTTTTTCGCGAACGCGCCCAAAAGCAAGATACAGGGGAAATCAAAGTGGGCAAAGCGACATTGATTTGTGGCAAAAAACACGGCGCATACGGGTAACAAAATCTCGAAAAACGGCAACGATGAAGAGTATTTCAATATGTCGGAAAAAACATAAGCCTTGTCATAAAAAATACAAGGCACATATTTTAAAATAAGTGCCTTATATTTCAAAATAAATGCCTTGTATTTTTGGCGTTTCCAAGTACATGTTTTACAGCAACTTACAAAAGCCGATTTTTGAGGCGTTTTTGCAACGTCTCGCGCATTGGAAATGCGGGGATTGCGCCCACGATTATTTCAACACCAGACCTCCGCCGGGCTGGATAACCACTTTTGCTTCGCCTTTGGCGTTTACTTTCAGTTTTTGCATCCGACCCTGCGGCAGAGAACCGTTCTTGGCGGGGCTGTCATTGTAATAGCTCACCTGTTTTCCTGCAAGCATGGGCAGACTGAGCGTTAATTTCAATTCCTTTTCCTCTGCATTGAGTCCTGCAACGTACCAGTTGCTTCCGCTGCGGCGTGCCACAACGAAATACTTGCCGGGATAGCCGTCTATGAAGCGTGTTTCATCCCAAGCAGTGGGAATTTCCTTGAGCAAATCGAGTTCAAACTGCGGAAGTTCCTCAAGATTGTTGGGCATCATGCCTATACACTGCACCTCGGTCTGGGTGAAAATGGCGGCTGCTATTTCGAGTATATCCGAAGTGTGGCGTGCATGGCGGCTTTTATTGTCGCGCGACATGTGTTTGTTGAGAAGAGTACCCCCGTAGTCCATTGCCGCAACGGCATTTCGGGTAAAAGCGAACGTGGCAAGCTCTTGCGCCTCGCTCTTTGCGCTTTCGTCGTTGAAATAAACGTTTTCGGAAGCCCTTACAGCCTCGGAAGAAATGAAATTCGGGTACATTCTTTCCCAACCACGGGGCAACGTGCATCCGTGGAATATCACAAAAATTCCAAAATCATTGGCATCGGCAAGAATGTCCTCATAAAGTTTCATGGTTTCCTGCTTGTCGCACCCGAAATAATCGACCTTTATTCCCGCTACTCCTATGTCTTTAAGCCATTTCATCTCGCGGCGGCGAATATACCCTTTGTCCATGAGATTTCGCGGTCCTTCGTGGGTATCGTTTATGTGTCCGTTGGAACTATACCAGAGAATAAGGCGAACTCCTTTGGACATGGCGTAACTGCTAAGCTCGGTCATGCGCTTACGCCCAATCTTCTCATCGCGTTCCCAGTTGGCGTCAATAAGATTATACTCATAGCCCATGGTTGCAGCCATATCTATGAATAGTTTCTGGTCTTCGCAATTGATTGAAGGGTCCTGCCAGTTAATCCAACTCCACACATAGCGACCGGGCTTATATGTTTGAGACGGCTCATAGAGAGGTTTCACCACGTCATAGGGAATGGTGGTTTCGACAATGGGTTTGAGCGTGGAACCTACGGTTATGGTTCGCCACGGAGTGCTTCCTGGAAGCGAGAAACCGCATGCCGAAGAACCGAGACCGCTTCCCTGTCCCGGCAAAGGGAACGTGATTCTGTAGCCTTCGCCCGGAACATATTCGGAAAGCGAACATCCTGCATAATCACTGTCGGTGCCGGTTTCACCAAGAAGCATCCAGCCGTCATTGCCTATGCGAAAGAGAGCAGGGAAAGCGTATCCCTCGCCGTATTGCGACCTTCTGTTGAGCGGAGCATCAAGTGAAAATTTTTCTTCATACGCAGGCGTGGCGCGACACCAGCCTGTTTCGGCGGGACTTAACGGAGCCACGAACGATGTGGAACGCTCGGGAATGTTGAAAGACGTGGCTTCGCGATCAATACGTATGCTGTACCATGTGCCGGCTATGGGAAACGAATAGCGGAAAGCAATATCGTTGTCCGAAACATTGAATGTAATCGTCATCTTCTGGTTTTTGGCGTTGACGAAATCGAGTTTCATGCTGTTTGCCACATAATGTATTTCAGAACATTTTATGCGCGTCATCGCGTAGGTCTCGTCAATCTTTGAAAACGAAGAACCCGTTAGCTTCAATCCCTGTGTGAAGTCGCCCACATTGGCAAACACGCCAAGGCGCGAAGCATCAAGAAATTTCTTACTCTCATACTGTACGGAATAATTGGCTCTGCCGCCGTCATCATTGACTTCCACGACAAGTTTTCCGTCAGGCGAGGAAACTTTTGTGCTCTCTGCGTGCAGCGCACAACAAACAATACCGGCAAATAAAGCCGAAAGCAATGCGGTTTTCATGGTCTTGCTGTTTTTGAGAATACTAACATTTTTACTGCAATAGCAAACCGCCCTGAGGCTGAATGACAACTTTTGCCTCGCCCTTGGTATTGACTTTCAACTTCTGCATTTGTCCCTGCGGAAGTGCCCCGCCTTTTGCGGGACGGTCGTTGTAGTACGTTACTTGTTTGCCGGCAAACATGGGAAGTTTGAGAGTAAGTTTCAATTCCTTATCACCCGCATTAAGACCGGCTACATACCAATCATTACCTTTGCGACGCGCCACAATAAAATACTTGCCGGGATAGCCGTCTATGAATTGTGTTTCATCCCAAGCCGCAGGAATTTCCTTCAACATGTCAAGTTCGAACTGCGGAAGCTCATTGAGATTGTTAGGCATTATTCCAACACACTGCACATCAGACTGCGTGATATAAGCAGCAGCAATTTCGAGAATGTCGGAGGTATGACGCGCGTGGCGGCTCTTGTTGTCGCGCGAAAAATATTTGTTAAGCATAGTGCCGCCATAGTCCATTGCTGCTACTGCATTGCGAGTAAAGGCAAATGTGGCAAGTTCCTGTGCCTCACTCTTGGCACTTTCTTCGTTGAAATAAACGTTTTCGGAAGCCCTTGCAGCCTCGGAAGCTATGAAGTTCGGGTACATTCTTTCCCAACCACGGGGCAACGTGCAGCCATGGAATATCACGAAAATTCCAAAATCGTTTGCATCGGCAAGAATATCCTCATACAGTTGCATGGTTTCCTGTTTGTCGCCACCAAAGAAGTCCACTTTTATTCCTGCTATACCCGTTTCTTTAAGCCATTTCATCTCCTTGCGACGTTGAAGCACCGTGTTCATGAGATTACGAGGAGTTTGAGGCGCATCATTCCAAGAACCGTTGGAATTATACCACAAAATGAGGCGCACACCTTTGGAAGCCGCATATTTGCTAAGCTCTGCCATGCGCTTACGTCCTATGTTTTTTTCCACATCCCAATTGGCATCAATGAGACTATACTCATAGCCCATTTGAGCAGCCATGTCTATGAACGCTTTCTGGTCGTCGTAGTTTATTGATTCGTCCTGCCAAATAATCCAACTCCACACGTAACGTCCGGGAGCATAGTTTTGCGATGCAGGATACTTTGCTTTTACAACGTCAAAGGGAATGGTGGTCTCGACAATGGGTTTGAGCGTAGAGCCAACGGTTATGGTTCGCCACGGAGTTGAAGCGGGGAGTGACAAACCGCATCCGTCGGAGCCCAAGCCTGCATTTTGCCCGTGCGAGGGGAAAGCTACAGTATATCCCTCTCCGTTCTTGTATTCGGAAAGAGCGCAGCCGGCATATCCGCCATCGGTTCCCGTTTCGCTTATAAGCATCCATCCGTCATTGCCAACACGGAACAAGGCAGGGAAAGTATAACCGTATCCATACTGAGACTTCTTGTCAAGCGGAGCATCAAGGGAATATACTTCCTCATAAGCGGGATGTGTTCTGCACCAAGCCGAACAGGGGTCGCTCTGCGGAGCAATGAAAGCCGTGGACGAGGAAGGAATATTAAAAGAAGTGGTTTCGGAGTCTACATGCATGGCGTTCCAACCGCCGAGAACAGGAAAAGAATAGCGAAAAGCCACATCGTTGTCCGAGACATTGAACGTTACGAACATTGTTTGCCCTTTTGCGTTTTTCAACTCCAGTTTCAGCTGATTTGCCACATAATGTGCGTTGGCTGTTTTGGAACGGCTGAGAGAATATTTCTCATCTATTTTTGCCGTTGTCGAACCTGCTATCGAAAGATTCTCGGCAAAATTTCCTGCATCGGCAACAATTCCCAAACGCGAAGAATAGAGAAAAGTCTTACCTTCGTAATTAATTGAATAAGAAGCCTTGCCTCCATTGTCGTTTATGCTTACGACAAGTTTTTGATTGGGCGAAGAAACATTTACGTCCTTTGCCGGGGACATGACACAAGAGCCGAGAGCAATTGCGGCGAAAATGATTTTTGCTTTCATATTATTTATTGTTATTTATTTCAGAGTTGCTTTAGAACGGATAGCCTATGGCGAAATTCAAAGACAGACCATCGGTGAATTTTTCTATGTTATAATATCCTTTTTTGGAAGTTTCGTAGGGAGCATGTAGTGCCACGCCGAGGTCAAGGCGCAATACAAGAAATTCCATGTCATAGCGTAGTCCCGCTCCCGTGCCGAGAGCTATAGACTCTAAGAAGTCCGAACCGGAGAGTCTCCCATGCGGGCGTTTTTCATCCTTGCGCATTAGCCAAATATTACCAGCATCAAGAAACGTTGCTCCATAAAGAGAACCGAAAAGTTTGAAACGTAACTCGGCGTTTGCCTCTAATTTTATATCGCCTGTCTGATCGATATAAGAATATTTTGATTCTTGAGAATGGAAACGTCCCGGACCAATGGAACGAACCGTGAACGCTCTTATGGAATTGGCACCGCCCGAACTGAATTGCTCACTATATGGAGCCACGCTGCTGTTGCCGTAAGAATATATTACACCGGCAAAGAACCTTGTAGCAAATTTGAACGTCGGATTAATGGTAAACGTTTTGTGCAGCTCGGTTGTGAGTTTTACAAACTGAGCGAAAGGATTGCCAAGAAAACTTTTGTTCTCTTCGTTGAACTTTCTTCCGCTCAAAGCATAGATTCCCGAGATTAAATTTCCCGACTCCTTAACTGTGGTCTGCCACCAAACAGGATTTAAGGCACGCCTTGTAGAACTGTAAGTAAAGCTATAGCTTATGGCAGGGATAAATTGGTTTCGCATACTAACGAAAAGCGCGGAATTGGCATTCATTACAGAATCGAAACGTGCCGATTTCTTGAAAATTCTGTTATAGTCAAGAGAAAATATGGAAAAAGAATGAGTAACATGGCGCGAAGGACGCCAATTATATGTCATATCCAATCCCCATTTGGTCATATTGAAATATCCTGAACGATTCATCCAATCGCCGCTAAGAGTGAATTTAGTGGAAGAGGGAAAGAAAATCTTACTATTATCTATCCATGGCATGAACAGTGTAGGAAATTCTACACCAATGGAACTACCCAACTCGTATGAATTAAGAAGATCATTACGTTCGTGTCGTCTGGTCTGGGTTTCCCATTCGTATGAACCATAGATTCTGAAACTCAATTTTTCTCCGGCTCGAAAAGCGTTGCGCTTGGCAATTTCAAAAGAAGCTCCGGGACCTACCTGGTCATTGCTCTTGGCTGTTACGTTCATGTTGAACTCTGATTCGTAAGGTTTGTCAAGCTTTGCGAAAAGATAGACATCAAGAGTGTCGCTTGCACCCGTTGTATCGCGAGGGAAATAGTTCATATCTATAGAACTGAAAACTTGCAAACTACTTAGTTTTGAAGTAGTGAAACTCTGCTCTAAATAGCTGTACGGCTTCCCGCGCATGGAAAACACATTTTGCTTCCAAAGACTCGAGTGCAAAGGGATGCGCCGCCCGGGATAATAAAATTCGAAATCACCACGTGTAACATGTTTCAGCGTTGTATCGCCGGGAGTCGCGTTTATATAGACAATCTTCTTGCCATAATACCATTTTCTTTTGGCATTGTCGGGAATGTTCTTTGCCGGCTGTATCCGCATTTGTACTTTTCCAGGAATAGCAAACGTATCTGCAGAGAAAACAGTGTAGTCTGGATTAAAATAGAAATATCCGTTGTTTCTGAATAGATTCCTGAGACGAGTTTTCTCTTCGCTTATCTTTGACGCGCAGAACTGATCGCCTCTATGAAGCAAACGTTTCGACCATTCCTTTTTACAGTGGATAAGAGAATCTATTTCGGGAGGATAATTAAGGTAAGCAATAGAATCAAAACGGAAAACATCTCGCGGAGTAACATAATACTTAACCTTAGCTTTGCGATTATTTGAATAAGGAAGAACTTCGTAGCTTACATCCCCATGAAAATATCCGTAATTATGAAGAGTGTTTGTTGCAACACGGGCACGGAGTTCCGGATTTACCATAGAAATATATTTGGGTTTTTGCGAGAAATTCTTGAAAAGCCATTTGCCTATGAAACTTTTGGAATTGACAAAGCCGTTATAAAACCAAAGTCCCATGGGAAGCGGATGCCTTAAAGACGAACTGCCAAATAAGGATGCGTTGGGCGGATAAGCAAGTACGCCGTCAACTTCTTCGCTTGCATTTTCCCAAGCCTTGGCATCTGCTGTCCGTTTTTGCTTGTCGGCTATGCGGCGTTCCTTTTCGCTTAAGGTATCTGACTTTCCTGCAAGCTCAAGCAAATCTTTCACTCCTGCATTTTTCGAATTTAACAAATTATCTACGGTTCGCGCAGCATCAGCTATTGACTTTATTATACCTGCAGAATCATTCTCCGCCTTGGAAGAACGCTTCACGCCTTTATAGTCTATTGATTTTATTCCTGTATAAAGCTGTTCGTCTTCGGGGATATTCGAAGTAGTTGAGCATGATGACATAAATAATATTGCCACCAATGCAAAACTTAGTGCGCAGGCAACTTTTCTCATTAGGTGAGCCCTGTTTTTTACGCGGCATCCTAAGATTCCTATATTATATATATGTATCATTTGTCGTTGACATTATTGTTTTGGTTGCCGCTTCCTTCGCGTTTTTTCTCCACCATGGCTCTTGCCTCGGTCTTTTTACGTTTCTTTTTCTGCGACTTCTGTGAACTGCTGTCTCCTTTTTTCCAAAAAGTAAATATCTCTCCAAACTTTTCTGCCTTACGCCTCAGCACCAAACCTACGCCGGCTTCCGTTAAACTGCCTTCAAGCGGGTCTTGCGAGTTATGGTCATAGAAAATTCTCACGTAGCGTTTGGCACTGTTGTCAATACGATATTCAAGAGATATATTATCAATAAAACTGCTTGCATCGTTTCGGGCATCTTCTCCGGTTGATACATGTCCTCCTATTATAACGTTTACTCTGTTGCCCCAGAATTTCTTTGCAAAACGGAAGGAATAGTCTGTATTTGATTCTCCTGTCGCAGAAGTTCCGTCTTCCACGCTAACACTTAAATCCACAGACTTCAAAGCCTTGCCCGCAATCTGCTGTACCTGGTTTTGCAAGAAAGCATTAAGCGCGTTACTTGTCTTTAATCCGTTTGAGGCATTGTTTTCTTCAAGATACAATCCCGTGGCAAGCATTGAAATGGCGAGTTTGTTTTTCTGTTCCGCCGACATGGAAGCAAGCTGATTCTGTATTGTCTGGTCATCCGGAGCCTCGATAGTAAATTCAAGTCCCATTCTGTTGAGTGGCTGAGTGAGTTTCAAACCAACATCAAAATTAACGGAACGCGGTTTGTCATTGTCATTCACCGAAGCTTTCACTCTTTCTTTTGCAGCAATATTAAGCGTAGGGTTCATAGGTTCTCCTGTAAAATCAATATAACTGCCTTCGGTAAGATAGAAAGTTCTTAACGGTATTACAGGCAGAGCATATTTCATTTCGCCGCTGTTCATTGTGTAACGTCCGGTAAGAAACATCTCACCCGTTGGCGTATATTTGAAAGTAAGATTTCCCCCACCTTCTACATCTATATAGCTCTGCTTGTCATCGTTTATGTCGCAGTGCAAATGAACTACGTCATTAATATTTACGTTCAGCACCATGGTTACGCCCGTTGCCTCTTCCCTTTTGGGCGGTGCGGCTGCAGTATCACTGAAATCCACGAAACTTACTAAAGAATTCAAATCGTTTTCAGCGGAAAGCGGACTGTCTTTTAGCACATACGAAACATCTGTCTTGGGAAGTACGTTCAGGTTTCCGTAAACAAACAGACTCGAAAGCGTTCCCTGCACCGTTACATCAACATCGGAATAAACAGTTCCGTAAACTTCAGACTTGGCTGTTTGCTTGGAATTTATCAGTTTGAAGTTTTGAGCCTTGACTTTCATGTTCATATTCACATTGTCAAAGTTGCTGAAATCCAAATTTCCGTCAACGACAAGCGGATTGTTTTGTGTTGAATAGAAATTAAGAGTATCAAGATGCAGCACACTGTTTCTGACAATGGCGGAATCTTTCTCCACTCTTAGATTTATGCCATATATATCAGAGTATACTATTACGGAATCAAGCAAAACCTTACCATTAAGCATTGGTTTTGATGTTGTTCCCGTTAAATCGAGGTCGCCTCCGAGATAACCGTCAAGTCCGAGTGTTTCTCCCGTAAAACCGTTGAACATTTCGGTAGGAAATTTCTCCAGTAGCAAACAAGCATTAAGCGAATCGCTCTTGCCATAATACGTTCCGTCAAGATTAGCCACTTCCTCTCCTGCACGCGTTATGGAAGTATTTATATAATGTGCCTCTTTCTTGAGCATGGGGAAATATGTACCCACAAGTCCGATGTCTCCGAGCGGTGCGCCCTCATATTCCATGTTTTTCACACCGAGATCGTAAGCAGCTGCAAGCTTTTCGTTTTCTTTCGTAACATGCAAATCGCCCGACAGGAAGCCCGAAATCAACGGAGCAAAAGGTATGGAGGATGTCAGTTCACGCAAATTTACTTGGTTTACGCTTACAGTTATGTCGCTCACGGAATCCGTACGGTTTCCATAGACTTTCAAACCAGTACCGTCGTCTGCAAGCAAATCTATGTCCGATTGCAGCGTGTTATCATCAAACAGTGTGAGATAATTGTCCTTGTTCACCTTGAACTTGCGGTATGCTATTACGGGATTCTCGGGATACATGTGGAAAGTTGTGCCGCTGTCGGTCAACAAGGCACGCATTCCGACATTCATTCCTTCAACACCTTTTTTGTCTTTATAGACAACTTCCACACCGACCCCGTCGTTCAGCAAATATCCGTTTATTCCGGCGGTGAAGATATAAGGATTGTGTTTGGTGGCATTGTGAACAAGACCTTTGAAACGCAATCCTGTGGTGTCTTGATAAAGCGAAATATTCATCGTATCGAGCAAAATGGAGCCAGTATTCAAACTGTGAATATACCCCGTGCCGTCTATTCCGTTATGAGGGTCGCTTTGTAAATGCAGGAACAGTTGGTTGAACGAATATCCCCCGTGAAATTTCAGGAAATTGCTGAGAGGATTGTCATTTCCAGCGTCAACCATGAGACTTATTGCCGGTAATTGTTTACGCAAAAGCTCTTGGTCAAGATGTTTATGCTTTATCTGCTTGTTTAGTGCCGTCATGAACTTACCTACCTGCGCAGATATTCTGTCTATATTGTTGCGACTGTGAGCAGTAAGATGCAAATCGCCCGCCGAAACTCTGGCATAAAGAGAATCGCGATGGTTGTCGAGTTTTACAAGCAGGTCCTTCGCTCGAAAACTTTTGCCACTGTCCACATGAAACATTATACTGTCAACCGTGGCGTCTATTCCATAAACGCTCATGTTGCTGTTGGCATAAAACGTGGCAGCAGCGCGCGTAGACAATTTCATGTTCTTTTCGCCGCCTGTCAGTTTCTTTATGTCCAATCCGCCGAGTTTCGCATTCAGTTTTCCCTTTACGGATTTCTTGGTAAATTGTACATCAATATTTCCCTGACCTTGCAAAATGTCGTTATCGGCAACAAACGAAACTTTTCCCGCACCACCACGCATAAGTGCCGCAATCTTAGTATTGCTCAAGTCATATCCGCCAACGCCGAACTTCTTAAAGTTTGCTTTTGCCGACATTTTCATGCTCTTTCCGAAAGGATCGAAGCCGCTTCCCGCTGCCGATATCTGCGAAGTGAGATTGTGGAGACCGCTTCCCACAACTATTTTTCCGAGAGGCACGCTCTGTGTGGAAACTCTCGCGGAATACGAATTGCTATGCGTGTCAAACCAACCGTTTACGCTTGCTTTGCCATGCCCCAGCACAAGTCGCGAATCAGTTTCATAACGTTCGCCCCGGAACTTCAAAGTTCCATAAGCAGAAACCCCGTGAGGAATATTTATCCCGCTCTCGGAATCAAGTCCGAAGGCATTTTTCAGATAATCTATGTTCCATGTCTTGAGCGAATACCTTAAATTTCCGGAACGTTTGTCGGAAGTTATGTCATTAAGTTTTCCGTCAAGACGCAGTTGCATCATGCCATCAACCGATACCTTGCCGTTTTCCACAGTCAGGTTACCTTTCTCCCCGCCAAGCGTTGCGTCAATGTTAACCGGCTTCACGGGCAAAAGTTTCTCTACATCCGCTCCAAGTCCTCCCGGAATTGCAGAAATTAAATCGCGGCGGTCAAGATTGCCTCCTATTTTAAGTTTGATTGCTCCCTCTCCGTCCCTGTTCAAAGCATCGAAAGCAAACACTCCCGTGGCATTCAAAGTGGAATAAGGCGTTTTGAGTTTGAATCCTCCGAGTTCGAGTTTCGCCGAATCCACATACAGCGTACCGCCCATGTCATTGAGCGCGAGACCGCTCTTTTCTTTCACCGTCAGTCCCTTCAACCGCGCACGAATCGCCCCGGCGTTGTATTTCAAACTGTCTATGTCAGCATTGAAACCTGTTACGGCTATATGATTAGGGTCTAACTTCTTAACATAAGCCTCATAAGGAATATCATAAGTAGCACCAGTTTTGCGAATTCCTATATGTTCCACCGTATAAAGATTGCGGGCTATATCGAAATAGCCGTTTTTCACAGTAAGCGAGCCGACAGCCGCACTTACTCTCATGGAATCGCCCGGGAAACGCAACTTAACAGCAGAATTCGTTATGTCGAACCCACTCAACTTGATTCGCCAAACGGTAGGTTTCTTTGGAGTGGTATCTTCTTTGGCAGTATCGCAGAGCAATACCGTAACATTTGAATTTGCAAGGTTGCCGCCATCAATATTCACATACGAATTTGCCAAATCAATGCCATGGCTTTGCAATTTAAGCTCTCCCACATAACCTTTAATCTGTGTGTTGCTTATAAAGTCTACTGTATTGATTTTGCTGTCGTATATTTCCAATCCGTCAACGTCCACACGGCTTTGAAAAAGCGGTAGCAATGCCACATTAACCCTCACGCTGCGTGCATCGAGCACGGTATCGCCTTTTTGACTTGCAAAAGTATTTATGAGGGCAAGGTCGAGAGGAAAAGCAAGACGCACTCTCCCCACGCGCAAATCCATGCCCGTTTTTTCGGAAGCATAACCGGCAACCTTATGAACCACAAAATTCTGAACAGGCGGTATATATAAAGCCACGGCAAGCAGCATAAACAGCAGCACCACCGAACCTATCGCCACCAGAACAACGCGGATTATTTTTTTAAGCATCAAGTTAAAATATATTTGAGTGTAAAGTTACGAAAATTTGCCCTTTCGCAAAGCATACAGATATATTACGGCGCACAAAAAGCAACAGAACATAAACATATATCCAAACTCACACTGCATATTTATCGAAAAATTCACGATATGTGCACATACAAAAAAACATAAGGCACTTCGTAAAAAACATAAGGCACATATTTTAAAATATGTGCCTTATGTTTTAAAATATATGGCTTGTATTTTTCGCCTTTCTAAGATTTTATTTTACAATGACTTATACAGACGCTGTTTTTTGCAAGTTTTATGCATAAAAACAGCCTGTCCATTCTCTAACTTTCGCCGGCTGCCGCCCTGCTTATTTGGTATGTTCTTCAACCCATTTGCGAGCGTTCACAAAAGCTTCCACCCACGGCGTGATTTCATCGTTCTTGCGCGAGGAAGGATAGAAAGCACTCTGCCAAGGCAGGAATGCACGTTCGGGGTGAGGCATCATTGCCACATGGCGACCGTCCGCACTCGCAATACCTGCGGTGTTGTAGTCCGAGCCATTGGGATTGGCGGGATATTTATCGTAAGAGTACTTCATAACGATGTTGTATGCGCTCTCGGGCTCGGGAAGTGAGAAATGACCTTCGCCATGAGCCACCCACAGACCGAGCTTTGAGCCGGAAAGTGAGCCGAACATCACGCTTTCGTTCTTCTCTATATCTACATCCACGAAGTTGCTTTCGAACTTGTGAGAATTGTTGTGGAGAAGATGAGAACGCTTTTTGTGGTCGGGGTTTATCAAATTCAATTCTACCATGAGCTGGCAACCGTTACATACTCCGAGCGAAAGTGTGTCCTTACGCGCGTAGAAACGGTCAAGGGCTGCTTTTGCCTTGGGATTGTAAAGGAATGCACCAGCCCAGCCTTTGGCAGAGCCAAGTACGTCGCTATTCGAAAAGCCTCCGCAGAAAACTATCATGTTTATGTCATCAAGAGTTTCACGTCCGCTCACGAGGTCAGTCATCATGACATCTTTTACATCAAATCCCGCAAGATAAAGCACATACGCCATTTCTCTCTCGCCATTCGTACCCTTTTCGCGAATTATCGCCGCACGAACGCCCGAAGGTTTCCTACGGTCGGCATCCAATCCGAGACTTGCAAGCGTACCTTTGAAATGGTCGGGATATTTAATGTCAAGAGGAATATTCTTGTAGTTTTTGAAACGCTCTTCAGCACAACCGTTGAAACTTTGTTTGGTGTCGAGCCTGTAAGAAGTCTCATACCACTCATCGCGAAGCTCGTCAATATCAAGGTTCACGGTCTTGCCGTCTTTCTCAATCTTTATGGTACGCTCGGCAACAGGTTTGCCGAGAGCCACATAAGCCACGCCCGATTCTTCAAGGATTTTCTTTACGGCATCAAGGTTTGCATTTGCCACCTGAAGCACCACGGCGGGATTCTCAGCAAACAAAATCTTGAGCAAATCCTTCTCGGCAAAAGCGTCAAGGCTTACATTCAATCCGCCCTTGGTATTGGAGAAACACATCTCAAGCAAACAGGTTACGAGACCGCCTGCCGAAACATCATGACCCGCAAGTGCGAATCCGTTTTTCTCGATTGTTTGAACGGCATTGAATGCTGCGCGGAAATATTCGGCATCTTCAACCTGCGGAGCCTTGCTTCCCACCGCGCCAAGCGTTTGGAAGAACGCCGAACCACCGAGTTGGAGTTCCGATTTGCTGAAATCTATATGCAGGAGTGTGGAATCTTCATCGTTAACTACCACAGGCGATGTAACATTTCTCACATCACTCACCTCAGCTCCCACAGAAACAATCACTGTTCCCGGAGAAATAATCTTTTCTCCGCCGGGATATTGCTGCGAAAGCGAAAGCGAATCTTTTCCTGTGGGAACATTTATCTTCAAGTCGCAGCAAAAATCACTCAAAGCCTTTACACCTTCATACAGACGCGCATCTTCGCCTTTCTGCGAGCGGCAGGGCCACATCCAGTTTGCCGAAAGAGAAACACCGTCTATGCCCTCCTCGAGAGGAGCAAAGACTATGTTTGTCAATGCTTCGGCTACAGAAAGTCGCGAGCCTGCTGCCGGAGAAATCAAACCGGCTTGCGGAGCATGACCGAGGGCTGTGGCAATTCCTTTACGGAATCTGTAATCGAGCGCAACCACACCGCAGTCGGACAAAGGCAGTTGCAATTCACCCACACACTGTTGTCTTGCAATTTTTCCGGTTACAGAGCGGTCCACTTTATTGGTAAGCCAATCTTTGCAAGCCACAGCTTCGAGATGAAGCACCGTCTTGAGATAGTCAAGCAGCTTGGTGCTGTCATATGAAGCATCCTTGTAATGTCGTTCCACAGTTTCGTCCTTCATTACAGTCTTTGGCGAATGACCAAACATCTGTGCAACATCAAGGTCAAAGGGCTTCACGCCGTCGCCTTGCACGAAAGAAAAATGTGCATCCCCTGTGGTTTCGCCCACAACGTACAACGGAGCGCGCTCACGCTCTGCAATTTTTCTCACATGCTCTATGTGCTCTTCGTCAATAAGAAGTCCCATGCGTTCCTGGCTTTCGTTTGCAATTATTTCCTTTGACGAAAGCGTAGGGTCGCCTATTGGGAGTTTTGTCATATCTATTTTGCCGCCGCATTCATCCACAAGTTCCGAAAGACAATTGACATGTCCTGCACTTCCATGGTCGTGGATTGAAACTACAGGGTTCACATCTTCTTCGCAAAGGGCGCGCACAAGATTGTTGGCGCGTTTTTGCATTTCGGGATTGGCACGCTGCACCGCATTAAGCTCTATGCCACTCGAATATCTGCCGGTGTCAACCGAAGAAACCGAACCGCCGCCAAGACCTATGCGATAGTTGTCGCCACCTACCACTACTACTTTATTACCCTTCTTGGGTTCTTTCTTCAAGCAGTCGCGTTTTGTGCCGTATCCCACACCGCCGGCAAGCATTATGACTTTGTCATAACCATATTTCTCGCCGTTTTCCTGATGTTCAAATGTCAGCACCGAACCTGCAATGAGCGGTTGCCCGAATTTGTTGCCGAAATCCGAAGCTCCGTTCGAAGCCTTAATCAATATCTGCTCGGGAGTCTGATAAAGCCACTTCCTGACGGGCAAAACGTTTTCCCAGCTTCTTCCTCCCTCAAGACGCGGATAAGCAGTCATATATACGGCAGTTCCTGCTATAGGCCATGAGCCTACACCGCCTCCCATACGGTCGCGAATCTCACCTCCTGTTCCGGTCGAGGCACCGTTGAACGGTTCCACGGTAGTTGGGAAATTGTGAGTCTCGGCTTTGAGCGAAATAACGCTCTCAATGTCTTTCACCACAAAGTAATCGCTTGTGGCATGTTCCTTGGGAGCGAACTGTTCTACCACAGGTCCTTGGGCAAAAGCCACATTGTCCTTGTAAGCCGATATTATGTGATGCGGATTTTCCTTTGTAGTTTTCTTTATGAGTGCAAAGAGCGACGACGGCATCTCTTTTCCGTTGATTATGAACGTGCCTCCGAAGATTTTATGGCGACAATGCTCGGAATTAATTTGTGCAAAACCGAACACTTCGCTGTCAGTGAGTTTTCGTCCCAGTTGTCCTTCCACCTTGTGAAGGTATTCTATTTCTTCGGGCGAGAGAGCAAGTCCTTCGCGCTCGTTATATTCCTCGATGTTCTCGATATGCTCTATCGGTTCCGGCTTGCGGTCGGTGGTGAATATATTCTGGTCAAGCCCTTTATACATTCTTTGGAGCATAGGATCATAAGTGGCGTTCTCATCTTCCACGGGGAAATATTCTTCTATGCGTTCCACGTCAGGAATATTCATGTTCTGGGTTATTTCCACCGCGTTGGTGCTCCACGGAGTGATCATTTCGCGACGAGGACCCACAAAGAAGCCGTCAAGCTGCCCACCCTCAATGCGCTCTGCGTTGCCAAACAGCCAACACAGCTTGTCTTCGTTCTCTTTAGTCAAACTGTCCTTAACTCCGGCGGCTATAACGTTACCGCTCGGGACCTTGAAAAATACTATCATATCGAGATGTGTATAGAATACGTGTATAATATGGTGCAAATTTAACCTTTTCACCCGACACGGTAAAAAATTTCGAAACCATTCTGACATTTGCGCTGCAATATGCCATATAGTCCAAAAACTTTCCCTTCCATTTCGACTCATAAAGCATGCCCGAAAAAACACATGGCTTATCGCAAAAAATACAAGGCACATATTTTGAAATAAGTGCCTTGTATTTTAAAATATATGGCTTGTATTTTTCGCCACAATAAGTATTTGATAAACAACAACTTATAAAAGCATCTCAAATTGCCTTATCTCACTGGTTTTTAGCGGTTTATGAAATTCCTTTCTTCTTGGGGATTTTTTTGCCGTCGTTGTGTGTATTCCGCTTTTCCTCCTGCCATAGTTCCCACGAATTAATTATGTTCTGCCAAATGACGTAACTGCCCGGGGCAACGGCTGCAATTGGAGACAGATAGGTCAATGCCATCCAAATGGTGAACGTAGTGTTTTTTTGTCCGAGAGCCTGTCCCGCGCTGATGCGGTCTTCGCGGCTCTTGAGCCCGCCTATGAATTTTCCGGCGGCAAATTTGAACAGGCACACACCCAATGCACCGAACACAAGAGCCGCCACAAGATGAAGACGGTCAAGGTGGGCAAAGACTACACGCATTGTCATTCCCGTTACCATTATCAGCGTAAAGCCCCAAATATAGAACGCCACGTTTTTGAGCGATATGAGTTTGCGGTGAAGGCTCGGGATGACATACTTTACGAATTGTGCCAACACGAAAGGCATAACGAGCAACTGGGAAACTCTCAGCAATATCACGGAAAACGCACTGACAACGTGGATTCCCGGCATGGGGTGTATGAGCGGGCAAAGGAGCGGCACGAGAAGAGCCGAAAGCAAATTGCTCTCAAGTGTGTACGTGCTTATGGAGGCTGTGTTGCCGCCAAGTTTGCCTGTTACCACGGCGGCAGCCGTTGCCGTGGGGCTGAGCAGGCATGCCAACACTCCTTCGGCAACAAGTTCGGGAAATGTGGCAGGCTTGAGAAATTTTATTATCAAAAACGCGCAGCCCAAACAGAGCACTGTTTGCAGTATGAGCGTTGCCGCATGCCACGGACGGGGTTTCATGTCGCGGATATTCACCTTGCAGAATGTGAAAAACAATGTGGCAAACACCGACACGGGCATAAGCGTTTCGACAAGGCGGAGAGCGAAATGTTTGAAAGGAAACAGCACCTCGATATTGGCAAACGCGAGATAAAGAATGGTGCCTGTGGTCATGGCAACGGGAAGCAGCCACATTTTCAAGAAACTTACTATGCAATTAACGGCTTTCATCGGTAAAAACAGTCTATGTTGTTGCAAAAGTAGCAGGCTTTCACATTATTTTGTAATTTTGCAGCCGCATTTCGGCGCACAATCATCACAAAAGCGTTGAAATGCAACATTTGGCATGCACAAAGACGTTTTACAATAAATCGTTATGTTCAAACAACAAGTTAAACAAGCACAGCCCGGAACGTTCAAACGCTTCTCGCGCAAGAACTACGCTTTGCTCACCTGCTTTCACCGTCAAGTGAGAATAGGAGTGCTGAGCGTGGCAACACTCGGAGCCACTCAAAGTGCCCTTGCCATGAATCCCGGAAAAGGATTTGCAGGCGACACAATTGCAGAGCAGAACCTTCGCGAGGCAACAATCACCGCGAGCCGTGCAAAAATCGCTGCCGACAAGGCAGCCCGCGTTGTAAGCGTCATAACCCGCGACCAAATAGAACGTGCGGGGGCGACATCAGTCAACGATCTTTTGAAACTAACTGCAGGCGTAGATGTCCGACAACGCGGCGGTTTTGGTGTACAGTCGGACATAAGCATCAACGGAGGCTCTTTCGATCAAATCACCGTGCTTTTGAACGGTGTGCCAATCAACAACTCGCAGACAGGACACCTTGTATCCGATTTTCCGGTCTCTCCCGATGAAATAGAAAGAATAGAAATTCTTGAAGGAGCCGCCGGCCGACTTTTCGGAAGCCAGGCGTTCAGCGGAGCAATCAATGTGGTTACGCGCAAAGTTGTAAAAAACTCGCTCCACGCCGATGTGGCAGCCGGTTCGTATGGAACAGTGGGCGGCGGAGCAAACATCGGATTAAAAACCGAGGGGTTCACACATTTCTTAAGCGGCAACTTTACAAGAAGCGACGGTGGCACGGAAAACAGCGCGTTTAATCTCGGCAATGCGTTCTATAACGGAACATACAAAAGCCATGACATACACGCTTCATGGCAAACGGGACTCGCAGCAAAGGAATACGGCGCAAATACATTCTACAGCGCGGCATATCCTAACCAATGGGAATCGAACACACGCATCTTTGCCTCTGCCAAAGCCGAGACGCAAGGAAAAGTACACATTTCTCCGCAAATTTCATGGATTAGATCAACAGACCATTTTGAATTGATTCATCGCTCATCGCGCGGAGAAAATTTTCATCGCAATGACGTATTCTCTTTCTCAGTAAACGCATGGACGGCATGGCTTCTCGGTCGCACCGCAATAGGAGCGGAACTTAGAAGCGAGAATATTCTTTCGTCAAACCTTGGTCGCCCGCTCGACTCAACAAGATATGTAAAGATTAACGGGCACAAAGGCAATTTTTATACGCACAACGACCACCGCACAGACATAAACTATTTCATTGAACACAGTGTTGTTGCAGGACAATTCACTTTCTCTGCCGGAATGCTGGCAAATCGTAACACGGCTGTCGATGAAAAGTTCAGACTTTACCCGGGTATTGACGTTAGTTACAGACCGGGTAACGGTTTCCGCCTGTTTGCTTCGTGGAACAAGGCTATGAGGCTGCCCACTTTCACAGATCTTTATTACAAAAGCCCTACACAGGAAGGAAACGTGGGATTAAAACCGGAAAAAGTGAGTTCTGTAAAAATCGGTACGGAATGGCGGAACTCATGGGCGGAAGTTCTTTTGCAAGGTTACTATAATCACGGCACAAGCATGATAGATTGGGTGATGTTTTCGCCTGAAGATATATACCATTCGGCAAATTTCAAACTCGACAACTTAGGTTTTTCGGTTAATGCGGCTGCCGATTTGAATAATATTTTAGGTGCGGACTTTCCCGTAAGACGTGTTTCACTTGCCTACGCATATATTTATCAGGATAAGAAAGACGGAAAAGGAGTTTACCGTTCCAATTATGCAATGGAGTATCTTCGTCATAAATTAGCGGCTACTCTCGACCACAAAATTGTATCTCATCTTTCGGCTTCCTGGTCTCTGCTTTGGCAAAAGCGTGAAGGAACGTACATAAAGTATTCAGGAGGACAGAACACGGGTATTCTTAAAAACTATCCCTCTTATGCCCTGCTGAATCTCAAGGTTAATTGGAAAATGCCGCACTACGAGATATACGCCACCGCAGACAATCTCACCGCTCGCAAATATCGTGATTTCGGCAGCATAGTTCAGCCACGTTGCTGGGCAATGGTTGGAGCCAAAATAGATTTAGATTTATAAGCTGTGGAATATGCCAATTCGGTATTAAGACAAAAACAACCGAATGTAAGAAATTATCATCCGGTTACAAGACATAAGAATTCCTATGCGGCATATTATTTATAACTTGCCGCACACAACAAAAAAGAAGCCGGGCATCGTTAATGCGATGTCCGGCTTCCGCCGTTTTATAAAATTTGTCTGTATGTCAAATCCTATTGCTGAATACAAGTTTCCCGTTTTCAGCGTCAACAAATATCGGTTTGCTACGATCAACCTCGCCTGCGATGAGTTTTTTACTCAAATCGTTAAGCAACATTCTTTGCAAAGCTCTTTTTACAGGGCGTGCGCCAAATTCCGGATCGTATCCCTCGTTTGCTATAAGCCTTACGGCGTTTTCGGAGACTTCGAGTTTCACTTCCTGTGAAGCAAGCAATTTTTGAATGCCGGTAATCTGAAGGTTCACAATCTGTTTTATCTGATCTTTCTCCAAAGGACGGAACATAATTATTTCGTCTATTCGGTTGAGAAACTCGGGACGGATTGTTTTTTTCAGCATCTCCATAACATGGTTCTTCGTCTCTTCCACAGTTTTCTCGTATTCCGCGCCGCTGTTTTCTTTCAGAGCGTCAAAACGGCTTTGTATATACTGGCTGCCAAGGTTTGAAGTCATTATTATTATGGTATTTTTGAAATTTACCACGCGACCTTTGTTATCGGTAAGCCTTCCGTCGTCGAGCACTTGGAGTAAGATATTAAACACATCGGGATGTGCTTTCTCAATTTCGTCAAACAAAACCACGGAATAGGGTTTGCGCCTTACAGCCTCGGTAAGTTGTCCGCCTTCATCGTATCCTACGTATCCGGGAGGCGCACCGACGAGACGCGAAACACTGAATTTTTCCTGATATTCGCTCATGTCTATTCGCGTCATCATGTTTTCATCGTTGAAAAGGTATTCAGCGAGAGCTTTTGCGAGTTCAGTTTTACCCACACCCGTTGTGCCGAGGAATATAAACGAACCTATAGGACGGCGTGGGTCTTGCAATCCCGCACGTGAGCGTCTCACGGCATCGGCTACCGCAGTTATTGCCTCATCCTGTCCTATTACTCTTTTATGAAGCTCTTCTTCAAGGTGTAAAAGCTTGTCGCGCTCGCTTTGAAGCATACGGCTTACGGGTATTCCCGTCCAGCGGCTCACAACATCGGCAATGTCGTCGGGAGTTACTTCCTCTTTTATTATTGCTGCGCCACCCTGGCGTTTTTTCAAGTCCTCGTGCAGTTTTTCGTTCTCGTCGTTCAGGGCTTTTATCTTACCGTAACGTATTTCCGCCACTTTGCCGTAATCACCATTGCGTTCCGCTTTATCAGCTTCGAATTTCAACTGCTCTATCGTGGATTTGTTGCTCTGAATCTTGGCAATTACTTCCTTTTCCGCGTCCCATTTCGAGCGATAATCGGCAGCCTTTTCTTTTATTTCGGCTATTTCCTTGTTGAGTTGCGAAAGTTTTGCATCATCCTGCTCGCGTTTTATGGCTTCACGCTCTATTTCCAACTGTTTTTCCTTTCTTGTCAGCTCGTCAAGCTCTTCGGGCATGGAATCACGCTCTATTCGGAGTTTGGCTGCGGCTTCGTCCATAAGGTCTATGGCTTTGTCAGGAAGGAAACGGTCGGAAATATAACGATCCGAGAGTTTCACGGCTGCAATAACGGCATCGTCCTGAATACGCACGTGATGATGGTTTTCGTATTTCTCTTTTATGCCTCGCAGAATGGATATTGAATCCTCCACGCTCGGTTCGTCCACCATTACGGTCTGAAAGCGTCGTTCGAGAGCCTTGTCTTTCTCGAAATATTTCTGATATTCGTCGAGAGTGGTGGCACCTATGCTTCTCAGTTCGCCACGTGCAAGAGCGGGTTTCAGAATGTTTGCGGCATCCATGGCTCCCTCGCCTTTGCCCGCGCCCACAAGGGTGTGGATTTCATCGATGAAAAGAATTATGCGTCCGTCGGAATGCGTAACTTCATTGATTACCGATTTCAAACGTTCCTCAAATTCGCCTTTGTATTTCGCACCCGCCACAAGCGCACCCATATCAAGTGAATACACTTCCTTGTCTTTCAGGTTTTCCGGCACATCGCCGCGCATTATTCTCTCGGCGAGTCCTTCTACTATGGCTGTTTTACCCGTACCCGGCTCGCCTATGAGAATAGGATTGTTTTTGGTGCGGCGCGAAAGTATTTGCAGCACACGTCTTATCTCGTCGTCGCGCCCTATCACGGGGTCGAGTTTTCCCTGACGCGCAGCCTCTACAAGATTGCGTGCATATTTGGAAAGCGACTGATAGGTGTCTTCGCTCGATTTCGAGTTCACTTTCTTACCGCCACGCAGTTCCTTTACGGCTTCGCGGAGATTGTCTGCGCTCACGCCTGCATCTTTCAAAATGCGTGCGGCGTTGCCCGTACTTTCCACCATGGCTTCGAGAATGGTTTCGAGTCCTATGAATTCGTCTCCGTTGCGGTTTGCCATGTCTTCGGCTTTAAGAAGAATATTATTGGTTTCCGAACTGAGGTAAGGCTCGCCGCCAGTAACGCGAGGCAAATGGGAAATTTCGGCTTCCACACTCCGTGAAATACTATCGGGGTTCACTCCGAGTTTATTGAAAATGTAGTTCGTTACATTCTCTCCCGCCTTGAGCACACCTGCCAACAGATGCACCGACTCTATTGCCTGCTGCCCGTGTCGCTGCGTGCTGTCTATGGCATTGTTAATTGCCTCTTGGGCTTTAATTGTAAATTTTTCGAGGTTCATATCTTAATAGTATTTGATTCATTAATGTTCGTCCTATAATCTTCAAATTGCTTGCCAATTGCCGGAAACTGACATTTTTGTAAGCAAACAAGTGTCGGGAGAGACAGAAATACACGACTTGGGTGCAAAAACGACAACAAAGAGAGACAAAACAATGCCTTTTTGCAAGTATTTCGTCATGACACATTTGACACAAACCACCCTTCACGCCCCGTGCTCCGACGGGGAAACTGACATTTTTGCGTAATCCGTTATTAATCAAAGCTTTAGACCCGACTCCCGAAACATTTCATAAGTTACTGTCTGTCAGACATTTGGAATGTCGAAAAATACAAGCCATGTATTTTAAAATATAAGGCACTTATTTCAAAATATGTGCCTTGTATTTTTTGCAATAAGCCATGTATTTTTTCGAGCATTCCGCAACGGGGCAAAAATTTCCCGAAAACCATTGTTCTTTTCCCCATTTCGGACTAACATTTACAGACATGTTCCACGCCACATTCCGTGGCATACATAACTCGTAGCCTCGTGGCATCTCTGAAAATAGTTTTTGCACTTCAAAATGCCGTTTTCCGTGCACAAAAACGGTTTTATGACAGAATCTGTTCATTTTTTCGGCAAAAAGTTTGGAATTTTACAAGAAATGAGTACTTTTGCCATTGCATAACAGCATTTCTAAGAAAATGACACTGCATAATATGAGCAATAATTTTTGGTGGTGGCGCTTGAGGATAGGAAATTCGCAAGTGTAGAAGCTCGTATATATAAAAAGGAACATAATAAAGATACAATCATAATGAGGCTCGTTGCACTTGCAGCGGGCCTCAAATCGTATAAGAACAATAATAAACAAAAACATAAAGACATGGGAAAATATTCAGTAGATGAACGCGGATATTACGGCATATACGGCGGAGCGTATGTTCCGGAAATTCTTCACGGATGCGTTGAAGAACTGCGCCGCAACTATCTTGACATCATTGAAAGCGAGGATTTTCAGAAAGAATACATGAATCTGCTGCGCGATTACGCAGGTCGCCCCTCACCTCTCTATTTTGCAAAGCGACTTAGCGAGAAATACGGCTGCACAATATATCTCAAGCGCGAAGACCTCAATCACACCGGCGCACACAAGATAAACAATGCGCTCGGTCAGGTATTGCTTGCCGAAAGAATGGGCAAAACGCGCATAGTGGCAGAGACAGGAGCGGGACAACACGGTGTGGCAACGGCTACGGTGTGCGCCCTGCGAAACATTCCGTGCACTGTATACATGGGCGAAACCGATGTAAAACGCCAACATCTGAATGTGGAGAAAATGAAAATGCTCGGCGCAACGGTAGTGCCCGTTACGAGCGGAAACAAAACACTCAAAGATGCCACCAACGAGGCTATACGCGACTGGTGTTGCCACCCCGAAGACACACATTACGTCATAGGCTCAACTGTAGGACCTCATCCCTATCCCGACATGGTTGCGCGATTGCAATCGGTGATTAGCGCGGAAATCAAATACCAGCTCGCGCAGCACACAGGCAAGAGCAATCCCGACTATCTTATTGCCTGCGTGGGCGGAGGCAGTAACGCAGCCGGCACAATCTACAACTATCTTGACGACGAGGACGTGAAAATAATTCTTGCCGAAGCCGGAGGAAAAGGAATTGACACCCATTACTCGGCAGCAACCATAGCACTCGGCAGACCCGGTGTGCTTCACGGCTCATACTCTCTCGTGATTCAGAACGAGGACGGACAGGTAACCGAACCCTATAGCGTGTCGGCAGGACTTGACTATCCCGGCGTTGGACCCATGCACGCCAATCTTGCAAAGGTGAGAAGGGCAAAAGTAATAGCAATAAACGACGACGAAGCCCTGAAAGCCGCACAACTGCTCACACGAATCGAAGGAATTATCCCTGCACTCGAATCGTCGCACGCACTTGCCGCACTCGAAAAGATAGATTTCAAGAAAGATGACCTTGTAGTACTTACGGTTTCGGGACGCGGCGATAAGGATATGGACACATATATGAAATATTTCAAGTAAAAATAAACGTTGCACGCCTTATGAAGACATTCGACTATACAACATCGGTGAAAGCATTGCCCGGAGACATTCATACACCGGTAACGACATATATGAAAGTGCGCGACATATTTCCACAAAGCGCACTTATGGAAAGTTCCGACTATCACGGCGGCGAAAACGGACGCTCCTTCATTGGTCTCGATCCTATTGCAAAAGTTTCGGTAAACCACGGCTACGCCACAGCAACTTATCCCGACGGCACGGAAGAAACCACAAAACTTAACGAAACGGACAACCGCATTGAAAACGCCATTTCAAATTTCATGAACCACTTTGAAATAAGCGGTGAAGACGCTAACTATTGCGGACTTTACGGATTCACATCGTTTAATGTGGTGAGATATACCGAAAACATAAAAATAAAGGATAGCACAGCCTCAATGAACGATGCCCCCGACCTGTTATATATATTATATAGGTATATAATAGTGTTCAAAGGCTTTCGCCACGAAATGGAAATAGTAACTCTGAAAGGCGACGGCAAAGACGAAACCTCCAAAATTGCGGAAGCGATAAACAGCAACCAGATGCGGATATATCCTTTCCGTTCCGTGGGACAAACCACAAGTCCTTTGACCGATGACGAGCATCGCGCCAACATTCGCAAAGGAATAAAGCACTGTCTGCGCGGAGACGTTTTCCAAGTTGTCATTTCCCGCCGCTTCGAACAGCATTACGAAGGCGACGATTTCAATCTTTATCGCGCACTGCGACGCATTAATCCCTCGCCGTATCTGTTCTACTTTGATTTCGGAGCATTCAGAATCTTCGGATCTTCGCCCGAGACCCATTACAGAGTGGAAGGAAAGGCAGCATATATAGACCCCATAGCCGGCACAACGCGGAGAAGCGGCGACAAAGCCACTGACGATGCGCTTACAAAGGCTCTGCTCGACAACCCGAAGGAAAACGCAGAACATGTGATGCTTGTGGACCTGGCAAGAAACGACCTGAGCCGCAACTGCAGCAACGTAAAGGTAAACTTCTTTCGCGAGCCGCAATACTACAGCCACGTCATACATCTCGTGAGCCGTGTATCGGGCACATTGAGCGACAACGCAAACACCATAAAGGCTTTCATGGACACTTTCCCCGCCGGAACATTGAGCGGAGCCCCCAAAGTTCGCGCAATGCAGATTATAAGCGAATACGAACCTCATAACCGTGGCGCGTATGGCGGCTGCATAGGATTCATAGGCTTTAACGGCAACATGAATCAGGCTATAACAATTCGCACATTCGTAAGCCGCAACAATACACTCTGGTTTCAGGCGGGCGGAGGCATAGTTGCCAAAAGCAATGTGGAACAAGAACTGCAAGAAGTCAATAATAAACTCGGCGCACTCAAAGCTGCCATAATCGCCGCCACAGAAGACAGCGACAAATTCTAAAAGATTTCTCATCATGAATATTTGCATTATAGACAACTACGATTCTTTTACATACAATCTCAGCCACGCCATAAAATCTTTGGGAGCAGAGGTAACGGTTTTGAGAAATGACAAATTCAATATAGGAGGCCTTGAAAAGTTTGACAAACTTGTTCTCTCACCAGGACCGGGCATTCCGTCCGAAGCAGGACTTCTCACAGAAGTCGTTAGACATTATGCCGACCATAAGCCTATACTCGGCGTTTGTCTCGGAGAGCAGGCGATTGGCGAAGTATTCGGCGGTAAACTTGTCAATCTTTCGGAAGTTTATCACGGAGTTCAGACACCGGCAGACATAATTGCGAACGACTATATCTTTGATAATCTTCCCAAGGAGATAAAAGTGGGAAGATATCACTCTTGGGTTGTGAGCGACGAGCATTTTCCCGCCGAACTCGAAGTAACAGCCCGCAGCAAGGAAGATTACATCATGGCTTTACGCCACAAATCTTTCGACGTGCACGGCATACAGTTTCACCCGGAATCGGTATTGACTCCCGACGGACTGACAATAATCGGAAATTTCTTAAAACATTAATCCACACTCCAAAGCTTTTATACAATGAAAGATATATTATTGAAAATACAAAACGGAGGCACTCTATCGCAAGCCGAAGCCTGCCAAATACTTCTTGAGATAAAAGACGGGAAAGTGGACCCGATTCAGCTCGGAGCCCTTTTGGCAATGCTTAATCAAAGAGGCGCGACGGTTGAAGAGATTCTCGGTTTTCGCGAAGGTCTTTTACAAACATGCGTAACGGTAGATCTTTCTGCCTACGACCCTGTTGATATCGTGGGAACGGGAGGCGATGGAAAAAACACCTTTAATATTTCCACTTGTTCCTGTTTTGTAGTCGCCGGAGCCGGTTTTCATGTTGCCAAACACGGAAATTTCGGTGCGACTTCGGTAAGTGGTGCAAGCAATGTCATAAAAGAACACGGAGTAAAATTTTCTTCCGACCGCGCACAACTCACAAAATCAATCGAAGAATCGGGAGTGGCGTATCTTCATGCGCAATTGTTTCACCCGGCAATGAAAAACGTGGCTCCTGTAAGGAAAGCTCTGCAAATTCCAACGGTTTTCAACCTTCTCGGTCCGCTTATCAATCCCACAAGACCCAAGCACCAACTGCTCGGAGTGGCAAACTTGTCGCAGATGCGCCTTTACTATAATACACTGACCCGTATCGGAATGAGCTTTGCCATTGTAACAAGTATGGACGGCTATGACGAAATCTCGCTGACCTCTGATTTCAAGGTTATGACAAACAATTACGAAACCATATACAAGGTCGGAGATTTGGGATTTGAGAAATCCGAGGCTGGAAGCCTTTCGGGCGGAAACAGCGTGGACGATGCAAAAGAAATATTTGATTCCGTGCTCGAGAACCGCTCTACAATTTTCCAGAAAAACGCTGTAATAGCAAATTCGGCTTTCGCCATACAAACCATTAACGGCAAGAGCATAGACGAATGCCTTGGCATGGCTAAGGAATCGCTCGAAAGCGGTAAAGCTCTTGATGCCTTCAAAAAGTTCGTGGAAATAAATAGTTGAAAAAGCATGAAAGATATTCTGAGAGACATTATAGCCGACAAGCGAATAGAGGTAGAAAAACTTAAAAAGGATATAAGCATAGACAACTTATATAATAATGCAACGGAGCACAAACATGCGGACTTCCGTATCTCCATAGAAAACACGTCAAACGGCATTATCGCGGAATTCAAACGGCGTTCGCCGTCGAAAGGTTGGATTCACCGCGATGCAAAGCCTGAAGACGTGGCTCCGGGATACGAAAAAAACGGTGCGGCAGCCATGTCAGTGCTCACGGATGAGAAATATTTCGGCGGAACTCTCGAAGATGTTGCAAACGTAAGGCGACTTGTTAAAATGCCGATACTTCGCAAGGATTTTACAATTGACGAATATCAGCTCCACCAGGCTAAAGCATTCGGCGCAGACGCTGTGTTACTGATTGCTGCGGCTATAAGCGAAACGGAATGCCGAAAGTTGGCTCGCATAGCCCACGAGTTGGGACTCGAAACTCTTCTCGAGGTTCACAATGAGGACGAAATTTCATACTTGTGCGACGACATTGATGTTGTAGGCGTAAACAACCGCCACCTTGGCACTTTTCACACCGACATATCGACTTCCGAATTTCTCGCGCCCCAACTTCCGCAGAGCATAACGCGCATTTCAGAAAGCGGAATCAGGTCCGCGTCCGACATAATTCGCCTGCAAATGCTCGGGTACAGGGGATTTCTGATTGGCGAACAGTTCATGAGCGGAGACAATCCCCCCGAAAATCTCGGCAAGCTGAATGCGGACATCGAAAAACTGATAACGTCCTCTCTATGATTGTAAAAGTTTGCGGAATGCGCGATTCTGAAAACATTCGCGCCATAGAACAGACGAAAGCCGACCTTATGGGTTTTATTTTTCACCCTAAATCGCCGCGCTTTGTTGCTTCCCTACCCGAATACATGCCTAAAAAGCAAAAACGTGTGGGAGTTTTCGTCAACGCTTCTCTCGAACAAATTCTCGCAAAAGCGCAAAAGTTTTCGCTCGAATATATACAGCTTCACGGCGACGAGCCACCGGCTTTCTGCAGCGAGCTGAAAAATCGCGGACTTAAGGTAATTCGCGCCCAAAGAATAGCAAACGCCGACGACATTATCCGAGCCGAAAGCTACAACATGGCAGACCTCATGATTTTCGACACAAAAACGGAACTTTATGGCGGTTCGGGAAAAAAATTCAACTGGCAACTGCTCGAAAACTACAAAGGTTGCGTGCCGTTTCTCCTAAGCGGCGGCATCCGTTCCGACACTTTCGAAGAAATAAAAGCATTCTTCCATCCGCAGTTTGCAGGCATAGATCTGAACAGTGGCTTTGAAATATCTCCCGCCTTGAAAGACGTGGGAAAACTTAACAACTTCATTGAGAAAATAAAGGGCATGCGCCCGTAAAAAACAAACATTATGAACCGAATAGACAACTTGTTCAAAACAAAGACCAAAGAAATTCTTTCAATATACTTTTGCGCCGGCGACCCAACGCCCTCCTGCACCGCCGAAGTCATACGTTCGCTCCAGCGCAACGGAGTTGACATGATAGAAATAGGCATGCCGTTCAGCGATCCTCTCGCCGACGGTCCCGTAATCCAGGCTGCGTCAACACGCTCTCTCAAAGGAGGAATGAGTGTCAGGAAACTTTTCGAACAGCTTGAGGGAATACGCAAGGACGTAACCATTCCGCTCATCATCATGGGCTACATAAACCCAATCATGCAGTACGGTTTTGAAGCCTTTTGCCAAAAGTGTAACGAGGTAGGCGTTGACGGACTTATAATACCCGACCTCCCGTTCCGCGAATACGAAGAGCATTATCGCGAAACGGCTAAAGCCCACAACATAGACATGATAATGCTGATTACACCCGAAACCGAGGACGAGCGAATAAGAATGATTGACAACGACAGCGAAAACGGTTTCATATACATGGTATCTTCCGCCTCCACCACCGGTGCCCAAAAAGAGTTTGATGCCAAGAAACAGGAATACTTTGCACGTATAGACTCCATGAATCTGCGACGTCCCAGAATGATAGGATTCGGAATATCAAACGAAGCCACATACAAAGCCGCATCAGCCCACGCCGCAGGAGTGATAATAGGAAGCAAATTCGTAACATTGCTCAACGACACAAAAGACCCCGACAAAGCAATAAAGCAACTGCTTCACGACATAGGCAGATAATGCTTTGTCAATATAAAAGCCGGTTATGGAGCAAACATCTGCCATAACCGGCTTCTTTTTATGTTTTCCGTTGTTCTTTTACCCTTTATGTGCGGACATCTTGGCTTTACATTCGTTTACAAGCCCGTTAAACTCCGCCAACTTTCTGACATTTTCAAGTTCCGGCGCGCACTCCGCCATGTCAAAACGGCGAAATCCTTTTTCGAAAGCTGTTTTCAGAGCCATCAAAGCCTTGGAAGTTTCGCCAAATTCCGAATACATGCAGGCAATGTTATAGCATTCGCAATGTTTCCCCCGGGATAGTATTTGCGCCGCAAGCTTTTCGGATTTTTTCTTATCCGCCAAAGCCCTGTAAGCATAGGCTGCCGAAGAGTTCTCTCCCTCCTTTGTGTCAACACGTACCACATGTTCGAAATCTTTCACGGCTTTTTTGCGCTCGCCGGCTTTATCATACAAAATTCCTCTGTATAAAAGCGAAAGCACATCGTTATTGTTCGCCTTTATTGCCGTTGTAAAATCATCCACTGCCCCTTTATCATCTCCCATATAGTATTTCACCATTCCTCTCACGGCATAAGCGGATTCGTCATCGGGTTCTGCTGCAATATAAAAGTTAATATCCGCCAAAGCTTCCCTATACATTCCCACACCTCTCTCGGCAACAGATTTTTCATAATAGATCCAAGCAGACGCGGGGTTTATTTTCTTTGCCTCCTGATAGTATTTCAAAGCTTTTTCGGTCATACCTGTCTCTTTGTAACAGTTTCCCAAAATAACCGCTATCTCATCCGAACGCTCACTTTTGTACATTTCATAGACAAAAAATAACTGTTTTTTGCCGGCAATGCAATTATTTTTGAATTATTCTCAAAACATTTTTACCTGCATACCGCAAAACACCCGCGAAACGGCTATAATACCATTCCAAACCGAATTAAAACTTTACACACATACAAGAAAATACACACGGCACCGGACATCGAAAAAAACACAAGCCATGTGCGAAAAAACATAAGGCATATATTTTAAAATACAAGGCACTTATTTTAAAATAAGTGCCTTGTATTTTTCGGCGTTTCAAACATCTGATAAACAACAACTTACAAAAAGCCAACTCAAATCCTTTATTTTCCTGATTATTAACACTTTGCAAAAAACCATGAGTTTTACGCCATTTTTCATTATGCGTGGAGCTATTCCGGCAGGCATTCCGGCAAAAAATCCGCTACACGGCGGCTGCCGTATAGACCGATTCGGATGTCCGGAAACACAGATTGCACCATACAAGCTCCAAGGTCGGCAAGATTTTCGCAACGGAAATGCTTTTGCAGTAATTAAAAGATTCGGGATGTACGTAAACGGGAATGTTACGCCGGTCATTGGAAACAGGAAGCCCATTGCCGCAAGCGTTTTTGCTAAAGCGAGTTGCTAATACAGCCCGCATGGAAAAGAATTGAGCCTTATGGCGCAGGCGATATTGCCAACCGGAACGGAAACACGGTTGCCATGAACAAAAATAATCGTAATTTTGCGGACGAAACGTAAGAACGAAAATATTAAAGACTTAAATAATCATGGCAAAGAAAGCACTCCTTATGATTCTCGACGGTTGGGGAATCGGCAAACACGACAAAGGCGACGTAATTTATAACACTCCGACACCCGAACTCGACTATCTGAACGCCAACTATCCCCATTCGCAGCTTTTGGCATGCGGCGAAAACGTTGGACTTCCCGATGGTCAAATGGGAAACTCCGAGGTAGGACACCTGAACATAGGTGCCGGTCGCGTGGTTTATCAGGACCTCGTGAAAATTAACCATGCCATTGCCGACGGCAGCATACTCAAGAACCCGGAAGTGGTTTCGGCTTTCGAATATGCCAAGAACACCGGCAAGAATCTCCACATCATGGGTCTCACATCTACCGGTGGCGTTCACTCCGAACTGTCGCACATTCTCGCATTCCTCGACATAGCCAAGAGCTATGGCTTGGAAAACGTGTTTGTTCACTGTTTCCTTGACGGAAGAGACACCGACCCGCGCAGCGGCAAGGGCTTCGTAAAAACCGTAATAGACCACTGCGCCGAAACAACCGGCAGCGTGGCTTCGGTAATAGGTCGTTTCTACGCCATGGACCGCGACAATCGTTGGAACCGCGTAAAAATTGCATACGATCAGCTTGTGAACGGCAAAGGCAAGGAAGTTGACAATCTCGTGGAGGCTATTCAGGACTGCTATGACAGCGATACGCCCGAACATAAGGATACCGACGAATTCATGGAGCCGTTGGTTAACGCCAATGTGGACGGAAGAATAAAAGAAGGCGATGTAGTGGTGTTCGTAAACTATCGCAACGACCGCGCACGCGAGATTACGTCAGTGCTTACGCAGAAAGACATGCCCGAAGAAGGCATGCAGACCATTCCCAATCTGCAATACTATTGCATGACTCCTTATGACGCAGACTTCAAAGGCGTACACATTCTTTTCCCAAAGGAGAATGTGAACAACACTCTCGGAGAATATCTGAGCGCAAAGGGACTTACACAACTCCACACCGCAGAAACAGAGAAATATGCCCACGTAACTTTCTTCTTCAACGGAGGTCGCGAAGAACCTTTCAAAGGCGAGGACCGCACTTTGGTACCTTCACCAAAAGTTGCCACATACGATTTGAAACCCGATATGAGTGCTTACGAAGTAAAGGACAAACTTGTGGAATCAATAAAGAAAGGCACATACGATTTCATAGTAGTGAACTTTGCTAACGGCGACATGGTGGGACACACCGGCATTTACAACGCAATAGAAAAGGCTGTAGTGGCAGTGGATGCCTGCGTGAAAGACGTGGTTGAGACTGCAAAACAAATGGGATATGACACTATAATAATTGCAGACCACGGCAACGCCGATCACGCGCTCAACGAAGACGGCACTCCCAATACCCAGCATTCGCTCAACCCGGTTCCGTTCATTTATATCAGCGACAATAAAAACGCTACGGTAGAAAACGGAATACTTGCCGACGTTGCTCCGAGTATACTGCACATCATGGGATTGGAGCAACCCAAAGAAATGACGGGACACTGCCTTATAAAAGACTGAAAAGGCAAACAACCCGCAAGATAAACATACACCGTAAGGCGTGTAAGGCGGCAAAACCGCAATGCACGCCTTTCTTTTTTGCACTTGCGGGAGAAGCGGCGGGCTTTTTGAGAAATAAGATTTGCACAAACCCAAGATTAAAAGAAAATACACCGAACTAACAAAGTAAATTCGTATCTTTGCCTTGTTATATCGGAGATTACGCAAAAATCCGACCAAGGTAACAATTCATTTAACGTTTACGCAATGGCAAAACACTATCTACTTTTTGCATCATTGAATTATGCCTACTCCATTCTGCGTCCGCTCGAGAAAGAAATACTTCGTCGTGGCGATGAGGCGGCATGGTACATAGAAGACGAATGCGATGATTTGCTGACCGAGGGAGAACGAAGACTGAAAACCTTTGACGAAGTGAAGAAATATAACCCCATTGCAATTTTTGCACCGGGCAATTTCATCTACGACTTTTTCCCCGGCGTAAAGGTGGCGGTTTTTCACGGCTATCCCATGCGTAAACGAATAGAAAAGATAGACGACCATTTCACAATACGCAACTGGTTTGATATCTACTGCACCCAGGGACCGTCAAGTACTCCTTATTTCAAACAACTTGAGGCAAAACACAAATTCTTCAAGGTATACGAAACCGGATGGTGCAAAGTTGATGCGTTTTTTTCGCCTTCACTTCCGCCGGAACCCAAAAGAGATGTACCGGTAATACTTTACTCTCCCACATTTTCCAAAGGTATTACGTCGGCATGGGCACTGCGCGAAACCATTGACCGTTTGGCTTCCGAGAAAAACTGGCGTTGGATAATAACATTCCATCCCAAACTCGACGATCCCCAACTTCTCGAAGACTACAAGCAAATTGCCGCGCGCCATGACAATGTTGATTTCCGCAAAGTGAACAAAGGTTTGGAAACTTTTAGGGAGAGCGACGTTATGCTGTGCGACAGTTCTTCGATTACAGTGGAATATATGTTGCTCGACAAGCCGGTTGTTACTTACCGCAACACTCATCCCGGGAAACATTTGCTTAACGTTACCGACACAGAGCTTATTGGTCCGGCTATCGAGCGTGCTCTTACGCGCCCCGACGAACTTATGAGCAACATTCGCGAATATACTTCCATGCACGAAGCTCATCGCGACGGCAAAAACTCGTCAAGGGTGCTCGATGCCGTAGATGATTTCATTGCAAACTACAAAGGAAAAATACGTAAAAAGCCGCTGAATCTCATTAGAAAGTTGAAATTGCGCTGGCGACTCAAAAAATTCATAATATGATTGACCCAACCGTAATCATGTCGCACCGGGCAGCGGCGGAAACAGACATAGCCGTTTCGGAAATAAAGCCCGACAAAATCTTCGTGCTTTACGACACCACGACACTTGATTTGTGCGCCCCGATTCTTAAAGACAGCGATGCCATAAAGGGTGCCGGACAGATTGTAATAGGTGCCACCGATGCCAACAAGACTCTTGAATCTCTCGCAAGCGTATGGTCGGCACTCAGCAACGGCGGAGCGTCGCGACATTCTCTGTTGATAAACGTGGGAGGAGGCATGGTTTCCGATCTCGGAGGCTTTGCGGCTTCAACTTTCAAGCGCGGAATTGCATACATAAACGTTCCTACTACTCTTCTATCAATGGTTGACGCTTCGGTAGGCGGAAAGACAGCCATTAACTTTAATGGTCTCAAAAACGAAGTAGGTGTTTTCAATGCGCCGCGCCGTGTTATTGTCGACACAGAGTTTCTACGCTCGCTCGATACCCGCAATCTTCTTTCCGGATACGCAGAAATGATTAAACACGGGCTTATCAGCAACGAAAAGGTCTGGTCTCAGCTCATGAATTTCAATTTCAACGACTGCGACATAGCAGAACTTCACGACATGGTGGCTGCAAGCATTGACATTAAGGCGAACATCGTGAAGCAAGATCCGCATGAACACGGAATACGCAAGGCTTTGAACGTGGGACATACCGCAGGACACGCATTGGAAAGCTTTGCGCTTTCAAAATCCCGCCCCGTGCTGCACGGATATGCCGTGGCGTGGGGAATGGTGTGCGAACTGTTTCTGAGCAAAACAAAGAAAAATTTCCCGTCAATGCAGATGCAGCAAACCATTGACTATATACGCCGCAACTATGGCAGTTTTGCATTCACTTGCAACGACTACGACCGTTTGTTCGAGCTTATGCGCCACGACAAAAAGAACACCGGCGGCATTATAAACTTTACACTCCTTTCGGGAATAGGAAAAATAGAACTCGACTGCACGGCTTCTAAAGAAGAAATCATGGCTATGCTTGATTTTTTCGGAGATGCCATGAACTAAACCGCAAGTGATATGAAGTCCACACGTATGCGCACTGTTTTTTCCTTATTTGCGGCAACGCTTTTTGCCTTGGCGTGCGTTACGTCGTGCAAAAATTCCAAATTCAAACGCACATTCACACGCCCCGATACGCTTTGCGTGGATTCGGCAAACTTTTGTCGCGCCGATTCAACCGACAAACGCTGTATAGCAGTGGACATTCACGCCGACTATCCCACTCCCATTACAGGAAAATTAAGTGCAAACATCGCGGCATGGATTAGAAGCAAATTGGGAAAGGGTACGCCTGCCGACACAATGAATGTTGACAACGTGGTTTCCTACTACGGCAACATGAAATACAACAGTTTCGTTGCCAATCGCGACTCCGCCCCGGTTTCATACTATAAAGCCGATTGCAGAATGGACGTAAACAGGAAAAACTACATCAGTTTCTGCTTCACACTTGCCGAATGCACTCACGGAATGCACGGCATAACTTCAGTGTCGGGCATGACTTTCCGCAAAAACGACGGAAAGCAGTTCGGGTGGGACATGATAAAGGACACAACCTCCAACGATTTCCACAAACTCATGCGCGAAGGCGTGCGCTCCTATCTTAAAAAGACGCTTGGCGAGAACTGTGTGAGCGATGAAAATTTCCGCAGTCTGCTTGCCCCCGAATCCGAAGCCGATGTCTCAATCGAAACACCGCTGAAGAGTTTCCCCATTCCCCAAGCCGCACCGTTCCTTTCGCGAAAAGGCATGACGTTCGTTTTCCAACCATACGAAATAACGCCCTTCTCGCTTGGTGCGCCCAAATTCACCGTTCCTTTCGATGAAATAAAGCAACACATGACAAAGGAAGCCCTCAGTCTGCTTAAGAAACGGGACTGAACTAGCCTCCTATATATACATTATATATAATATGCAAATCGAAGAACTTTACAAAATCTTTCTTGAGCACCCGATAATCACTACCGACAGCCGTTCATGCCCCCAAGGTTCAATTTTCTTCGCGCTGCGCGGAGAAAACTTCGACGGAAACGTTTACGCATCAAAAGCTCTTGCGGAAGGATGCGCCTATGCAGTGATAGACCGCCGCGAGTTTGCGGCTAAAGGCGACAAACGTTATATTGTAGCGGACAACGCACTGCAAACTATGCAGGATCTTGCCGCGTTTCACCGCGAAAAACTCGCGCTGCCCGTTATACAGATAACCGGAACCAACGGCAAGACCACCACAAAGGAACTCGTGTCAACAGTACTTGCTAAGAAATACAATGTGCTCCACACCGAAGCAAACTATAACAACCATATCGGAGTTCCAAAGACTTTGCTGCGTCTCGGGAAGGAACATGAAATAGCCGTAATAGAAACCGGAGCAAATCATCGCGGCGAAATAGCGCAGCTCACGAACATTGTACATCCCGACTACGGAATAATAACAAACGTGGGGCGTGCACATCTCGAAGGGTTCGGTTCGTTTGAGGGCGTGGTGCACACCAAAGCCGAACTCTACGACTATCTGCGCAAAAAGAAAGACGGAGCGATATTCCTTAACTCCGATTCCGAAATACTGTGCCGCGTGGCGGAAGGGCTGAAAGCCTATAAATACGGAACAAAAGCCGAAGCCCATCCCGAAGTATTGGGAGAAGTCGTAAACTGCGACCCGTACATTTCCTTCAAATGGAAAAGCGGTAACGGCGAATGGCACACGGTGGAAACCAAACTTATTGGCGATTACAACATAGCCAACCTGCTTGCCGCCGTGGCGGTGGGCATTAAATTCAATGTGCCGGAAACCGACATTTGCGAGGCACTACGCGACTACGTTCCCTCAAACAACCGTTCGCAGCTGAAGCAAACCGAGCACAACACCCTGATTATCGATGCATACAACGCTAATCCCACGAGCATGCACGCCGCTCTCAAGAATTTTGCGGAACTTCACGCGGCAAACAAGATGGTTATCCTCGGTGAAATGAGAGAACTGGGCGCGGAAAGCGAAGAAGAACATCAGAAACTGCTCGATGCAGTTTCATTGGTCGGCTTCGAAAAAGTATGGCTTGTGGGCGAATGTTTTGAGAAGATGCACCCCGCATTCCCAACATTCCACACCGTGGACGACGTGATTGAAGAAATTAAAAAAGAAGCCCCCTCGGGATATACCATACTGATAAAAGGCAGCAACGGCAATAAACTTTTCCGTTTGCCTGACTATCTTTAACCTCCCCCGGCGGCTTGCGACACAAAAATTAACCTGCGGATGCATATATTCACTGCACAAATTGCGGTTAATTCGGGGATTTTTCACGCGGAAATGCCACAGAATTCACTCCGCTTCCGCACCCGCGAAAAAACATAAGGCTTGTCATAAAAAATACAAGCCATATATTTTCAAATACAAGGCACATATTTTAAAATATGTGCCTTGTATTTTTTGCCGTTTGCGGACTTCTGATACACAACAACTTACAAACACATCAAAAAAAGCATTGCCGGCACTGTTCCGAGCCACTCCCCGACCCTCATGCGGGATGCCATATAAAATGAATAAAGTATGAATATATGCAAATACCACATTGAAAATATTCACTCCCTTTTCTTAACGACGCAAACAGGGAAAAAACACCGTTTTCACAGAAAATTTGCATCTTATTGCCTGAAAATATGGTTATAACCCCGTTATAGGCATAAAAAACGCCACATCCCGCACTTTTCAGAGCTTCACGCAGAATTTTGTCGTGTTTATTTACAAAAAGTCAACGTTTTTACGACAAACATTACAAAATGTAATATTTTTTTCGCTTCACATCAAAATACCCACAAATAGTTATACCCATGACAGGAAAAGAAACTAAATTTGCATATCACAAATACAAGATTTACAGACATGAGAATAAAGAGCATCATTTCGGACATAAAACACATCATCTCATCGGTTTTCGTAATAACCTTGTTTTTCTGTATTCCTGCAAACGCCCAAACAGGCAATACGGGAAGACTTGAAGGCACAGTAACCGATACCGAAGGAAAACCGGTGGAAGTGGCATCCGTGATACTCAACAACTCGCTGTTTACACTTACAGACGAAAGAGGACATTTCAAACTGAGCAACGTGCCTGTGGGCGAGCTTGATTATTATGTATCATGTCTCGGCTGCAAGGAAGTACGCGGCAAAATCAGAATAAAAGGCAACGGCAAAGACCGCCTGGACATTAAAATGGAACGCCTGTCTCTGAGCCTAAAGGGGGTAACGGTTACCGCCAAACAGCAAGCCATGGGTTCGAAATCCATAATAGATCAGGACGCTGTGCGCCACATTCAGCCCAAAAGCCTTGCCGACATGTTGCAACTCATGCCCGGTGCGCTCACAACGAATCCCACGCTCAACAATCTGGCACAGGCAAACGTGAGAGAGATAGGCAGTAACGACAACAACGCACTCGGTACCGCCATTATACTTGACGGCACGCCCATAAGCAATGATGCCAACCTGCAAGCCATAGCTCCCACGCGCAATGGCAAAAGTCTTAGCGCAACAACCGATGATGCGAACAATCAGGTTACTGCCGGTCGCGGTGCAGACCTTCGTACCATTTCGGCAGACAATATAGAATCGGTGGAAGTAATACGCGGTATCCCCTCGGTGGAATACGGTAACCTTACTTCAGGTGTAATGGTTGTGAAAACCAAAGCTGGTCGCAGTCCGCTCGAAGCTAAATTCAAAGCAGACCCGTTCTCGAAACTTGCATACGCAGGCAAAGGTTTCAGCCTCGGCACAGGAACAATGAACATAGGTGTTGACTGGTCGCAATCTTACGCCGACACACGCCGCAAATATATGGGCTATGACCGCATAACGGGAACTGTGGGTTACTCGAACGTATTCGGCAAAAACAGCGACCGACCTGTTACATTCAACGTAAACGGTTCGTTCTACAGCAATGTGAACAACTATAAATATGACAAGCAGATGAGCGAACTTGACCTTACGTTCAAGAACAAGAACACAGGCGGAAGGCTCGCTATCCACGGACATGCGCAACTGAACGGTTGGCTCACGGGATTGGACTATGACCTTTCGGGACAGATGGCTCGCACGCTCGACACTCACCATGACAGAATTTCCACTCCCGATGGTGTGATTTCGGGAAGTATGGAAACAGGCGAGCACATAGCCAAGATGCTCACAAAAGTTTACTATAGCGACTACAGCATTGAGGGAATCCCCATAAACATATTCGCACAGTTGAAGACCAACAAGTATATCCAGCTTGCTAACAAGGGATATACCAACGTAAAAGCAGGTTTGGAATATCGTCTTGACGATAATATGGGTTACGGTTTGAAGTTCGACCTCAATCTTCCGCCGAAAGCCGGCGAAGCTCAGTCGTATCGTCCCCGCAAATTCAAAGACATTCCCGCACTTCACAATTTGTCGGCATTCCTTAACGATGTATCTTCGTTCAACATAGGAGCCACGAATCTGCAATTCGATGCCGGTATACGTCTCACCAATCTCTTCCTCGACAAGGAGAAGTCAAAACGCAACTCTATCTTTGTTGCCGAACCCCGTGTGAATACGGAATTCACTTTCCTTTCAAAGAAGAACAACAATATATTCGACAAGTTGAGTATAAGCGGCGGCTTCGGTATTTCGAACAAGATGCCCACGCTGCTCTATCTCTATCCCGATAAAGCATACTTTGACAACGTAAGCTTCAGTGCTATCGGCGCAGACAACTCACGCCTTGCGGTTATGACAACAAAAGTTGTGGACAACACCATTAACCCCAACCTGAAACCCGCAAGAAGTACGAAATGGGAAATCGGGCTTAACGCACGCATTGGAAACATGAAGGGCTACGTAAACTTCTTTACCGAACGCCACCGCAATGAGTATGGTTTCAGTTCGGAGTTTATAGCTCTCGACTATACCAAATATAAAATCCCCGAGAACATTTTGCCGTATGCTTCGAACCTTGCGTATGCCAACAGAGAGGTAACCTATGATTACAATGGCGAACATCACAGCGCAGAAGTAACCACCGGCAACGAAATAAACACATGGTATCGTCCGGCAAACACTACACGCACTGACAAACACGGTATTGAATATTCGTGGGACTTCGGAACGTGGCAGGCATTGCACACATCGCTCGTAATTGACGGTGCATGGTTTCACATAAAGAGACAGAGAGAAATAACAAGTCTCAACTATCCGAGATACGGATACGACTACATTTCAATGTTGCCTGCAGGAAGCGGAACTATAAGCGACCGCGTAAACACCAACTTCCGTTTCATAACCCACATTCCTGCCGTAAACCTTGTGTTCACAACTACCATGCAGGTAGTATGGTATGAAAACCAGCGCAGCATATACCAGACAAAAGGTGGAACAAAACTCTATCATCTTTCTGCCGATGGTACAAGATACGTAATATCACCGCTCGGTTTCTATAACCGTCAGGGCGAGTGGACCGACTGGAAACCCGAGTACGAGAACATGGATCAGTACAAATTGCTCTATGGACGTGAGCTGCTCTACGCATTCAAAAGCGACAACATCAAGCCGTGGGCATTGTTCAACTTCCGTCTTACAAAAGAACTCGGCAAAATTGCAGAAATCTCCTTTATGGCAAACAACTTCCTCGGCATGAAAAAATATCATGTCAATAAGAACACAAGAGTTAAGCAATCACTCTACCCCGATACATACTTCGGAGCAGAACTAAAAATGAAATTCTAAATAATAACCAACCACTAAAACAAAAGACAGATGAAGAAAATTTTTAACAAAATCTTCGCAGCAGTGCTCGTAGCCGGATTGTCAGTGGCATTCGCAGCCTGCAGTTCAGACAACGGTGGCGGCATCAAATCCTACCCCGTATCAGTTAACTTGAACCTTGGCGATGGTTTGGCACTTGACAACATTTCTAACTTGCAGCTTGTTGTAAAAAGCGACAAAGGCGTTAACGACACTGTAAATCTCTCAAGTGCACAAACTCCCTTGGTTTTGAAGCAGGGCGTTTACGACTTCTCGGTAATAGGAAAAGTAAAAGACGAAGCTACGGCATTCATTACAGGTCTTGCAAAAGCTAACGTTTACGCTCAGACCACTGTAACCTTGGATGTAAGCAAAGCTTATCAGTCAACACTTATCTTCAAGACCATTTACAATGCCGGTGGCAAACAGTATTACATCAAAGATTCTTTCTTTGAGATTGTAAACAACAGCGACGAGGTACAATATCTTGACAACCTTATCCTTGCTTCCGCACTCGCAGGTCAGAAAACTCAGAATGCTTGGCAGGCTAACGGCATCACCGACCTCTATCCCATGGCAAACGGAGCTGTACTTGCATTCCCAGGAAACGGACACGACTATCCCCTCTTGCCCGGTCAGAGCATTCTTATTGCTAACGACGCAGCAAACCATGCTGATGCCGATCACGCAAACGACCCCAACTGCCCCGATTTGAACAATGCAGACTGGGAAGTATATCTTGATTACAACTCACAGGAAGTTGACTATCCCGCAAAGAACTTGAAAGTTATCTTCACAAACAACAAATATATGCCTATGTGGGGCTTCGGCGTACAGTCTATCGCCCTTGCACTCGTTAAACTTCCCGAAGGCGTAACTCCCGAGGACTTTGCTTCAGATGCAAGTAACTTCCAGACAACTCCAGGAAGTACTTCTACTCAAGAATACATGATGATTCCTTCAAAGTATGTTCTCGACGCAGTTGATGTTTGGAATGCGAACTCAACCGAACACTACGGATTCTTCCTTGCAAAAGACGACAAGCAGGGCGTGCTCTGCAGCGATGCTTACGCAGCAAAATGCGAACGTCGTAAGGTATCCAAGACTGTTAACGGACGAAAATACTATCAGGATACCAACAACTCTGCAGATGACTTCTTGACAAACCAGCCGCTCAAAGAAGAATAATAACAGCAAAATACATTTTCAGCAAAGGGGCGGCATGAATACCGCCGCCCCTTTGTTTTCAAATTAAAAATCAAACAAACAATAATACATTACAAAATGAGAAAAGTTTTTTTCTTTATCACCCTCTTCGCGATTTCAACACAAATTGAAGCCGCAGTAACGGACAGCGACACAACGCGCAAAGACCGACTGAACTACAAAGAACTTAACTTTCTCAACAATATATATAGCGAAAGCCATAACCCCGTGGCTCTTTCGTTTAATAAAGTTCAGACTCTTGCCGATATAAATTTCAATGGGCATTTTGAGAGAGGAGCATTTCATGCTGTAAACAAATCAAGCAAGCACAACGACTTCACGCTTGATATTTCCGGACTGAAACAAATAGGAAAATTCAGTTTGTCCGGAAATATCAAATATCTCAACAGTAAGGATTACAACCACAAATGGGAAAATTCTTACATGATAACACCAGAGAATCCTTTTGTACTCGGCGACTCGGTAAGCAGTAACGTCAATACCGAGGAGTTTACGCTCCACATGGGTTCGGCATACCGATTCAATGATAATTTTATTGCCGGTCTGAAAATTAAATATACTACAGGAAGTCTTTCCGATCAGGAAGATCCTCGTCCCAAGACAAACTCCATGCACTTCCTCGTAAACCCGGGAGCATGGTACAAACTTTCCGATAACCACAACGTAGGTCTTTCTGCCGACATAGATATTTACCGTTCCAACATGTCGCATTCCATTATTAACGGACTGCTTAACCAAGTGTATTTCCTTATGAAAGGAATGGGAGACAATCAAACTTTCACTTCTCACGACGTTTCGGGTTACACTCGCGATTATAAAGGAACACGCTTGGGAATTAATGCACAATGGAACGCTTTATTCGGAGAATTTGAGAATTTGCTAGAATTGGGATTCAATACAAATTCTGAAAATGCGGAAGACGGAGGTTCTTCCTATACATTTAAGGGAGGAGATTACAAAAGCAATAAGTTTTCTCTTTATGATCGTTTTACTTTTGGCTCGGACGCGCTGAAACATAACATTTCTATAAGCGCAAGCCTAAACAAAACCGAAGGTTATTGGTATGACCAGGAACGTAAAGTGGATACAGAGCATGGCAACTTGAACTACTTTGAGATATTGAGCAAAGACAAAAATCATGAAGCCACATACGCCGATGCTTCATTGGAATATCGCATAGACGGTCTTAAAAACGATTTACCAGATTGGTCGGCACGCGCAAAATTCGGAGTTTCAAACACCGATATTACCCAGTACGAACTTGACGCAAACAATCAGAAATATACCATAGCCAATATTATTGCCGACGGAACAAAGAATTGGGATATAAACAAGTTGAGACTTGAAACAACTTTAGGCGCATTCTATCAAACAACTTTAGGAACTCCTACATTTGGAACAGTACGCAACAAATTGTACACCGAGTACACTGCGCCATCATTTGAATTTGCCACAGCAAAAGCAGCAGGCTTTAATGTACGTTTGGCTCTCAACATTCCAATAAGCCTTTATAAAACTCCGACTTGGCTTACCGTTTACGGAAAGACTTCTTGCCGTTTCTATAATGGCGACAATGAATACAGTAATCGCTATGACGGAAAATCGCAGGCATACGTTGATTTCGGTTTGAATCTTACCCTTTAACAAAATAAGAAAGACAAGATACACAGATTATGACGAAACGAAAAATAGCGGCATTCTTTGCCCTTACACTTATCCTTTTGCAGCCTATAAAAGCAGCGAAAGGATTTGCCATTATTATTGACCAGAAAAGTCTTAATGAAGCAAAAAATGAAATTGAAGCTTATGCCAAGGCAATAAAAGACGTAAACAAGATGAAGGTTTACACCATAGTTGACCGCTGGGGTGTTCCTGATTCTATACGTGCCTGCCTACGCAGTATGTATTACCAAGGAAAAATTCAAGGAGCAGTATTTATAGGAGACATTCCAATTCCTATGATACGCGACGCACAGCATCTTACTTCTGCTTTTAAGATGGATCAAAGGCTACCCAAAGAAAAATCAAGTGTTCCCTCAGACCGTTTCTATGATGACTTCGGACTTCAATTCCGTTTTCTCGAAAAAGACAGCACATCCACTCTCTATTATTATTCTTTGAAAAGTAGATCCGAGCAATATGTACACAGCAATCTTTTTACAGGAAGAATTCGTCCTACAGATGTAGGGGGCACAAGCCGTTACGATAAACTGCGCAAATATCTTCGCAAAGTTGTGGAAGAAAAGAATGCACATAACAGGCTTGACAGAATTTTCTTTCTCACCGGCTCCGGTTCAATAGACGAAAGTCGCGTAGCCGTTATGGACGAGAAGATACAATACTACGAGCACTTCCCTTGGCTCAAGAACTGTACGAGAGAAGCCGTAAAATATGTTGATTATGCTCAAGAGAAATATATTAAGTTCACTCTCATGGACGAACTTCAACGTGAAGATCTTGATTTGAGCGTACTCCACCACCATGGAGATTTCGACACGCAATATCTTAATAAGGAGCATAAGGACGTGCCCAAGGATTATGACGAAAAAATGCGCGACCTTCACCTTAGCGACTTTGCGGAATACAAATACAATCCAAGCTCGCGCGTTGTTATTTTTGACGCTTGCTTCAACGGTGCTTTCCAAAACGAAGACTGCATTGCCAATGAATATATCTTTTCTAACGGAAAGACAATTGCATGCATGGGCGGCAGTGTAAACGTTATACAAGACAAATGGTATGACCGCATGCTTGGTCTGCTTGCTTTCGGACATACTATTGGTGAAGTTAATAACTACCAAGAACTTCTTGAAAGCCACATTATCGGAGACCCGACATTTTGCTTCGCTCCCGAAACAGATATAAAAGAAAGCGAGACAGCAGACGGACAAGTTTGGAAGTTGACACAAGATTTTTGGAACAAAAAAATAAGTTCATCTAAATTGCTCGAACTTCTAAAAACATCACCTTATGACCAAGTAAGAATGCAGGCACTGCAATTCCTTGCCCGCATGAACAATGCAGATTTCGTAAAAGGCATTGCCATTGCAGCAGAAGACCGCTACGAAATGGTACAACGTTTTGCCATGAACTACATCAAAACAAACGGAAGCGACGAATTGGCAAAACCGCTTTTGCAAACATGGACAAACCCATCAACTTCGGCAAGAGTAAAAACCGATGCCCGAATGGCTGTGGAGTTTTTCAAGAAAGACGTACTGCAGAGAACTTACAACGAAATTTGGCCCAAAAAGAACTACGTTGACAAAGATTCTCTTGGAACTAAATTCTACGGCATAATATCCAAATACGGAAACTATTGGGAAAAGGAAGTTGACGAAATCATTGCCGATACCCTTAAAGACAGTGCTTTCAGATTCAGTGCCACCTGCATGAGATTGTATTGCCCTCATTCACGTATTCCCGACATCTTGAAATATATAAAAGACAGTAAGAATGACGCAAGGCGTATTCCTCTTATCGAAGCAATGGGTTGGTATAAATACTCCTACCAAGCACCTATCATTGCAAAAGCAGCCAAACAGCTTAGCGAGGATTCGCAACAAAGCGAAGCTGTACGCGAGGAAGCACTCAAAACTTATAACCGCATAATGTGGAACAAACGCTAAAAAGCTAATTATTATAGACTACATAACAATTTCACTAATCAGCATGTACAAAAAGATTATCAACAGTATTCTTACGGTCATTGCACTCTGCTTGTCCGTTCAGTCCTACGCTGCCGTTAAAAGGGGGTTCGCAATTGTAGTAGATCCCAAAAGCTATCAGGAAGCAAAAAATGAAATAAACGACTATGCCAAGGCTATAGAAGACATAAATGGTCTCAAAGTCTTTATAGTGCAAGACAAATGGGGCATACCCGATTCAATACGTGCAGAGTTGACACGATTGCATTCTCAAAAAACTTTCCCCATAGAGGGTACTGTTCTTTTGGGTGATATTCCCGTTGCCATGATTCGCGACGCACAGCACATGACTTCTGCTTTCAAAATGAATCAGGCTAACGACCGCCGTGAATCTTCTGTTCCCTCCGACCGTTTCTATGATGACCTCGGGCTGAAATTCAAATTTCTTGACAGAGATTCGGTAAAGCCATACTACTATTACTCTCTCACCGCCGACTCAAGACAATACCTGCGTCCCACAATTTATTCCGGACGTATTCGTCCTACTGACGTAGGTGGAACAAGCCGTTACCAAAAACTCCGCGCATATCTTAAGAAAGTCGTTGCAGAAAAACGCAGCAAAAACACTCTTAACCAAATGCTCTATTTCAATGGTCATGGCTACGTTTCCGGTTCCATTATGGCACGCATAGATGAAAAGCTTGGTCTTTATGAGCACTTCCCTTGGCTTTTGCAGCAAAAAAACGGCATTGGCTATATTTCTTACGACCAGCAGCCTGTTACCAAATATCTTCTCATGAACGAGCTTCAACGTCTCGAGCTTGATTATGCTATTCTACACCATCACGGAGCACCCGACACCCAATATATGGACGGTCTTCCCGAAGTAAGAACCGCTAACGATGCCAAGGATTTTATAAAAGCATATCTTCGTGCGCACCTGCATCACGCCGTAGACGACAAAGGAAAAGACAAAGACAGCACCATTACAAAACTTTTGAAATTTATGGACGTTCCCGCTTCTTGGTTAAGCGATGCCTACGATCCCGAAATCATTAAGAAAGATTCTTTGGACGATGCTGACACAGATTTGACCATTGCCGATTTCAAAGCCCACGGCTACAAACCAAATTGCCGCGTAGTAATGATTGACGCTTGCTTCACTGGTTCTTTCCACCTTGACGATTGCATTGCCGACGAATATATCTTCAACCCCGGCAAGACTGTTGCCGTAATAGCCAACTCGGTTAACGTGTTGCAGGATAAGTGGAGCGATCGCTATATGGGGCTTCTCGGTCTCGGAGCGAACGTTGGTTTCATTCCACGCTTCAGCGGTTTTCTTGAATCTCAGGTTATCGGCGACCCGACATTCTCTTTTGCTTCTGCCGACCCTTCAGTTGGAAACATAAACGAGCTACTTGCAGCCAACAACTACAAGGTTTGGAGCAAATATCTCAAGAATGATAAATATCCCGACCTCAAGTGCATGGCAATAGAGCAATATCAGCAGGCAAAAAAGATTTCTTCTGCCGAATTACTCAACATTTTCCGCAACTCCAAGTCTGCTCTCGTAAGAGTACAAGCTCTTGTTTCGCTTTCCGAAGATCATAATGACGATTTCGTCAAAGCTCTGAATCTTGGTGTTGACGATAGTTATGAACTTGTACAACGTTTCGCCCTAAACTACATAAGCAAGAGCGGCGACCCGAGACTTATTCCCGCACTGATGCGTGTTTCCATAAGCAATAACACTTCGAAACGCTGCAACTTCAGTGCACAAAATGCATTGTCTATGTTCCCGCAAGACAAACTCCTCACAGAATTTGCACACCAGTTCGACAACGACAGCATTTGCTATCTTGACAAACCCAACGTGCGCAAAGGAATTGAAAAAGCCATTATCAGCAGCACAAAGAAGTGGACAGAAGAAATCGACGCTGTTTGCAACGAAGAAACTCCTGCCAAAGAACGTCGCTTCGCTATACGTGCAACACGTAACTATACTCCGGGATATGAGATTGACAGACTTATTTCTACCGTAAAATCCACCAAGAATCCCGAAGTACAAACCATGATTCTCGAATCGCTCGGCTGGCGCACATGCTCATATAAGGCTGGCGAAATCGCAGAATTTGCAAAAAAAGTAAGCGAAGACAGCAATTACACTCCCGAAGTGCGCTACGAAGCACTCAAAACCTACAACAGACTGAAATAAACCTAACAGATGAAAATAGCAAGATTCATAAAATATTCTCTAACGGCGTTGACGCTCTCTGCGAGCATCAACGCTTTTGCCTTACCCTCTTTCGTCGACAACACAAAGCTCATGTATTTTCCTCCGCTTGTTGATCAGAAAGGCGGGTCCTGTGCCCAGGCTTCGGGCATAGGCTATATGTTTACATACGAGATAAACCGTTTGCTCGATCGCAATGCTTCTGCAAGCACAGCCAATCAGTTTGCCTATCTTTTCACTTGGAATTTCGTTAATGACGGCGGAGACAACGGCGGTTTCGTGGACGAAGGACTGATGATAGCCAGAAATTTCGGAGTAATGACCGAAGCCGACTACGGATATGCCTCGGTCTATCAGTTCAAATGGGCTTCGGGATACGAGAAATACCACAACGCATCGCGCTATCGCGTAAAGAAAATCACTAAATACGATGCCACCACCGAAGCCGAGTTGCAAAAAATTAAGCAATACCTCTACGACCATGGCGATGGTTCGAAAGCAGGCGGACTTCTCACATTTTCAACCCGTTCTTCGGATTGGAAAATAGATGATTATTACAAAGGTCCAAGCCAAACGGGATATAAATCCATTCTCACCAAACTTGCAACCACGGGAGCCCATGCCCTGACAATTGCTGGCTACGATGACACTGTGGAAAGCACCGATGCAGACGGCAACATCCACTACGGCGCATTCATAGTGGTTAATACATGGGGAAACTGGTGGGCAGACAAAGGCAGATTTTATCTTCCGTATTACTTCTTCACCAATCGCGAAAACGTAAGTGAAATCTCACTCAGCTCAACCATGCAAGGCTGTGATGTCTACGTTCACGAGCCAAAGATAATGTTCAAGATTCGCGTAAACTACTCTTCACGCAACGACCTTCGCCTTACATACGGAGCCGATCCCAATCCTTACGCGCAGTCAACACCCAACAATTACAACAGCATTATCGTAGCCAATCAGGGAGGCGACTACGCCATGACGGGAAGCTACGGCGACGAAAACACAAAGGGTATTCTTGAATTCGGAATCGATTACACCGACCACATGACCTCCGACGATGCTCAATACGGACGTTATTTTCTGAACATAGTGCGCAGCCAACGCGGAACAAAAGTGGGCGAAGGAACCATCGATTACCTTTCGGTTTACGACTATCGCGGCAGCAAACCCATTGAATATGTTTGCCGCAACATCAAGGGCAAGACATTGCAGTTAGGAAACAACAGCTTCAGTTTTTCAACGCTTCATCCCGGTCATTTCTCGGCAAGCAGTCTCAGCACACTTGACGAGCGCGGAAACGTAAGCAACAAAACCTATATTGTTCGCACTGCCAACGGGCACATAGCCAAACTGAAATTCTTTGGAAGCAGCAACAACATCAACATGAACTATACATTCTTGAAATAATGAAAGCTAAGAATATATTTCCCGCATTATTAATTGCCTGCATTTCACTCACCGCTTCCTGTTCCTCCGATTCTCCGAGCGACGGAATAAAGAAAGGCAAAGAAAATCAGGCTGCTCCCATTTCCAACAGCAATGAAAAATGGGTCTACTACTCTCTCGAAGAAAACAAACAGGTTGGCGTAAGCAATTTCGGCGACAGTATTTCAGACAAAAAGTGGTCGGAGCGCACCGATTGGGACATTGCCATTTGCGGCGACCTTATCCGCACCAACAGCGGTGCTTCGGGCATAGGACAAGGCGGCATTCAGGAATCCGCCGAAGACTATTCCACTTTGAAACAAGCCCCCGAAACAGGATATTCCACCGATGTTTACGAATAACATCCGTTTGTAATAATCACAAAAACATCCCGACAGACTTCCAAACCTGCCGGGATGTTTTCTTTTGCGGGTGGGAAAAGTCCGCACCTCTTTTATTTTTCTATTCTCTTCAGATATTCCGCTATGGGCAAGTTAAGGTCGCAGCAAACAATGTTGTGATGCACCACCCGCTGCTCCACGGGAGGCGGAGTCATGTAATTGCCGAAAATCGTAGTGAGATATTTGTCGTAATCCTTCACGCCGTAGAATTTTCTTCCCTCAAAGTCATACTCCACAGGGTTCACACCGAGAGTTTCCTTGGTAAAAGTCTTCTGTTTGTCGTTATGCGGCATAAGCAAATCGTGATTGTCGAAATCATATTCCTTTATGACTTCAAGCAGTCGCCTGTTGACATACTCCTTTGAGTACAGCTTTTGAACAAGCCACACAAACAGTCCGCCCGGAGTGCGTCCGTGCTTCCACGGATTGCGATACACGTAATACTGCAACCTGCGCCAATGCCTGAAACGGCGGATATGCTTTTTGCGCTCCCCCTCATTGTCCGGCGCACCATCAATCGGGAAAATATCAATCCACGCCCCGCCGTAATGACCAAGGTAAGCACGCTCCACGAAAGTGGTGTTCAAATCCTCAATCTTGGCAAAGTAATGCGGAAAAGTAATATCGTTCTGCTGATTACACAAGTTCAGATTTTCGGGCAGCCATTCCTTTCGGTTCTTTTGCAATATCTCGTAATCGGGACGCGGCATGTATAAGTCCACATCGTCATCCCAAGGAATGAAACCCTTATGCCTCACGGCTCCGAGCATCGTGCCACACGCCATATAGTATCGCAGCCCGTGCTTGCGGCACACACCGTCGAAAGCGTCCATTATTTTCAGACACTCCTCCTGCACCGCTTTTATGTCAAACTCAACTTCGCTCTTCATGATGCTGCAAAGTTAAGAAAATAAGCCCGCACGGCAACAGTTTTACGCATGTTCAAAAACGCATATATGCACATATCCGAAAACCCAAGGCATGTTGCAAAAAATACAAGCCATATATTTTAAAATACAAGGCACTTATTTCAAAATATATGCCTTATATTTTTCGCAAAAATTGACATCTGATTTTCAACAACTTACGAACGCCCTTTTATTGCATATATATTCATTCCTAACATCCGTATGCACATTGGTTTCCGCATCCTTCCGTCAGCGAATCGGCACGCAAGCCCGCCGACAGTCCTGCAGAAACCAATCGGCTCGCGCTTTTTGAGGCAAACATGCTTTTAACCAACATCAATAATTGTTTTTTAGATTTTTAATTGTAACTTTGCTTTTGCATGGATACGCATTTGCGAAATGCAATTCACGTAATAAACCAACATAACCACAGAAAACATTATGTGCAACTCAGACAAAATACCGGCAAAAACCAAGAGCTTACGCGAACTGAAGCAAATAGACCTGATTAGAATAAAAAATGCAATGTGGAAACACAAGATGCTGTTTCTCATAAGCATTCCCATAGCCTTTATCCTCTCGGCGTTCATCATAGTGTCCGTTCCGCGATATTACAAGTCCACCGTGAAACTCGCGCCGGAGCTTTCAAACATGAGCACAAGCTCTCTCAACTCCATTGCTTCCTCATTCGGCATAGACCTCGGCGGCACAAACAACTCTGCCGATGCCATATTTCCCGAACTCTATCCCGACCTCATAGCTTCGGTTGACTTTAAGACAAGCATGTTCTCCGTCATGGTGGAGACTCAGGACCACAAAGTAAAAACAAATCTCTATGACTATCTGAAATATCATCAGAAAGGCACATGGTGGGATGCTATCTTTGACAGCATAAAAAGCATTTTCAGGAAAAAGAAAGCCGGCGACCCGGCAAACAGCAAGGTCAATCCGTTCCGTCTTACGCAGGAACAGGACATGATAGCCCAGTTTATAGGCGACAAGATAGTGTGCGCCGTAGACAAAAAGAACTTCGTCATTTCCATAACCGCAACCGATCAGGATCCTCTCGTGAGTGCCACCGTGGCAGAAGCGGCAAAAGAAAAACTGCAAGACTTCATAACCCAATACAGAACGCGCAAGGCTCAAAAGGAATTGGACTACAACATAGAATTGCGTCGTCAGGCAAAAGAAAAATACGACAAGGCACGCCTGGCATACGCAAGCTATTCCGACGCCAACAACGAAGTGATTTTGGAAAGCGTTAAGTCAAAACTCGAAAACCTTGAAAACGAAATGCAACTGCAGTTCAACACCTACGCACAACTAAACACGCAGGTACAGGCAGCACGCGCAAAAGTAATAGAACAGACCCCCGCTTTCACACCTCTGCAATCAGCCACAGTGCCTTTGAAGCCCGCAGGTCCGAAACGAATGATATTTGTTGCCACAATAACCATGCTGGTGTTTGCATTCGACACCATTTTTGCCTGCATCAAATCTTATTGACTCAATGGCGCAAAACAAGCTCATTGTAAAGAACACCATATTTATGTACACACGCATGATTCTCATCATGGGTGTTACACTCTATGCCTCGAGGGTTGTGCTCGACAAACTCGGGGTACAGGACTTCAGTCTTTACAATGTAGTGGGCGGAATAGTGGGAATGCTCTCGTTTCTGAACGGAACACTGAGCACCGGAACCTCACGCTTCATAACCTATGAGCTTGGCACCAAAGACGAAAACAGACTGCTGCAAACCTATCGCACATCAGTTTTTGCCCATCTGCTTCTCGCGCTGATAATAACGGCAATACTCGAAACCGCCGGACTATGGTATGTTTACTGCAAAATGGTAATTCCGCCCGAACGCCTGTTTGCCACGCTCGTGGTCTATCATATTTCCATTTTCGCCACATTCATAAGCATAGTTCAGATACCCTATACCGCACTAATCATAGCCCACGAAGACATGAAGGTATATGCCTATGTGGGAATCTTTGATGCCATGGCGCGACTCGGGGTTGTTTTTTGTCTCAGCATAGGCGGTTCTGACAAACTCATAATGTATGCCGCACTAACAGCAGTGGCGCAGCTCTTGGTAAGCGGTTGCTACGCATTATATTGCATGAAACACTACAGGGAATGCAAATTCGGTTTTACTTTCAATAAACAAATCTTCAAGTCTCTGATTTGCTTTTCGGGATGGAACGTTCTTGCAAATCTTTCCGAGACATTGAAGCTCCAAGGCTACCTGATATTGACAAACTTGTTCTTTCAGCCGTTCATGGTGGCGGCTCAAACAATAGCCAATCAGGTTTCGGGAGCACTGATACAGTTCATAAACAATTTCAGAAACGCCGTGAACCCGCAGATAATAAAGTTGTACGCTTCTAAACAGTATGAAGAATCGAAACAACTTACAATGCAAACCACAGTGTATGTTTTTGAACTTTGCATGCTTATCGGGCTTCCCGCCATATTCATCATGAAAACCATAATGAACATCTGGCTTGTGGAAGTGCCCGACTACGCAGTGGTTTTTACGCAATATATAATAGTGCAACGCATAATAGGTTCGTTCGATTCCGCATTCTATACGCCCATGGTGGCAGCAGCAAAAATAAAATCCAATTCCATATTTGCCGCAGTGTCGGGACCGTTGATGTTTGTAGCACTGTATTTCATATTCAAAGAGAAAGGCGATGTAATGTGGATGATGTATCTCGGAGTAATCTTCCAATGTGCATTCGGATTCTTCATAAAACCTATACTGTTAACCCGCGACGTGGAATCGTATAGGCTTTCCGACTTTCTGTCATGCTTCATAACCTGCGCAAAAGTAACAGCTGTGTCGCTTGCTCTCACATTCGGCGCATATAAACTGACAGGCAATGACGGAATACCCGAATCGCTTGCATTGGCAACAGTCTCCGCACTGAGTGTGGCTCTTGCGTCATACATATTCCTTGACAAGGCTGCCAAAACAAAAATCAACGCCTTTGTGCTTAAAAAAGTCGGATTATGAAAAAGAAGATAGCTATAATAGGAGGCAGTTACCTCCAATTGCCTGTTGTTGAAAAAGCACAGCAAATGGGGCTGGAAGTTTACTGCTTTTCATGGAAAGACGGAGCTGTATGCGCAGACGTGGCAGACCATTTCTTCCCTATATCAATCATCGAGAAAGAAAGCATACTGAAAGAATGCCAGACTGCGGGAATTGACGGCATAACGACAATAGCGTCAGACACGGCTGTGCTGACCGTAAACTATGTTGCCGGGAAAATGGGACTCATATCAAACAGCGACGAATATTCACAGACCACCACAAACAAATTCCTGATGCGCCGGTGCTTCGAAGCCCACAACGTGCCTTCGCCCAAATATGTCAAAATTGCGGCGGAAAGTGAAATGGGGCAAATCTCCGGGCTGCAATTCCCGATTATAGTAAAACCCACAGACAGGTCGGGAAGCCGTGGCGTGGAAAAGGTTTACAGTCCCGAATACATTCCCGCCGCAGTGGCGCGGGCGCAAAAAGAATCTTTCACCCACGAGGCCATTGTGGAGGAATACGTAAGCGGAAGGGAGATAAGCGTTGAGGCAATATCATACGAGGGGAAGCACCACATACTGCAAATAACCGACAAGGTTACTACCGGCGAGCCGTTCTTTGTGGAGCTTGCGCACCACCAGCCCTCCGACCTGCCGCAAAGCGTCCAAGACAACGTGAAGGCAATTGTGTTGAAAGCCCTCGATGCCCTGCACATAAAATACGGCGCATCCCATTCCGAACTGAAAATAACGGCAAGCGGAGACATAAGGGTAATTGAAATCGGGGCGAGAATGGGCGGCGACTTCATAGGTTCTGACCTCGTAAGGCTTTCCACAGGGTATGATTTCCTGAAAGGGGTAATCGAGGTGGCGTTGGGCACGTTCTCTGAACCAATTATAAGCGAACACAATTATTCAGGCGCGTATTTCCTTTGCAAGGAGACCGAGTGGCTGAAGAAATACATTATAAACAAAAAGGATTATCCGCAAATAGTCAAGGCGGAAATAACCGACCCCGAACTGCGCAACATCGAGTGCAGCGGAGACAGAAGCGGATACCTTATATACCAATCACACGAAGGGAGGCTTGACTTGAAATGAAAACCGCAGACAAGAGAATAGTTATTTTCGGGGCTACAGGCACCGTGGGGGCATACGCCGCACTCTACCTGAAGGAAATGGGATATGATGTTGTTGCCACAGGACACAGGAAGAGCGACAGCGGCTTCTTTGCCTCATACGGAATAGAGTATCATTCAGTTGACATATCCAAAAAGGAAGAGTTCGACAAACTTCCCGACAAAGGCATATTTGCCGTGGTGCACTTGGCTGGAATGCTCCCTGCAAGGATGAAAGGCTACAATCCGCAAAGCTACATAGACAACAACATAACGGGAAGCCTGAACGTGCTTGAATATTGCGCAAAGGCAAAAGCCGACAGGATTGTTTATTCCCAGTCAATATCCGATGTGAGCTATCTTTGCGGCAGCAGTAAGCCTATTCCGTCTGACGCAAAACCGGGCTTTCCCCCCAGCAACGACCATTCGGTTTACGCCATTTCGAAAAACTGCGCCGTTGACCTGATACGCCACTACAACGCAAAATACGGCATTAAATACTACCTGCTGAGATTTCCCAACATATATCTTTACCACCCAAATCCAATGTACTATGTTGACGGTGTGGAGAAGTGGCAGGGCTACCGCCTCATGATACAAAAGGCGATTAACGGGGAAACAATTGCAGTGTGGGGCAATCCGAACAGGGTTCACGACGTTGTATATGTAAAGGACTGCTGTCAAATAATAGAAAAGAGCATTGCGACCGAAACCGCACCTTGCGGAATGTATAATGTCGGGACAGGAATAGGCACCACACTGGAAGACCAGATAAAGGGCATCGTGGAAGTGTTCACGCCAAAGAACATGGAAAAGCCTGAAATACTCCACGACCCAAGCAAGCCCGATGCAACGGAATACGTGTTTGATATGTCGAAAACCGAGAAGTATCTCGGATACAAAATGAAATACAACTATATGGACTACCTCAGGGATTTCAAAAAGGAAATGGAACTGCAAAGGTTTGAAAAACTATGGGGCAGGGACAAATATTTAAGCAAAGAGAAATGATAAACTTCAACAAGCCCCACCTCACGGGAAAAGAGGCACACTATATGTATCAGGCGGTGTTCAACTGCAAACTGTCTGGAAACGGCGATTTCACAAAAAAGTGCCAATCCTTTTTTGAACAACGCTATGGGTACAAAAAGGCAATTCTCACCACTTCCGGCTCCGATGCGTTGGAAATGGCTGCCATATTGTGCAACATAAATCCGGGCGACGAGGTTATTGTGCCGTCCTATACCTTCGTGTCTTCCGCCCTCGCTTTTGTGAGGGAACGCGCAAAGATAGTCTTTGCCGACAGTTGCGCCAACAATCCCAACATCGACCCCGACAAGTTGGAGGAGCTCATAACCCCCAAGACCAAGGCTATTGTTGTGGTTCACTACGCCGGCATTGCCTGCGACATGGATAAGATTATGGACATTGCCCACCGCCACGGCGTTCTTGTAGTGGAGGACAACGCGCAAGGACTCGACTCCTTCTACAAAGGCCGCCCGCTTGGAAGCATCGGAGACCTGGGCTGCATCAGCTTTCACGAAACAAAAAACATTACAGCCGGCGGCGAAGGCGGATTGCTTATAGTAAATGACGAACAATATACAAGAAGAGCGGAAATAATTTGGGAAAAAGGCACAAACCGCGCCGAATTCTTCAGGGGAATGGTGAACAAATACGGCTGGGTTGACACCGGCTCGTCATTCCTCCCCTCCGAAGTGAACGCAGCCTTCCTGCTGGCGCAGCTCGAAGAACTCGACACAATACAAAACCGCAGGAAAATGCTGTGGGACATTTATCACGAAGAACTCGCGCCGCTTGCCGTAAAAGGATATTTCACGCTGCCCGACATTCCCGGGTATGCAACAAACAACGCCCATATGTTCTATATCGTGTGCCGCAACATTGACGAGCGGAGCGCACTTATAAGTTTTCTGAAGGACAACGGCATACAGGCGTGCTTCCACTATCTTGCACTTCACAGGAGCGAATACTACACCACGCACTACACGGAACGCCCAGAGCTGCCCAACTGCGACCGCTTTGCCGACTGTCTCGTGAGAATGCCAATGTACTACGAGCTGAAAGAGGACGAGGTGAAATACATCACGGACAAAATAAAGGCATTCTATTCCGACAAGCAATGAAAAGCCTGAACATTCTGTTTATTTCGAGCTTTCCGCCAGACCATTCGGCAGGGCTGGCACGCGACTTCATGCGCGCCCTCACCCAGCACGGACACAAGGTGGACTTTCTGACACGCTACGATTTCCCGGGGCAAAAAGAAAACGAGTACAATATATACTCGGAAAGAATTTCGGACAAAATAAGAAGGTTCTGCCGCAGCCACCCCGTGATGCAGAAATTCAGGTTCATGCGCTTCCTGCTGCACAAAGACAAAATATATCCCGGGAAAAACAGCGGTATAATAATCACCAACCTGCAAGAGGACGTTTCGCCCGTAAGCACAAGCGACCTGCTCGCCAAAATAAACAAGCCCTACGATGCCGTGATTACGCTCTTTTGGCAGCATATGCTCACCACCGCTACTCTGAAAGCCATATATGACAAACTGAAATGCCCCATAATAATAAGGAGTGTAGATATGTTCACGTTTACAGGCGGGTGTTTCTATTTTATGGAATGCAGAAATTTCCTCAAAGGCTGCGGTTGCTGCCCGGCACTGGCGAGCAACGACCCCAACGACCAAACCGCGAAAAACTTCCGCACGAAAAAGCAAATGTACGCCTCGATGAACTACGCCATAGGGCTGAACACATGGATGCAACGCTTTGCCTTGCCCACAGGGCTTTTCGACAAGCGCAGGGTTATATCCACGTCTGCGGCGGTTGACGAGAACCTTTTCAAAAGAATGCCCAAGGAGAAATGCCGCAAAGACCTCGGGATAAGCAGCGATAAGACATTCGTTCTGTTTGCCCGCCACGCCGACCATGCCGCCAAGGGAAAAGGCTTTGACTATCTCATAAAAGCCGTAAACCACTTTGCCGCCAAACTCAACGAAGATCAAAGGCGCGAATGTCTCATTGTGCTGGCGGGGAAAACCGAAGACAAAAACGAAAGCGGCTTCAGCATCGACACGCTGTACACCGGGCTGCTCTCAAAGCAAGACCTCATAAAGGCATACAATGCAAGTAATATTTTCCTCAGTCCTTCTATCGACGATGCCGGTCCTTCAATGGTTAATCAATCCATTATGTGCGGCACACCTGCAATATGTTTTGAAATCGGCACCGCCTTGGACGTAATAGATAACGGTATTTCGGGATATAAAGTCAAAGTAAAAGACTACGAAGCATTTGCCGATGCAATATATACCATATATAATATGCCGGCAGAGAAATACGACAAACTGCAACTGTCAACGCGCGAAATGGCACTGAAACATAATTCGCTTGAAAGCTTTGCCCGAATGATTGAAAGCACCACGCAGATGCTTAATAAAGACGAAATGAAAATCTGATGTCATGGTACAGCTCCTCGGTTTGATTATAGTTGTCTGCATTGCCCTTTCGTTCATTGAATGTATGGGATATAAGTTCAAATGTGGGTGGAAAGTCATTTACATAGCCATTGGCTGCATACTCATTGCCTACGCGGGCTTGCGCCCTGTGGGTTTTGACCACGATTCAACGGTTTACGAAGATGCTTTTTCAAACTACGACAAACCGAAATACATTCTTATGCTTGAATTTACTTTCAGATATATTTGCCAATTTGTCAACTGGCTCGGCGGAAACATCACGTGGGTTTTCATGATATATGCAATTGCAGGCATATCGCTTAAACTTTTTGCCATAAAGCGAATGTCGGCATTCTACATGCTTCCGCTTGTAATATATCTTGGAAACTATTACATTTACCACGACCTTACGCAAATCCGAGGCGGCATAGCTTCTGGAATATTCCTGCTAACGATTCCCATGCTTGCCGACGGCAAAAAATGGAAATGCGCAGGACTTTACCTGTTGTCCACATGTTTCCACATGTCTTCGTTATTGTTTTTCCCAATGCTGTGGCTCAACAATAAAGAACTCACACGCAAGGGAAAATATTTGTTGGCATCGCTCGTACCTTTGGGATATTTAATTTATTTCACCCACATAAACGTCCTGAGTTTCATTCCTTTCGTAGGCAAAAAGATAGAAATCTACCAGACTCTCGCAGAAAAAGGAACAGGTGTGGAAATCAACGTCTTTGGTATGGTTTTTCTCGTAAAGGTTGCCATATTCCTGTTCACACTCCTTATGTACGACACTATAAGACCGTCAAACAAATATCTGCCTATACTTCTTAAGGTAATGGGATGCTCGGTATTTGTATTCCTTCTCTTTACCGCGCTGCCCGTGTTGTCTTTTCGCATAAGCGAACTCTATGGCATTGTTGACATAATCATTTACTCCAGCCTTTTCTATACAGTCAAGCAACGCGCGGTGGGTACGTCTATCGTCGGCATCGTAGGTCTGAGCCTCTATGCCATAAATGTTTTCTACATGAATCTTTTGGAGAATGTATAAAGAAACTATCATACCGCAGAAAAGCAACACCGCCACAGTCATTGTTACATACAATCCCGACAAAGACTTTGCCGCTAACCTTTTACAGGCACATGCCATCACCGATCTCGTTGTTGTGGTTGATAACGGTTCTCAAAATCTTTCTTTTGTCCGCGAATCCGTTCGTGCCGCCGGCACGGAACTCATAGCCCTCGACGAAAACCGTGGAATTGCTACCGCATTGAACATAGGCATAAGGAGAGCCTTGGACGCAGGCAAGGAATGGATTCTTACACTCGACGATGATTCTTTCCCGCAAAGCAATATCCTGGAAACTTATGCCCGGGTTCTGTCAAAATATCCCGATGCGGGACTTATAGGTACTGAATTTTCGCCTACCGCAGGCAATTCTTCCGAAGCCCGGGAGAGTATAACGATAATTACATCGGGTACGCTGCACAAAGCATCAATTTTCCAAGCCATAGGGTTTTACACCGAAAAACTTTTCATTGACTGTGTGGATTTCGACTTTGTCATAAGGCTGCACCTCTCCCGCAAATTCAAAGCCGTAAAGGTTAACAGTCCGCTCATAAAGCACCACTTGGGAAGCCCTCTTAAAAAGTTTGGAATCGTATCGTCCAACCACTCGCCTAAACGGCGGTATTTTTGGGCAAGAAACACTGTTTACCTCAACCGGAAGTATCTGCTCAAGCTGCCAATGTGGATTTTGAAAAAAGACTTCTTTCTGGTAAAGGACACATTGGGCATAATAATAGTGGAGCACGGCAAAAAAGAAAAGCTCAAAAACATATTCATTGGAATCCGCGACGGTTTCCGTCTCTAAACCTATTTCCTAAAAACAATGATTTCTGTTTGCATAGCCACATACAACGGAGAGCGATTCATAAAGGAGCAGCTCCTGTCCATAATCGGTCAGCTATCGCCCGATGACGAAATAATTATCTCCGACGACGGTTCTGCCGACAACACGCTCGGCATTGTTCGCGAACTGAATTCGCCCCTGATTAAAATCTTTACCAATACGGGCGAACACGGCTACACACCAAATTTCGAAAATGCCCTTTCGCACGCCAAAGGCGATTATATATTTTTGTCCGACCAAGACGACATTTGGCAACCTCAAAAGGTTGCGCTGTGTATGGAGCACCTCAAAACCTGCGACCTTGTCATTTCCGACGCTCTCATGGTCGATGCCGGAAACAATGTGATTGCACAATCTTTTTATGCCGAGCGACATTCCAAGCCGGGACTCCTTAACAATCTCATCCGTTTCAGCTATCTTGGTTGCTGCATGGCTTTCAGAAGGAAAATTCTCCGAAAAGCGTTGCCTTTTCCCCCGCATCATAAACTCTGCACCCATGACAACTGGATTGCTCTCGTGGGTTTGGCGTTCCACAAAACCGTTTTCCTTGACGACAAACTCATACGCTACCGCCGCTATGGCAGCAACACATCCGCAGCAGGACTTAAAAAGACAACAAGTGCGTGGTTCAAACTAAAATATCGCACATACCTTATATATTGTCTCTTGCGCAGAATGTAAAAAGCCGTTCCCGGCACGCCCCATCCCTTTTATTCATAGTTCTTCAAGGCTTTCGGCATCAATAGTGCCCGCAAACGGGGCGGAGTTTAGAGGAAAAGAAGTAATTTTGCACATATCAAGGCGGACAAAACCGCACAAAAACTTCAAGAACATGAAATCTTTTCTATATCCCGAAGACTTAGGAAATTTACAGGAGGCACTCAAAGAAGCATCCGAAGTAAAGAAAAACCACTATGCGTTCGAAAACCTCGGCAAACACCGCACCGCGCTGCTGATATTCTTCAACAACAGCCTGCGAACCCGTCTCAGCACACAGAAAGCCGCTATGAATCTCGGCATGAACGTAATTGTGCTCGACGTGAACCAAGGTGCTTGGAAACTCGAGACGGAACGTGGAGTTATCATGGACGGCGATAAAAGCGAACACCTGCTTGAGGCAATCCCCGTCATGGGAAGTTACTGCGACATCATAGGTGTGAGAACCTTTGCCCATTTCGACAGCCGCCAGGACGACTACAACGAAAACATCCTGCGTCAGTTCATCAAATATAGCGGTCGCCCCGTGTTCTCCATGGAGAGTGCCACGGTACATCCCCTTCAGGCTTTTGCCGACCTCATAACAATCGAGGAATACAAAAAGACCAAACGCCCCAAGGTGGTAATGACGTGGGCACCCCACCCCAAAGCTCTTCCACAGGCAGTACCCAACAGTTTTGCACAGTGGATGAATGCCGCCGATGTGGATTTTGTTGTAACCCATCCCCACGGTTATGAACTCGATCCCCAATTTGTGGGAAACGCCACCGTGGAATACGATCAGATGAAAGCACTCGAAGACGCAGACTTTGTGTATGCCAAAAACTGGAGCTGTCCCGGAGTAACGCGCCCCGAGGACTACGGCAAAGTAATATCAAAGGACATGAGCTGGACAGTTGATTCAAAACACATGGCAGTAACCAATAACGCATACTTCATGCACTGTCTGCCTGTGCGCCGCAACATGATTGTGAGCGATGACGTTATCGAAGCCCCCACATCGCTCGTAATTCCAGAAGCAGCCAACCGCGAAATTTCGGCAACCGTTGTTTTGAAACACTTCTTGGAAAGCCTGTAAACCACACACGGCTTGCCAACCCCGACATACTGCGCGGCAGCAATGAACCACATCATTGCGCCGCGCATTTTCTTTATGTCTCCCCTATCCGCCCACATGCCGGTTTCAATCCCGAACTGCCAGAAAATTCCACTCTCTTCCGACACAATTTCGAGGCGTTTTTTGAGTCTTTTGTAAATCACTGTGTATCAGTCATCCCGAAAAACCAAAAATACAAGGCATATATTTTGAAATACAAGGCACTTATTTTAAAATAAGTGCCTTATATTTTTTACGATAAGCCATGTGTGTTTTTCGAGGTCCGTTTTCGGGGCAATTTCGACCCGGATTTTCGTTCAGTCCATTGCTTGAAAACATGACTTTTTGCGGTACACGAAATTTCGGAATACGATGCCTTGACAAAACTTGCAGTCCTACGCAAAGCAAAGTACCATGCCGTCTCTTTTCTGCAATATCTGTTTTGCAAAACATCCGTTGTCTTATTGTTTTCAAACCTCAAGTTTTGGAAAATAGCAAGTTTTTGAGGCTAAAAGGCAAAAAAATGAAAGCTTTTTGCAAGTTTTGAAATCATTTCCGTATATTTGCAACAGTTAAAGACGGATATGAAAACAGGTTTCACATACTACGCTTTGACACGGTTGCTTTCCACAACCGCCGGTACAGTCACTACCACGACCCTTCGGGGTTGAGGTAATTTTTTGCGTCCCTACGCGGAACGCGCTTGCAAGAGCAAGCAAAACAAAATCAAACAAAACTTCAACAAAACAAAAAGAGCACGTCCCGTGCCAAGGAGACGGCTCGAAAAATGCGCTTATGCGCTGCGCATATTCCCTGTGTGGGAAAATGCGAAACCAAACACTACAAAAATGAAACACATTATTATTTTGGGCGACGGAATGGCTGACTGGAAAATAGAATCACTCGGAAACAAAACCCCGCTTCAATATGCCTACACGCCGAATATGGACAAACTTGCCGCCATGGGACGCACCGGAATGCTTAAAACCGTGCCCGACGGCTTTCATCCCGGCAGCGAAGTGGCTAATTCCGCCATTTTGGGCTATGATCAGCGAAAAGTTTACGAAGGTCGCGGTCCGCTCGAGGCTGCAAGCATAGGCGTGGAGCTTGATGACGACGATTTCGCGCTTCGTTGCAACCTTATTTGCGTAGAAAACGAAAAAATAAAGAACCATTCCGCAGGTCGTCTAGAGACAGAAGAAGGCGATGTGCTTATAAAATATCTTCAAAAGAAACTCGGAAACGACAACATCCATTTTTATACCGGCATACAGTATCGTCATCTGCTCGTTATCAAAGGCGGCAACAAACATATAGAATGCGTGCCGCCGCACGATGTACCCGGCAAACCGTTCATGCCTTTGCTCGTGAAAGCCACGGCACCCGAGGGCGAGAAAACGGCAAAGTTACTTAATTCTCTCATACTTAAATCGCAGGAACTGCTGAAGAATCATCCGCTCAACCTGCGTCGCATGAGCGAAGGCAAAGACCCAGCCAACAGCATCTGGCCCTGGAGCGGCGGTTTCCGTCCCAAAATGGAAACTCTCGAAGATGTTTTCCCCGACAAGATACACAGCGGAGCGGTAATCACGGCTGTGGATTTGATAAGAGGCATAGGAAAATACGCAGGACTCGAATGTATCGACGTGGAAGGCGCAACGGGACTGGCAGATACCAACTACGAGGGAAAAGCCGAGGCAGCCGTTGAAGCACTGAAGCATAAAGATTTCGTTTATCTCCATGTTGAGGCGAGCGATGAGGCAGGTCATGACGGCGATGTGGCTCTGAAACTGAAAACGATCGAGAATCTTGACAAAAGAATAGTAGGTCCGGTGATGAATGCGGTGAAAGATTTTGACGAACCCGTTTCCATTGCCGTACTTCCCGACCATCCCACGCCCTGCAAACTTCGCACTCACACCAACGAGCCGATTCCTTTTCTTATTTACTATCCGGGAATCGAACCCGACGGAGTTGAAAAATTCGACGAGTATTCTTGCAAAAACGGTAACTACGGTCTTCTGATAGAAAACCAATTCATAAACGAATTCATGAAACATTAAAACAACGACCAATGAAATATTACAGCACAAATCATAAAACTTCATCCGTGGAACTGTCGGAAGCCGTAACACGCGGGCTTGCGCCCGACGGAGGACTGTTCATGCCCGAAAGAATTGCACAGTTGCCGCAGGTTTTCTTTGACAATCTTGCCGACATGAGCTTCGTAGAAATGTCGCAAAGGGTTGCCCGCGCTCTTCTTCCCGGTGTAAGTTCCGAGATAATAAACCGCATAACCGCCGAAACGCTTGCATTCGACACGCCGATACACAAAGTTGAAGACAGAATCTATTCGCTCGAACTTTTCCACGGTCCCACGCTTGCATTCAAGGATGTGGGCGCGCGCTTCATGGCTCGCCTCCTTGCGCACTTTGCAAAAAAAGACGGCAGAACGCTTAACGTTCTCGTGGCAACCTCCGGCGACACGGGTTCGGCTGTTGCCAACGGTTTCTTGGGCGTTGAGGGAATAAACGTGTATGTTCTCTATCCCAAGGGAAAGGTCAGCCGCGTACAGGAAAGCCAGTTCACGACTCTTGGAAAGAACATCACGGCAATAGAAATAGACGGAACTTTCGACGATTGCCAAAAGCTCGTAAAACAAGCCTTTGTTGACAACGAGCTGAACGCTGCGATGCGTCTTACATCAGCCAATTCCATAAACATTGCCCGTTTGCTGCCGCAATCGTTCTATTATTTCCGTGCATTAGCCCAATTAAAATCACAGGGAATAGACAAAAACATCGTGGTATGTGTGCCGAGCGGAAATTTCGGAAACATCACGGCGGGACTGATAGCCAAGAAAATGGGACTGGGTATAAGTCGTTTCATTGCGGCAAATAATGAAAACGATGTTTTCCTTGAATACTTGCAAACAGGAAAGTATAATCCGCGTCCTTCGGTGCAAACCTACGCCAACGCAATGGACGTGGGTGCACCGAGCAACTTTGCCAGAATAATGGAACTATACAACAACGACCACAAAGCCGTTAGCGCGGAAATTTCGGGCTTCAAAGTGAGCGACAAGGAGATTTTGGAAACCATCAGAGACGTTTATGAACACGACAATTACATACCCGACCCTCACGGAGCCTGTGCTTATCGCGCGCTGAAGGCTCTGATTAAAGACGGCGAGACCGGAGTTTTCCTCGAAACGGCTCATCCCGCAAAATTCGGCGATGTTATCAAAAAAGCCATAGGTCATGAAGCCGAAATGCCGGCACGCCTTCAGGCTTTTCTCAAAGGCGAAAAGAAAAGCGAGGAACTGGGCAAGGATTTCAATTCGTTCAAACAGTTCCTGCTCGAAAGGAAAGACAAATAATTACTCTTCATACTTAATTATTGCGAGGGAGGGCGGCGCAGGCGTGCGCATGTGCCTCCCTCATTTTCATTTGCGTTCGCTGCAACAAACCTCCTTGGCAGCGACGCATGGTCTGCGTCTTTACTGTCATGGTTTGCGAGAAAAACCACATGCAGGAAAGCACATACTACAACATAATTCCGGCACAAATTCCGGCATGTTTTTTCAACGCTTTCTAACGGTCAAAAAAACATAAGGCATCTTGTAAAAAACATAAGGCACATATTTTAAAATAAGTGCCTTGTATTTTAAAATATATGGCTTGTATTTTTGGCTTTTCGGGACACCTGATACACAACAAGTTACAAAACCGCGAAAATTTCGCTTTTTCGCCCTCTTTTCGGTGCTCCCGGACAACGCATTTACCATGTGCGGAGACGAATGTCTGTAGCGGTTCACAAACTGCGGCGAGAGGATGAAAACAGCACGTAAAGAATGACCGGCACACCCCACAGCGACGTTACCGCATTGAGCGGAATGAGTGTGCCGTTAGTTGGCAGGCAGCATATAAGGTTGCATGCGCCCGCCACGGCTGCTCCCATTAACATTGAAAGGGGAAGAAGCACGCGATGGTTTGATGTGCGCGAAACGAAACGGGCTATATGGGGCACGGCAAGCCCGAGAAAAGCTACGGGACCGCACAACGACGTTGGCACAGCCGACAGCACGCCCGTTATGACGAACACCGCAAGGCGCACATGCCTTACGGAAATGCCGAGGTTGGATGCATAGTTTTCACCAAGAAGCATGGCATTGAGCGGTTTGGACATTGCCAACGCCATGAGCAACGCAACAATCATGACTACGGCGAACACCGGCAGCACACGGGTTGAAACTCCGCCGAAACCGCCCATTCCCCAAAACACATACGACCTGAGCCCTTCGGCAGACGACAGCGTGCCGAGCAATTCGATTGCGGCAGAAACGACATAGCCCACCATTATTCCGGCAATGAGCAAGACGAATCCGCTACGCACCACGGCAGCAAGCATGGTGAGTAACGCCAGAACCATGACCGACCCTGCAAACGCGGCAACCACAGTGAGCGCAAATCCAGACAAACTGACACCGCAGGCAACCGCTGAACCGCCAAGCAGAAGCATTGCCACCGCCACGCCGAGACTTGCACCTGCGTTTACTCCGAGTATGGACGGGTCGGCAAGAGGGTTGGCAAAAATCGTCTGCATCATCAAACCGGCGGCAGCAAGTGCCGCACCACACAAAACGGCTGTGAGGGCTTGGGGAAAGCGCGACTCAACAACTATGAAGCGAACGGCATCGGGTACATCGCCCCCCGTGAGAGCCTTAACCACTTCGGCATACGGGATATGCACCGAACCGTAGAATATGTTCAACACGCAAAACGCCACAGCGAGTATGGCGGAAACCGTGAGGGATATGGTTGTGCGGCGGCTTGACATGTGGTGTGCCCTTTACTTTATGGGTGAAAAATAGCGGGGAGGCTGCGATATGCCAAGCTCGGGGTGGAGAATCATGACAAGGTCGCGCAACATGAAGTCGGGACGGAAAGGCTCTTCATCGAAATATGGCAACTTAAAAGTGTTGCATGCAAAAATTTTTTTCTCTTTCCACGGTTTGAATGCGGCATACATGGCATTTTCCTTGCGCAATCCGTCATAAGTCAAATCGTCGTTCGAACCGCTGCGAACCACCCAAAAGTCGGCATTGCGGGCTTTGGTCAAAACTTGTTCGGGCGACATGGCTATGCTGCCGCTTTCGCTATTGTCTCCGAAAAGATAGTTGGCTCCGGCATCCTTGAAGATACGTCCCACCGTGCTTTCGCCCCCCGGCACATACCACACATTACCCTGCAAAAGGTCGCACATGAGCGAAGGACGCGAAGAAGTTATCGCTGCTTTACCGCATAAATCCTTGTAATTGCCTTCTACCACCGCAAACAACGAATCTGCCACCGATTCACAGCCGTATAGCAACCCATAAAAGCGCATCCATTCCGCCCGTGCAAGGGGAGATTTTTCCATGTAATCGGCACACTCTATGAGCGGAAGCCCTGCAATTTTCAATTTGTCGTATCCCCCTCCGCCCGAGAACGGAGAAACAAGAACGCCGTCGGGATTTTCGGCAATTATTTTCTCTATATCGGGCTGAACGGAAGAACCCACGTCTCGCGCTCCGCCGTTTTCCACGTATTTCTTTACCTTGCCGGACATCACATATCGGAAATCGCATATGCCTTTCACGGCATCGAGTTTACCAAGAGCATCAAGCAGACCGCAATGAACCGAAGTAAACACCACGGAACGCTGCAAAGGAGTGCGAACCACCGTTGCCCCGGAAATGTTGCGGGGAACTTTACCGGTCTTGGGCACAATGACATAACGGTGAAGCACCTCACCCTTTTTCCACGGGTTGTCAACCAGAGCAAGAAGCCAACCGTCATGGCGATAAACGTGAATGAGCCGCGCATAACGGAACTCCACGGAATCATTCTGCACTTCGCCACTGCCGGAACGCCCGCCACAGGATGCAAAAACTACAGCCGACAAAACTACAGGCAATAAAAAAAGAAATGTCCAAACTTTTTTCTTCATACTGCAAAATTAGCGATTTGTTTGCAAGTTCACGGATTATTCGTAATTTTGAAGCAAACAATCACAATATGGAAAAAGCGGCAGAATACATAAAACGTTTCGAGATAACCAGCCTTTGGAACGGACAAAAACATATTGTTTGGGATTTGAAACCCGATGTAAACATACTAAGCGGCATAAACGGCGCAGGAAAAAGCACAATTCTCAACCGACTTGCACAGAGACTTTCTACTCACGAGGGAAGTGTGGGAAGTTCGCCGGTATTTGGTGTGAAAATAGACTTTTATCCTTCGGATGCCACCTATATACATTATGATATGGTAAGGACCTTCGACCGACCGCTTGTGCACGGCGATGCTCTGAATCAGCTTTCAGACGGTGCGGTAAAGACTGAAACGGATTTTCAACTCTATTCGCTGCAAAGGAGATACCTCGACTATCAGGTGAACATAGGAAACCGAATGATTAAACTCCTTACTTCGGGCGACCCCGAGGCAAGCAATAAAGCACAAGAGGCAACACTGGCAAAAAAGAAGTTTCAAGACGCAGTGGACAACCTTTTCGGCGAAACCGGCAAGCATATTGACCGAAACAGCAACGAGGTAAAAATAATACAATTCGACGAAGAACTATCGCTCTATAAGCTTTCATCGGGCGAAAAACAGATGCTTATAATTTTATTAACCGCCCTCGTGGAAGATAACCTCCCCTATGTGCTTTTTCTCGACGAACCGGAAGCAAGTCTTCACTTTGAATGGCAGCAAAAACTCATAGGACTTATCCGGGAAATGAATCCCAACGCACAGATAATACTTACAACCCATTCGCCGGCTGTTATAATGGAAGGCTGGATGGACAGTGTTACCGAAGTAAGCGATATAACAAAAGAATAAAGCGTCATGAGCACACGGCTCTCGGACAATTTGAACTCAAACTACATTGGCGCGGCCACAAAGCTTCGTGCGCAAGGAGCAAGAAGGCGCATCGTAGCTTATGTAGAGAGTTTCGACGATATTTTCTTTTGGAGAAACGTGCTGGGACGCTTTGAAGACAAAAACATTTACTTCGAAGTAATGCTCCCATCGCGCACATCTCTCGCCAAAGGCAAGAAAGTGGCTATTACAAACATTCTGCGCGGAAAATTAGGGCAGAACATGATTGCGTGTGTCGATGCAGATTACGATTATCTCATGCAAGGGGCAACGGAAAGCTCGAAAATTGTGTGCAAAAACCCTTACGTTTTCCACACTTTTGCTTATGCCATTGAGAATTTCCAATGTTACGCCCCCTCGCTCCATAATGTTTGCGTAATGTCTACGCTTAACGATCGCAAGGCGTTTGATTTTGAAAAGTTCATGAGAGACTTCTCGCAAACCATTTACCCCTTGTTCATTTGGAATATATGGTGTTATCGCCGGGGGTATCACAACAATTTCTCAATGGCGAATATGTGCGCCGTCTTTTCCATGGGAGACATTAATTTACTTCATCCTGACAAAGCCATAGAGGTTTTGCGCAAAAAGGTAAACCGCACAATTTCTTCGTTGCAGCACACGTTTCCGCAGGCAAAGGAAGAATATCCGGCGTTGAAGCAAAAGTTGCGAACGCTTGGCGTTATGCCCGAAAACGTTTACATGTACATACGCGGGCACGACATTTTTGATGCGGTGGTATCGCCTTTGGTATCGAGCGTGTGCGAGATGTTGCGCCGCGAAAGGGAGAGAGAAATCCACAAACTTGCCACAAACGACAAACAGTTGCAAAACGAATTGTCGGGATACCGCCACAGCACTGCGCCATGCGATTTTATGCTGAAGAAACAGACAGGTTTTTACAACGCTCCGCAGTATGAACAGATTTTGGAGAAGATAAAAGATTTCGTGGAACGGTTGAAAGCCGAACAATCACAAACAAAAATCCCCGCAAACTGATTGTGGGGATTTTCGTTATTCACATGTTTCTTATTTTTCCACAGAGAATTTGAAAATGCAATGGCTCTTGTAAGTCTGACCCGGCTTAAGTTCAGCAGAAGGCCACTCCGGTTGGTTGGGAGTATTGGGGAAATGCTGTGATTCGAGGCATATTGCAGCATGTTTCTCATACACTTTGCCGTTCTTGCCGGTTATCTTGCCGTTGAGGAAGTTTCCGCTGTAAACCTGAATGCCCGGTTCGTTTGTGAAGACCTCAAGTTTAATTCCTGTTTCGGGGCTTACTACGCTTGCAGCCACTTTGGTATCGTCGCCTTTGCCGTCCTTGTAGGTGTTAAGCACCCAATTGAAGTCGAAACCATTGGCAAACTTAATCTGTTCGTTGCTGAAATTCTCAACATTCTTGCCAACTTCGGTAGGAGTGGTGAAATCCACTTCGGGATTGTCCTTTACGGGAACAATGGTTCCGAGAGGAATGAACGTATCATTGATAGGTGTGAAATTGTCAGCATTCACGTAAAGTTTGCAATTGGTAATGGGTTTTGCAGGGTCGCCATTAAGATTGAAATACGAGTGGTTTGTCATGTTTATCACCGTGGGAGCGTCGCTCGTAGCCTCGTAATTAATGTCTATGGCATTGTCGTCGGTAAGTTTGTAAGTAACCTTAGCCGTTACATTGCCCGGGAAATTCATATCGCCGTCGGGAGAATTGAGAGTAAGTTCTAGAGTTTTGTCGTCAACCTGATTAGCGGTATAAACAGCATACTGCCAGCCCTTCGGACCTCCGTGCAGGCAGTTTTTGCCGTCGTTCTGCGGAAGCTGAATGGTTTTTCCCTCAAGAGTAAATTTGCCTTGGTCAATACGGTTTGCATAACGACCGATAGCAGCACCGAAATCGCTTGGGGTATGCTCTGCATCAGCATAATTGTAAACGTTGTCGAAACCGAGAACCACGTCCTTCATGTCGCCGTTTTTGTCGGGAACCATAACAGACACGATACGACCGCCGAAGTTTGTGATGCAAACTTCCATGCCGTTGGCATTTTTCAAAGTGTAAAGGGCGGTTTTCTGACCGTCAATGGTGGAATCGAACTTAGCCGGCTCGAGTCCCGAAAGAGTTGTGGTTGCAGCCTGTTTGCTGTCGCAGCCTGTAAATACCATGGCAGCCATCATGGCAGCCATGCCTGCGAAGAATTTGAAATTTTTCATTGCTTTTTTATTTTTGTTATTATTAATGGTTTACATCATAAGATGCCGCACATTGCACACCGTTTTATTTCATAACGCAGTGCCTGCGCATTTTATTTCTCTATCGCGGCGTAAAATTACAAAAAAGACTTCACACACCCAAAACACATTATTTTCTATTTTTAAGTGCCGGAAATTCCGCCGGAGTACGACATTGAAAAAATCGGACGGGAAGAAAAAACACCGCCGTTCCGCTCATCATAACGGACAATGGGAGCCGTTTTCCGCAACCGCCTATTAATCAGCAGTTTACCCATCTTCTCACAATTTCTATAAGTTGCAGTGTTTCAAATATTTAGAAAGGCGAAAAATACAAGGCATATATTTTGAAATAAGTGCCTTATATTTTAAAATACATGGCTTGTATTTTTTGCGATAAGCCATGTGTTTTTTTTATGTAGCGGGAAAAATGCAGATTTTTCCCGCATTTCTCAATGGCAAAAAGCGGAAGGACTACAACATCAAGGCACATTATTTTCACACATTGCTACATGTGGTGCATGACATCTTTCATCAAAAACAAAACAAAAAGGTGCGCCGTGGTTTTAAGCCTTCGGCGCACCTTCATAAGGTGTTATTCCGTCCGGAAGTACATCCGGGAAAAAATCTTACTCTTCTTCAGCCTTTGCAGCTACCTGAACGTAGTTCTCAATGTCCTCAACGTTGGTATTGTTTACGATGGCAGCATGCTTTGCTATCTCAGCCTCGGCAAGATTAACGTAAACCTTGAGACTCTTTTCGAAAAGTTCCGGAGCTTCAACCGTGTCGCGAAGCAAAAGCAGCGACATAACCACATCTGCAGTCATTTCGTAAAGGTTGCGAGCCACAAGATCATGATAATCCTGGTTGCCGGCTTCCTTAACCTTGTTCACTGCAGCTTCGCAAGCATCAGCCATGGCGTGAATGCGGGTCTTGATGCTCTTGTAAGCCTCGGGCACTTCGATTTCCTCGTACTCGCGGATAACATTCATGTATGTGCCGTTGGTTACATAGCGAATGGCAGCCACAGTCTGCAACTGTGTTGTGCCTTCGTATATACTTGTGATGCGGGCATCGCGATACAAACGCTGGCAAGCATACTCAAGCATGAAACCAGAACCGCCATGTACCTGAATACAGTCATAAGAGTTCTGATTAGCATACTCGGAGTTCATACCCTTTGCAAGCGGAGTGAAACAATCTGCAAGACGGGTGTACTTTTTCTGCTCCTTGCGCTCTTCGGGAGTGAGTTTGCGGCTGCGTGCAATGTCATCGTATGACTTGTAAATATCAACGTAGCGCGAAGTTTCGTAAAGAAGTGCACGACCCGCGTCAAGTTTTGCCTTAATTGTGGCAAGCATGTTATAAACAGGGGGCATGTCAACGATAGCTTTGCCAAACTGGCAGCGATCCTTGGCATAAGCAAGAGCTTCATCGTAAGCAGCCTGGCTTATACCCACACTCTGAGCGGCAATGCCGAGACGCGCACCGTTCATAAGAGCCATGACATATTTTATAAGACCTAAGCGACGTTCGCCGCAAAGTTCTGCATGGGCGTTCTTGTAAACAAGTTCGCAGGTAGGCGATCCGTGAATACCAAGCTTGTTTTCTATGCGGCGCACATCAACTCCGCCCTGACGCTTGTCGTAAATGAACATGGAAAGACCGCGACCGTCGCGCGTGCCTTCCTCAGAACGTGCAAGCACAAGGTGAATGTCCGAGTCGCCGTTGGTAATGAAACGTTTCACACCGTTGAGCAACCAGCAGCCGTCCTTTTCGGAATAAGTGGCACGGAGCATAACGCTCTGCAAGTCGCTTCCTGCATCCGGTTCGGTAAGGTCCATGGACATTGTCTCACCTGCGCAAACGCGCGGAATGTATTTCTCTCTCTGCTCCTCGTTTCCGAATTCGTAAAGAGTTTCTATGCAGTCCTGAAGACTCCATATATTTTCAAAACCGGCATCTCCGGCAGAAACAATCTCGTTTGCAAGAGTGTACGCAGTGATAGGGAAATTAAGACCGCCGTATCTGCGCGGCATGGTCATACCATTCATTCCCGCAGCAATAGTATTTGCGAGATTTTCTTTGGTACCCTCGGCGTAACTAACTCTGCCGTCCTTGAGATGCGGACCCTCGGCATCAACGCCCTCTGCGTTGGGAGCCACAACGTTTGCCGTTACATCACCCACGATTTCAAGCACACGGTCGTAGCTGTCCATTGCGTCGTTGAAATCAACAGGCGCATAATCGTATTTAGCCGCATCAGAATAGTCGCCTTCGCGAAGAGCGACAATCTTTTTCATCAGGGCGTTATTCAAATGGAACTTCAGTTCCGGCTTATCTGAATAGAAATTTGCCATTGCTTTTTATGATTTTGTCAAGTTCCTTTACTTGCTGTTTTCTTTGTAATACTTTATCATCTTAGGCAATACTTCCTCAACGGAACCCAAGATAACATAGTCGGCTATCTTATTGATAGGCGCATCAGGGTCTGTATTGATAGAAATAACAATGCCGCTCTCTTTCATACCTGCCACATGCTGAATGGCACCCGAAATACCGCAGGCAATATAAACCTTGGGACGCACGGTAACGCCCGTCTGACCAATCTGAAGGTCGGAAGCGCAAAAACCGGCATCTACAGCGGCGCGACTTGCTCCTACTTCTGCATGAATTTCATTGGCAAACTCATAAAGAAGTTTGAAACCGTCGGCACTACCTACACCATAACCGCCGGCAACAATGATAGCGGCACCCTTAAGATTGTTCTTGGCTTTCTCAACATGGCGTTCGATAACCTTAACTACGTAATCGGACTCGGGAACGAAGTCCTCGGTATTTTCATATACCACCTCGCCCTTATAATTCTCGTCAAGAACTTCGGCTTTCATAACACCGCTGCGCACAGTAGCCATCTGGGGACGATTCTCCGGGTTAACAATGGTTGCAACTATGTTTCCGCCGAAAGCAGGACGGATTTGGAAAAGCAAATCCTTGTAAGACTTACCGGTTTTCTTGTCATCGAAATCACCAATCTCAAGAGCTGTACAGTCTGCTGTGAGACCGCTGTGAAGACTTGAGGAAACTCTCGGACCAAGATCGCGACCGATAACGGTAGCTCCCATAAGACAAATCTGAGGTTGCTCGCGTTTGAAAAGATTCACAAGCACCGATGTATGAGGTTTGGAAGTGTAAGGATAAAGTCCTTCGTGATCAAAAACGTGAAGCACGTCAACGCCGTAAGGCAGCACCTGTTTTTCAACATGTCCCTTAATGCCTGTGCCGGCACACACTGCCTCGAGTTTTACTCCGAGACGGTTGGCAAGCTTACGCCCTTTGGTGAGAAGTTCAAGACTTACCTCTTCAACGGTAGTCTTTTCTATTTCGCAATATACAAATACGTTGTTCATATCGGTCTTTCTTTATCCTATGGTATGGTTTGCGAGTAATTCCTTAATTAGTCCGTTGATTTCATCGTCGCTCGCGCCGAGAGTATGACTCTCTTTGGTTTTGAACACGATGTTCTGCACAGCTTTCACCTTTGTTGGCGAACCTGCGAGACCGCATTGCTGCAAATCGCCGTCCACATCTGCTACTGTCCACTGCGTGATATTGAGATAAGGTTTCTTCTCATATTCTTCCGCATAAGGGAGTTCGCCGTTTGCGGGACGCTCTATTGGAGTCATGGCACGTTTGTATTTCATTACTCTTTTGGCATTGCGGGGACGGCACGGGGCAGCGTCGCCGTTTACTGTGAGCATGATGGGCAGGGGTGCCTTAACAACTTCAGTTCCTCCGTCAATGTGGCGGGGTATTGTGATTTCCTTGCCGTCGCATTCGTTGATGTCGTTAACATAAGTAACCTGGTTAAGACCAAGCTTCTCTGCAACCTGCGGACCTACCTGTGCGGTATCGCCGTCAATGGCTTGACGACCGCCGATAATCAAGTCGCAATCTCCTATCTTGCGTATTGCCATGGAGAGAGCGTATGAAGTTGCCAGAGTATCCGCACCTGCAAATGCTCTGTCGGTTAGGAGCACTCCGTTATCGGCTCCGCGATAAAGAGCTTCGCGTATCACGTCGGTGGCACGCGGCGGTCCCATTGTTACAACAGTAACCGTAGAGCCGGGGTTCTTGTCTTTCAAGCGCAGGGCTTGTTCGAGCGCGTTAAGATCTTCTGGGTTGAAGATTGCAGGCAGGGCGGCGCGGTTGACAGTTCCTTCGGGAGTCATAGCGTCTTTGCCCACATTTCGCGTGTCGGGCACTTGCTTGGCAAGCACTACTATTTTCAAACTCATAATACTAATTTTATTATTTTCGTTTACTTACGATTTGCAAAGTTACTCATTTTCCTTTTACCGACAATAGATTGTCGAGTATTTTGAAAGGATGTCGTTTTCGCTCAAACGCTTGAATTCGCTTTCGAAATTAGGTGTGAACAGTCCCTTTCCCGACAGCATTTTTATTTCTTCCATATCAAAAAAACGTCCTCCGTCGGTTTCTTCGCTCGGGGTTATTTCTCCGTCATACACTGTGGCGAATACGTTAACGAGTTCGCATTCCCGTTCACATTCGAACACGTATCGCATTTCGAAATTGGGATTGAAATCCTCCAGTCCGAGTTCTTCTCTCACTTCACGGCGCAAAGCATCTTCGGTTTCTTCGCCGTAATCCACGTGTCCTCCCACTGCGGTGTCCCATTTTCCCGGCTGTATGTCTTTCCATTTGGGACGGAGTTGAAGATACAGCTGTCCGTTGCTGTTGAATACGTGAAGATGTACCACGGGATGCAGTAGTTTGCTTCCGCCGTGGCATTCGCCGCGAGTGGCACTGCCCGTAACTTTTCCGTCGGGCGTAACCAGAGGCAGCAGTTCGTTTTGATTGTCGCGCATTTATGTTTGTTTTTATTTTCCACAAAAAATCCCGCATGACACACAGGTCGGCGGGATTGTTTTTACTGTTACGGAATGAGCAGGGAGCTGTCGCCATAACTCAGAAAACGGAAATCGTTGTCCAGGGCATGGCGATAAATCTTGTGCCAATTCTCTCCCACGAGCGCAGATACGAGCAAAAGCAGCGTGCTCTTGGGCTGGTGGAAATTGGTAATGATTGCTTTTACTATATGATAGTCATAGCCCGGCGCAATTATGATTTGCGTGTTGGCAGTAAGCGTGTGCAGATTGTTGCGATCGAGATATTCCACTATTTTTCCGAGAGCTTCAAGAGTGGTAAGCGGTTTTTCGCCGCTTTCCGCGTATTCATACGGAAACCACTGGTTCACTGCCAAATCTTTTTCGTCGGCATCGGGATTGCGCGAGATTAACACACCTATATAATAGAGACTTTCAAGAGTGCGTACCGATGTGGTTCCCACCGCCACGCATTTGCCGCCGTGGGCAATGAGTCTTTCTATACTGCTGCGCTTCACGCTTATGAATTCGTGGTGCATTACGTGTCCCGCCATTGTTTCGGTCTTTACGGGCTTGAATGTTCCCGCGCCCACATGAAGTGTTATTTCGTTGCGCTCCACTCCTTTTTTGTCGAGAGTCTCGAGCACGCGGGGCGTAAAGTGAAGTCCCGCAGTGGGAGCGGCTACCGAACCTTTTATTTTGGAATATACCGTCTGATAAGTCTGCAAATCGCTTTGCTCGGTCTCACGGTTCAAATACGGGGGTATTGGCAATTCGCCCGCAGCGTCGAGTATTTCGGCAAACGACAGTCCTTCTCCGCCCCACGAGAATTCCACGATGTCGTGAGCGGCATCTTTTACGGTGGCTTTCAGTTCCACGTCCCCGCCTTTCACTTTCAGTGTGCGGCAAAGGCTGCCTTCTTTCCACTTTTTGCGGTTGCCTATGAGGCACACCCATTCGCATCTGCCCACTGCCTGAAACATTTGTTCGTAATCGCGCGGAGCGTGAGGTTCCAAACAGAACACTTCAATCAGTGCTCCCGTTTCCTTGTGAAAATGCAGGCGGGCACGGATGACTTTCGTATTGTTGAAAACGAGCAATTCGCCTTTGTCGAGATAATGCGGCAAATCGTAAAAACGGTCATCTATTATTTCGCCGTAGCGATATACAAGAAGTTTTGACGTATCTCTTTCCTTTACAGGATATTTGGCTATGCGCTCGTCGGGCAGCGGATAGTTGTAATCCTCAATCTTAATGTTTCGCGGATCTGTCATTGTTTTTTCTATTTCGGGTGCAAAATTAGCGATTGTTTTCGGAGTGGAACGCAGCGCGGTACTTATAATCACGCACAAAGTGTTTTATTTCAGCCCTCGAAGTCCTCGCAACTGCCATCTCAATCCGCATTTCCAACCGCATGTTTGCAGGCGGTCGGCTCCCGTATTTTACATTTGTTTCAAGAAGAAATGCGACTTTTTACAAGTGGCTGAACAACAAATATTTATCCCAATTTCAACAACTTCCATAAGTTGTTGTTTTTCAAAGGCTTATTATGGCAAAAAATATAAGGCACATATTTTGAAATAAGTGCCTTGTATTTTAAAATATATGGCTTGTATTTTTCACGACAAGCCATGTGTTTTTTCGCACATACCGAAACGAAGTGAAAAATACCCTGCAAATTATATGTTTTCCCCTTTCGATACAACCTCCGAACCACTCGCCCGCAAAACAAAAAGGGGCGCATTTCATGCGCCCCATATTCTTGCAGATGTTTCTTAATGTAATTCTATTTTTCCCGAATGTGTTCCCCTAAGCCGGGCGGTCATTTCTTTTCCTTTGCCTTGGCAGCCTCGGCATCACGTTTTGCCTTTGCGATAATCGAATCCTTCAACGCCTCGCGTTCTTTGAGGGTCATTTTCTTTTCCGCAGGCTTGGTATTTGTTTCGGCATTTTTCTTGGCGGGAGTAGTTTTAGTCGTTGCAGATGCCTTGGCAGTTTCAGACTTTGCCGTGTTCGCATTTTTTCTAACCGTGGTTTTCACGTTCTTAGCCTTAGCATCCGCCGCTTTCCTGGCTTCATCTTTGGCTTTTGCCGCAGCGAGTTTGACTCTCGCCTTTTGTATCTGCTCTCTTTTCTTTGCAGCCGCAGCCTTTGCTTTGGCAGCTTCCTTTGCTTTCTTCTTTGCAAGTTTCAAAGAGTCGGACTTGGCTTTTTTCTCCGCTTTCAGTTTCGCTTTTGCAGCCTTTTCAACCGCTTTAGCCGAGTCTTTCTGAGCTTTTGTCAGCTTTGGTGCGGTTTTATCCGATGCCGTCGGCGCATTCTCCTTTGTCTGCACAGCCTTTTGCTGTTTTGCGTTTGTTTTTTCAGCTTTAGCCTTGGAATTTTTATCTTCAGCCGTGGGCTGCGCAGCTTTTGCTGCAGATTCTTTCACGGCAGCGGCTTTTATGGAATCGGCTTTTGCCTTCACAGCCTTAACGGAATCCGCTTTTTGTTTGGCAGCCTTAGCGGAGTCAGCCTTGACTTTCGCAGCTTTCAAAGAATCTGCTTTCTGTTTCGCGGCTTTAGCCGAATCTTCCTTAGCCTTGCCGGCTTTCAAAGAATCCTCGTTCATCTTTGCAGCAGACTTTGTTTCCTTGGTTTGAGGCTTGGCAGCTCCGTTTTGAAGCTTGACCGTTGTGCTATCCTTCTTCGTTGCCGCAGCTTTCGTTTGCCCGGTGGCAGCGTCAGACTTGGCGGCTTTTACGGTATCTTTCTTTGCTGGAACAACGCGGTTGGGAGTTTTCGTGTCGGATTTCTGTTCTGCGGCAGGAGCATTTTTCCTGGTATTTGCCGCACTCTTTCCAACCGCCTTAGACTCTGTCTTTTTCTCCGGCAGTTTCTTGCCGTCGGCAGCCGCAGCCTCGGCGGGAGTTGGAATGTAAACTTTCACCACAGGTTCGGTCTTTCCCGTCTTTTTCGGAGCCTTGTTGTCAAGCAAAGCCTTTGCGTCTATTTTTCCGCTGTCGTCAAACAGTCCGTATGTGGTTTTCAGAACGCGGAATTCAGTTCTGCGGTTAAGGGCATTGCATGTATCCTGCTGGTTTTCCTTAAGCTTTTTGATATATCGCTCCGTGAGCGTGTCGCCCTCGTGAAAGAATTTGTAAGAAGCCGCAAGCCGTTTGGAAACAACCTTGGGGCGCAACTTTCCATAGCCAACAGCCGTGAGCCGGTTGGGACTTATTCCGTGCTCTATCAGATAGTCAACCACCGATTCGGCACGATGCTGCGAAAGTTTCCTGTTATACAATTCGTTTCCTCGATAATCGCAATGCGAACTAAGCTCTATGGTTATATTAGCATTGTCCTTGAGAAGCTGAACAAGCTTGTCGAGTGCCGAACGCGAATCATCAGTGAGTTTTGCACTGTTGAATTCATAAAAAACATTCCTTACGAGCACGGGAGAATTGACCGAAGGCAGAGGGAAATAGACCGTGTCGCACGTGGAATGCTCAACGGAATCGATAGTCAGCTCCTGCTTGTAATTCAAAAAGCCGTCGCATGTGGCAAGGAACACATATTTCACACCGGGTTTGACAATCTGCTCGAAACTGCCGTCGCCTTTCAGCCCGAACTTCATGTTTGTTCCGTCATTTCCTATCATGTAAACCGTGGACTGGGGAAGTTCGTAGCCATCCTGCTCATAAACCCAACCGGTAACGGTATGCACCACTTCGGGACGCTCAAAAGAATAAATATGATCCCAACCGCGCCCGTTCTTACGATTGCTGCTGAAAAAGCCACGGTTGTGCACACCCTCGAAAGTCATTCCGAAATCATCACCGGAGGAATTGACCGGCGAAGGAAGTATTTCCACCTTCCAAGTATTGTTCACCGTGTCGGGATGGGCGCAATAAATGTCAAGTCCTCCCATGCCGGGATGACCGTTTGAGGAAAAATACAAATCGCCATTGAATCTGAAAGTGGGAAACGTCTCATCGCCGGAAGTATTTATAGGTTCGCCGAGATTTTCAATCAATCCTATTCCGTGTGAGTCGAGTTGCGCCCTCCAAATATCTAGTCCGCCCACGCCGCCCGGCATATCAGAAACGAAATACAACCATTTGCCATCGGGCGAAACGGCTGGATGAGCATAAGAAGAGAGTGTGTCGGAAGAAATTTCCACTTTTTGCGGCTTACTCCAGGTTGCATCGGAACGCGACGAGGAATATATTTCGGCATAACGCGGATATTCGGGATCGACACTGCAATATGTGAAATACATGGTCTGACCGTCGGGAGTTATTGCCGCAGCTCCTTCGTCAAAAGCACTGTTTACGCTGCCTTGTAAGGACTCCACCGGTTTCCATTTGCCTTTCTCGTCTTTGGAAGTATAAAAAAAGTCGCCGTTTTTCATACCTGTTATTCCGCTTTCCTCATCTCCCGTGGCTTGCGGGCGGGTGGAAGTAAAAATAAGTTGGTCGAACTTCTCGCCAAAAAGCACAGGGCAATAATCGGCACGCCTTGAAGCAAGGAAAGGTACTGGATGAACGGAATAAGTGGAGCCTTTTTCTTTCATCTCCGGGGCAAGGAAACAAGATTCAATGCCGTTTCGGGTGCGCAAATCATTGGGTTGCAAATTAAGATACAGCTCATAGTTCTTTTGAGCCGCCTTATAGTTTCCCTGCATCCTCTGCATTTCCGCAAGCCAAAAGTAAGTGGTTGTATCAACATAGTTATATCTCACGGCATTCCTATAAGCTCCCTCCGCTTTTGAAGTGGAATTTATTCGACGGTAGCATTCGCCCATAAGAAATGCTCTCATGCCGCGAGCTTCTTTATCGCTGCGCGGAGTAGTGGAATAAGCGGTTTTATATTCTGCGGCGGCATCGAAATACTCACCGTGTGCAAAAAACATATCGCCTTTCTTCTGATGTTTTTCGGGCGTGCTGCACGAAACGGCAAGGCACATCACCGCAAACACAATATATATTATACGCAACTTTACGCTCATACTTTGAAAAATGTCGCAAATTGCACGACACATTATATATTATAACTTCAAGGCATTTGTTTTATTGTTTCTTTTCTCCCGTTTTAGTCTTTTTGCGAGCAAAAGAATTATTTTTTACGCCCATCACGAAGTTTTCACACGGCAAAGCACACAAAATCGCAAAAATCTCGTAACTTTACCAACTCATATTTCTAATCTAAAAATACATATAATGAAAAAGTTTTCGGTAACAAAAATTATCGCTACCGCATGCGCATTGTTCGCACTCAACACTTACAATGCCACAGCACAGACACCGCGCCCGGAATATCCGCGCCCACAGTTCGAACGTTCCACATGGCAAAACCTAAACGGCACGTGGACCTACACATTCGACTTTGGACTTACCGGCGGAGAGCGCGGCTTTCAAAAATCACAAGGCTTTGACGGAAAAATAACAGTTCCCTTTTGCCCCGAAAGCAAATTGAGCGGCGTGGAACACAAAGACTTTATCAACGGAATGTGGTATCAGCGTAAACTTCAGGTACCCGCCGATTGGCAAGGTAAGAATATTCTTTTGCATTTCGGAGCCGTGGATTACGAAGCCGCTATATATATTGACGGGAACTTTGTTATGAGACATTATGGCAGCAGTTCTTCGTTTGCAGCCGACATTACAAAATTTGCCAAGCCGGGACAGACAGTTAATCTTGTTGTAGAAGTAAAAGACGACTTACGCAGCGGAAAACAACCGGGTGGCAAGCAGTGCAAAGACTTTTTCTCTCGCGGTTGCGACTATACACGCACCACGGGTATTTGGCAAACTGTTTGGATGGAGCCTGTTGCTCCCGGAGCATTGAAGAAAGTTATTGCAACTCCCGACATAGACCAAAAACAACTCGTTATTCGCCCGCAGTTTTATAACGAGTCAATGGAAAATACTCTGACAGTAAAGATGTTTGACGGCAAAAAGGTTGTGGCACAAAAAACAGTGAATGCCTGCAATCAGAACATCGTTGTTTTGCCAGTTAAGAACGTGAAACTTTGGAGCCCCGAATCACCTTTTCTCTACGATCTCGTATATACTGTAAAAGACAAGAATGGAAAGACGATTGACGAGGTAAAATCTTACGCCGGCATGCGTAAAGTTCACACTGCAAACGGATATTTCTATCTCAACAACAAACCTTATTTCCAGCGTCTGGTTCTTGATCAGGGCTTTTACCCTGACGGCGTTTGGACAGCTCCTTCCGATGAGGCTTTGAAGCACGATATAGAAATGAGCAAGGCTGTTGGTTTTAACGGAGCGCGTCTTCACCAGAAAGTTTTCGAAGAGCGTTATCACTATTGGGCTGATAAACTCGGCTATCTCACATGGGGCGAATTCCCAAGTTGGGGACCGGACATAAATGATGAACTGGCTGTACGCAATTGTCTTACAGAATGGGCAGAAGTTGTGGAAAGAGACTTAAATCATCCCGCTATCGTTACATGGACACCGTTTAACGAAACATGGGGAAGCCGCGACGGAGTTTACGTTCGTCTCATGAACGATATTTATGACCTTACAAAAGCTATCGATCCCACACGTCCCGTAAACGATGCCAGTGGAGACGGACACATTAAGACGGATATTTGGGCAGTACACGATTATACTCGCGAATATGACAAACTTGTGGCAAACCATACCATTAAACCGGGAGTGGAACCCTATCGCAACGAACCCAAGAAAGCTTTCCTCGCAAAATATAACGGACAGCCTTATATGGTTGACGAAATGGGCGGTCTTCCTTGGATTAAAGAATCGGAACGTTCCTCTTCATGGGGCTACGGAGCCAACATTGACAAAATCGAAGACTTTTATAAAATTCTCGAAGCTCAGATTGATGCATTCAAAGCATGCAAGCACGTAGTAGGAATATGCTACACGCAGCTCACAGACGTGGAACAGGAGAAAAACGGAATATACTACTACGACCGCACTCCCAAGTTTGACATTGCACGCATAAAGAGTATTTTCGAAAAGATACCTTCATATATTGAGAATCCCCAGGATCTCAGCGACTGGAAGGCAAAATAACATTGCTCACTCACTGTTTTTCAAGACAAAAAAAGGATGGCTTTCAAAAGCCATCCTTTTTAATTTTTACGGTTTCGTTTTCCGCAATATGCCGAAGCATTCGTGTGCCACCGGTTTCCTTTTGCTTTTCTATTTCAATGGAGCGCGGAAGTCGCAACCTTCTTTCCAGCGCGAGCAACCCAGTGAAGTTTTTCCACGAATCACCGTACCTTTACCACACAACGGGCAAACATCACCCTCTTTTACCTTTCCCGAGGCGGCTTTCGGCTTTGCCACTTTCCTCTCCCGCGTTTTTCCCGATGCCGAAGCCTTTGAAGATTTCCCTTTTGCCGGTGCGGCAGTCCATGTTACCCGTCTGGTATTTCGTTCCGCAATTACGGATGCCACTACATGACTCACCATCTGCTTCAACTCACTTATAAATTCCGTTGCCGAGTATTCGCCACGCTCTATTTCACGGAGTTTTTTCTCCCATTTGCCTGTCAGTTCGGCACTTTTCAGTAAGTTGTCGTGTATGGTGGCTATCAATTCGCGCCCTGTGGCTGTCGGGAATATCGATTTGCGTTGCTTGGCTATGTATCTGCGGCGGAAAAGAGTTTCTATTATGGCAGCACGGGTAGAAGGTCGTCCTATGCCGTTTTCTTTTAAGGCATCGCGCAAAGAATCATCCTCAACGTTTTTTCCCGCTGTCTCCATTGCTCTCAGCAAAGTAGCCTCGGTATAAGGCTTCGGTGGTTGCGTCATTTTTTTCGTAACAGACGGTTTGTGAGGACCGTTCTCGCCTTTCACAAAATCGGGAAGAACCGCTTCGGGAACGTCTTTCTTGTTTTCCTCCTCATCGTCTTCGCGTTTTTGAGCGGGAAAAACAGTGCGCCAACCCGGCGAGAGAATCTGCTTTCCCGTTGCCTTGAACTTTACATCGTTACAATGACCGAGCACAGTGGTTGTGGCAAATACACAATCGGGATAGAACGCCGCAATAAAGTGTCTCGCCACGAGATCATAAACTTTCGCCTCATCGGGAACAAGCGTATTTGCCGCCACACCCGTCGGTATTATGGCATGATGGTCCGTTACCTTTGACGAATCAAACACTTTCTTGCTTTTCTTCAACGGTTTTCCGCGCAGAGGCTGTATAATGTCGGTGTAAAGGCTTAGCGAACCAAGAATGCCCTTGCATTTCGGGAATATATCGTCTGAAAGAAATGTTGTGTCCACTCTCGGGTATGTCGTAACGTGTTTCTCGTACAGGCTTTGCGCTATCTGCAAAGTTTTCTCGGCAGAGAAAGAGAATTTCTTGTTACATTCCACCTGCAACGACGTGAGATCGAAAAGACGCGGCGGGGCTTCCTTGCCCTCTTTCCTCGTTATGTCGTCTACCGAAAAGTCTCTGTCTTTTATTTTCGCAAGAGCTTCGCGGGCTTTTTCCTCATCGTTGAAATTTCCTCCCGTAGCCGTGAACACGGCACCGCGATAATCGGTGGTCAGAACCCAATAAGGCTGCGGCACAAAGTTGTCTATTTCGTTTTGGCGGTTCACAATCATTGCCAAAGTGGGAGTCTGTACCCTACCCACCGACAACGGTTGCGCGCCACGCTCTTGCGAGCCGAACTTAAGGGTATAAAGCCGCGTGGCATTCATTCCAAGAAGCCAATCGCCTATTGCGCGACAAAGTCCCGCCTCATAAAGATTCTTGTATTCCGAAGATGCTTTCAGCGAATTGAAACCTTCACGTATGCTTTCCTCTGTAAGCGAAGAAATCCAAAGACGTTCCACATCACATTTGGCACCAGACATTTGCAGCACCCACCTTTGTATCAGTTCACCCTCTTGTCCGGCATCGCCACAGTTTATTATTTTGTCGGCTTTCAAAAACAGTTGCTTTATTGTCTCAAACTGTTTTTCCACGCCCTTGTCTTTTTTCAGACGAATGCCGAAACGTGGCGGCACCATGGGCAAAGCGGCAAGACTCCACCTGCGCCACGGCTCGTAATAGTCCTCGGGATATTTCAGTTCGCATAGATGACCGAATGTCCAAGTAACCTGATACCCGTTTCCCTCCATATATCCGTCATGGCGTTGGGTTGCGCCCAACACCTGTGCTATATCGCGTGCCACACTCGGCTTTTCGGCTATGCAGACTATCATCTTTTTTGTTTATCGATAGATATTGAGTAACTCATGTCCTTTCTGTTGAATTCCACACCGGGCATATTGAAAAACATATCCAGCACACCCTCTGCCGCAAGTTGCTCCGGGCTGCCGCAAACAGGCGTAGTTCCGCGCTTCATTATCCACAAAATGTCGGCAACGCGGAATGCCGTGCCCAAATCGTGGGTTGCAACCACTATTGTCTTACGGTTTTCGCGCGAAAGACTTCGAAGTAGGGCGAACGTTTCTATTTTGCTCTCAAAATCAAGGAATGCCGTAGGTTCGTCGAGCAATATCACCGGAGTTTGCTGCGCCAGAGTTTTAGCAATCATAGTCTTTTGGCGTTCGCCGTCGCTCAGCGAGGCAACCGGTCGCCTCCTCATTTTCCTCATACCTGTCCGCGCCAACGCGTTTTCCACCATTTCGCGGTCATCATCCCCGAGTTTTCCCGAGAAATCCGTGTATGGAATCCTGCCAAGCGACACAAGCTCCTCAACGGTCATTTGTGCGGAAAACGCCTGCCGTTCCGTGAGCACCACTCCCACCATTCTCGCCAGTTCGCGCCGCGAATATTGCGACAACTCCACTCCGTTCACATATATATGCCCCGATGTCGGCGGCTGAAGCCCCGCCATGGTGCGCAAAAGCGTTGACTTTCCCGCGCCATTCGTGCCGAGAATGCACACAAACGTTCCGGCGGGCAACGATGCAGTGAAGTTATCGGTTACACAGGTTGTTCCCCGCCGCCCATAGGCAGTGGATATGTTTTCGAGCTTTACGGTGTTTTTTATCACAGATGCAAATATACGAACTTTTGACCTCATCCCCAACCACCCCGACATTTGCAAAAGCACAATAAGCACAGAATTATTTTCAATCCTTACCGCCACGCACACCAAACACGTTTTTCCACTCAAGCCACTCACAAAGCTTCACGTTTCCGATGTTCGAAAAACACACAAGGCATCTTGTAAAAAATACAAGCCATATATTTTAAAATACAAGGCACTTATTTTAAAATAAGTGCCTTGTATTTTTCGCGAAAAATCATATCTGATTTTCAACAACTTACAAAGGGCGATTTTTTACGCATTTTTTGATCGTAATTACGCTGCACAAAAACGCTCTTTCCGCTTCACAGCCGGAGCAAATTACTTTTCGCGCCGCCCCTTTCAATTCCTGTGCGTGCGTTTGCCGCCAGCGTATGAACTTCAGCGTTTTTCGGGCTCGATTGTATAGTTATAGTTTTGGTTGTCAGGCACGTTTTGTTTGCCTATTCCCTTTTGCATCAACGCTTTCAACTCGGGGAGATAGCTGCGATATACCCCGCGCGGAAGAACCGAATGCTTCTTGCAAAGCGATGCCGCCATGCCAACAACTTCTCCCTGCATGCCCGTGGTACGCATGACACGTGTGGTGCCGAGAGCCACATGGGTTACACTTATATTCCTTCCCGCCATGAAAAGGTTGCTCACGTTTCGCGAATACAGACACCGGTAGGGCACATCGTAGGGCTGCTTGAGCAAACGGTGGTTTGTGGCGGACTTAAACTCGCGTCCTGGAAAATTCACATGGTTAAGCGAGTCGGGAAAATGAAGGTCAATGCTCCATGTGGTGGGAAACGAAGCGTCTTCGTGATACACGTTTTTAAGAATGTCGTCTTCCTTCAGAATATAATCGCCCATAAGCCGCCTCGACTCCCTTTTGCCCGCCACATAAGCCACCCAGCCCAATTTTCTGTCGGAATATTTGGCTTTCTTGTCCGAGTGGTTTTTGAGCCAGCTCCAGTTTGAATACACCGTGAGCATTCCGTAATCTCTGATTTGCTCTGCCTGTGTTATCTGGTTACGATTCATTCCCGTTTCCCACGTCCACTCGCCCATCAAAACCTGCTCGCAGTTGGAATCGTTGAAATTCATGCCGTATTTGAACTCGGGAAATTTTTCTTTTCCCTCAACCGAATACCACTGAACCGAGGCTCCCATCGTCATGGAATCGGGAACGTCGGGAGCGTAACGCTCGTGAAACTCATCCTTTCCCTCGCGCCCCATGCGCCAATCGGCTCCCGCAAGCACACCAACGGTTGCATCGCCCGTGCAGTCGGCAAAGAGCGGCGCGGAAAGCAACAACTTGTCGCCGCTTTCAATATTCACCGCCGACACGGAAGCAATTTTTTCTCCGTTCATCACAACCCCTACGGCACGGAAACCGGGATAGAGCGTGATATTCTTCTCTGCTTTCAGAAAATATTCCTTTTTGGAATCCTCATAAAAGGAAGACGGTTGCGCATTGCCGCCTTTTTCGGGACCAAATTCGCGAATAAGCCTGCCAAGTCCTTTGTTCGCACCCATTTCTATGTTTCCGCCCAAATGAACACGTACCTCGGAACTATTGTTTCCTCCCCAAACGGGACGGTCATTGACAAGAGCCACACGAAGTCCGAGACGCGCGGCTGTAACAGCGGCACACATTCCCGCAATACCGCCTCCAACAACCACGAAATCGAATTTGCCCTCAGTGGTTCTCCTCGGATTCAGTTTTTCGCGCCATCCTGCATCGCACTTCTCCTGCGGTACGTCATCTTTATGGCTCGTTATGTAAACGGCATCGCATCGTCCGTCGAACCCTGTGAGATCTTTCAAAAAAAACTTATGATTTCCGCTTTTCAATTTGGCTTTTCCCACATGCTGCCACGCCCACGAATCGCCCGTATTGCCGGTTACGCCTATTCTTTTACCGTCCACACCGACGGCAAACGCACCCGGACCCTTGCCTGAATGCCATGGCGAAGTCCAATTATAGGTACGCACGTAAACATCATACATTCCCGTCTCGCCAACATTGAAAGAAGTGTAAGCGTTTTCCACCGGATTTCCCATGCCATGGGCTATGAGATACGGCGAATACATTATATCCATGAACTGTTGGTCTGTTTTCCAACCGCCCTTGCATTCGAAAGCTTCCGCCTCGAGAAGTATGCGGTCGGCATAGGCACACGCGCAAACCGTTAAGGCAAACACCGTGGCGAAAAATCTGTTCATATGTTTCATTTTTGCATGCAATCAAAAGTCCAAGCCGTCCTTTTGCACATAAACGGCACATACATGCAAATATAGCATTTTAGTGAATACCGTAAAGCCTTATCTCGCAAAAACATAAGCAGGTACAAATTCAAGAAACCGTTCCACGTAAAGACAAAAGTACTCTGCAAGTATACAAAAACCTCTCCGTTGATAGTTTCAACGGAGAGGTTTTATATTTTAACGAACTTTCTAAAGTTGCTATGCCTTATCCAAGATACTTAGTCAGGATATTTATATTTGCATCATCGCGCAAACGCCTCAATGCACGCTCCTTGATTTGGCGCACACGCTCTCGCGTAAGACTTAACGAGTTCGCCACTTCTTCGGCAGTCATTTCATTACATCCTATGCCAAACAGCATTTTCAGCACTTGCTGTTCGCGTTCCGAAAGAGTGCTTAATGCCGCTTCTAAATCCTTTGACAAAGATTCGCGCTCCATATTGTTGTCGGTTGTAGGAGCATCTTCGTCGGTCATTATATCTATGAGCGAATTGGAATCATCGTCTTGGAAAGGAGCATCCACCGAAACTTTCTTGCCATTAGTACCGAGTGCCTCGCGAACTTTACCCTCGTCCGTTTCAAGAATGTCAGCAAGCTCCTGAACAGAGGGACGGCGTTCGTTAGCTTGCTCGAAATTCACAACAGCTTTGGCAAGTTTGCTCTGAAATCCCACTTGGTTCAACGGCATACGCACAATGCGGCTCTGCTCCGAGATTGCCTGCAAAATGCTTTGGCGAATCCACCAAACAGCATAGGAAATAAACTTAAATCCACGTGTTTCATCGAATTTTTGAGCCGCTTTTATAAGTCCGAGATTGCCTTCGTCTATAAGATCATTGAGAGCGAGTCCCTGATTCTGGTATTGTTTTGCAACACTTACAACAAATCGCAGGTTGGCACGCGTTAATTTGTCAAGCGCACGGCGATCGCCTTTATGAATCTTTTGAGCGAGTTCCACCTCCTCGTCTGTTGAAATCAGCTCTTCCCTGCCAATTTCCACGAGATACTTGTCAAGCGCGGCATTCTGCCGGTTCGTGATGCTTTTGTTTATTTTTAGTTGCCTCATAATATTCCAAAAGTGCGCAAAAATACGAATTTTCCACAATATAGCAAAACATAAAACAATTTATATTCGCTTTCCGCACACTAAAAACGGCAGTTGGGGGCTTTTGTACCGGAAAATTTTCTTCTTTAATACCTCGCAACGCAAAAACAAACCGAAATCCGCCATCACAAACATAGGAGAAGCACAATTATACAGGAGACATCACACAACTATAAGGTAATTGCGCAAACAAGAACATAGTCCATGAGTTTCGAATGCCACTGCGTACAAAACTTTTCCTCCGGGCATAAAAACGAATGTCTCCCCGACGGAAATGCACGGGGAGACATTTTTCTTAAACCTGCTTTATTAAATTGCCGGGGCTTTATCACAAATACTTGGCGAGAATATCTATATTATTACTCTCGCGCAGACGTTTCAAGGCGCGTTCTTTTATCTGACGCACGCGCTCACGTGTAAGACTCAAAGTGTTTGCCCCTTCATCGGCTGTCATTTCGTTGCAGCCTATTCCAAACAACATTTTCAGCACCTGCCGTTCACGGTCGGAAAGAGTGCCTAACGCAGCATCCAAATCCTTTGACAGCGACTCACGCTCCATTTTATTGTCGGTTGCGGGAGCCGTTTCGTCGGTCATAATATCGATTAACGAGCCGGATTCTTCGTCTTGAAAAGGAGCATCCACCGAAACTTTCTTGCCATTGGTGCCGAGTGCCTCGCGAACTTTTTCTTCGTCTGTTTCAAGAATGTCAGCGAGCTCCTGAACTGAGGGACGGCGTTCGTTTTCCTGCTCAAAATTCACAATGGCTTTGGAAAGTTTGCTTTGAAAACCCACCTGATTCAGCGGCATACGCACAATGCGGCTCTGCTCGGAGATTGCCTGCAAAATGCTTTGGCGAATCCACCAAACGGCATAGGAAATGAACTTAAAGCCACGAGTTTCATCGAACTTTTGTGCGGCTTTAACGAGACCGATATTGCCTTCGTTTACAAGATCATTGAGAGAAAGTCCCTGGTTTTGGTATTGTTTTGCAACACTTACCACAAATCTCAAATTAGCTCGCACCAATTTGTTCAAAGCTCTCTGATCGCCTTTATGAATTTTCTGAGCAAGTTCAACCTCTTCGTCGGTGGAAATCAGTTTTTCTCTGCTTATGTCCACGAGATACTTGTCAAGCGCGGCATCATCACGCTTCGTAATTTTATCGCCTATCTTTAACTGCCTCATAGTACTTCAAAAAAGTTTGCAAATTTACGACTATGTTCCAACATACCCAAACTCAAAACGACTTTTCCTTGTTTTTATTATGTAACGAATGTGAGTTTATTGCTTTTATTGCGGGAAATGACTACTTTTGTCCGCAACAAACGTATTTTAGACAATGAAAATAGGAGATACCGTAAGGTTTTTGAAAGAAGTGGGCGGAGGAAGAGTTTCCGGTTTCCAAGACAAGAACACGGTTTTGGTGGAAGATTCCGACGGTTTCGAGATTCCCATGCCCATTAGTGAGGTTGTGGTTGAAAGAGGTGAGAGCTACGAAAACGGCACATGGGCAAAGCGCAAGGAAGAACAGAAAGCCAAAACTCCAAACACCGCAAACAGGAACAGCAACGATGTTACGCCTTTGGAAAAAGCCACGGAGGACAAACCGGAATATCACACCAAACCGCTCGAACGCCGCGAGGGTGAAAAGCTGAACGTTTTTCTGGCTTTCATTCCCAATACGCCGGACGACATGGTGGGCACTACTTTCGACGCATATATAATAAACGACAGCAATTACTTCATTACCCTGACATGGCTTTCGGCTCAAGGCACGGCATGGCGGGCTCGTTTCGGCGGAACAATAGAACCGAACACAAAGGAGTTTCTCGAAGAAATAAGCAGAGAACAGTTGGACGACATTTCACGCATTGCCGTTCAGATGATAGCCTACAAGCGCGAAAAGACATTTGCATTGAAGCCTGCCATAAGCGTTGAAATGCGAATTGACGGCACCAAATTCTACAAGACAGGGGCTTTCAAGCAGAGCATGTTCTTTGAAGAGCCAGCACTGGTGCTTGATGTTGTGAAAGACGACATTCCCGTGAGAACCATGTTTGCCGATGCAGGGCAGATTCGCGAGGCGTTGATGGGCAAAAAGGAAGAAACGGCTCCCAAACACCACACCGCCCAACCGGCAAGGATTAAAAAAGCCAACGAAATAGAGGTGAACCTGCACGACTACGCACTGTTTGACTCGACCAAGGGATTGTCGAACGCCGACATACTGAACAGGCAGTTGCAGGAGGTGCGCGACACCATGGAGAAGTATAAACACAAAAAGGGAATGCGTATAGTTTTCATACACGGCAAGGGCGAGGGAGTATTGCGTGCCGAAGTGTTGCGCGAATTGAAGCATCGTTACCCCACATGTACCACCCAAGACGCTTCGTTTCAGGAATATGGATTCGGAGCTACGTTGGTAACAATCAAATAACCCATAAGCAAAACACATGGGTGTTTGCAGCCTCCCTGACACGGCACAAAAAACCTCTCGAAAAGGTCAATTTTTGCGCTTTTGTAAGTTATTGTGATTCACTTTCTTAGAAAGGCGAAAAATACAAGCCATATATTTTAAAATACAAGGCACTTATTTTAAAATAAGTGCCTTGTATTTTTTGCAAGATGCCTTATGTTTTTTCGGGCATCGCAAATAGAGTTGAAAAACATCGGGAATTTTGTCCCTTTACGGGGTGCAAAAACATATTTTGCGGAGAATTCAGAAAACTCATGGGAAAGCATGCAAAAGTTTCCCCGGTTTGCAACTCTGCCAACAAGAACAGGCTTCACGAAAAAGCCTGTTACAGGAAAGAAATCATTTCATTTCGTGCCTTTGCAGGGTGAAGAGGAAACGAAGACCGCCTTCCTTGCGATTGCGCACCGAAATGTTGCCATGATGAAAGGTTACGGCATTGCGAACTATGGAAAGCCCCAGACCGGAACCGCCAAGTTCGCGCGTGCGACCCTCTTCGGCACGATAGAACCGCTCGAAAAGTCGCGGCAGATGCTCCTCGGGACAGCCTTTGCCCGTGTCGTAGAAATTAAAATAGCAAAAATCATCGTCGGAATTGTAACATTCCACGCAAACTTCCGTTCCCCGCCCGGCATAGCGTACACTGTTTTCCACAAGGTTTCTAAAAATGGAATAGACAAGCGAATAGTTGCCGAAAATCTTTATTTCGGGGTCGATGCGGTTGTAAACCTGCATATCGGCATCCTTTATTCTCGAATCCAATTCCTCAATCACATCGTTTACAATCTCACACGGCATCAGAGTTTCCTTGTGCATGGTTTCCGGAGCCTCTTCAACTTTTGTTATTATGGCTACATCTCGGATGAGTTCGCTGAGTCTTATGACCTGAGTGTATGCACGCTCGAGAAAATAGCGTTTGCGGTCGTCCGACAAGCCCTTGCACTCGAGAATTGTTTCGATATATCCCCGAATACTGCTCACCGGAGTGCGGAGTTCGTGGGTTATGTTGTTGCTCATCTGCTGTTTCAGAATGCGACTTTTCTCTGCCCGCGTTACATCGTACAGAGTCATTTCAAAATCACTGCTGTTGTAAACCACCACCTGTACAGCATAGTGCGCACTGCCCGCCGAAATATTGAAACGCATCACAGGAGCTGCCTCGCCGGGGCTGAGCTCGCGGCTGTTGAGTCCCACAAACTCGCTGACAGGACGGAAAGCGTCGTTAGTCCAAATGGTATTGACATCGCCCGTAGGCACAGGAAGTATGGAATTTACATATTGCACAAAACGCGGATTGGCATAAACAATGCCTTTCTCGGTGTTGAAAATGGCAATTCCGCCTTCAAGATACTGAAAATGTTTCAAAAGCCGCTCACGCTCCGTCTTTGCTTGACGACCTTTCTCGTCGAGTTTGCGATACAGATTCATGATTTCACGACCTATGTCGCCGAGCTCGGAATGAGGAAAACTGATTTCATCGTAACCTATTCCGCCCTTTCCGGCTTCGTCAATGAAACGACGGAGACGCGAAACCGAACGCCCGAAACTGTCGGATATATATATAAGTATGACTATGGCTATGGGAAGCACCAAAAGAACAAAAAGCAGAAACACATTGGCAGGGCGGAGAATGTTTCGCACTCCCTCGTCATAGGGACGGGCAACACGAACCACATAATTGCCGTAAGCTTTTGCGAAATAAAAGAAATCGGTATCGAGTGTTTCCGAATGACGAACGTCATAGCTGCCGGTTTTCACCTTCATGGCGTTGGAAACCTCGGGACGGTCGGCATGATTTCCCTCCACGCGCCCATTCATATTGCCCGATTCATAAACAACATAGCCTTTGCGGTCTATGACGGTGAATCTTACCTCACTTGGAAGGCACTGGAGGAACATTTTCATTCTTGCCGAGTCGAGCACTCCGCCGCTTTGACTTATTTCGCGCCCCACCATATCGGCATAGTCGCTCATACGGTTACGGAAGTCGCCTATACGAAGCCCGCGCTCATAGTGCATTTCGAAAAGAACCATTACCACGGCAAACACCGCAAAGATGCCTGTGAACGAAAGCAGTAATTTATATTTATATCCCAGACGTATCATTTTTCAACAAAGCAATATCCGTATCCCTGACGGTTTACGATTTGTGCTCCGGGCGCACCGAGTTTTGATCGTATGCGTGTGATGTGGACATCTATGGTTCGTTCGAGCACAAGAGAATCGTCCTGCCACACGCGATGAAGGATGTCCTCGCGCGAGAAAACCCTGCCGGGACTTGAAACCAGCATATTGAGAATGCCATACTCCTTGGGAGTAAGCATAACGTCCACACCGTTTGAACGAACCAGCTTGCGGTCGGGAATAATCTCAATGCCGCCAATCTTTATAGAAGAATCCTCGCCGGCAGACAGGACTGTGCGCCTGCGTAGCACGGCACCAACGCGGGCAAGTACCTCGTGAATGGAAAAAGGTTTGGAAATGTAGTCATCGCCACCCGCCGAAAATCCTGTAAGCAGGTCGTTCTCCGTATCTTTGGCGGTAAGAAAGATAACAGGCACGGGATTGTTGAGTTCTTTACGGAGCTTTCTAACCATGGAAAAGCCGGAAATTCCACCAAGCATGACATCAAGCAAAATAAGCGAGACACTGCCGTCAAGCAATGCCAAAGCTTCCTCGGCAGAAGAGGCGGTGATGACTTCATATCCCGCAGCTTCAAGATTCACTTGCAATATTTCGCGAATGTCAGGCTCGTCGTCAACGACAAGCAACTTGCTTTTTGATTCTTCTTGAGTATTCATAATGCAATATTAAGCATTTAATGGCAAACATGCCGTTAAGAAGCGGTTAAGTTTGACGGCAATAAAAAATCCGCAACCCTAAAGAGTTGCGGATTCTTCTTTATTTATAAGTTCCCCCGAAAAAGAGGATTACTTACTGTCGGAATTTACTTATTTAACAAGAACTTTCTTGTTACCTACTACATAAACGCCCTTCTTAAGACCTGCAGTAGCATTGGCAGCATCAACGTGCTTGCGAACAAGAACACCGTCGGTGGTGTAAACGTTAACGAACTGCTTGATAGCTAAGATTTCTGCATTCTTTATGCCATTGAGCATGCCTGCGCCCTTAACGTAAACGATAGCGTCTACTTCGTCGTCAGAAACAGTGTTCTGTACAAGACGCGGGAGGATTACGCCTCTCTTATAACCAATGGTAGTGTTCTTGGGTTCGTCAACAACAGAGTCAGCAAGGAAGTATCCGTAATGATCTACGGTTGTTGTCCAAGTAGCAGGAACTGAAATGAGACCGTTAACAGTATCTTTCTCTGCAGAAACGCTACCGTTCATAACAGGATTGAATGAAAGTGCGCTCTTTTCAGATGCATTGTATTCGCCGGGCATAATATAAACCACAGGTTTACCACCCTTAACGGTTTCGGTGCTTACATGTTTCAGTTTGTAAGCAGTAACGATAGAATCACCTTCGTCGGTAGTAACTTTACCTACGATGTCGTAAGGAGTAACTTCGTCGTTGCCGTATGTTGCAGGAACTTCATACTCGTAAGGTATGGTAATTGCAATAACACGACCGTTTTCGAAGTCTGCATATTCTTCAACAGCGAAATCACTATGATTTTCTTCCGAAGCTTCAACTGTCCAAGCGAACGAAGTATTCTTGAATGAAGGAGCAGAATCGTCAGCCTTGGTATAAGTCATACCATCAGCAAACCAAGCTGCGTTGTTCTTCACATAATAACCTTCGGCTGTGAGGAAACCTACCTGACCCTCACCGAACGGAACTATAGTAAATGACTTAGGTGTGTACCATGAAATAGGACGATAGTCGTAGTCTCCCTTTCCTGAGCCAGTGTAAGGACCGAAGAAGCCACCGTTACCAACATTCTGCGGAACAAAACGTCCGTTCTCGTCTTTCGTAAGTGTCCAATGGAACCATGATTCATAGTAACCGTCAGCAGAATATTCCTTAGTGAGGAAGTAGCTGTAACCTTCGCCTGCAGCGTGAGTATGACTGCCACCTGCGGTAAGAGACATGCCGGGACGGGCCTCATCAGCGGTATTAATTACATACCACTTCTTATCTGCGGGCTTAACCATGTTATCATAGAGAGTTGCATAAGCATCTTTGAGACCGCCAATGATTTCTTTAATCTTTGCCCCAGACAATGTGCTTTCAGCTCCGTCATATTCTGCGAGCAAAGCGGTAGCTGCGCTTTCATAAGTTTGAAGAGCTGCTGCGGGGAACTCACCAATACGATCACCTTCGGTAAGGTTATCGACATTATAGCGAGCCATTGCTATTGTAGAGTCATTATTGCTCAAATTCTTGAATGCCTCGAGCGCAGCAACGAGTTTGTCATAGTTTGCTTGGGTAGCATTACCATTGTTATACTCGTCTTTTGCAGCCTGAATAGCATTGAACAATTCAAATGCCACACCCTTATGACTGGGTTTGAGGATAGAAGAATTTTCGTCTACACCGGTTATAGGATAAAGGTTATATTCTGCATAGCCGAATACTGCGTGATTGTTTGCAAAGTAAACGCCGCCGCCATTGTTTATGGAAACGAGAGTCTGGAAGCGTACATATTTGTAGCCGCCAATGCCGTTTACGATGTAAGTAAGAGAATCATTGTGGAGAGTACTGAGGAAAGACTGACCGCCAAAGTCTGCCAATGTCATGTCATTGGGAAGAGTTGTCCAACTCTCGGCATCGTTAGAAACCTGGATACGCATTCTCGCGGGAACACGGTGCCAGGAATCGTTTTGACGCATTACATAAGATACCTGAACTGTGTCGGGGAATCCTGCTTCGCTGTAAATGCGCAAGGAGTGAGGCTCGCCCGGAGTTTGTTCCTGACCACCTTCCCAAGTTGAGTTCCAATAAGTATTCTTATCGCCGTCAATCATGTACTCAAGATGAGCACCTTCGGCGGGCGACCAGTTGTTTGCATAAATCTGGCTTACATCTTTGATGATAGGTTCGCCAACTGTGTAGTTTGTTGCAGCGTTGTATAGACGACGTGCCTCTTCGAATTTCTTCTTGAGATTGATATTGAGTTCGTTCTGCTCTTCGCTTGCAACTACATTGTTAACTTCTTCCTCAGAAACGGAAATAAGTGTCCAGCTTGTACCGCCGTTCTCCTGACGCGGGCTCCAAATTTGAAGTTTTCCTTCGTCAAAGAGACTGTTTCCATGACCGTTGGGATCATAACCGAAGTCTGCATCCACAGAGTTGAATATACCCCATTGACCATTAGCTTTGATAGCCTTGAACTGGGCAGGAGTTTCAAGTTCCTTGGTCATGTTAACGAGTGAACCGTTGGAACTGTTCGCAGCCTTGTTCATGTACATCTTGTTCTTTACATTCTGCAAAGCATATCCGCCCTCGGCGAGTTTGGTTACCTTCCACAACTGTGCAGATGTCTTTTCTCTGTGAGTCCAACCCGGAGTTGTGTCGTTGTAAAGAGTAAGATAGATGTCGTTTTCGTTCTTAACATAGTCAGTCATGTTGCTGCGGATGAGATAATATCCGTCGGGAACAACATTAACCTCGTTGTTGAACTTGTTGCCTGCTTCAACGAGAGCTTTACGAACAGCGTCAACTTCTTCAGCAGCGGGAAATTCTTCAGCAGCCACAATAGCTTTTGCTTTTGCAAGAGCCGTGTCAACATTGTCTATAAGTTCCTGACTGTGTGCACAGCCAATGCCTTCGCCAACCACTGCGCCACTTGTTATGCCGTCATATTCGAGAATTGCCATGCGGAGACTGTCAACAGCCACGCGGCTTGCGTCGGCAATATGATCGAGTTCCTCTTGGGGAACACGGCGAATGTACCAAGCGGAAGCCGAACCCAGACCACCATCCCAGAGAACAAGTTTACCGGCTGTGCCGTTACCAGTCTGGTGATTCTCCATGTGATAAGGACGCGGGGGATATTCATCATAGTAATCGTGCTTGCTACCGATGTTAAACTGTCCGCCGCCAAGGTCGCCTGCAAATATGCGTTCTTCCTTTTCTTTTGTATAGTTAACAGGCTGGGAATCGGAGTGGCTTTCGGCTTTGCCGAGATATACGTTCGAACCTACGTTGCGGAATGCGTAATACATTCTGCCGCTTGTGTTGCTTGCGCTCTCATCCGGGAATTTTGTAATCTGCCAGATGAATTGGTTGTCGTTTGCCTTGAGGGCTTTCCAACCGCAGATGTTGCCGCTGTAAGGAGCAACCCATGCAAAATTGCCATTGTCCACGTCGGTGAATGCTGTGTAAGCGGTCTTGATGTAGTAATAGCCGCCGTCTTCAATCTGAACCTTAGCTTCGGGAGCATCAACCTTCTGCTTTGTAGCATAGAGGTTGTCGAAAGCTTCCTTAAGCTGGGCATCGCTCATTGTACCATAGTCAGAAAGCACATTCTGATAGGTTTCATAGAATTCGTTGTAAACATCCTCGTTCACAAAACCGGGATCGGTACCAACACGATAGTCGCTTTCGATGGTTGCTCCGAAGTTGTCGAGCAAGTCTTCGATGGCATCCTTAGGAGATGCTGAACGGTCGCTGACACGACGGATGTCCCAAACGTTGGTGTCCTGATATTGTGAGAACCAAGTGATGTTGAACTTGGAAACCTCGAACTCGTTGCAAAGGAATACACGACCGTAGCCGCCGCCATCATTATACATGTTCTTCTTTCCTGTTGCGTCAAAAATGTTCACAACGGTGTAGGTAGTAGGTTCCCAGTCGCTCTGGCTGCTACCATAGCTGTTTGAGCCATATTGACCTTTGTGCTCCTCATCGCTGTTTGAAACAATACAGAAAGCCTTTGCCTGCGTAGTATCGTCCACAAGTGCGCTTTCACCATTGGTGTATTTGTTGATCCACATATCAGGATCATCAGCCGCATTGGGATACACCGCAGAATTGTTGGTACCCCATTTGAAGCTGATATACTTGCCGGTCTTTTTGTTCTTGATGTAGTACTGCGGAAGACCTGTTACCGCATTGTCCACCTGCGCTCTTTCAAGCACCCACTTTATTTCCTCCGGCACCTCAAGGATGGAGGAAATCGTTTGGCAGGAATTGGTCCGCCCATAAGTAAAAGGCACAAGGTAATGACCCTTGGAGGTAGTACCTGAACGCGCCTCAAAAATTACTTCCACGCCGTCTTCAATCTCGTCCGGGGTCAATACCCTGCCGATCATGTCCTGCGCAAAAGTACTTGGCACTGCGAGCAGCATTGCTGCCAACGCCAACAGAAAAGTCTTTAATCTTTTCATACTTTTTGTTTTTAGAGTTAATAATGTTATTAATTTAAGCTATTTATTGTTCTGTTATTTGTGAATTTTTCAAGGAAACCCGTCCTTAATACCCTATTAAAATAGGAAAACACGTAGCAAACATACAAAAAAATCTTGAAAGTTGCATCACGCAACTTCACATTTTTGCAACAAAAACTTAACCACAGGTAACAAAACGCACAAACGCAACCGCTCTAAGCATGGAAAAATTTTAACAATATCACAAATTGTGCTACATAAAGCTGCCTTTTTATTTCAACAAGTGGCATTTAGTTGTTTTTTGCTTTCTCAAGCTTCTCTAACCCTACATGTCGCAAACCGCATCTTTTTTACATCAAAATCACATGGGATACCGGAATGTTCGAAACATAATTTTTCAAACTCAAACGCATTGCACAAAACATTTTCCCTCTCATTTTTTCAACACTTCCGCGAGGCTAAAAAAAACATAAGGCTTGTTGTAAAAAATACAAGGCACATATTTTAAAATAAGTGCCTTGTATTTTAAAATATATGCCTTATATTTTTAGCAGAAGACGGCATCTGATTTTCAACAACTTACAAAACCGCTTTTTTGAGACTTCCGGAACTCCCCGGATGAGGCATCACAAAAAGTCCGACGCATGATTTTTGCGGTATATATTTATTGCATTACACATATAGGCATCAGCATTGTCGCACAGGCGACTGTTCTCTCCATGCCCGGCATTGTTGTGCCGCGATTTCCGCATTTGCGGTGCATCAGTGGGGAACACCGGCAAAAACGAACAGAAAAAATCCGGGCGGATTAGCATTTACCACGCATTCTTTCGGATAATTACAAAAAAATAAGGCTCCGGATTATCGGAGCCTTTGTTATGTTACGCGCCACAAACGTTGCGGCACACAGAATTTCAGACGGTTTCGCCCTTAACAAGCTTTTCGGTGTCGGCAGCAATGAGCAGTTCCTCGTCAGTGCCTATAACGGCAACAGTAACTTTGCTGTCGGGTGCGGAAATCACCTGATCCTCGCCGAAGTTCACATCATTCTTTTCCTTGTCGAGCTTTATGCCGAGGTTTTCAAGTCCCTTGAGCGTATCGCGACGCACGGAATGCTGATGCTCTCCCACTCCTGCGGTGAAAACTATGGCATCAAGTCCGCCCATGGCGTATGTGTATGCTCCTATATACTTGCGTATGCTGTAGCAATAGGTATTGCGTGCGAGCAGAGCGCGGCTGTTGCCGGAATGAACGGCATCGTCGAGTTCGCGCATATCGCTCGAAACTCCGGAAATGCCCAACACGCCCGATTTTTTATTGATGAGTTCGGAAACCTGTTTGATGTCGAGGTTCAAATGCTCCATAAGGAAGAGAATAGCCATGGGATCGACATCGCCGGAGCGTGTTCCCATAACAAGACCTGCAAGAGGAGTGAGACCCATTGAAGTATCGACCACCTTGCCACAGTCAACCGCCGTAACCGAAGCACCGTTGCCAATGTGGCAAACAATGAGTTTCTTGGTATTAATGTCCCAGTTCAGGAACTCGCAGGTTTTATGAGATACATATCTCACCGAAGTTCCGTGGAAACCGTAACGGCGTATCCTGTATTGCTGGCAAATTTCGTAAGGAAGCGCATAGGTGTAAGCATAGTCCGGCATGGTCTGGTGAAAAGCCGTATCGAACACAAAAACCTGCTTAACGTCGGGCAGTTCGTGCTTAATGGCTTCGTAGCCCTTGAGGTGAGCCGGATTATGAAGCGGAGCAAGCTCGCTGTACTGTTTCCATTCTTCAAGAATTTCGGGAGTAACCACCACACTATGGGTAAATTTTCCACCATGCACTATGCGATGTCCCACAGCATCGATCTCTGCAAGCGATTTTATGGCCCCGTGCCCGGAATCGGTGAGCTGCGCAAGAATGAAATTGATGCCCTGCTCATGATTTGTTATTTTCACCTTTATCTGCTTGCTGTAGCCGTCAGCGGCTTTTAGTTTGAGAAAAGAGGTTTCAAGTCCTATCTTCTCCATTCCGCCTGCGGCGAGAACGGTGCGGCTTTCCATGTCATAAAGCTTGTACTTGATTGAGGAACTTCCGCAGTTGATAACGAGAATTTTCATTTATTGTTAATATAAAATTGTAAGCGTTTGTTTAAGCGCGCACACACCGGCGCATCAGTCCTTTTTGCTTGCGGCAATAGCCTGATTGGCTGTTACGGCAATCATTTTATAAACATCGTCAACGGAGCATCCGCGACTCAGGTCGTTAACCGGGCGGGCAATGCCCTGAAGAATGGGTCCGATAGCCTCGGCATTGCCGAGACGTTGCACAAGTTTGTATGAAATATTACCCACCTCGAGGCTCGGAACTACGAGAACGTCGGCATGACCGGCAACCTTGGAGTTGGGAGCTTTGTGTTCGCCCACCGAAGGTACGAGAGCGGCATCGGCCTGAAGTTCACCGTCAATCTCAATATGCGGATCGAGCTGACGGGCAAGCTTGGTGGCTTCAACAACCTTGTCCACGACTTCATGCTGAGCCGAACCTTTTGTAGAGAAACTCAGCATGGCAACCTTGGGATGCGGAATGCCTGCAACATGTTGGGCTGTGTGGGCTGTGCAAACCGCTATCTGCGCAAGTTGTGAAGCATCGGGCACGGGAAGAACCGCAACATCGCCCATAACGAGGAGACCTTCATCGCCATATTGCTCTGCCTTTGTTACGAGAAGCATTGCACCAGAAACACAAGTGATGCCGGGAGCGGTCTTAATGATTTGAAGCGCGGGACGAAGCACATTGCCCGTAGTGTTTCGGGCACCGGCAAGCTGACCATCGGCTCCGCCGGTTTTTATTATCATGCAGCCGAGATAGAGAGGGTCTTTAACGAGTTCGCGTGCGCGTTCAAGGGTGAGACCTTTCTTTTTGCGTATTTCGGCAAGTTGTACGGCATATTCTTCAGCCATAGGATTATTGAGCGGGTCAACAATCTTTGCTTTCGAAATGTTACCAAGACCGTATTTCTCGGCAAGTTCAAGGATTTCCGTGGGATTACCGATGAGAATTATGTGTGCCATACCGTCGGCAATGGCGCGGTCGGCTGCACGCATGGTTCTTTCTTCCGTTCCTTCGGGCAATACTATGCGTTGGGGATTTTCTTTAGCGCATTTTACGAGTTTGCTAATTATATCCATTATGTTATATCAGATTTATATGTTATTCGGTTTGCAAAGTTAGCTATTTTTATTCAGAGACAGGGCTTTTGCGCAAACCATTATCGGCAGATACTACCGTATTTGTGATACCACGCGGCAAAGCGTTGCGTACCTTCTGCGATGTTTACAGTAGGATTATATCCTAATTCGCGTGATATTTTGGAAGTATCGGCAGAAGTCATATAAACATCGCCCGGCTGCATGGGCAACATCTCGAACTTTGCTTTTTTGTCCAAAGCCTTTTCAAGAGCATCGACGAAATCCATTAATTTCACGGGATGTGAGCATCCTATGTTATAGACTGTGGCAGGCACGGGGCCTTGCGGAGCATGGTCTATGGCAAGTAATGTACCGCGTATGATATCATCAATGTAAGTAAAGTCGCGAATCATGTCGCCTCCGTTGAATAGTCTTATCGGTCTGCCTTCGGTTATGGCATTTGCGAAAAGTACGGGCGACATATCAGGACGTCCCCACGGACCATAGACGGTAAAATATCTCAAACCGGTAGTATGTATTCCGTATAAAGAAGAATAAACGTGAGCCATGAGCTCGTTGCTTTTCTTGGTGGCGGCGTAAAGGCTTTTCGGATTGTCCACCTTGTCGTCTTCACAGAAAGGAGCCTTGGTGTTTCCGCCATAAACACTGCTTGAACTGGCATAGACAAGCGTATTGCAATGATAGCGGCAACATTCGAGTATATTGAAAAAACCCACTACGTTGTTCTCCACATAGCTTCGGGGATGGTCTATGGAATATCTCACACCCGCCTGGGCGGCAAGGTTGCAAACCACATCAAAACCTTCGCAGAGGAAAAGATTTTCAAGAGCGGAGTAATCGGTTATGTCAAGTTTCAGAAACTTCAGGTTGCCATAAACTCCGCTTACACCTTTTTCCGTATCAGTTATCCCGAGAGCGCGAAGACGTTCAAGTTTAAGTTTCGGAGTGTAGTAGTCGTTAAGATTGTCAACGCACACAACTTCATCGCCACGCTTTGCGAGCGCAAGCGAAAGGTGATAGCCAATAAATCCGGCACCTCCGGTAACAAGCACTTTCATTATATTCTAAGATTCAGGCGTCTTTTTACTTCCGACACCTATCATTATGTTTCTTGAATAGGTTATAAAGCCCACCGACTGCCCTAAAATCAGCACGGGGTCGTGTCTGAAAATGGCGTAACTCACTATCATTCCCGAACCTACAAGACTAATAATCCAAAAACCTATTGGTAAAATGGAATGGTGGCGGCGGTAGGAATAATACCACTGATATATAAAGCGGAGAGTGAAGATTATTTGCCCGGCAGAGCCATAAAGCAGCAGCCAGAAAGGAACTCCTTCGTTATGGAAGAACGATTGAACGAAATATTCGGCATCGTCAAGCAAATAAGCAAGAGCACCAAACGGCCAGTTGAACAATATTACGCGCAAGACGAAGGGCATTTTTCTCCATACTCCTTTTATATCAAGATTCCATATATATATATAATATGATATGAGTTGTCCGAGAACTATTGCGAAGTCTTCGCGCAAACAACCATAGACAAAAAGCAAAATACTTCCCACAAGGCTGCAACCCCAATAGACCACCGGCGAAACAATACGCTTTTGCCTCTCCGAAAGAATCCACTGAATCAGCATTCTGGCGGAGAAAAATCCTTGGGCAACAAATCCCACCGCAAATATCAAAGCGTTTATCATGAGCAGAAACTACTTGGAAATGTTGTTTTCCCCGACATTATAGCGTATGTAGCGACTTTTCATCCAGCGAAAGGCAAAGCAATCCTCAAAAGGCTTTATAAGACGATTGCTTAGGTGATATTTCGATACTCCCTGGGTTCTAGGGTAATGGCGAACGGGAAGTTCCTTCATCTTACCGCCTTCGAGCGTTACGAGAGCGGCAAGAAACCGGTGCATGCCGTTGAAGAAAGGAATTTTCCGGGCTATGTCGGAATGGAGAACCTTTAGCGGACATCCCGTATCGGTTGCAGTATCTCCCGTCATGCTTCGTCTGAATCCGTTGGCTATTTTCGACTGCATTCTTTTGCCCCACGAATCTTTGCGGTTGGCTCGTATTCCCGTTACCATCTCAAAGTCTTTTGCATAGGGCAACAGTAAATTGAAATCTTCGGGATTTGTCTGCAAATCTCCGTCGATATATCCCACGAGTTTGCTTCCTGCCACGTCGAAACCGGCTTTCATTGCCGTGCTCAACCCGTGGTTTTCGGCGGAGGATATAAAATAGAAATCATCATTGCGCTCGCAAATCTCACGTATTTTGTCAAGACTCGTATCACGTGAGCCGTCATTGACAAAAAGTACGCATGATTTCACCAAAGACTTCTTCAGATATTCACCCAATGCCTTTTCGAGCGCAGGCATATTGTCTTCTTCGTTATAAATCGGGACTATTATCGTAAAATCGTAATTACTGGTTTTGTTTGCTTCCATTTGCTTTCGGCTTTAGAAGTGTTACGTTGTAAATGAAATTGTCATCGCTGCCGTGTTTCGAGAAACGACTGCGATTGCTGTTATTGTATTTACCGCAAAACACGGTATCTATATTCTCAAATGCTCCTTCGGGCAGTTCTTCTGCAAGATTCTTATGCGATAGCAGTACGCAGGGCATGCGTTTCCTTAATTCTTCGTTAATATTCTTCGAAGAATAATCAAGCGGACGTATTACGCGCCCTGCGGCATAGACAATTTCTATACGAAGCTGCTCGCCCGCATTACTATAAAAAGGAACGCCTTTGAGTTCTGCCATTTCTTTTGTGGCGGATATGCTGTGATAATCGGGATTCGAGAAAGTTTTTGCCACAACCGGCATCGCCACCAATTCTGCTACGGCAAAAACAGCGGCAATTCCCACGACAGCCTTTCGTGCTGTCTTTTTATGACTTTTATCACACCAATATATTATAATGAATGCCATTGTGTAGCAACAAGGCATCATCATGGGCAGAAGATAACGCATTTTCTTCTCGGGCATAAGCGAAAGCAGCACCAACTGCGCCGCCGTCCACAGCAATGCAAATGTGTAAGGACTGCGCAAAAGTCCCAACTTTTTTCTCCAAACCGGAAACGCAAGAGCAAGAAGCATGAGCGGAGTCCATATACCCGTTTCCACAAAGAATCGCCAGTAATAAAACCACGGTCTTACGTTATGATTCTGCCACGAACCTGTTTCTTTATGAATTACATACTGCGCAGCCTCGGGATGAAGAGTCAGAATCAGCACATACCACCAGGAACTTATCGCCACCGTAAGCACAATCATGACCATAAGCGGTAGTTTCCTGCCTTTCATGCAGGGACGGCGCATTACCACAACGGCTATAATCCACGGAAGAAGCAATGCGTAAAGCGAAACAGGACCTTTGCTCATGAACGAAAGCCCCGTCATGATTCCGGCGAGCATCATGTTGCGCCAAATGCGGGACTCTTCGTAAAGTCCCCGCCACAAAAAATATATCCCGCCCATCATAAAGGCGTGGCAATAGATGTCCCACGTGGCAGTGCGGGCTTGTAGAATTATCTGATAGCACGTTATAAGCATTAGCGAGGCTATGAAAGCGTAGTCGTCGCGCCGCGTGATTTTTACGGCAAACAAATAGAAAAACACAACGAGCATACAACCTGCCAAGCCGCTCATTGTGCGCTGCACTTCAAGATTGTCTGGTGCAACAGCCTGCGCTGCAGCGGCAATCCAAGTTGGAAGCGGCGGTTTCTCCAATCTGTATTCCCCGTTCATCCTTGGCACGAGCCAGTTTCCGCCTTCCACCATTTCGCGGGCGGTTTCAAGGTTTCGCGTTTCCATTATATCGGGGCGCAAAAAACCGTTGTTCACGAAAAACGCCACGAAACACAACAAAGCAAGCAACAAAACCGCTCTACGCGGTCCTGTTGCTTGTAAACGCAGTCCGTCAAAACTCATAACGGAAAGTTTATTATAACTTTATTCCGAGTTTCTTTGCTATCTCTTTGGGGAGAGCCGCTTTGTTTACCACGAAATTCATGGTTTTATAAGCCACATATGGTTTTGAAGCATAGAACATTCCTTTGTAAGGTCCGTATTCGCCCCAAGAGTTCTTTACCATATAATATTGTGCACCCGTGCTGTCTTTTGCAATACCGTAGATAACCATACCGTGATCGTCGGTTGTCTCCCAGTTATCGTAAGCTTTCTGACGCATTTCCTGAGTAATGGTCTTTTCTCCCTGTGCGCTCACAACATTCTTGTCGGCTTTGCCGTCAGTTCCCGTCCAACGTGCAGCATCACTGTGACTCAAGTCTTTTTCCTTGTCGTTAAGAGGAACACGGGTAACAGCGCCGAAACCTTTTTCGCTTACGTCCGCACCCCATGCTATGGTGTAGCCGTTGTTTATGGCATTGTCTATAACTTCCATCATTTCGTTGAGCGGAAGATTATAGCTCTGCGCCCAACGCCAGTTGTCCTGAACCTCAACCACGAAAGGCTGATAGAAAGGATGGTGAGTGTAAGAAGTTATCGAAACATAATCGTCGGCATTCAAGCCAAGATATTCCACAAACGATTTCGGAGTGTAAGTCTTGCCGTTGTATTTGAAACTCTCGGGCAGCTTGCCGAGATAGTTGTCGTAAATGGCTTCCACATTCTTCTTCCAAATCGGCGAAAGAGTTATCTGACGTCTTCTCGAACCCGGTTCGGGTTTCCATTTGGCTACAGCGTTAACCACAGCTCCCGCCACGGTTGTAAGTTCGCTGAAATTGAAAAGACTGTCGCCCTGCAAAGAACCCGGAGCAGGCATTGCATCCTGCGGAACAAGTCCGTAGTTTTTCATGCAATATAGAACATCGTAAAAGCTTCCGCCCTCTGCAAACGAAACATCGCCGTGCATTCTTACGGATGCCTCTGCGCGGTCGGTCATTGTGTGATGTACCACAAAAGATTCGCAAAGATCGAAAGTTCCTTTGCCTTTGCGCAACAACTCTGCCTCAAGAAATGCGAGAGTTGAATAGCACCAACAGGTACCCGACTGGTTCTGGTCCTTTACGGACGTGATTGGAATTTCTTTTACTACGGAGAATTTCACCGTATCTTTCTTTTCGTCGGCATAAGCCGAAGAAGCAACCAGGGCAAGAGCCATGAGTGCCGTAAATAATTTCTTCATTACTGTTGTATTATTGTTTCTGTTTGTTTCATATTGGTTCACGCCTCGCGGCTGCGCATGAATTCCTCCACATCTTCCACATGATAAGGAATGCGTTTACTGCCAATGAAGCGGCAACCCTCGTCGGTTATCAAAACATCGTCTTCTATGCGTATTCCGCCAAAGTCGCGATATTCGTCAATCTTGTCAAAATTCAGGAATTGGGCGTTGGTGCCGTTTTTCTTCCAATCGTCAATAAGCGCAGGAATGAAATAAATGCCCGGCTCATCGGTTACCACAAATCCCTTTTGCAGTCTGCGACCGAAACGAAGCGCGTTTGTACCGAACTGTGTGGAAGGACGCACTTCGTTGTCGAAGCCTACGTAAACCTGTCCCAAGCCTTCCATGTCGTGAACGTCCATTCCCATGGAATGTCCCAGACCGTGAGGGAGGAACATGGCGTGCGCTCCGGCTTTCAACGATTCTTCCACATCGCCTTTCATGAGTCCGAGCTGTTGCAAACGCTCGGTTATTATGCGGCAAACGGCAAAATGCACATCCCACCACTTTACTCCCGGCTTTGCCACCTCGAGAACGTGGTCATGACATTCCACCACTATATTATATATGTCCTTCTGCTTTTGAGTGAACACTCCGCTCACAGGAGTAGTGCGGGTATTGTCGGAGCAATAGTTTTCGTTGGTCTCCGCTCCCGCATCCACAAGCATCAAACGCCCCGCTTCGAGTTTTGCAGGCGAAGGATTTCCGTGCATCACCTCTCCGTGTTGTGTGGCAATGGTTTGAAACGAAACCATACAGCCGTAGGCATTGGCAATGCCGTCCACCATTCCGCCTATATACTGCTCCGTTATTCCCGGGCGGCAAAGGCGCATAGCCGTAGTGTGCATTTCATATCCTATTTCCGCAGCGCGTTCAAGCTCGGCTATTTCCTCTTCCGTTTTGGTGGTACGCATTTTCACCACTGCGGCAATGAGTTTGAGCGATGCCGCCGCTTTTTGTTGCGAGGGATGTATGCCGAGAAGATCCATTATCTGTATTTGATTGTCAAAACGGTAAGGCGGCAGGAAATGCACCTCTTCGCCCTGTGCCTTAGCCGACTCCACTATTGCGGGAAGTTCGCGCATGGCAGCAGTACGGGCAACGCCCGTCATTTCCGCCATTTCGGCAACACTCGTTACCGAACCGTACCAGACAATGTCCTCGATGTCTATTTCGTCTCCCACAAGATATTCGCGGTCATTGTCAACGTCTATAACACCAACGAGACCGTTTCTGTGCAATCCGAAATAGTAAAGAAACGAACTGTCCTGACGGAATTTATATGTATTCGATGGATAGTTTGCCGGGCTGTCGTTATTGCCGAACAAAACTATAAGTCCGCTGCCTACGAGTTTTTTCAACTCGTTGCGGCGTTCCACATAAGTGCTTTTGCTGAACAACATGATTAATCCTGTTTTATGCAAATGCAAAGGTACTAATTATTTCGCATTTACGGCGTAAGAGCATTAATTGTTGAGAAAACCGGCAGGCATCACTTTCCTTAACAAAATTCATGCTCTGCGCCCGGTCATAAAAACCTTCGAAACACACCTCTTTCCGCATACCCGAAAAAACACAAGGCTTATCGCAAAAAACACAAGGCATATATTTTAAAATACAAGGCACTTATTTTAAAATAAGTGCCTTGTATTTTTCGCCTTTTCAAGCCCCTGATAAACAACAACTTACAAAGTCTTTGTAATTTGCCGTAACTTTTTGGTTTTCAATCCGTTAGAAATATCGCACAATATTCGGGATTTTCACGCTTCCACACCCTCAAACAACTAAAACCTCAAAAACTTATCGCACAGGCAACAACGTACAAAAACGATAGCAATATACATTACTTATTATTGCGAAAACATTTAAGGCGGGCATTCAACAAGTCGCAAACATCCTTTCCTTTCATCGTAAGATTGCCGGCGGGAATATTTTCTATAGCCCCGGTCTCCTTGAAATTGAAACCCATCAGACTTTGCCTGAAACCGGAAGATTCTTCCAACTTGCGCTTCAAAGATATTGTCTTATAATCAACGGCTATCGTTTTGAGATTGCGCATTTTTACGAACCGAAACTTTCTTACGTCCGAAAAATTAATGCTATAATAAACTCCCTTGTACTGCTTGTACAATTCAATCCTGTCGTCAAAGATTTTCAAAAGCGGAATATGCCGAATCCTGTTGTACAGAACTACTGCAAAAACGGACAATCCACCACCTCCAAAGAATAATATACCAAGCCAGCCGACAAATATTTTCTTTGCCAAACCACAATATTCGTCCCGTACAATCATGCAACCGATCACAACAAAAACCAAACAGCCTGCAAACAAAAGCAAATTCTTCCCAATGCTCTGATATATCCTTACTTCTGTCTGATTTCTGTTCTTATCAGTCTCTTTCATGTCTTTTGTTTCGGGTTTTAACGAATAAATCGCCGGAATAGCACGCACAAATTTACAAAAAACGTGATGAAATTCTAATACCCCAACTTATCGGGAAAAACATTATGCGTAGTCCACGTAAATATCCGCACCAACGTAAATTCGGGTTGGTCGGAAAGAACTTTTATATCCTTGGATTTTACGGTTTCCACCCTATATACAAAAGTAGGATCCAATCTGTAAAGTTCTTCGTTGTCCATGATGAAAAACTTATTTATCATATAAACCACTTTTCCCTTTACTTTCGGGCAGAAAAGCTTTCTAATCTCATCCAAAGAATAAAGTTCTACATTTTCAGGATGCTCTTTCGATACATAAAGGGTAATATCATGGCAATTAAATCCTTTGACCGGCAAACATTTATTTTCATATTTCTCCCACCACCCTTTGGGAACAAGTATGGAATCTTTTGCCGCCCCCACATTCTTTATTGTAAACGGCAAAGCCTTGTGTACTTTTTCCACTTTATTCAGATTTATTCCTATAGGATTCTTGATGAACTCCCCATTGAGCACAAAGCCACGATTCCATTTGTTCCACTGATAATCTGTCATGTATTCAAACTGCTCGTTCACATCATGTTTTACGACATATTGCGCATGCAGGCACAATGGCAATATTGCCAGCAAAACCCATATAATTCTTTTCATCTTATTTTCTTTTTATGTTTAACGCAAAGGGTCGTACCATTCACTGTACCTCACGGAAAGATTGTGCATGTTTTTTGTGAATATCCGAAGTATGTGAAACGGTTTACGATTCTTCAACACATCTATATTCTTTGAGTTTACGAGTTCCACATGTTGTATGAAATCCAAGTCCAATTTGTAATAATCGGCATCGGTCATGATAAACAACTTATTTATCATGTAAAGGAAATCACCTTTAACGTCCGGATAAATTTTCCTTCGCAATTCGTCAAGAGTAACCAGCGTATAATCTTCCTTTTCATACCTGTACACTTCCATGTACTTGCATTTCATGCTGCCCACCATCAAATATCCTTTTCCTTTATCATCATCAAAGACATCGGGGCTTTCTACATAAACAGAATCATTTGCCTTTCCCACACCATGCACCCACATGGGATATTTCACAGGAGTATCGGTCGTATCGAGATTTACCAGATATCTGTAGTCGAATCCTATTTCGCTTTTTACGGATACTCCATCTACAACAACAAGAGTCTTTGCCGTGGGATACAACCTGTTGAAGCTGTTATCGGACAAACCATCATATTGAGAATTTATGTCCCAAAAAATTCTCTCCTGCGAATATGCCGCCATAGAACATATCACGCAAACAGCCAGTAACAATATTTTCTTCATGGTTGCTCATTTTTTCTTTTATATGTCCGTAAAAACGGCTCTGCACCTCAAGTTCGGGAAACGGCTTTTGCCCACATCATTCAAAGTTTCCATGTCTTTTAAGGTTTTGTGTCTTATTTCTGTTTTACCTATGTTTCGTGTTTGCACCGCATGGCGGTGTTTCACAAAGTACACGTTGCAAATATATCGTTTTTTGCGACACGATTCATTTCACGAGCATTATTTTTGCATATTTTTCTCGTTTTTTATTCAACAGGTCCCGTTTCGGTGTGTTTCCGGGACAAAAAGCTTTTCCTGTAAGGTTGATACCTGTTCCGTTCCCCTTTTCCGTCTGTCCGCTTTCAGAAAATGACAAAAAAAGGAAAGAACAAGTGTCCGGGGCGAAACCGTTTTTTCGGATTGACAACCGATTTCCCAGAGATGAAAACAGACAGGAAAAATCACACAAGGCATGTGCGAAAAAACATAAGGCATATATTTTAAAATACAAGGCACTTATTTTAAAATAAGTGCCTTGTATTTTTCGCCTTTTCAAACATCTATTTTACAACAACTTACAAAACCCGAAAAATCAGCCTTGAAACGAGAGCCGGAAACGGGCAAATCTGCACGTTTCATCATGACGGAAAACGCAGATACTGCGGCTTTGTTTTTTGTAATTTTGCACGGAAACAAAATGTAAGAACATGAAAAAAGGTTTGGTTTCGCTTATCTTTATTATTGTCGCAAGCACAATCTATTCACAAACGCTCAAAAACTATTGCGACACGGCACGCAATTATATTATTGACGGAAAAACAACTCCTGTTTTGTCGGTTCTGCCCAAGGTTTACGGCAGCTTCATGACGGAAAACGATAAATTTTTCAAGGTGGCAGAAGAATTGGAAACCATGCGCGTGAACGATCAGGCGGTGAGGTTTTTACTTATGGACACACAGAAAAGATTCGGAAAAGAAAGCTGCGAATATGAAAAGGTTCACAAATACATGACCGGACTTGACAAAGAAAACACTTTGAGAGCCAAAAATATCATAGAGCAATATGGTTGGCTGTCGAAAGAAGACGTGGGCGACGATGCCGAGGAAGGGCTGTTTCTTATAGTGCAGCACAGTGTGGATTCGGCATTTCAGAGCCGCTGTCTCGAAAAACTAAGACAGGCTGTCAAAGACGATGAATCGCTTAAATGGCAATATGCTTTTCTTGTGGACCGTTTTGCAATGAATAACGGAAAACGTCAGGTTTACGGCACACAAAAAATTGAGATAGACGGAGTTCCCTACCCCGTTCCCCTTAAAAATCCGCGTCGCGTGAATTCGCTGCGCAAGAAAATGGGAATGGAGTCGCTTTGGAAGGAACTGCAAGAGGACTACGGGGGAAAATGGAATCTGAAAAAGTATCTTGAAAGCGAAAGCAAATCGGAAGAAGTATATAGCAACTGGTTGAAAAAGAACCGCAATATCCGATAGCCCGGCGGAAAGCCGGAAAGGCTAAAACTTAACGGTTTCGCACACCGCGCCGAGGTATTTTTCATACGCCGCAACCATGAATCTCAGGCATTCGTCCATTTTGTTTTCATTGCCGTCGTACCCGTTCACCACCGCAAGCATGCGCGTAGTGGCAAGAGACATCTTGGTGCGCTCGTTGTCGCTTGTGGGAGTGCCTATACCGCCTGCGGAATCGCGATAAACTGGCATGCCTTCTATATTAAGTACACCGCGCCCTATTCCCTCGTATGGCTCGCCCGCACGTCCCACTCCGAGAACAATGTCGTTGCCTTGTATTTTGTCGTAATCGAAGCATCCTACACTGTAACCGTAGTCTATGCTCACGAGATTGCCTATGTCAACCGCAGTATTCACGGTCCATAATTCCTTACCCTGCAAAATGCGGCGCACAAGTTGTTCGTTCGACGGACGATAGCGCGACGGATCCTTGCCACACGCCTTATATACCCTGCGCGTAGCCTCTATGCCGCTTATATGTTTTATGGTGTCAACGGTTTGGCGCATCTTCAATTCGCCGGCTTTGACACGAATCTCATTCCAAAGCTCCTCACTGTATTCGGAGTTGGTAAATTCCGCATACAAAGCACCTCCCACAAAATCGGGACAGGCACTGCGTATCTGTTCCGAGACAATCAAATTTTTCTTTTCCATGCCACACGACGTTATATACTGCAAAATTGCGCATTTTATAAATGTTGCGCGCACCCGAAGCATCATTTTTCTGCGCAGTAAGAATGTCAAAACCATGATTTCCCCGAGAAAAAGCACGTTTTCAATCAATTTCTCTCCGAAAATTGCATTTGGTCAAAGTTATTTGCCAAGTGTTATTTGCAATATTGCGCAGAAATGAGTAATTTTGCGCTGAAATAAAGCGCGAATAAAATAACTATGCGTGACCTTACATTTATGGAAAAATTTTTTCAGTCACACGCTTACATGTTAAGCCATCTGAACGCACCCGTTCAGCGTTCGCTAATGGACAGAATTGACTGGAGTCACAGGATGATTGGGATACGAGGCCCGAGAGGCGTTGGCAAAACCACGTTTCTTCTTCAATATGCCCGCGATCACTTTGATCCGCAGCTTCAGCAGTGCCTGTACATAAGCATGAACAACTTTTATTTCCAGGGGCGCGGAATCGTGGAATTCACAGAAGATTTCGTGCGCTACGGAGGCAGAGTACTTCTGATAGATCAGGTTTTCAAGCAGCCCAACTACGCTGCCGATCTCGTGGAATGCTACCGACGTTTTGACAAGTTGCATATAATCTATGCCACTTCCTCTGTAATTCCTCCCGACAGCGAGGCACAACGCGAGCTAAACAGAATCAGCGATGTTTATGTGCTTCACGGATTCTCATTCCGCGAATTTGTAAACTCGCAAACCGGTCTGAATTTCCGTTCTTACAGTCTTAACGAAATTCTCGAAGGACACGAACAGATATTGAAGACCATTCTTCCGAAAGTACGTCCGTGGAACTATTTCCAAGATTACCTCCACCACGGCTACTATCCGTTCTTCCTCGAAACACACAACTTCACGGAACAACTGCTGAAGTCAATAAACATGATGATCGAGGTTGACATTCTGTTCATAAAGCAAATAGACCTGAAATATCTGGCAAGAATACGCAAACTGCTCTATCTGCTGGGCATGGAAGGCATTACCGCGCCAAATGTAACCAAACTCGCCTACGAGATAGGCACCTCGCGCGCCACGGTAATGAACTACATAAAAGATTTGGAGGAGGCAAGGCTCGTGAACCTTGTTTACCGCGAAGGCGAAGAGTTTCCCAAGAAACCCGTACAAATCATGATTCACAACACAAACCTGCTCTACGCCATAAGCTCGCGCAATGCCGAAGAGCAAGAGGTCATGGAAACTTTCTTCGCAAACAGCGTGTGGAGACATCACAGTGTGAGCAAAGGCAAACGCACCGGTTCGTACATTATAGACGGACACAACATTGTGGTTTGCGATAAATCGCGCCGCTTCAAGGCACAGGACGGAGTGTATTTCGCACGCTACAACGCCGAAGTGGGACACGGAACCGACATTCCGCTATGGCTCTTCGGATTCCTCCACTAATAAATTCAGGAACAAACGAAAATTTACATAACATTTCATTCAATTACAAAATGAGTAAGGAAAAGAAATTCATAACATGTGATGGTAACCAAGCCGCAGCCCACGTAGCATATATGTTCTCGGAGGTTGCAGCCATATATCCCATCACTCCTTCGTCTCCAATGGCAGAGCACATTGACGAGTGGGCTGCCGACGGAAGAAAGAACCTCTTCGGCGACACCGTATCCGTACAGGAAATGCAATCCGAGGGAGGTGCAGCAGGTGCTGTGCACGGTTCGCTTCAAGCAGGTGCGTTAACATCGACATTTACGGCATCACAGGGCTTGCTCCTAATGATTCCGAACATGTATAAAATAGCAGGCGAATTATTACCCTGCGTTTTCCACGTATCAGCCCGCACTTTGGCATCACACTCTCTCTGTATTTTCGGAGACCATAGCGATGTCATGGCTTGCCGTCAGACAGGTTTCGCAATGTTGTGCGAAGGCAGCGTACAGGAAGTAATGGATTTGTCGGCAGTTGCCCATCTCGCAACAATAGAAAGCCGAGTACCTTTCATTAACTTCTTTGACGGTTTCCGCACATCGCACGAGTATCAGAAGATAGAGGAAATAAGCGAAGACGAATTGCGTCCGTTGGTTGACCAAAAGGCTCTCGCAGAATTCCGTTCCCGTGCGCTATCACCCGAACACCCTGTGGCACGCGGCATGGCAGAGAACCCCGAAACTTTCTTCGCACACCGTGAGATTTGCAACTCTTACTATGACGCAATTCCGGGCATCGTAGAGAAATACATGAAGGAAGTTTCCAAAATTACCGGTCGCGAATACAAACTCTTCAGCTATTATGGTGCCGAAGACGCAGACCGCGTAATAATTCTCATGGGTTCTGCTACCGAAGCAGCACGCGAGGCAATTGATTACCTGAATGCCAACGGTCAGAAAGTAGGTATGGTGAGCGTTCACCTTTATCGTCCGTTCTCCGTTAAGCATCTCCTCGCTGCAATTCCCGAAACAGTTAAGCGCATTGCCGTTCTCGACAGAACAAAAGAGCCGGGAGCTGAGGGTGAACCCCTTTACCTTGATGTTCGCGACGCTTTCTACGGAAAGAAGAACCAACCGCTCATCGTTGGAGGGCGTTACGGTTTGGGAAGTTGCGACACAACTCCCACAATGATTATTTCTGTTTACGACAATCTCAATCTTCCCGAGCCCAAGAACCACTTCACACTCGGCATTGTTGATGATGTTACATTCACTTCCCTTCCCATTGAAGAGGAAAAAGCTCTCGGCGGCGAGGGAATCTTTGAAGCTAAGTTCTACGGACTTGGTGCAGACGGAACAGTGGGTGCAAACAAAAACTCAATCAAGATTATCGGCGACAACACGCAGAAATATTGCCAGGCATACTTCTCTTACGACTCTAAGAAGAGCGGCGGTTTCACTTGCTCGCACCTTCGTTTCGGCGATACCCCGATACGTTCCACTTATCAGATAAAGACTCCTAATTTCGTGGCTTGCCATGTTCAGGCTTACCTGCACATGTACGACGTAATTCGTGGTCTTCGCAAGAACGGAACATTCCTTCTCAACACAATCTGGGAAGGCGAAGAACTTGCAAACAATCTGCCCAACCATATCAAACGTTATTTTGCGAAGAACAACATAACCGTTTATTATATCAATGCCACAAAGATTGCTCAGGAAATTGGTCTCGGCAACAGGACGAATACCATTCTCCAGTCGGCATTCTTCCGCATTACAGAGGTAATTCCTGTTGATCTTGCCGTAGAGCAGATGAAGAAATTCATTGTTAAGAGCTACGGAAAGAAAGGTCAGGATGTTGTTGACAAGAACTTCCAGGCTGTTGAGCGTGGTAGCGAGTACAAACAACTTACCATTGACCCGCAATGGGCTAATCTTCCCGACGATGCAGAAATCAAGCGCGACGAACCGGAATACATTTCCAAGCTCGTGCGTCCCATCAATGCACAAAACGGAGATCTTCTCCCTGTTTCGGCTTACAAACCCTCTATCGACGGTACTTGGGAACAGGGCACAGCAGCTTACGAAAAACGTGGCGTAGCAGCTTTCGTTCCCGTTTGGAATGCCGACAACTGTATCCAGTGTAACAAGTGCGCATTCTGTTGTCCTCACGCTGCCATCCGTCCGTTCGTAATGACAGACGAAGAAGTTAAGGATTTCAAGGGCAAAACTCTTGACATGCTTGCTCCGAAAGCAATGAAAGGCATGCACTATGTTCAGCAGGTTGATGTTCTCGACTGCCTCGGCTGCGGCAACTGTGCCGATGTCTGCCCCGGCAAGAAAGGCGAAAAGGCTCTTACAATGGTTCCACTTGAAGGACAACTCGGCGAAGCCGACAACTGGGAATATTGCGTTAAGAAAGTTACCTCCAAGCAGGATCTCGTTGACATCAAGTCCAACCCCAAGAATTCGCAGTTTGCTCAACCGCTCTTCGAGTTCTCCGGTGCATGCTCCGGATGCGGCGAAACTCCTTACGTAAAGCTTATCTCCCAACTCTTCGGCGATCGTGAAATCGTTGCCAATGCTACCGGTTGCTCATCAATCTATTCCGGTTCCATTCCTTCCACACCTTATTGCAAAAATGCCAAAGGTCAGGGTCCGGCTTGGGCTAATTCTTTGTTCGAAGACTTCTGTGAATTCGGTATGGGTATGACTCTTGCAAACAAGAAAATGCGCAACCGCATTCAGGCAATCCTCGAAGAACAACTCACATGCGACAAAGCATCCGACGAATACAAGGAAGCAGCAAAAGAATGGATTGCAAACCGCGAGGATGCAGAGGGATCACGCGCTGCAGGCGAGAAACTCATTCCTATGATTGAAGCCAAGAAAGACGAATGCAAGAAAATGGCAGAGCTAGTGGGTCTTGAGCACTACTTCACCAAGCGCAGCCAGTGGATAATCGGTGGCGACGGTGCAAGCTACGACATAGGTTACGGCGGACTTGATCACGTACTCGCATCGGGCGAAGACGTAAACATTCTCGTGCTCGATACCGAGGTTTATTCAAACACCGGCGGTCAGGCATCAAAGTCCACACCTATCGGAGCTATTGCGCAGTTTGCAGCACAAGGCAAGCGCATCACCAAGAAGGACCTCGGACTTATGCAGACCACATACGGCTATGTTTACGTGGCACAAGTTGCAATGGGTGCAGACCAAGCACAGTGCTTGAAAGCTTTCCGCGAGGCAGAGGCTTATCACGGTCCTTCACTTGTCATAGCTTACGCTCCGTGTATCAACCACGGTTTGAAGATAAAAGGCGGCATGGGTCGCTCACAAGCAGAAGAGGCACGTGCTGTGGAATGCGGTTACTGGCATCTCTGGCGTTTCAATCCCGAACTCGAAAACGAGGGCAAGAATCCGTTCTCTCTTGACAGCAAGGAGCCGGATTGGAGCAAATTCCAGGACTTCCTCAACGGCGAAGTGCGTTATCTTTCTTTGAAGAAAGCACGTCCCACAGAGGCACAGGAACTCTTCGACGCAGCAGAAGCAGCAGCAAAACGCCGCTATGCTACATACATTCGTAAAACCAAGGAAGATTGGTCGCTCGGCGAGTAATCATCCGAAGTAAATACCAATAAAAGTCCTCTCGCAAGTATTTGCGAGGGGACTTTTTATATATAAATGTTGCCTACACTATGTTTTCCCCGAATAAGGATCCGCTCTTGTGCCTTTGACTGCGTATACGTGCTATCGTTTCCTATGTTTTTGCTGCAAAACACGATTAGAATTTTCTGTACTACTGCGAACAGATTCTGCAACTTGCGACATTAATTCGTGCAGAGTCTCATCCGAGGGTTCTTCTTTCGATGTCAGTCGATACTCTTTAATTCCCATTTCTTTTATTATTGCTCACAAAATAAAGCTTTCCCTCATTAACATTCAAATCTTTTCAGAAAACCTTCTTCCTTATCTTCCGGCACTATTTTTTTCCGGACATAAAAACACTCTTTTCATGACTTGAAAAAACACACATGGCTTGTTGTGAAAAACACAAGCCATATATTTTGAAATAAGTGCCTTGTATTTTAAAATATATGCCTTATATTTTTTGCAAAAATCGGTATCTGATTTTCAACAACTTACAAAGGCGGTAAAATGCGGCTTTCCGCACTTGTTTTTCCGACTGTTTCGACGGAGTTTATCCTTGTCCGAAACAGATTGCGGTGTGCGGTGTTGCACATTATTAATACTTTTCTGCACAGAAACGGCTGAAAAACGTACCTTTGCATTCGGTTTACCAAACAAGGCAATGGACGAACATTCTCACGCAGGAAAGAAACCGCAAATAGCTGTTGTCAATCGCAACACGCTCGCTGCCAACGGTCTTACATCGCTCATCGAGGGCGTGATGCCCATGGCAGAAGTTGCCGTGTTCAACAAAATGTCCGACATTCCCGAATCATCACTTTCGGGATTCTTTCATTTTTTCATTTCGGCGGATGTGCTTTTCGAAAACCGTGAATATTTCGTAGGGCAATGCCACAAGACGATTGTTGTAACCGAGGGCGACCGCCATCCGACCATTCCCGCATGTTTCCGAACGCTAGACGCCACGCTCAACAGCCATGCGTTGCTACGCGAGTTCCTGAGAATGGAACAAATGGCGCATGGCGGCGGAAGAAAGTTGCCCGAAGAAATGAAGCAGAGCGGCAACATGACTGCCAAGTCGCCCGAACTGACCCCGAGAGAGGTTGAAGTGCTTCACGAAATTGTCACGGGGCACATTAACAAGGAAATTGCCGACAAACTGAACATCAGCCTCACCACCGTGATAACCCACCGCAAAAACATAATGGAAAAGCTTCACGCCAAGTCGGTTGCCACGCTCGCCATATACGCCGTGATGCACGGAATAGTGCCAGTTGACCAAATCTGACGGCGAAAAGCCAATCACATTGCAGAACAGGTAAACAAAATCCGAAAATATGTATTAACTTTGTCGGATTAAAAAATTACGAAATGGAGCGACTTCTGCACTATACATGGCAAAACAAACTATTTCCCGCCGGTCCGCATAAAACCACACACGGCATTCCCCTCGAAATAATAACTCCGGGAGTGCACAACTCCGATGCCGGACCCGATTTCATTGGAAGTATAGTCAGAATAAACGGAATGGAATTTGCCGGAAACGTTGAAATCCACACCAAAAGCAGCGATTGGAACAGACACGGGCATCAAGACGACCGCAAATATGCAAACGTGGTTCTGCATGTGGTTTCGGAAGCCGACACCGAGGTGTTCGATTGCAACGGCAGGCAGCTTCCGCAATTCGTAATGCAGGTGCCGCAATACATCGAGGCAAATTATGACGAACTGAGCCGCGAAGAGAAATTTCCTCCCTGTTGGCGCAACGTGGGCAACCTTTCCGACATAAAAATAAACAGTTGGCTCTCAAAACTTCACATAGAACGCCTCGAAGCCAAAGTATCACGCATATACGATTGCCTGCATCGCTGCAACAACGATTGGGAACGTGTGTGTTTCATAACCATTGCACGAAATTTCGGCTTTGGCGTGAACGGTGAAGCCTTTGAAGAATGGGCATACAACATACCTCTGAACGCCGTTGCCAAACATCGCGACAATCCTTTTCAGGTTGAGGCAATGTTTCTCGGTCAGGCGGGGCTGCTTGACGAAGATTCTCTGCCTGAAAAATACAAAGAAGCGGCAATAAAAGAGGGATGGTTTTCAAAACTCGCGGCAGAGTATAAATTTCTGTCCCACAAATTCACACTCACACCCATGCCTGTGGAGCATTGGAAGCTTTTGCGCACGCGCCCGCAGAACTTTCCTCACATTCGTCTCTCACAACTTGCGGGACTTTACGCAAAAGATACGTTTTCTCTCGCGTCTCTCACGGCTCCCGGCGAACTTAAGGAAGTGAGGAAGCGACTTGAGACGGGAGTTTCGGACTATTGGCGGAAACATTACCTTTTTGGCTGCGAAAGCAAGGAAAGCGACAAGAAACCGGGGCTTCGCTCGCAGAATCTTCTCGTACTCAATTCGATTATTCCCCTGCTTTTTGCCTACGGACGCTATCGCGGCGAAGAATCCATGGAACAACGTTCACTCGAATTGCTCGCTTCGCTTCCCGCCGAAGATAACTTCATTACCCGCACATGGCAAATGCTCGGAATTGTGTCCCGTTCTGCAGCCGATTCGCAGGCTCTGGTGCATCTGAAAACACGTTATTGCGACAGAAGAGACTGTTTGCGATGCAGTTGGGGGCACGAATATCTCAAAACAACAAAACATCTTTGAAAATGAAAAAGCCAAAATATATTTTTGAACTGGAAATGGAAGTACGCGACTACGAATGCGACCTCCAAGGTATTGTAAACAACGCAAACTACCAGCACTACACGGAGCACACACGCCATGCGTTTCTCCACTCCATAGGAATGAGCTTTGCCGAAATGCACAACGCGGGAACAGATGCCGTTGTGGCGCAAAACAACATGCGTTTCAAAGCTCCGCTCCACAGTGATGACAGATTCGTGAGCCGTCTTGCCATGGAACGTGAGGGACTGCGCTACGTTTTTTACCAAGACATTTTCCTTTTGCCCGAGGACAAAATGATTTTCAGCAGCAAAGTGGATGTGGTTTGTCTGGTTAACGGCAAACTCGGACTGTGCAAGGAACTCGACGACAAGGTTTCGGCTCTCGAAAAATCCTTATGATTTCGCAGGAAACCCTTTACGAAACCGCCATAGCCTTTGTTTTCAAATACACTCCGGCAAATGCTCTGGAACTGTGGCGGAGAGCGGGGAGCGCAACTGCCGTGTGGGAAAACCGTAAAGACATCCGCGCCGTTGTTCCCGAGGCTTCGCCCAAACTTGCCGAGACGGTGGGAAAATTGGACGAGTTCCTGCCTCTTGCTGAAAGGGAAATGGAGTTTGCGCAAGCCAAAGGAATACAATGTCTCGGCTTTGGCGACTCCGACTATCCCGCGCGGTTGAAAGGATGTAACGACGCGCCGCTCGTTTTGTTCTACAAAGGCAACGCCAATCTCAATTCGCGAAGAATAATATCGGTTGTAGGCACACGCCATTGCACCGAATACGGCAGGGAAATATGCACTTCTCTCACTCGCGACCTTTCCGCTTTGGCTCCCGATACGGTTGTTGTGAGCGGACTGGCTTACGGCATAGACATCAACGCCCATCGCGGCGCACTTGCCGCAGGTCTTCCCACTGTGGCTGTACTTGCGCACGGGCTCGACAGCATTTATCCCGCCATGCATCGCACCACGGCAATAAAAATGCTCGAAAACGGAGGGCTCATAACCGAATTTTCCACCCGTACAGTGCCCGAAAAACAAAACTTCGTGAGAAGAAACCGCATCATTGCCGGTCTTTCCGATGCCACGATTGTTGTGGAAAGCGCGTCAAAGGGCGGAAGCCTCATCACAGCCTCTGTGGCTGAAAGCTATGACCGTGAAGTTTGTGCCTTTCCCGGTCGCACGGGCGATGTGTGGTCAGAAGGATGCAACATGCTGATTATGGAAAACAAGGCACGCATGATAACCTCCGCCGAAAGCCTCGTGAAAGCCCTCTGCTGGGACTGCGACGCCAACCCGTCAGCAATAAAGCCCGCCGAACCCGAGCTGTTTCCGCAGCTGAGCAATGAAGAGCAGAAAATAGTCGATGCGCTTGAAGGAAGCGACGGAAAGCAGATAAACCTGATAACCGTTGAAACAAACATTCCCATGGCGCGGCTCATGTCGGTGCTTTTCGAAATGGAAATGCGCGGAATTGTTAAGAGCCTGAACGGAGCGAGATATAAACTCAACCGCTGAAAACCCGCCGCCCGGCTATGCTTTTGCCCGTTAGTCATTGTTCTTCCGCCAAAAACAGTTCTTTTTTCACCGGCATGCGTTTTTTTCCGATTTTTCTCCCTTGAATTTAGATTTTTGACAGGGATAAAACCAACATTTTTCCCACATCCGAAAAAACACATGCCTTGTCGTGAAAAATACAAGCCATATATTTTGAAATAAGTGCCTTGTATTTTAAAATATATGCCTTATATTTTTTGCA
>OBLF01000046.1_pt1 | contig 158738 bp, 137 predicted proteins | sample 1519231 | NCBI WGS metagenome assembly OBLF01 (sample SAMEA2602895, study PRJEB22501) | metagenome
AATCGCATAAAAAAACAACGTTTTCCGACTGCCGAAAAAAACATAAGGCATCTCCTAAAAAATACAAGCCATATATTTTAAAATACAAGGCACTTATTTTAAAACAAGTGCCTTGTATTTTTTGCCTTTCTATCACCTTGTTTTTCCGATATTTGCAAAACGGAGATTTTCGCCCCTTTCGAGATAGTTTCTTCGCTCCGGATTTTGATATAATTCAAGAGCAAACTTCCATACTTTCTGTTCCCGAGCGTCCTTCTACCGTGTATTCTGTTTTTCCTGCATTACGACCTTTCAGAAACGGGAATAAGAACCCGCGCAAATGTACATTTTACATTTGCGAACCCATGCTTTGCACTATAAATGCCGCCAATTTCACTCGCAAACGGATATTTCCCGAAATAATGTGCATTTCATGCGTAAATTGACGTTTCTACATTATATTGTAAAGGTCTGCAAACGGAATTATTCTGAACTTTTGAAAGAAATATCATTTCAAAAGCATTTTATTTTCAGAAATCTTGCCATTAAACCAACTTTTTGTATATTTGCAACACGATATAGAGTATTAACAAACGAGTAACAGAAATGAAATCAAGCGAAGTAATTGAAAACTTGAAGCGCCGCTATCCGGGACAGCCCGAATACATTCAGGCTGTGTCGCAGGTGCTCCCCACAATTGAGGAAACATATAATCAGCACCCCGAGTTCGAAAAGGTGAACCTTATTGAACGTCTTTGCATTCCCGATCGTATCTACCAGTTCCGCGTAACATGGGTTGACGACAAGGGTAAAGTTCAAATCAACAACGGCTATCGCGTACAACATAACAACGCCATTGGTCCGTACAAAGGCGGTATCCGTTTCCACTCCTCTGTAAACCTCGGCATTTTGAAGTTCCTTGCTTTCGAGCAGACATTCAAGAACTCTCTCACCACTCTTCCCATGGGTGGTGCCAAAGGTGGTAGCGATTTCAGCCCTCGTGGCAAGAGCAATGCGGAAATCATGCGTTTCTGCCAGGCTTTCATGACTGAACTTTGGAGAAATATTGGTCCCAATACCGATGTTCCCGCAGGCGATATAGGCGTTGGCGGTCGCGAAGTCGGCTACATGTTCGGAATGTATAAGAAGCTCACCCACGAATTCACCGGAACTTTCACCGGTAAAGGTCTCGAATTCGGCGGTTCTCTCATTCGCCCCGAAGCAACCGGCTACGGAAATGTTTACTTCATGCTCGAAATGCTTAAGACAAGAGGCATTGACGTTAAAGGAAAGACAGTTTGCGTGAGCGGTTCGGGTAATGTGGCACAGTACACCGTTGACAAACTCATAGATCTCGGAGCCAAAGTCGTTACTCTCTCCGATTCCGACGGCTATATCTATGATCCCGATGGCATTGACCGTGAGAAATGGAACTATGTCATGGAACTTAAGAACATTGAGCGTGGTCGTATTCGCGAATACGCAGAAAAATACGGCGTTAAATACGTTGCCGGCGCACGTCCCTGGGGAGAAAAATGCGATATTGCACTTCCTTCCGCAACACAAAACGAAATTGACGGCGACGATGCACGCAAATTGGTTGCTAACGGCGTAATTGCTGTAAGCGAAGGCGCAAACATGCCGAGCACTCCCGAAGCAATCAAAGTGTTCCAGGATGCCAAGATTCTATATTCTCCGGGCAAAGCAGCAAATGCGGGCGGTGTTTCCGTTTCCGGTCTCGAAATGACCCAGAACTCCGAGCGTCTTAACTGGACATCCGAAGAAGTTGACAAGAAACTCCACAACATCATGTGCGACATCCACGCCGCTTGCGTGAAATACGGCACAGAACCCGACGGGTATATCAACTATGTTAAGGGTGCAAACGTTGCCGGCTTCATGAAAGTTGCCAAAGCCATGATGGCGCAGGGCATTCTCTAAACGCATCCCTGACACCTACAATAAATCCTCGCGGCTGCTGTTTGCAACCGCGAGGATTGTTTTTTGAAAAATCGCAGCCAAGGACAAACCGTATTTCAAAAGCAGAAAAACTCGCTTTTACGCTAAAAACAACCTTGTAAATTGTTGTCATGTCCCTTTGGTTTTGTTGTATTTCATGCCACACCGCGAAATACAACAAAATAAACAGGGAAAAAGGAGGGAAAATGCCGTACATTTGCACTTAGTAGCAAAACAAGACAATACATAACAATTACTATTATGAACAAATTCAAAACCCGAAACAAAAACACGCTGTCGGCAAAAAACATCACGGCTGTGCTTGCCCTCATCTTCTCGACAGTATTCCCTGTAACATCCTACGGCTTTGGCACAGGAATTACTTTCGAATACACGCACAATAACACGACTTGCAGATACGAGATTATAAACAGATATCAGCGTTATGTGGAATTGGACAGGTGTCTAAACACAACATACGGCAACAATGCCGACCCCGACAAGATAATACTTCCTGAAGTTGTGGAATACCAAGGTACGAAATACGAGGTAAGGTGGATAAACACCGGCGCATTCCGTGGCAAAACTGGTATTGAATGCCTCAAACTTCCCTCCAAAGTCACGGAAATACAACCCTACACTTTCGAAGGCTGTACAGACCTTAAAGAGGTGCAACTGCCCGACAGTCTGCGCTGGATTTATTACAACGCCTTCCAAAACTGCTCCTCGCTTGAAAGCATCACTCTCCCCCAATATTTGTATGCAATCGGACCGAATGTGTTCAGGGGGTGCCGCAGTCTCAAATTCGTCGCATTCAGAAAATATCGGAAAGAAAAAATAGAAAAAGGAGGAATTAACGAAACGACATTCGACATAAGCGATATAGACTCCGACACGCCCATATACCCGAAAACACTGTACACTGCCAGTGACAGGCTGGCTGAGCTGCAACAAACTTCCCCCTGGAACCTGTTCGGGGAAGTCAAGGCTTCAAGCGGATATTATGTCGAGGTTGCAGGGCAGATGATAAACGACCTCAACCGTTCCTACCTTAACCTTTGGAACACGAAGTTCGGGTCGAGCGGCAGAATTTACTTCGACCCCGCCACCACTACGCTTACGCTCGACAACCTAAAATGGGACTACAGCAATCACAGCATCATCGATAACTTTGGAAACCCCCAAAACCTGACCATAAAGGTGAAAGGCGAGTGCATACTTGGTGTTAATACTGATGATGTTGTATTCTTTTTGGCAGGGGACAACACTGTCACAACCATAACCAATGCCAACAAAAACTCCTCGCTGACACTAAGGCTCGGAGCGAAGTCAACCGGCATAAACGCATCAAGAAGCACACAATGCATACTCAAAGACGCAAACTTGATAATAGAAAGCTACCCCGATGTGGACAGTTTTGAATCAGGTATAGACGGAAAGCCCGGTTGGGGAACAGGAGGAATGGGAAATCTCAGCATAATCAACAGCGTTGTGCAGATTACGAAATCCCCGGCAAGCGGGGCTGCAATCGGCGGCTTCCTGTCCATGAACCTTGACGGCTGCGAAATAATCACACCCCAGAATGCCACTATCGGAGACGACTACACAATTTGCGAAAACGGGGAAGCCGCAAAGAAAGTGCTTATAGCCCCCGCCGGACACCCGGTTGGAATCGCCTCCACGAAAAACGGCGCAAAACCCAAGTGCGAAAGCATCTACACACCCGACGGCGTAAGGCTGACAACACCATTCGGTCTGCTGCCACGAGGGATATATATTGTAAACGGAAAGAAAGTGGTGAAGAAATAACGCCGGCAACACAAAGCCACATAAGCAACAGGGTGCGCTTTATGGCGCACCCTGTTGCTTTTTTCATGTTCACAAATGTTCTGTACATAAAGCAGGAAAAACAGTTTCCCACATTATTCCATAGCCATTTCGTTCACGGTACGGCAAACTTAGCCAAGCACACGTAAGTTATTGTATTTCAAAAGAATACCCATACAAACAACATTCTCTGTAACGATTTGTTTTTCAAAGGTTTGCAAGTAGCAAAAAAAGGTCTGATGTAGTTTGAATTACATCAGACATAATTTTTTCTACATCGGACATAGTTTTTCCTACATCCGATGTAGTTTTTCGGCGTGTTATGAAAAAAGCCATCGTTTTCGTTTTTACGATAATTGCAGGCGTATGGCATACGCCCTGTATGCCGCCGCATGAAGCGCACCGCAAACCGCCACCAAAACATTGCAAAATCCGCGCAATTCTGGGCGTATGCAATACCCCCTACAGAGGTACAAATTTTTGATTACATGAATTTTGTTTCGGCAAATCGCACTCAAATGCGGTTTGTCCTGGCCAGAAGATAATAGTCGAGCGTTACCATTGCCGCCATGGCTTCCACTATCGGCACGGCACGTGGAACAACACAAGGATCATGCCTTCCACGAGCAGCTATGACGATTTCCTTTCCATTTACATCAACTGTGTGCTGCTCCACTTTCAATGTCGGCACCGGTTTGAAAGCCACGCGGAAATTCACATCCATTCCATCGGTTATTCCGCCCAGCACTCCGCCGTTGTGGTTTGTTGTCGTAGAAATATTGCCCTTATCGTCCAACACGAAAGCATCGTTATACTGCGTTCCGCGCATTATTGCCGCATCGAAACCGTTTCCGAGTTCAAACGCTCTCGCCGCATTTATCGACATACTTGCTTCAGCAAGAGCCGCATGGAATTTGCCGAACACTGGCTCGCCAAGTCCCACGGGACAACCTTTTATGACGCAATCCACAACGCCTCCAACGGTGTCACCGTCGGTCAGCGCGGATTTTATTTCGTTTTCCATGCTCGCGGCAAGCTCTGCATTCGGGCAGCGAACGGCATTCTTCTCCACATCTTCCGTGGAAAACCAACCATATTCCCGTTCCATGCCCACCGAACCTATACGCGAGGTGTATGCTCTGACTTCTATCCCCATCTTTTTCAGGGCAAGCTTGGCAAAAGCACCGGCAACGACACGCGCTATGGTTTCACGCGCACTCTGTCTGCCACCGCCGCGATAATCTCGAAAGCCATATTTTTTTTGATACGTGAAATCGGCGTGCGAAGGACGGAAAACATCTTTCAATTCCGAATAATCTTTTGAGCGCTGATTCTCATTTCTCACCTCAAAACCAATGGGTGTGCCTATAGTCCTGCCTTCGAAAACGCCGGAAAGTATCTCCACTTTGTCAGACTCCTTGCGCGGAGTGGTAAGACTGTTTTGTCCTGGACGGCGACGGTCAAGTTCTCTCTGAACAAACTCCATGTCAACCTCTATTCCCGCAGGCATCCCGTCTATAATCCCGCCGATTGCCACACCATGGCTTTCGCCAAAAGAAGTAAGGCGAAAAACTCTTCCAAACGTATTCATATTTCTATTTACGGTATTCTTTTGTTGCAAATTTAAGCAAAAAACACGTGTTTTCCGGCTTTTGTTCGCAATAAAGGCTATTTGAACATAATATCGGTAACTACATCCGATTTGACCAAAGCATTAATCTTTTTAACAAGCTGTTTGCGCTGCATGAAAAGATTGTTGCGCAACGCCGGCGACGGCACTTCCACGAAAAGAACCTGATTATAGATTCTGATATTCCCTGTGGCGTTAGCCACACGCTCGCCCACAACTTCCGACCAAGCGTTCACAGCCCTCGCTTCATTGAGCGGGGTTTCAAGACCCTGCATTCGGAGAATTGCAGATACGACATCACTGATTTTTTCTACATCCTTTTTTCTCACAAGCTTATTTCTCCTTTTTTCACATTAAACACCCTGTAGTCCTGCTTTGTTGCCGCAAGAATGGGAGCAAGTCTTTCACGGTCGGTGTCGGTTATGAAAATTTGTCCGAAGTCATTTCCCGCCACCATATTCACTATCTGCGACACGCGTGAAGCATCAAGTTTGTCAAACAAATCGTCAAGCAGCAACAAAGGCACCTTGCAGTTGCCGGAATGACGCAACAAATCAAACTGAGCGAACTTCAAAGCAAGCAGAAACGACTTGGTCTGTCCTTGCGAACCCTCATTGCGAATGGGATAACCGCCAAGGCACATCTGCAATTCGTCGCGGTGAATGCCATGAAGCGAATGTCCTATAATCCTGTCCTTTGCGCGTCCGCCACGTATGATTTCAAACAGCGGACCTCTCTGACAATGCGAAACATAAGAGAGACACGGCTCCTCGGCATAGTCAGAAATAAGCGAATAATACTTTTGGAACAGAGGCGTAAGCTTCTCCGTAAGAACAGAACGCGCCTTGAAAATTTTCTCTCCCTCCACCGCCATTTCCTCTTCGTAAATATCGAGCATGGAAGCGTCAGGTTCGGCATCTGCACGCAGAATGGCATTACGCTGTTTGAGAGCACGATTGTATTTTATGAGAGAATCGAGATAAAGTCTGTCATATTGCGAAATAACAATATCCATGAATTTCCTCCGAGCCTCTCCCCCACCCGTAACAAGTTCGCCGTCGTTGGGCGAAACCATTACCAGCGGAATAAGTCCTATATGGTCGGCAAGACGTTTGTAAGCCTTCTTGTTCAAAGCGAACTTCTTGCTTTTATGCTGCTTCACGCCGCACGAAATCTCATACTTCTTTCCGTCTTCATCAGAATAATTACCCACAGCCACCATATATTCTTCGTCGTGTCTCACAGTCAAAGCGTCAAGCATAGAGGTTGCGCTGTGACAAAACGACATATAATATATTGCGTCAAGCACATTAGTTTTGCCTTCGCCGTTCTTGCCAATCAAACAATTGATCTTGGGCGAAAATTCAAGGTCGGCGGCAGCAATATTCTTGTAATTAATCAAAGACAGCCTGTGAAGTATCATATTATGCAGTTTCTATTGTGCGAAGTTAGCAGTTTTCCGCTGCCCGATAAGCCATGCACAACAGAAAATCGCACAAAAGAGAAAAAAGTAGAGATAAAATTTCATCATTTGATGCGAAAAGACTAATTTTGTCCCGCCTAACAGCAACAAACCAATAAAGAATAACAACAAATGGCTAACATAAAAACAAACAACTCTACGGAAATGGCTGAAGTAATCAGTCGTTCGGAAGCATTTCTCACCAAGCAGAAAAAACCTTTGCTCATTGTATTGGCTGCTATAATAGTTATTGTCGGCGGCGGATTGCTTTACCACAATTTCGTTTCCGTTCCAAAAGAAAACAAAGCTTCAACCGCTCTCGCCAAGGGGCAGGAATATTTCTCTCAAGGCGATTGGCAGAAAGCTCTTAACGGAGACGGTGCAGGTTTTGCAGGTTTTGTGAACATTGCAAAGCAATATAGCGGAACCGATGCGGCTAATCTCGCAAAGCTTTACGCGGGTATCGCTCTCTATAACACCGGCAAGGCGCAGGAAGCTCTGAAATATCTTAAAGATTACAGTACTGCGGGTGACGCAATGATAGAAGCCGAAGCAATTGGAGCTATTGGCGATTGCTACGCAACCCTTGGTCAGAAAGATGAAGCCGTAAACAATTTCAAGAAAGCGGCAGCAAAAGCAGACAACAACTCTTTGAGTCCTATATATCTTGTAAAAGCAGGAGAAGTTCTCGAATCAGACAATAAATACGACGAAGCTCTCAAACTTTATCAGGAAGTAAAAGACAAATATGTACAGAGCGCAATGCAGCAAGATATAGACAAATATATCGAGCGTGCCACTGTAAAGAAACAATAACAAAATGTCGAGTAACGCATTCCAACTCACCGACAGCAATATGTCTTCTGTTCCCTCAGGAAAAGGGATGAGAGTAGGCATTGTAGTAGCAGAATGGAATGACAATATAACAAAAGCACTTCTTGAAGGTGCAAAAAATACACTGAAAGCCAACGGCGTTCTTGCAGAAGACATTGTCGTGGAAATAGTTCCCGGCAGCTTCGAATTGATATTCGGCTGTTCGCAAATGGTAAAGCATCATACAGTTGACGCAGTGATTGCAATTGGATGTGTAATCCGTGGCGACACACCTCACTTTGATTATATTTGTCAGGCAGTAAGCAGCGGCATTTCAAAAATTAATGTTGAAGGTGATGTTCCGGTGATTTTCGGATTACTAACAACAAACAGTCAGGAACAAGCGGAAGAGCGTTCGGGCGGAATACTTGGAAATAAAGGCGACGAGTACGCTATTACAGCATTGAAAATGGTGGCTTTCGCACAAAAATATAAATAACTCAGGAAATATAGGGGCAAATTCCAGAGTGGCCAAATGGGGCAGACTGTAAATCTGCTGACGTTCGTCTTCGGTGGTTCGAATCCATCTTTGCCCACAACAATCCGTTAAGATTTTCTTCTTAACGGATTGTCTGTTTTTGTATAAATCCAAAAGAATGACTATATAATTTCTGCGTAACGCGCTCCTACTCTTAGCACACATGATCTAATTCTCCATAGATTACAGAAAAGGCGTTTCTAAGTGCTTCTTTTCTTAACGTGATGCTACAAGCCTCCTGCAAAACTGCGCATAGGCATTTATACACCCGCGCGTTTCGCTACAGTTTGCATGTAAACACACACAACCACCGCAACATATCACACAGGGTATCGAAAACAAAGCAATGATATGCGGCTTTGCATATAACAAACGTAGTATAACACTCTCTATTACAGTAATATTGTTTCTATAATATGCACATATTATTACGAAATGCAGGAAAATCTCAAAGAAAAGACTTATAAATACTACTAATTCTACAATATTTACAGCGAATTGCCGAACATGAGCAAGTAAAACAGAGGTAAATCACACCGGACATCGAAAACAAAGCAATGAAATGCGGCTTTGCCAACAACAAACGTAGTAAAATTCTATCTATTACCTTAAAGTTGGTGTCTATAAAATGCACCTTTTATTACGGAACGCAAGAATTTGCCTACGAAAAGACATATAAAAACAACCAATATCACCTATATTTACAGCAGATTGGTGAATGCGAGCAAGTAAAAGTAAAACTAAAATAAATCACACAGGACATTGAATACAACAAGCGAACACTACTATTTATTAGCATGACTTCGAAAACAAAACTGCGGATGCGCATAATTTCTTGTGTATCGCCGATGTGTCGGAAATATATTGTACTTTTGAAAAAGAATAAACCTACCAATGATGAATTGTTACGCATCACATAACTATCGCGACTTTTCGCACGCGGGAAACATCTCGAAAAATTTCAACGAGCATATAATGCAAGACATGGGCTTCAAGAACGTTGCCCTTAGGCAGACCCATTTCCACAACAAAATACTCGGTTTTTTCGCCACCCTCGCAGGCGTATGCGTCATACCGTTCCGTTTACACAAAGGCGACCGCCTTGTGTTGCAATATCCCATAAAAAAGTACTACACTTTTATTTGCAAAATGGCTCACCTACGCGGTGCAAAAGTCATCACACTCATTCACGACCTCGGCTGCTGCCGACGCAAAAAGCTCACGCCTCAAAAAGAAATGAAACGTCTCAACAATTCCGACGCACTCATAGTTCACAACAACAACATGAAGCGTTGGATTGAAGAACACGGCTATAAAGGCGGCATTGCTGTCCATAAAATGACAGACTACACGGCGAATGCCGAAGCTGCGGTTCATAAATATGACGGAGGCAAATGCAAAATTCTTTACGCCGGCGCACTTTCAAGAAAGAAAAACGCCTTTCTCTACGAGCTTGCCAATTCTTCGCTCAACTACGATTTAGAACTCTACGGCAGAGGTTTCGATGCTTCGCAAATAAAAAGCAAAAACGTTCACTATCACGGCTTTATGAGCGACACGCAACTCATTTCCGAAAACAATTGTACTTTCGGACTTGTATGGGACGGTAATTCCATTGACGCATGTGAGGGAGCTTACGGCAGTTACCTTAAACTGAACAATCCAATAAAGACTTCGCTTTATATTCGTTGCCACCTTCCCGTAATTGTGTGGAAACAGGCTGCCATTGCGGAAGTTGTGAAAGAAAAAGGAATTGGAGTCTGCGTTGCTTCACTGCAAGACATTGACAAGATTGTTGCAGAAATCACTCCCGAAGAATACGACAAACTCGAAAAGAACGTAATTGAATGGAGCAAAGAACTGAAACACGGCAATTGTACCCGCAATGCCATAAACCAATGTTTGGAATATCTGAAATAATTCCGCGAGGAATCAGAAAACAAGCATTTTTCGTCAGATTTCCGCAGTGTTCATACAGCACAAAACGCCCATTTTTCGGCGGTTTTTCAACACATTATTTTTCAGACACTTAAAACAGCAAAAAATACAAGGCACTTATTTTAAAATAAGTGCCTTGTGTTTTAAAATATATGGCTCGTAATTTTTATTATTTCCCATGCACTTTTTTTCTTATGGATTTATCGCGTAATTTCATAGCGTAAATTATGGAAAATTCGCACAACATTTCGAATCTTTATAGCATCATATACCTTCAAATCTTGGAAAAGCGGCATTTCGGGGCAAAAAGCCTTGTAAAAGTGGCACAAAGTCCATATATTTGCCATAGGGAAAAGGCAAACATCAAATATTCCCAAATAATAAAGCCACACACCGGAGCAAAAAACGGAAATGACAAATAGGAAGATAGACAACCATATCAAACATTACTATCAAACCACCAGCAATGCCTTACTTGTTACCGGTGCACGACATCACGCCTTACTTTTACAACAACAAGAAGCGGGGGAATGGGATTTGGCAATAGAACTTAAGTCAAGACTCTGCCCATTGAGGTAAAATCATGTAAATGATTACGAAACACTTCGCGCTTTGTCAAACATAACGGACTGCAAAGAATATGACATTCCTAAGACAGTTATTTTCAACAACGACAATCTGCACATTGCAGACAAGATTGTCTATGCACCAATATACATGGTTATGTTCCTTGAAAAGTCAAACGTAGCTCCACTTTATATAAAGCGGACATTTCCTTACTATAAATAAAAACTAATTATACGAACAGCCAAAAAATCACACGATGAAAATCAGAAACCCTTTCAAAAAGAAAAAAAAGATTGAACTGCTTCTTACCGATTGGGAAGGAGCCGACGGATGTTTAGCCACAGACAGAATAGCCGTGGACGGTATGCCCGTGGGATATATGTATCGCGAAGAACCGGCAGACAATTACCAAGGGTATGACAGCGGGTGGCGTTTCTTTGCCGGAGACGAGGACGACAGTTACGACATGGTGAAAAATAGTTCCGTGTATAAACTTAATACTATCTGCAATTTCAGTCCGGACATCATTCCTCTGCTTCATGCACCCTATGGAACGGCATATCTAAGAACAAAAGACGGGGGATTAAAACTATACGAAGAAGCCCTCCCCACCGAAGAAGACGAATAATCCGGTTATTTGCGCCAAACAGCAATACAATAATACGACCAAGGTGAATTTGCTTGAATATTTTTGCAGAAAGCGAGAATTGTCTCCCGACCATATTGGAAAATATTCACTTGACAAACATGGGTACGTTGATTTAAGTAATCAACGTATAGATTGCTCCTATTTGGCGAACAAATACATAAGATGCAATTTCTACAAATCTTTGTTTGCACATTCTGACACGATATACAGGATTGAAGGCAAAGCTTTTATAGACTCTTTATTCTGCGGAACAATTTTCAAAGCTGCAGCTGAACATGGGAACAAATTTTATAATTGCATATTTGATTCTGTAAATTTCAAAGAAGCAATTATCGGATACGGTTCTTCCTGTTATACAAATTGCACTTTTAAGAATGTCAGGTTCGGAGCATTTATAAAACCGCAATTCAAAGGCTGCAAATTTATAGATTGCAACTTTTACGACGTGGATTTCCAAGCTTCGGGTTTTGAACATTGTGCTTTTATCGGCAAAGTGGAAAATGTTTGGTTTAGAGGAGGATTCCCCACCGATTCTTTAAGAAGGGAGTTCGGACACGCTAAACCAAACATAATGCTTGATGTCTCTTTTGAGAATGCAATATTACATGACGTAACATTTAGCGATAACTGCGATTTATCTACCATAGTGCTCCCCCGACAAGGACGATATGTGTTTTTTGACAATTGGGACAAGCAACTTAATATAATAAAGAAAAAAGGTATAACACACCAATCTGCGACAACAAAAGATAATATCATTTCTTTTGTAGAAATATATAAAGTACATTCTGATAGCCAAAGATATTATATCTTAAATACAGAAGATTTACTAAAAGAATACTCTGAGAAAGGCAGTTGAAATAATAAAAGAAAATGCAACGACAGTAATCGAAAACTCCAGAATTTGATTTGCCTTGCAACTTGCAATAGTATACTGCTATATGCAATAATGACATAGAGAAACTGCTAATAGATTTGCTCTTTCATAATAATCATTTCCGAGCAATAAACTAATTCTGTTTTCTGAAGTTTTTCATGCTTTTTCTATGATTTCCCAATACAATCCCAACTATTTTTCCTTCTCTGCCATATAAAACGCGGCAGTCTTTTGTGATTTCATTTCACTGCAAGAGAAGTTGTACGTTTGGCGATAAATTGCTATTTTTGCAATGTTGGTGTGTGCTACTTCCAAAGTAAACACCACGCCAACGAACTTTTTGGAAAGGCGTTTACTTAGCGCTTGGTCTTTGGCACACAGAAATCTCGCAAATTTCCATTCACAGTCAAAGAACAAGGCAACGAGTGGATGCCCATTGTTGTATGTATTGCAAGCCCTCAAAGGGTCTGCACTATATTTACGTGGGGATCTCTCGTTGCTCGTTCTACTGTGATGGGCAATGCGAGAGCCCTTGTGTGCGGAACGGGCGACGAAGTTTGGTCCCCACGTTCTTTTCTTCACATCGCATAACCAATTAAATAATACGCCATTGGGAGCCGGGCGGACACACACTTAGGCAGATGGCAAACAAAAACCTTACTGATGCAAAAAACTTAAAAAACGATGAGTTCTATACGCAGTACGATTACATTCAGAAAGAGGTGAACGCATATTTGGAATACAATCCAAATACTTTCAAAGACAAAATAGTATTGCTTCCTTGCGATGATCCTAAAAAGAGCAACTTTACGCGTTTTTTCGCACAAAATTTTTCAAAGCTTGGATTGAAGAAACTAATTAGCACAAGCTATGCTCCGGAAAGTAAAAAGATAAAATACGAATTGGAAAATAAAACATTTTTCGATGAACCTGCAGAAATTACAGATATAGATAAAGACAAAATAAGAACCCATGGTAAAGTTTATATCTTGGATCACGACATAACCGGTGATGGGAAAATTGATTTTGATGATATTAAAGACCAATATATAGAAGACGCAAAGGAACATGACGGAGATTTCAGAAGTCCATTTGTGAAACGTTTAAGAGACGAAGCCGACATAATAGTAACAAATCCACCTTTTTCTATGTTTCGTGAATTCATAGATTGGATTATGGAAGCCTATAAAAAGTTTCTGGTCATCGGCAATATGAATGCTATAACCTATAAGGAAATATTTCCCCTAATTAAGGAGAACAAAATGTGGATTGGTGCCACAGGATTCCTTAATGATATGGTTTTCGGTGTACCCGAAGGAACAGTTGTCAAAGAAACCGATAGAGCTAAAGCCGCGAGATTGGGATATGTGGGAAACTACACAAGACTGGGAAATTCTTGTTGGTATACAAATCTTGAACACGGACGCAGACATCAACCACTTTCTTTGATGACTATGAGTGATAATTTGCGTTACTCCAAGCATAAAGAACTAAGAGGCAAAGCAGGATATGACCATTACGACAATTACGATGCAATAGAAGTTCCCTATACAGATGCCATACCGTCCGACTACGACGGAGTAATGGGCGTTCCAATCTCTTTTTTAGGTAAGTATTGCCCGGAACAATTTGAAATAGTAAATGCCAACGACTACCGCAAAACACTGGACGTACCCGTAAAGGCACACGGACTTATAAAGGACAAAGAAGCAAGTATTACAACCTATAAAGATTCCGAATGTAAAAAAAAAACTTCAGGACAATTTGGCAATTTCCAACAAAACGCAAAGAGAGAGAGACGAACAACCTATGCACGAATCTGTATCAAACATATTGCTCGCTCCCGGAGCTGACGGTTGGCATGTCAACGGACAACGCAAATATGCAAGGATATTCATCCGTTTCATATCTCGACATGGTAGCAAGACCGATTGTTCAAGGAATTAAATTATACAGAAGAGTATTCATAAAGAAAAAGATATAATCATGAGAACTACACTAAGAACAGACATAACAATAGACCAAATTTGCAAAGGTTTTGCTTATAACGAACTTGAAGGCAAAGGACTTTTCGGACTTTCCGGTAAACTCGTAATCCAACCGGAATACCAACGCAACTACATTTATGCCGACGGGAAAAAAGACACAGCGGTTATAGAATCAGTTCTGCACGGATACCCACTTGGTTTAATATATTTCAATCAAACAGACGAAGACAAATATGAAGTGCTTGACGGGCAGCAACGCATAACCAGCCTCGGACGTTTTCTTACAGACAAATTCGCCATTACCGACAAGAACGGTATGCCTATGTACTTTTCAAGTATGGCAGAAAATTTGAAAGAAAAGATAAAGCAAACACACTTGCTCATATACATTTGTTACGGAGAAGAAAGCGAGATAAAAGAATGGTTCAAAACAATAAACATAGCCGGCATACCGCTTAACGAGCAAGAATTGCGCAATGCCATATACTCCGGTCCTTTTGTAAGTGCGCTGAAGGAAGAATTCTCAAACTCCAACAATGCAAGGATACAAATGTGGCAAACCTACGTTAGCGGCACTGCAAACCGACAAGACTTTCTGCAATGTGCACTAAACTGGGTGAGCAAAGGTAATATAGATGAATATATGTCGGCACACCGATTTGACGAAAACATTTGCGAAACAACAACCTACTTCAACAGTGTTATAAATTGGATTTCGGGAATTTTCATAGACACAAAGGCAGAAATGCGTACACAAAACTGGGGACGTCTATATGAACTCTATCACAAAATTCCATACAACCCCGAAAAAATACATGAAAGACTCAGTGCTCTATATGCAGACGACTGTGTGGGAAATAAGAAAGGTATTTACGAGTATCTTCTTGGCGGCGAAACGGAAACAAAGCTACTGAACATAAGAGTTTTCGACAAGAAAACAATTCAAACAGTGTATGAACGACAAACCGCAAAAGCAGAAAAAGAAGGAATATCAAACTGCCCTCTTTGTGCACATAGCAATAATGAGAAACAGCGTACACGCATCTACAAAATTTCGGAAATGGATGCCGACCACGTTACGGCGTGGAGCAAGGGCGGTTCTACCGATATAAATAACTGTCAAATGCTATGCAAAACTCACAACCAGGCAAAGGGTAACAGGTAAACCACGACTTCTCCATACAAAAACAAATAAAGTAAGTCGGTTGTTAATTAAGTACAACCGACTTACTTTGCCAAACTTGTCTGTCTATTAAAATCTACCTTTATGGATAATTGCTATAAGTTATTCCTATAGCTTTATGGTCTTAGGCAAGGAGTTTTTTAACCAATTCTGAAATTTTTTTCCCGTCGGCTTTACCCGCAAGAGCTTTCGTGGCAGCTCCCATGACTTTACCCATATCGCGCATTGACGTTGCTCCAACGCCGGCAATAATGGATTTTACCTCTTTCTCTACTTCTTCGTCTGATAGTTGCTTTGGTAAATATGTCTCTATGACCTTTACCTGTGCCTCCTCCTCTTCTGCGAGATCGGGACGGTTTTGCTCGTGATACAAAGCAGCCGTATCTTTTCCCTGCTTAGCCATTTTGGCAAGAATCTTCAAAGCCGCATCGTCTGTAAGTTCGTCATTGGAACCCGGGGCGGTTTTTGCTTCTATGAAATTCTTTTTAATGTTGCGTAATGCCTCAAGACGCACTTTGTCGTGAGCCTTCATGGCACTCATTATGTCTTTGCTTATTTGTTCAAACAATGCCATTTTGTTTATGTTTTTAGAATTTTATTGTACTCGGATCCGTGGTTTGCTCCGCATCGCCATTTTGTTTCTCGGGAGCAGAACCGCCGTAGTTTTTCTCATAAATGCGTCGCAACATAGCGCTGCTGCGGTGTGCCGTAGGAGTTTGCTCCACCATAGATATTATATCATCGTTGTCAACATCCACGTCATTGAAACGGAACACATGATGAGGGCGACGATATGAACCTACGCGGCTCTTTTCTTCATAACCGAATTTCTTGCGACGTTCTGCTTTCTTCTCTTCTTCCTCTGCAGCCTGTGCAGCTTGCTCGGACTCATCTCCGCCATTGCGCACAAGATATTCCTCCATATAAGGAACGTTTGCCAATCCAAAACCCGAAGCCAATACGGTTACCTTTACCTGTTTACCGAGAGAAGGATCGAAAGCTATACCCCACTTTACTTCGAAATCCCTTCCGAACTTGCTCATGAAATCATGTACTTCGTTCATCTCCTCCATTGTTATTGTGTCTTCGTCTTTGTCGGAACAATATATATATAGCAGAACTTTCTTCGCATCGAAGATGTCGTTATTATTAAGAAGAGGAGAATTCAAAGCATCGTCTATAGCACTCTTTACGCGAAGTTCTCCCTCACCTTTTCCTGTACTCATTATGGCAACGCCACCATCGCGAAGCACTGTGCATACATCATTAAAGTCAAGGTTTATCTTTCCGTGCGTGGTAATAATCTCCGCAATGCTTCTTGCAGCAAGCGTCAAGGTGTCGTCGGCACGTCCGAAAGCATCACTTATAGTAAGTTCCGGATAAATCTCGCGCAAACGTTCATTGTTTACAACAAGCAAAGCATCGACATTCTTGGAAATGGCTTCCACACCGTCTAACGCTTGATCTATTTTTCTGTTCCCCTCAAATTGGAAAGGAATTGTAACGATGCCAATGGTCAGGATGTTCTTGCTTTTTGCCTCACGCGCTATGATAGGAGCAGCACCGGTACCTGTTCCGCCGCCCATGCCCGCAGTTATAAAGACCATCTTTGTACCGTCTGAAAGCATTTTGTCTATCGACTCTATGCTTTCTTCTGCGGCATGGCGTGCTTTTTCCGGAATATTGCCCGCACCAAGTCCTTCGCTTCCTAACTGTACTTTGAATTGCACGGGAGAATCGTCCAAAGCCTGGGCATCTGTATTGCAGACTACGAAACTAACATCATGAATTCCGGTTTGGTACATGTGGTTTACGGCATTGCCGCCGCCGCCACCGACACCTATAACTTTTATTATATGCGGATTGCCTGTTCTAAAAGCAAAATCTACTATTTGATCTTTCTCGTCCATATTTCTCTGTGATTAATATTTGTCAGTTGCCGAAATAAATTTTGCCCGTTGCCGGTTCTTCTTTGGCAGAAATATTTTCAGTCGTCCCCGGCTCGGAATAATCGTCTGACTGACTCTGAATTCTTTTCAATGTCTCGTAGCGTCGTGTTTGCGTATTGCTTTCCGAGACCATTTTTATTACATCCTCATTATCGAGATCAGCGTCCGAAAACTTGTAAATGAAATGCGGACGTTTTTGTTTGTTCACTTTATTTCCATAGAATTTCTCACGTCTTCGAATACGTTCTTCCTCTTTTGCCCGATTGTCTACGTCGTCATTAATACTGACAACTCCAGAATTAGCATTACCCATACTGTCAGAAACATATGGTCTTGTACCCAAGCCGAAACCAGATGCAAGAATTGTGATTTTTATCTTTTTTCCCATTCCCGGCACATAAGCCAATCCGAACTTTGTATCAAATCCGCTATCCACGAATTTGTTCATGAACTCATGAATTTCGTCTATCTCCGGCATAGTGATAGATTCTTCATTTTTGTCGGAGGTATATATTGCAATCGTAGCCTTACGGGCATTAAATATATCATTGTCATTAAGCAAAGGAGATTCTATCGCATTCTTTATGGCATCGGCAATACGATTCTCGCCTTCGCCCTCTCCTGTGCTTATCAAAGCAATTCCACCTTTCCTTAGCACAGTGCTTACATCGTTAAAGTCAAGATTCCAATGCATTGTTGTAGTTATTATATCAGCAATGCTCTTAACAGCCACCAACAAAGTATCGTCAGACATGTGGAAAGCCTCGAGAAGCGTTTTGAACGCGCAAATCTTGCAAAGACGTTCGTTGTTGATTACAAGCAAAGAATCGACATACTTAGACAATTCATAAACTCCGTCAAGCGCACGATCTATTCTTATTTCTCTCTCCATTGCGAAAGGAATGGTAACTACTCCAACCGTAAGCATACCCGCTTTTTGCGCTTCGCGGGCAATTACAGGTGCAGCCCCTGTTCCTGTTCCGCCGCCCATACCTGCTGTTATAAAGACCATGCGTGTGCCATCAGAAAACATTTTGTGTATTTCGTCAAGACTTTCTTCTGCAATCTCTCTACCTCTTTCTGGATTACTTCCCGTCCCAAGTCCGTCCTTCCCCAGTTGGCGACGAACAGGCACGGGATTCTTCACGAGATCTTTGTGGTCGGTGTTGCAAACTTCAAAACGCACGTCATGAAGTCCTTCCTCATACATTCGGGCAACAGCATTGCCACCGCCGCCACCAACGCCTATAACTTTTATTATTCTTGGGTCATTGACGGACACGACTTCACCGTTTTGCGGTAAATTAAAGTCTATAATAGAATTTTCTTTACGAGCATTCATTATTATACAACACTGTTATTGCAATATCCAAAGAAGATTATTCTTCTGGGCTTACCAATTTGTCGGCAGTATTTTTAATGCCATTCCCAAGTTTCTTAAACCACTTCGCAAACTTACCGGGTTTCTTGGTTTGCTCCTGCTGTGGTTCTTCCTCAGGCGTCTCTGGATTAAGTTCGGTTATATTATCCCTGCCTTTTCCTTCATTAGTATCTTCCAGCGGCGTGCGTCCTACTTCTTCAAACAATCCCTGTTCCTCAGGAATTATATCTCCTGCACACTCTTCCTTTCCTTGCGTAAGCAACGAAAGGATTGCATTCAGAGTTCCGTCTGCCTGTTTTGCTTCGGCATATTTCGTATTTACTTGGAAGTTTACGTACTTGGCAAATTTGATTTTTTCTTCGCCTATCTTGGTATATTGCTTAAAAGCTTTGCTTAAATCTCGCAAATTAGAACCGCCGCCCGTAAGTATTGCACCACTTATCAAATCCTCACTTGCCTTTAGTCCCGAACGACGAATCTGTTCTTCCACATTTATGAGGATTTCCTCCATTCGTGCCTCTACTATTTCATTAAGCTCACGCGCATTAATATCACGTCCATCGCTTAAAGTGTAAATTTTGTCGCTTGCATCTTCAGCCACGTCTTTTTCTGAAAAAGCAGAACCATATTCGCACTTTAGCATCTCTGCCTCAGATTCCTCAATTCTGAAAACAGAAGCTATATCCTTTGTTATGTTTCCTGAGCCAAGTGGAATAACAGCAAGACGACGCAAAAGTTTTGAGGAATACACAGCTACGGATGTTGTATCCTTTCCAAAATCAACAAGAACGCAGCCTGTACGTTTTGCATCCATGCTCAGCAGTCCGTCGCCAAGAACTATAGGAGTCATCATATACTCCACTTTCTTAAATCCGGCTGATACCAAACATTCTTTTATGTTTTCGTAAAAGCTGTGTCTGTAGAAAACATTCAGAAAACTGCCTTCCAGTTTGTCGGAAACAACTCCTACAACCGACGAAGACGAAGAAGCCTGCCTTTGTTTACCAAGATAATAATCCTGCGGTATTATCTTCATAAGCCAATAATCAGGAATATTCAGATTGCGGTCTTCCTCATATAAAGCATCAACTATCTCTTGAGTTATCTTCGTTTCGGTCTCGAAATCTCTAGAAACGGTATTTAATACAGAATGCAGACTCTGCCCGCCTATGCAAACATAAACTTTCGAAATGTTTTTCTTTACCACATCCTGAAGACGCTGCTTTATGTTCTTAAGGCACTCACTTGTTTTGTCTACATTATGAACGGTTCCTCTGCGAATGCAATCGCCGGAGTTTTCCTTGGCGCAAGCCAATATCTGAATGCTGCCATCCGCCATTCGTCTGCCCACCATTCCTGTTATCTTTGATGAGCCTATTTCTATGGCAGCTATGAAGTTATCTGTTGTAGCCATTTTGTTATTTCTTACATATTATCTGATTGTCATACTCTATGTCTATTCTGGAATACTTGTTCCATCCCACCTGATTCAAAACTTGGGCATAAAAAGCCTTGAGTCTTTTCAATTTCTGCGTCACTCTCACCGGTTGCCCAATATATACGACATGGTCGCCTATTCTCGGAAATAATTCCACATTGCCGGCACTGTCTACATTTATCTGTTCTATTTGGTTATCCCAGAATTTATCATATTTCAGCAGTCTTCCTATAGGCAGCAATTTTGAATGCGCATACTGTTTCGAAATATGCCCCGTAGCCACTACCAAATCTGCCGAATAGTGCATGTGCGGCATAACCTTTCCGCGTGTATCTATATAATAGTTGTCTCCGTTGTCGCTGATAATTCTCATAACGGGCAGTCGCTGCGTTACGGTAACATATACATGGTCTCCCGCAGTTTTATAGCTTGTTATATTATCAATGAAAGGATTTCTGGCAAGCACTTTCTCTATTTCCGCGCAATTGATATTGCTCATTTTTTGTCCCACGGGATACAACTTCGAATCTTTCAGGATTGTACGTATTTCCAATGGAGTTATGAAACCTGCCACATCGCTGTCTTTTACTATCACGTCAACTGCTGCGCATTTCTGTCGCACTTCGGGATTGTTGAAAACGGTAACAGCCAATCCCAAATATACGGCAAGCACAAGCAGCAGCAGCAATTTAAGCAGATTTTTCATGACTTTCGAGTATGCGTTTTGCTTTTAACTACGCGGGAGCAGAATTTTTGTAATTTCCGGAGTCATATTGTCCAAATCGCCCGCGCCGAGAATCAGAAGCACATCTACATTCATGCTGCGAACCACATCAAGCACATCTTCCTTACGGATAATGCGTTTTTGCATGTCAGGACGGAGATTATCATAAATCAAACGACTTGTTACACCGGGGATAAGACGCTCACGAGCAGGATAGATTTCAGTCAGAACCACCTCGTCGAGCAGAGAAAGACTTTTGGCGAAATCCTTATAGAAATCGCGCGTGCGTGAATATAGGTGCGGTTGGAATATAGCCGCAATCTTGCGCCCCTTAAACACCTTGCGCACAGAGCTTATGCACTGTTCTATTTCTTTCGGATGGTGTGCATAATCGCTTATAAGCACTATCTTTTCGGTATTTATCTTTATGTCGAAACGACGTTCCACCCCCGAAAAGGTGCGCATGCCTTCCCTAATGTCTTCTGCCGAAACTCCCGCTATCTGTGCGAGAGCCATTGCAGCCACACCGTTTTCTATGTTTACGTAGACCGGCACACCCAAATCTATGTTGGCAATATTACCCAACGGAGAAATGAAATCAAACATGATTCTGCCGTTACCTATACGTATGTTCTCGGCATGGAAATCTCCTTCGTCCACACTGTAATCATAGAAACGAACACCGTCCTTAAGCTGTGGCTTCAAAGCTATGTTCTTGTGCATTATGAGTGCACCGCCTTTGCGTATTAACGATGTGTATTTCTCGAAACTTTCTATATATGCCTCGTGTGTTCCGTAAATATCGAGATGGTCGGCATCCACAGCCGTAACCACCGAAGCATAAGGCGTGAGTTGGTGAAAAGAATGGTCGTATTCATCGGCTTCTATAACCACGTACGGGCTTGAAGAGTTCAACAAATAGTTTGTTCCGTAGTTTTTCGAAATTCCACCGAGAAAAGCATTGCAGCCCACATGGCTTTGGTGAATTATATGCGCAGCCATGGTGGAAGTTGTGGTCTTGCCGTGAGTACCGGCCACACACAATCCGCGATAAGCACGAGTCAACGCGCCGAGCACCTGAGCGCGCTTCACAACATCGTATGCCATATTCTTGAAATAGCCGAGAACTTTATTGTCTGCAGGAATTGCCGGAGTATATACCACCAATGTGTTCCTCGGGTTCTTGAATTCCGAAGAAATCTCATCGGGGTCGTCATCATACTGCACCTTTGCACCCTCGGCCTTCAAGCGTTCGGTAAGCACCGAGGGAGTTTTGTCGTAACCTCCCACGGGAGTTTCTTTTGAAAGAAAATATCGCGCAATCGCGCTCATACCAATGCCGCCGATACCTATAAAATAAACGGCTTTTATATCATTCAAATCCATTTCGTTCTGTATTTTAGTTTTTATTGCTTTTTTCTGCCAAAACCACCACCTCTTGAGCTATTATTTTAGCCGCATCGGGCAGAGCCAATGACTTTATGTTTTTACTTAAATTCGCAAGAAGCGCATCGTCAGCCACAGCGTTCAATGCACGCGGAATAAGAGTGCGCACGGCATCGGCATCTTTCACATAGAGCGCTGCATCGCGTGTGGTAAGAGCCAGAGTATTTTTGGTCTGATGGTCTTCCGCCACATTTGGCGAGGGAACGAGTATCGCAGCTTTGCCCAAAAGTTGCAGTTCCGAAATACTTCCCGCGCCGGAACGCGAAACCACCAAATCGGCTGCGCGATAAGCCACCGCCATATCCGAAATAAATTCCATTACGGCAACATTGTCCGGTTTTCCTCTCTTAGCCAATTCCTCTTGTACCGAAGCACTGTAATATTTTCCCGTCTGCCATATAAACTGTGCGTTGCTCTGCTTTATTAGCACGAGATTGTTAAGCACAGATTCGTTCATGGTTCTCGCACCAAGCGAACCGCCAATAATTAGAATGGTCTTTTTCGAAGGATCAAGCCCGAACGTTTTAATGGCATCCTCTCTGCTCACACTGCAATCGAGCAAAGCCTGACGCACAGGGTTTCCCGTCATTATTATCTTGTCTTCCGGAAAGAAACGCCCCATTCCTTCATAAGCCACACATATCTTGTCAGCCTTCTTTGCAAGCAACTTGTTTGTTACTCCCGCATAAGAATTTTGCTCTTGTATAAGTGTAGGAATGCCCATAGCTTGTGCTTCGTCAAGTGTTGGTCCGCTGGCATATCCTCCCACACCTACGGCAACCATGGGGCGGAAATCTTTTATAATACGTTTTGCCAAACTGCGGCTGCGCATTATCTTGAAAATGGTTTTTATGTTGTTCAGTATATGCTTCCTGTCAAAACCGCAAATAGGCAAGCCCTTTATTTCATAGCCGGCTGCCGGAACACGCTGCATCTCCATTCTGCCCTCTGCGCCAACAAACAGGATTTTAACCCCCGGACACATCTCTTTCAGGGCATTGGCTATCGACACCGCAGGGAATATATGCCCGCCTGTACCGCCGCCGCTTATTATCACTCTTAATTCTTTATCCATTATTTTTCAGTGTTTTATTCTGCACGTAAACACCCGCAGGTGTATATGCTCCCGAATATTGCAAAATTAATAATAAAAATTTTTATTACGCATTAAAACAAAAAAAGAATAAACCGCATTCCCCACTATTTTCATAAATGGAGAACGCGGCTTTATGTTTGCGCCGTTTCGGAAGCTACTTCACTACGCCCTCACAAACCACGGGTTGGTTGGTGGTGATATAGTCAACTTTGGCATCTACAAGCTCTTTCATCTGATTCTTGTTGTCTATAGTCCAAATGTTTACCTTCAATCCCAGCTTGTGAGCCTCGGCAATCCAATTCCAATTCTTCTTGATGTCTCCCCAAGAGTAATCGAGCCCCGCAGCTCCTATTTCCTTAAGCTGTGCAGGCGAAAGTTCACCGTTAAGATAGTAAACCTCAGTGCCCCTTGGAGCTTCGGAAATCAACTTAACCATTGCCGGCAGAGAGAACGTTATATATGTTACACGCTTCGTCAGTTTTGTATCTTTGAACAACTTCAAAACTTTCTCCACACACTTCAAAGTGCGGGCAACATCTCTGTGAGGCTTTATTTCGCAAACAAGCTGCGTCTTCAGCTTCTTACCCAAATTCAAATATTCCTCCAAAGTGGGAATTTTCTCTCCATTGTTCAAAGGATATTTAAGTAAATCGCTGTAATTGGTATTCTCTATAATCAAATCCTTTACGTTGGCATCGTGATGAACAACCAGTTTATTATCCTTTGTAAGCCAAACATCAAACTCACTTCCGTAACATTTCACAGAATCAGCCTTTGACAACGATGCCAAACTGTTTTGCGCCGACCCGTCCGTGGTCCAAAATCCGCGATGAGCCACAACCTGCGTCTGAGCCATGGCAAAACCGGACACCAAAAGCGACAAAGAAACCGCCAATACTCTACTTTTCATGCTTTATAGTTTTTTGTTTTGGCAAAAATAGCCATTTTAGTTTGAACACACAAACCCCAAGCCATGGTTTTGGCTTCGCGCGGCAAAAGGGCGAAAATTTGCCCCATAAAACCACTAAAAAAATTCGCTTTTATAAGTCATTGTATTTCCAATACTTATAACGGCAAAAAATACAAGGCACTTATTTTAAAATAAGTGCCTTGTATTTTAAAATATATGCCTTATGTTTTTTACAACAAGCCATGTGTTTTTTTACACATCATATTTCCGCCCTCGAAAATGCCTTGCGTAGCATTTTTAGAGGCACAGTTTTTTTGTCATTGCATGGGTTTTAATTAACAAAAAAGGAACTTCCCGCCATAAGAAGTTCCTTTTGCTTTTTTAGAGGTGCCAAGCAGATTCGAACTGCTGTAGACGGTTTTGCAGACCGTTACCTAGCCACTCGGTCATGGCACCATGGTGATGTTTGCGGGTGCAAAAGTAAGAAATAAAGTCGAAATAGCCAAACGCTGACTAAAATTTCTTCCCGCCAAATATCATTTTAACCGTAAGAAGTATTATTTTCAAGTCTCCCACAAGGGTGCGCGTCCTCAAATAGTCAAGGTCCATATTGAGGCGTTGCAACATTTTTTCCATTGTGTCGGTATAGCCGTTAAACAGAGTGGCTTTCGATGTCAGTCCCGGGCGCATTAGATATATGAAACGACATCTTTGGTCGCGCTCCATTATCTTGTCTATAAAAATTTTTCGTTCGGGGCGCGGTCCAACTATACTCATGTCGCCTTTCAATACATTAAAAAGTTGCGGCAGTTCGTCAAGATGATGAATACGCAGGAATTTACCGAAACCTGTTACGTGTGCCTTGTCTTCACAAGGGGTCAAACGCGGTCCGTTGTCCTCAAATCCTTCGCTCAATGTCCGAAATTTGTAAATCATGAACGGTTTGCCGCCGAGACCTATGCGTTCCTGTTTGAAAATAACTCTGCCTTTTTCCGTCAGTTTCAGACGCAGGGCTATATACAAGTATAACGGGGATGACAAAATCATAGCCAGTGCCGCCCCGATAAAGTCGCAAATTCTTTTCAACGCCTTTGCCGGGGCACACATATTGTCAACTATTTCCGTTGAAGTGTTGTCTGTTTCTATAGAGCTGATGTTTTGCACTCTTTTTATGTCTCTTTTAATATTATATAACTTTGCGTTACTCTTTTTATTGTGTCGGTTGCGGTTATTTGACTTGCTTTATAGGTTCCAACACAATTTTTGAACGCCCTTCGCCGGAAAACGAGTAAGTAATGCCGCTATATTTGCGCAACAACCCGTCTGCCTTGCCTCCCAACAGTCCTGCGAAGAACGGTGTCCCTACGAATTTCGGCAAGAAGAATTTTGCGTGGCACATTTCGCCTTTTGCTCCGGCGACAAAAGCTTGCACGGACTTTTCTTCGCCTTGTAGCTCGGCTTTTTTACCATAACGGCACACAAGTTTCCCGTCTTTTCTAATGCCGAAAGCAAAATATTTTCCGCCCACGCTGCATTCGTATCCGCCATCCGGCGTTTTAACTATGTGTTCTTGGGGATTGTTCTTTTTATACTGCGAAATGCTGTCCATGAACGCCGGATCCTTTACATCGGCTACTATATGCAGGCTCACATTTCCGTCTTTGTCAATATCTTCAAGTGAGAAAAGCGCATCGCCCCTGATTGCGGCAATTACTTTCCCCATAACGGTGGTGGACTTAAGTACAGCAAAAAGACCTTTTGCCGATTTTTCCGACCCGAGACGCTCCGCAAACTTCTCTCCGTCCATTCCCATGAGCATGAAAGCCTTGGTGTTGCCCGCCAAACGCTCACCGCTCATCCCGCCGTTGTATTGTTTCAACCCGGAAGCCTTTGCAGGATTTCCGCCGTCGGTTGTTTTCAATTCGTTGTCCATAACTATTCGTCCGCCATCAGCTATGATACACGAAGACTCCAATATCACAGAGTCGGCATCCACACTTCCGGAACACTGCAAAGCCAACATTCCGCGCAGCAAGGCAGGCAGACACGAAAGTCTTGCTACCATTTTCGCGTTTCCGCCTTGTTTTTCCAAACTTTCGAACAACGGGCTGCGATCAATGCCTTTGCTGCTGTTGAACATGGCACTCACCGTGCGACGCATGAAAGATTGTTCGCCGGCAACCACGGGACCGAGCATAAGCAATGCCTCATCGTTCCACGCCAACTGCCAATTGGATTTCCAAAGTGCCCAATGCAAATCGGAACTTCGGTCAACGGCTGAAAAATCGTGCGATTTCTGTATTTCACGAGCCAAATCGTCTTCATCGTTTACCGCAACCACCACGCCGTAATAGCCGTTGGGCGAAATGAAACCGTAAGCCGGTTGGCTGAAATCTATTCCGCTCTTCAAAGGCAGGATGTCGGTCAGAGCTTTTGCGTCTTCTCCTGCTTCGGATGCCATTTGCGTAAAATCAAAAGAGGCGATGGCAGGCGAAGATTCGGGAATGACGTTATAATAAGCCTTACCGCACGAAGCAAAACACAACGCGCACGCCACTAAAAGCCAAATACCGAGAAACCTATACATCACATTCATTTGAAAGCCTCGCTTAGTTTGGAATTTTTCAGGTTCATCAACATCACAGAGTATAATGCCGCCGTCTCGGTGCGCAAACGGCTTTCGCCCAAACTTACAGGGATAAAATCGTTAGCTATTGCCTGCTCTACTTCTTCGAGAGCGAAATCGCCTTCCGGTCCTATGAGCACTACTTTACTGTCATTGCCCATGACGGCAGGCAAAAAACATCGCGGAGAATCAGCCGCCGGTTTTCCGGAAAGCTCTCCACACACTTCTTCATTGAGACAATGGGCAATGTATTTCTCACCGCAAATGTCGGGACGCGCTATAAAATCCTTGAAAGGTACGAGTGGGTTTACTTTCGGCATCTTGGCTTTGTGGCTTTGCTTCATGGCGGAAACCACAATGCGTTCTATGCGTTCAGGCTTAAGAACTTTGCGCTCCGAAAACCTGCAATCCACAAAAGAGATCTCATCAAGACCTATTTCCACGGCTTTTTCCACAAGCCATTCGGTTCTATCCATGTTTTTTGTGGGAGCCACGGCAAGATGCAAATGACCCTGCCACGGGCTTTCGGCTTTTCGTTTGTTCAAGATACTGTACTCGCACGATCGCGAAGAAACACACGAAACCTCGGCATCATAAAAATATCCGCGCCCATCGGTTATGACAATCCGGTCTCCCTCTGTCAGGCGCAGCACCTTTATTGCATGACGAGCCTCCTCAACAGGCAGTTCGCACAATTCACCACCACCGGGCACATAGAAGTAATGTATTTCTTTCATCGTTCTTCCAATAATCTATGCAAAGTTAGTTAAAACTTTCCTAACCCCGCATACATAAAAAAGGATTGGAATCCATGAGGATTCCAATCCTTTCGCCACGCATTATATTCCTTATTAGTTTCCTGCAGCCCTTACCTGCTCCAAAAGTTCGCGCTGGCGGTCGTTCAAAGATTCGGGCAAAGTAACATTGTAAGTGATAATCAAATCACCGCAAGTGCCGTTGCCCTTGTCATATCCCTTACCTTTCAAACGAACCTTGCTACCCTGCTGCGTGCCCGGCTTTACGCGCATGCGCAGTTTGGAGTTTCCCGTCTGAAGCATGATTTCGCCGCCCAACAATGCCGTGTACATGTCAATGTTAACCGTGGCGTGAGCATCGGCATCCGGTTTTGCTCCAAATCCCGAGCCGCACGAACCGAAACCTCCGCAGGAGTGCGAACTTCTGCGCCTACCGCCGCCGAAAAGATTCTCAAAGAAACTTGAAAATCCTCCACCCGAGCCGCTGAATTGGCTGAAATCGAAACCGCCGAAGCCATTAGAGCCACTGCCGCCGCCGAATCCGCCGGCTTGCTCATAGGCATCAGCCTGCTCCCAACTCTCGCCGTATTTATCATACTTCTTACGTTTTTCCGGATCATTCAAAACGTTGTACGCCTCATTCAATGCCTGAAATTTAGCTTTCGCCTTGGGGTCATCGGGATGCAAATCGGGATGAAACTGTTTGGCACGGCGCATGTAAGCCGCACGAATGTCCTTTTGCGGAGTATCCTTGGGAATACCCATTATCTTGTAATAATCTATGAATGCCATTTTATTTTAACTCCTTTCTTTTATGTATCTGCAAAAAAAGTGCCATATCCCCAAGATGTCGGAAAACAATAAAAACATGACGACAAATCCGCATACGCATGTCTGATTTTATGCCTCGCATTCCTCGTTGTTTTTTGCGCCTTTCCCATGCTCAAAAAACACACATGGCTTGTTGTGAAAAATACAAGCCATATATTTTAAAATACAAGGCACTTATTTTAAAATAAGTGCCTTGTATTTTTTACCTTTCGTAATGATTGAAACACAACAACTTACAAAAGCCTAAAAATTCGCTTTTCTTGAGGTGGCTTAAAGCTATCGGGTGAGCGAAACTTTTATGCTTACGCCGAAATCCTGGGTTGTAGTGGGATAGGATGAGGACGAGAGCAGCGGAGTGTTGGTTTGGCGGTCGTAATAAGCCGACAGGGTTATGAGTTTGGACAGTGTGTAGTCTGCCGAGAAGGAAATCTTAAACGCTTTGTTGCCCGAAGTTGCCTGCGAGAGCATTGTGAGGATGTTTCTCTGAATGGAACTTTGATTGCGGAGCGAGAGGTCAAGGCGCAGATTGAGATCGTTGGATATTGTACCTGCACTACGGCTGCCGCGCGAGGTATTGGTGTCTTCGGATTTCTCTTCGTCGCTGCTGCTTTTCTTTCTCGAATTTGCCGCACGTCCTTTTGCTCCGCGACGTTTGGGACGGCGCGTGGGCGAGAATAGTTTGAGGTCGTCCACTTTATATCCCACGCCGATGACATAATCGTTTGAACGTGCCTCGGCTATCTGTTGCGATGTGAGCGAAAGCGAAAGCATTCGCGTGCGATTGTATTCCACTTTTGCCGTGAGGTTATTGTTGAACGTCATGTCGAAGCCCAAGAACGGCGAGAAGGTTTCGTTGATTGACACATTGGAGATGTCGTACATGGAAGAGGGGACGGGATTTCCGGTAGATACGTCATTTACAAAACCACGGTCGCCCGCAAGTTTCATGAACGAGGAGAATGTGTTGTAAGATCCCACCGAATATACCGACTGATAGGAATGATTCACATTAAAAGTCTTGAATACGGGCTTCATAAAGCGAAGTTTTCCAAGACCGGAATAAGTGAGTCGCCAATTAGGCAACATGCGCATGAGAGACGGGAAAAGCTTGAGATTTTTTGAGCCTCCGCAATAAGCTGAAAGGAAAGCGGGTATCATGACATCGGAAGAATATTGCGAAACCGTGCCATTGGCAGGATCAAAAGTCTTACCCGCCAAAACACTGTTGACAGGATATGAAGTTCCCGTGTATTGCGCCTCAACACGATTGCGAAAATCGGGAAGAGAATTGACAAACTTGGTAAATGTCTTGTTTTCGTAGTTGTTCTTGGCATTTCCGATTGAAGCGAAAGCTGAAGAAATGGAAATGGTAGTCATGTTGAACGAACCGGTTTCGGTAGCGGGCATGCCGTTGAACATATATTGTATGCTGCGCGACCTGTTTATCGTGCGCGAAGCGGTGAGATCTATCTTGAAATCTCGTAAAGGCTCGAGAGTCGCGCTTATCTGTAATGATTCGTTCTTGCTTGTGGCTGCAGGAGTTGTTACACTGTCGTTGGAAAGCAGCCATCCTCTGCGTTGAGCCTTGGAAATATAGCTTTCACCAACCATTCCGAATGCGAAATCAAGCCCCGGTTGCAAACCGCCGGCAGAGCGTTGTCCGAACATGTCGCCAATATTGGGCAGGAAACCCGGAAGAGACATGCTGTAAGTGTTTTTGTAAGAAATACTGACGTTTCTGACCGACATGGCAAGGCGTGCCGTTGTTTGGAGAGCCTTGTACCAGAATTGGTTCTCGGGATTGCTGCGCGGGCTGACGGTTATCTTTATTTTTGCAGTGTCGCGCGAAGTGATGAGAATATGATTGTTGTCTACAACTTTATATCGCACGGGATAACTTGTGCCGTCCTGACGGAAAGCACGAACGCGAAGATTTTTGGAACGTCGGTTGTGAGCCACGTCAACAGTGGTATCGGCAAGCAATTGTATTTCGGAAGTAAAGAATTTCTTTTCTTCATCGTTGCCTTTGTCGTCTTTCTTCTTTGCGGCATTTGACGTAGAGGTGGAGAACTTGCGATTGACTTTTTTGAGAAAAGGAATGTTGTTGTAAAGAGTCAACATGTTCAACCGCAAATTGCCGTTTATGTCGCGCGTATTATTAATGGTGTTTCCGAGAGTAGAACCATCTTCAAGATAAGCACCGCGATTCCACCCGTATGTAGAGCGGTAAGTTAAATCGGGAGTAATCCAATTGAAAACAGGTATCTTGTTCAACGGAATTTTCCAAGAGAAATCGAAAGATTGTTGATAAGTGAGCGGAGTACCAAAGTGTTTTACGCTACGCCATACCGAATCTTTCCACGCTTCATACTCGTTGGGATAAAGAGATTTGTTGACCGGCACATTAGGTTGCTCTATCTCGGCATTTGTACCCGAAGAGAAAGATGCATGAATGTTGGAAGTAAAATCCCACTGCAGATTGAAATGACGATTCCAAAAGAAATCGCTCGCCCAAGTCATGGGAAGAGAAGTATTGTCAAGCTGCTGCATATCTCTTTCCTGAAGTTCGTAATAGGAACGAGTAATATCGGAATTGACAGATATGTTCTGCGGCGCAAAATTAATCTTTTCTTCTTTAAGAATCTTCAGCCACGGGCTGTTGCTCTTTATTTTTTCAAAAGGCGCAATAGGTTTGAAATTTGGAGAATAAGAATAATTTCCGTTTAACCTCCAACTGTCGTCTTTCTCCCACACAATTGTTTGTCCCTCGCTCTGCTTGTGGCTGTGAGAGTAACTGAAAGAGAAATTGGCAGGATCGTAAGGCATGGGATGAGACTTGGTGGCAATATTAAACTTTACGTTTGAAAGACTAAAGTTTGAATTTACTTCTGTAGTTTCACAAATACGGCGCAAAGAGTCTCTCTCGTGTTTTGTTGTCAATGCGTCTATTGCATCGTCCATTTCCATATCTGTATCGAGCGGATTGTATTTGGGCTTGACCTTTTCCTTGCTGTATGAATAGTAAAGCGGAGCTTTGAATTTTATTTTCTCGGGAAGGAAACGACCAAGATCTACATTCATAGACATATCATATTCATAAAGATTGTCGTCCCGCCTTTGGTCCACTCTATCTTCTACTCCGCCGAAGCCATCTGTCTCAACGTGTCCGCCGAAGTTGAATGTACCAAGATCGGAAAGTTGCAAATTAAGATTACCTTTGGCAGCCCAACCGCCTTTATTGGTATAATGTTGCAGACGTAGCTCGTTAACCCAAACCTCCACGTTTGAAATCTGGCGGGAATTGTTACGCACGCCAATCATCATGGTATGTATTTCGCCAAGCGAAGGATTACCCACAACAGTTATCTTGTTTTTGGGGCGGTCTGTGTCGTATGAAGAAAACTGTTGGGAAAAAGATGCCTGCCCCGCACTTTTCTGACGATTGCGTTCGCGCTTCAAATCAGTGAACTTGGACAAGTTTATGTCGAGCATGTTTTCTTCGGGCCAAACAAGGCGACGCGCAGAAGTGGAATACCTGTCATATTGTCCTTCCTCGGTTAACTTCAAAGGAATCTCGTATTCGTAAAAATTGCTCTTGTAATCCGAACCAAAACGAATAAACAAAGACGTAGCATCGTCGGCAATTGTTTTGTCGCCCACCAGAGCATTTGCGTGAACAAACATTTGTATATGCTTATACTTGCGCAAATCGAGCGAAATATTCTTATATACGGCACGAGCATCACCACTCGCAAGATTTTTTATGACAAGTTGCAATGCCTGTTCGTTCTGTTCCAAAAGTTGCGATTCATTGGGATCGACTACACGGGATATGCCGGGCGGAATAACATAGTTCACAGGTTTCTTTTCATTGTTCTCTTCGTAATTAACGGCAGCCACATCCATTGTACCGCTTACCGACGGAGCCTGACCGTTATATAAATTTTGTTCGTAGCTTCTCCATTCTCCGCGCGACAATTCGAGAGTTGCAAAACGCAATACCACAGGCTTTTCAAAATTAGTGAGATACATTCTCATAAATCTGATACTGTTGAAATCGCTTATGCTGCCAACTTTGCCCGTATAATTCTTTACGGGAACACGGAAAAGATACCAAGAAACATTAGCCTTGTCGCCGTTGCGCAGAGAGACGCTTGAAGTCCTCTGATCCACGATGTTGTTTTGCCCCACCTGCATTCCGTCGGGGGAAAGGTGTATCTTGTAAAGGAAATACTTCTCGTATTCGTTAAGGGTATAGTCTTGATTTATATCTTCCACATCGGGAGTGGACTTGAAAGCCGTGGAATAGCGTTCGGGAGAGTCTTTGGATTCCGGAGAATTGCCTTCGGGACTGTTAATATGCTTGTATCTGTCAAGTATCGAGGTTCTGTTTCTGTCAAAATCCGAGCCACGGAAATAATGATAGTTATCCCCTGCCGGATCTGCGGCTATTGAGTCATAAACAGCGGTACTTACTTTGGCACGTACCTCATCAAGATAACTCTTATAAGTAGTGAACGTTGCTTCATCGGTGCTTGAAAGTCCGTTTAGACCAATATCCTGTCTGTCTCTTGCTCCGCTGCTCGTATTAAAGGCATAAGTAACGCTATTCTGCACAGGCACACGCCCCCAAACGGTTTCCGTATATTTTGTCGGGTCTCCGTCTATAGGCATTCCGCTTTCGTAGAATTTTTTCCCGTCTTTGAGAATATCCTCGCTCACTTCGCCAAGATTTATGCAAAGATCTCCGGAATAATCTCCCGTCTGGCCCCTTGTATATATAAAAGGATCCATCATCCAAAACTCAATATACTCGATATTCGCCTGTTCAAAGTCGCTCGTATTGAGTTTTCTCATCATACCTCCCCAATGATTACGGGGATTTGCAAGATTTCCGTTTACATCAAGGTCGGGATTCAAATTATATGGTCCGCGTTCGTTGGGATAATAGGCAAGATTGAGTACGGAAAGCGTGGAACTTTCTCCGAAACGCTGCTCTTTGTTCGGGAAAAGCTCGCGATTATAAACCTCTCTTACATAATGGTTGGAAAGCTGGTTCAAATCGCTCTTTATGTGGCTCGGAGTAAGAGAAGAACTGCGTCGTGTGAAGAGCGGGTCTATTTTGTACCAAGCCAAAAGCGAACGATTGTAACCGTATCGCACATCATTATTAAGTTTACTCTCGGGAAATTCCGAAGGTGTGGATGCAAGTTGCCAATCTGTGGGAGTACTTATGTCTATTTTGCTTTGCGTTTGTTCAAAGTCGTCTATATAAGATGAATTACCCTGCGAACCTTTGTTGTTTCCTGCCACAAGTTGTGCAAATTCAGCAGAGAAATTAATACTCGACGGTTTTTCGAGCGAAAGGAATGGCAGTTTGTCAAGCATATCAGTGAGCCATTGGCTCTGCTTTTTCCAATTAAGGCTCACGCCCCAGATTGTATTGTTCAACGGTTCGCTTCCCATTGCCACTTTTGTTGTCAGCGGCTGTTCGGAAAGATGCATGAAAGTTCCGGCAAGGCGCAGGTCTTTACTAAATTCGTACTCCCAATTCAATCCCAACAATGTTTTGCGCTCAAGACCGTAGTCGGTATTGCTTTCAAGGCTTACGTTCACCGGCGTACCGGCATCAAGAATGCTTTGGTTTATTATAGCCACCGTGCCCTCACTATAATTTACAGTATAGTCCACACCTTCCGTCAGCGTAATGCCTCCGGCTGTTACCACAACGCTTCCCTGCGGCACATCTGTGGCTCCGAGACTTATTTCTCCGCTTTTCTGTGTAGCCTTGAACTGCCCGGAAATTATATATTTGTTTTTCTCGGCTATTTGCCGAGCCACTGTTTTTGTGGAGTCATACAGTTCTTGGAAACAATATTTGTCAGCCACTGCACCGCTACCTATCTTTCCTCTAAGAAACAGCCCGAAAGGTTCGGCAGACGGGAAAAATACTCGTCCCGTTGAGGCATCTATAGTATAGCCGTCCACGAAATCGAAATAGCCATTGGGATTAGCCTTATTATTATTGTCCAAACGGTCAAGATTCATTAGTCTTACGAGCGGTGTGTTCTTTAATCCCGGTTCGGGAATGTATGTAAGATAAACTCCTGTCGTATCGCTCAAAATTTTAACGTCAAGCCGGAAGCGGTCTTTCTGTACTCTCGTGGCGTTGAGGGAATACACGTTTCTCATCATGAGCTTCCAGTTTGCCATAGACGGCACATTCGACGTGTTTTTCAATGCTTTTACAAACAGAGCCTGCGTATTGTCTTTTATGTCGGTTGAAAACTCTCCCACTTGGTAGTTTTGTCCGCGATAAGTGTATTCAAAAGCCACGGCAAGCACTTGGTCGGTTTGCAAAGCCGATTTCAAAGAAATATATCCCAAAGCCTTGTTCACCGTATATTCCGAAGAACTCAGCATACGTGCACTCTCAAGTTTTTCATAATCCGAGCCGCCCACAAAGTTTCCTATTCCGTCGAGTGTCGATGCCGTCAGGCTTATGTCTCTTGCGGCGGCGTAGCTCCCGGTTATGGTTGCAAAAAGATTGTTCGAAGTGTTTTGCGGCTGATCCTGCCCGTTGCCGCTCCAAAGAGCATTACCAATGTGGCGACTCTCACCAAGATCGGCAAAAGCCACTATGTTGCGCGTGTTGTTTGTAGCTCCCGTTTTATTCGTTACCCACACCTCCACACGGTTAATCTTTATGCCCGAAGTAATGTTGGGCAACTGCGCCATGGAGCGGTCGTAGTTGTCGCGGAAAAAGTGAGACAGAAAGAAATGGCGGTTTTCCTCGTAGTCGGCAGCCGATATTTCGAAAGGCGTAAGCTGATTGCCGCCGCTTGACTTTACCGAAGAGCTCGACGAGTTCTTTCTTGACACCACGCCCTGCAATTTCAGTTTGCCGAACTGCATGTCGGCTCTCACGCCAAACAATGATGAAGCTCCCTTAACCAGCGAAACATTCGACGGCATGGACACATTTCCGGCTTCGAGCAATTTTACTATTTCGTCTTCCTTCCCCTGATACGTCAACTTCAAGTCTTTCGAATCCACATCAAATGTGGCTTCGGTGTTATAGTTGAGCGTCATGTCCATCTTGTCTCCAATTCGTCCGTTGACGCTCAGGTTCACTTTTTCGTCAAAGTCGAAAGCAAACGTTTTACGGAATCGCAGCGGCAAAGTGGGATTGTCCACGTTCGTGGTATTGGCTCCAATCTTCAGTTCCGCCGACCCCTGGGTTTTTATCTGCACACCGCCGGGACCGAATATTTTTTCGGCAGGACCGAGACTGAAGTGCATGTCGGTGAAATCGAATTTGTCTTTACCTTCATTCTTGAAAAGTTCGCTGTTTTTGTTTGCGTAATATTTTTGCATGGACTGTTTCAAGCTCCAACGCATATATTCGTCGCGCGTAAGCAATACCGGAGTGTTGAGATAAGAATCGCCTATTTTCGTACCGAGACGATATCCGCCGCTCTCGTCAAGTTCGGCATCCTCTTTCATGTTTTTCGGAGTAACAAGGTCAATGGGGCGTTTCTTTATGTCGTCTTCGTTCTGCGGTGAGGTTTTGCTCACATCCACGCGCATGCGTCCCACACTGTCGCCCGTTTCCACGACATTCTGGGCTTCGGCTTTAATGCCGAAACCTGCAAGCGCAGCCACAAGGAGCACACACTTCAACAGCCAGTCGCGAAACAACGCCTTTTCCACTCCTCTTTTCTTCAAAAACAACTAAAGCATTTTCAATGCCCGCTTAATCATTTCCTCCACAGCCTGCACTTCGTTGTCGGCTTTCAGTATTGCACTCACGGCTTTCTGCGCCATCGGGGCGGGATAGCCCAGTGTTACGAGCGCGCCCACCGCTTCGTCGGCATTTTCATTGCGCGTGGAGCGTTCGGTTCCCGCGAGATTTCCCATTTCCACCTCGCCGTCGCCCGCAAGTTTGTCTTTCAAGTCCACAATTATGCGCTGCGCGGTTTTCAGTCCTATTCCTTTCACCGATTTCAAGGCACGCGAATCCTCGTTTGCCACAACCGTCCGCAGTTCTGCAGGAGCAAAAGCCGAAAGAATGGTGCGCGCGGTGTTGCCTCCAACACCCGACACCGAAAGCAGAGCCACAAACATTTCGCGTTCCTCACGCGAGGCAAATCCCCAGAGCACATAGGCATCCTCTCTGATGCTTTCGCAAACATACAGCTTTGCCTCCTTTTTATCTTTCAAAGAGTCGTATGTGGTAAGCGAAATATTCAGTCCGTACCCCACTCCGCCGGCTTCAATCACCGCCTGCGTGGGAACAAGTTCCGTCAGTTCGCCATGAATATATTCTATCATCAGTTTTTCTTTTCTGCGTAATGAGACTTAATTTATAACGCACGATTTTATTACATATTGCATTTTCTCGGAATATATGGTACTAAAAATCCCGTGCCATGCCCGATGAGGCATTCCCTGACGTGCATGCCCTGCATCCCGTTTGTTACGGCGTTTTATGGCAAACTTCCGGCAACAGACGTTTATTTTACTGCATTATGCAAATTTCACAGCATTATTTACGGTTTGTTCAAAATCTAAAACTGCTATTTTTTCGTCTTTGTAAGTTTCTGATTATCAACAATGCCGATTTCACAAAAAATATATGGCTCGTATTTCAAAATACAAGCCATATATTTCAAAACACAAGGCACATATTTTCGAAAAAGTCCCTTGTAATTTTTCTTGCGTGAGAAACGCGCTGAAAATTTTCCTGTACTTTCCCGAAATTCCGCGTATTTTTACTGCCCGTCCGGGACTTTCAGTCCTTGAACAAAGGCCACGCATCTGCAAGAGCCTGCATTGACGGAAACACTATGCCGGCTCCGGCTTCGCTGAGCATTTCGGGAGGCAGAGGACCGGTGTTCACCGCCACTGTGAATATCCCCGCAGCCACACCTGCCTTTACGCCGAGCGGCGCATTCTCTACCACTATTGCCTCATTGGGTTTGAGACCGCCCTTTTCCAATCCCTTGAGATAAGGTTCGGGCGAAGGTTTGCCATTGACAGTGTCGTGGCTCGACACAACAAGTTCCTTTTTGAAAAAACCGTGATAGCCGTGTTCCAAACGCGACAGCAGGGATTCCTGACCGCTTCCCGTTACCACGATAATCTTAAGTCCTTGCGCGCGCACCTTTTCGAGCAGCTCTTTTGCGCCCGGCATTTGCGGCGCTTCCTCGGGATAGGAATTGAACAACCTGCACTTTTCCTCGTAAATCTTATGCTTCTCTTCCGCAGTGGCAGGTCGCCCCCAAAATCTTTGCGCAAAAATATCTATCGTGCCGTCTCCAGTGCGCCCTTCGTGCATGTAAGGCTCTTCGTCAGTGATGTTAAGCCCGAATTTGCGGCACACCTTTGCCCACGACTTTGCATGGCGGGGCATGGAATCGAACAGAACGCCGTCCATGTCAAACAACACGGCTTTAAGGTTCAAAGCCTTAAAGCCGTGGTTGCCGAGATATTCGTCAAGTTGCTTTTTATACATGATTATTCTTTGTCAAGACGGGCGCGGATGGCTTCGCTCTCCTTTTCATAACCGGGTTTGTTGAGCAAAGCAAACATGTTTTTCTTGTAAGCCTCAACACCCGGCTGGTTGAAGGGATTAACGCCGATAATGTTGCCGCTCACACCGCAGGCACGTTCAAAGAAATAAATAAGCTGACCTATGTAACGCTCGGAAAGCTTGGGAACAATCACGCGGATGTTGGGAACTCCGCCGTCCACATGGGCGAGACGGGTGCCGAGTTCGGCCATTTTGTTTACTTCGTCTACTCTGCGACCCTCGAGGAAGTTCAAACCGTCAAGGTTTTCGTCATCATGAGGGAAGAGAACCTTATGGTCAACCTCTTCAACGCTCAACACGGTTTCGAAAATAGAACGCTCGCCCTCCTGAATCCATTGTCCCATGGAATGAAGGTCGGTGGTAAAGTCAACAGATGCCGGGAAAATGCCCTTGTTGTCCTTGCCTTCGCTCTCACCATAGAGCTGTTTCCACCATTCTGCCATAAAATGAAGTTTGGGTTGGAAATCGGCAAGGATTTCTATCTTCTTGCCCTCGCTATACAAGGCATTGCGCACAGCAGCATACTGAAGGCAGATGTTTTGTTCGAAAGGAACATCGGCAGCTGCGGCTTTCTCTATGTCGCAAGCACCGGCAACAAGCTCGTCTACATCGAAACCTGCGCAAGCTATGGGAAGAAGACCCACGGGAGTGAGCACCGAGAAACGTCCGCCCACGTTGTCGGGAATTACGAACGATGTGTAGCCTTCCTTGTCGGCTGTGGTACGTGCAGCACCCTTGTGAGCATCGGTTATGGCTACTATCACCTTGCGGGCAACCTCTTTGCCTCTCTGGTCTTCGCACTGCTTTTTGAGCAAACGGAATGTGAGAGCAGTTTCAGTGGTTGTTCCCGATTTTGAAATATTTATAACGCCGAACTTCTTGTCTTTAAGATATTCGGTAAGTTCGAAAAGATAGTCTTCGCTAATGCTGTTACCCGCAAAAAGCACCGTTGGGTTCTTCTTGTCATTCACAAGCCACGAAAGAGTATTGGAAAGAGATTCGATCACGGCTCTTGCGCCGAGATAACTTCCGCCTATGCCTGCCACAACAATAGTGTCGCATTCTTTGCGCAGGGTTGCCGCGCAATCTTTTATGGCTTGCAGGTCAGCCTTACTTATTGAAGAAGGAAGATGAAGCCATCCGAGGAAATCGTTCCCGGGACATGTGCCCGCTTCAAGGGTTTTCTGGGCTTCAACAGCCTTGTTCTGCATTTCGGCAAGAGTGGAATCCTTGACGAATTGGCTTGCCTTTGAAAAATCCAAACTTATAGTTTTCATTTTGCTGTTTTATTTTGTTTTGTTATGTTCATCTTAGAGAATCCGTAAGCAGTTTAATCTCGAGCGCAGGCGACACGTGATTGTAAAGAATGTCGTAAACGGCGTAGAGAATAGGCATGTTCACCATGAACTGCCGGTTGATTATATACAAACACTTTGTGCCGTAATATCCTTCCGCAACCATTTCCATTTCTATCTGGGCACTCTTAACGCTATATCCCTTTCCTATCATCGTGCCGAACTCTCTGTTGCGACTGAAATTGGAATATCCCGTAACCAAAAGGTCGCCGAGATAAGCAGTAGCGTAAACGTCGCGATTTATAGGGTAAACGGCTTTGAGAAACCTGTTCATTTCTTTCACGGCATTGGAAATCAACACTGCCTGAAAGTTATCGCCGTAGCCAAGTCCCTTGCAAATGCCGGCGGCTATGGCATAAACGTTCTTAAGCACCGTGGCGTATTCAATACCTACCACATCGGTGTTGACAGATGTCTTGATGTATGAACTGGAAAGGAAATCCGCGAGCGCACGCCCCAACTGTTTGTCAATACATCCTATGGTGAGATAAGTGAGTCTGCCGAGAGCCACCTCTTCCGCATGGCTCGGTCCGCTTATCACCGCGAGTTGGTTGTCGGGTACGTTATATATTTGACGGAAATACTCCGTAACCACCAAATCTTCGTCGGGAACGATGCCTTTTATGGCTGTTACAACAAACTTGTCGGTCAGCGGAGTTTTCAGTTTCTTCAGGCTGCTTTTCAGATAGGGCGACGGGGTTACGAAAATCACCGTGTCGCTTTTCGAAACAATGTCGTTTATGTCGCTGCTGAAGTTTATGCCTTCCACATCGAACTTTGCCATTGTAAGATAGTGCGGGTTGTGTCCCAAACGCCTGAATTCGTTTATGGCATCCTTTGAGCGCACAAACCAATTAAGCGCACCGCAATTTTCCATTATTATCTTGGCAATTGCAGTAGCCCAGCTTCCGCTGCCCACAAGTCCTATTCTTCCACAACCAGACATTATATATATTATAGTATATACAGCGCAGGGGTTAGGCAAGTTTTGCAGTCCACGCTGCCACTTCGTCAACCGAAGGCTTCTTTATTTCAAGTTTGTATTTCTTGATTATTTCGCCTATCTGCATTTGTATTTTCTGCGGGTTCACGTCTTTCAAGTCGGCAACCATGTTGTAGCCTGCCTTTTGCAGTATCGGCACGAGTTCTTCAGCCACACCGATTGCCGCATATTTGTCTGCGGAGTCGCGCTGAGGCTTTGCTTCGGGACGCATCTGCGGGAACAGGAGAACTTCCTGTATTGTTGTCTTGCCGGTCATGAGCATTACCAGTCGGTCTATGCCTATGCCTATGCCGCTTGTGGGAGGCATGCCGTACTGCAAGGCACGCAGGAAATCCTGGTCTATAACCATTGCCTCGTCGTCGCCTTTGTCGGCAAGACGCATTTGTTCCTTGAAACGTTCTTCCTGATCTATCGGGTCGTTAAGCTCGGAATAGGCGTTTGCCAACTCTTTTCCGTTGACCATGAGTTCGAAACGTTCGGTTAGTCCGGCTTTTGAGCGGTGCATCTTGGTAAGCGGCGACATTTCCACGGGATAATCGGTGATGAACGTGGGCTGGATGTATGTACCTTCGCAGAACTCGCCGAAAATTTCGTCAATCATCTTGCCCTTTCCGTAGGTTTCGTCCACCTGTTCCAGATTCAGCTTCTTGCAAACCTCGCGTATTTCTTCCTCGCTCTTGCCTTCGAGGTCGTAGCCCGTTTTTTCTTTTATGGCTTCGAGTATTGGCAAACGGCGATAAGGAGCTTTGAAGCTCACAATGTTGCCGTCTATCTCGCGCTCAGGCTTGCCGTTAACCGCTATGCAAACCGTTTCGAGCAGTTTCTCGGTAAACGACATCATCCAATTGTAATCCTTATAGGCAATATAGAATTCGAGACAGGTGAACTCGGGATTGTGGTTACGATCCATGCCCTCGTTGCGGAAATTCTTGCCAATTTCGTAAACGCCTTCGAATCCGCCCACAATGAGACGCTTCAAATACAGCTCCGTGGCTATACGCATGTACATATCCACATTGAGCGCGTTGTAATGAGTGATGAACGGGCGCGCGCTTGCTCCGCCGGGAATGCTTTGAAGCGTAGGAGTTTCCACTTCCGTGGCTCCAATGGCGTTGAGTTCCTTGCGAATGGTATTAATCACCGTGGCTCTCTGCACGAAAGTCTCCTTTACACCCTTGTTTACTATAAGGTCAACATAACGTTGGCGATAGCGCAGTTCGGCATCGTCAAAGCTGTCGTATGTTTTGCCGTCTTTTTCTTTCACAACAGGCAGCGGCTTGAGGCTCTTGGACAAAAGCTTCAGTTCTTCGGCATGCACGGATATTTCGCCGGTCTGAGTGCGGAACACATAACCTTTCACGCCCACAAAATCGCCGAAATCGAGCAGACGTTTGAAAACCACGTTGTAAAGGTCCTTGTTTTCGGACGGGCAAATGCCGTCGCGGGTTACATAGACCTGTATTCTGCCCTTGGAATCCTGAATTTCTATGAAACTCGCCTTGCCCATTATGCGGCGGCTCATCATTCTGCCAGCAATACATACCTGTCGCGGCTCGGCGTTTTCGTCAAAGTTTTCCTTTATATCTGTTGAAAAAGCATTCGTGGGGTATTCTTCGGCAGGATAAGGGTCTATGCCCAATTTCTTCAGCTCCGCCAAACTCTCACGGCGGTTTATCTCCTGCTCACTCAAATCTAATACGTTCATTTTTGCACTATAATGTGATTTTACCTGCAAAATTACGAAATTCTTTCCGATTGCCCCCAACATACCGGCATTCATGTGTCAATTGTTATCAAGCTTTCACCAATGGAAACTTCATTTAGCAATCCGCAGACAGAATCATCCGTGATTCGTTCCCTGCAGTCCGACAAACTAACAACATGTTGCCGCGCAGAGAATGAATATTTTTTCACTCCCAACGGTTTTCGCGCACTTGAAAACTGTGTTTTCGGACGGTCTTATAAGTTATTGTGAATCAAAGGTGTGCAAATGGTCAAAAATACAAGGCACTTATTTCAAAACATAAGGCACATATTTTAAAATATATGGCTTGTATTTTTTGCGATAAGCCTTATGTTTTTTTTCGGGGTACGGAAAAGCTATAAAAGAAGTTCGTTTTGGCGCATCGAAAAGACTTCTTGTTTTTGTCGGAAACGGTGGCATTTACCACCGTGCGGGAGGTACGGAGACAAAAAATACCGCAACCCGGAAAAGTTGCGGTATTCTGTTATGTTTATTGCTCTAAAATCAGTTGTTCTCGGGACGAAGTTTGCGAACAGTCTCGCCTGTGCGCCACATTTCGCTGTTGTGGATAGCCTCAAGCTCTTTGTTCAATTTCTCGCGATAGTCGGGTTTTGAATTGCTATCGATAGAAATCTGCGCTTCATTGCCGGTGGCAACGCTTTCATAGAGTTTCTCCATTACAGGTTTGATGGCATCGTGGAACGGACCCATCCAGTCGAGCGCACCGCGCTGTGCGGTTGTGGAGCAGTTGGCATACATCCAGTCCATACCGTTTTTGCCTACCATAGGAAGAAGACTCTGTGTGAACTCTTCAACTGTTTCGTTGAATGCCTCGGAGGGAGTGTGTCCATGGCTGCGGAGAGTTTCGTATTGTGCGAGGAACATTCCCTGCACTGCGCCCATCAATGCGCCGCGTTCGCCGGTAAGGTCGCTGTAAGTCTCACGTGTGAACGTTGTTTTGAACATATAGCCCGAGCCAATGCCTATACCCATTGCCATGGTGCGCTCTTCAGCCTTGCCGGTTGCGTCCTGGAACACAGCGTACGAGCTGTTGATGCCGCGCCCTTCGAGGAAGAGTGAACGAAGTGAGGTGCCCGAACCCTTGGGAGCTACCATGATTACGTCTACATCTGAGGGAGGAACAACGTTGGTGCGTTCCTTGTATGTAATGGCGAAGCCGTGTGAAAAATAGAGGGCTTTGCCTTTGGTTAGATACTTTTCAATTTTGGGCCACATCTCAATCTGTGCAGCATCGCTCAGAAGCATGCAGATGATTGTGCCTTTCTCGGCAGCCTCTTCAACAGAGAAAAGAGTTTCGCCGGGCACCCAGCCGTCAGCAACACATTTATCGTAAGTTTTGCTCTTGCGCTGACCAACAATTACATTGAAACCGTTGTCGCGAAGGTTCAAAGCCTGACCAGGACCTTGAATACCATAACCAAGAACTGCGATGGTTTCGTCTTTCAGAACCTCACGAGCCTTGCTCAAAGGAAATTCTTCACGCGTTGCAACATCTTCTACAACGCCGCCAAAGTTAATCTTTGCCATTTTGTTTTTGTTTTTGCGTCTCCTCTTCGCCCTTGGGCGGGAGACATGTTATACATGTTTATTTTGTTCTTATTTGAATGTCATGCGGCAGGAACATATTTTCTTTTCCCTGCCGGTCTCGTCTTCCCGAGGCAGCATGCGCACCTCCACATCCCAGATCCCGGGCGAAACACACTGCTTGTAGAGTGCAAGAGAATCACCGTAAAGAGCCTCGCCATGGTAGGCAATCTCAAGATTCGCCAAAGGGTGACCGGTATATTGCTCCTGCGGGAAAAGATCGAGCATGTGCTCGATATATCTAATGCTGTTGACGTGGCGGTTTATGTCAATATCGCTGTAATAGGCGGTAATGACACGCGAGGGTTCGGATTCCTTCACCCTAATGCGCGAATTGTCGGAAACTTGGCATATCTTTTCGTCATCAATCCACTTGGCGAATCCGCCGTCGGGGAGATTCTCAAGATTCACAGGCATACGGGTCTCCATGTTTATGAGTGCCCACGTGGTATAAGCATAGCCGTAAGCCGTATTGTCGGGACGGAGAATGGCAAAACATCTGTCGGTGAAAGTGCGATAGATATTGCGAATCCAAGTATCAACAGCGTATTTTTCGTTTACCTTGGGCATTTCGTTCATGCTGATTGTCATGCGCGATAGAACCCACGCCATGTTTTGCGGCATGAGTTGCTTCATTCCGAATCCGTGACTGTCGGCGTGCATTCCCGCAGCGGCGAGAATTCTTTTGCCGAGTTCCTGCCACGCCAACGCACCTGTGAAATCTTCTGTGAAAGGTTCCACGGTATATTCGAATTTGCTCGATTTGCCCAACTGTTTCATTTGAAAAGTTACTCCTCCGACTGCAAACGCGCTCTGTTGCGATGGAGCAGATACTCCGTTACGAACTCACGCTTACTCTTGGTTACGGCAATGGAACCGGAATGGACAAACTGCAAAATGCAATCGAGCACCTTAAGATGTTTGTACAAACTGTTTATTTCTTCGGTAACTCCTTCCATAGAGACAATGGAATAAGTGGAATTGACTTCCACGAACTTAGCTCCGTAAGTGCGGATTTCTTTTGAGATTTGTCTGTTCTCAAGTACCACGGGCGTTGAAAGTTTGAACAATGCCGTTTCGAGAGTAAAGATGTCGTCCTCGGTGAAAAAGCTTGCAGAGACCACATCTATTATCTTCTCTATCTGCTTGGCTATTTTCTCGATTACAAGTTCTGTTGAGTAGCATGTTATGGTATATCTGTGCAGACCTTCAATGCTCGAAGCCGATACGTTGAGACTCTCGATGTTCACCTGACGGCGCGTAAAGACAGTAGTAATGTGATTGAGCACGCCGGGGAGATTCTCGGAGAATATTATAAGTGTATATAATGTTTCGTCTGATTGCATGATTGAGTAACTTTCTACGTTTATTTTAGTTCGAGCAACATATCGTCCACATCATGTCCGGGACAGCACATGGGAAGTACGTTCTCTTCTTCAGCCACTACCGTTTGCAAGAGATAAGGACCATCGGTTTCTATCATTTCCTTCACAGCATCCGCAAGATCTTTGCGATCAATCACCGTGCGACAGGGAATGTTGTAAGCGGAAGCTATCTTTTCGTAATCAGGATTCATCATCCGCGTAAACGAATACCTTGACTCAAAGAACAACTGCTGCCACTGGCGAACGTTGCCAAGGTAATTGTTGTTCATTAATATGATTTTCACGGGCGAATGCTGCTCCATAATCGTGCCGAATTCCTCTATCGTCATCTGCAAACCGCCATCGCCGGTAAAGAAACAGACAGTTCTTTCGGGAGCTGCGAATGTTGCGCCTATGGCAGCGGGAAGTCCGAATCCCATAGTGCCCATGCCGCCGGAAGTAACAATACTGTTGTTTTTGGAAAACTTGAAATAACGCGCCGACATCATTTGATTCTGCCCGACATCCGTTACAAGAATCGCTTCGTTATTTGTGGCTTTCGTAACAACATTGATAACTTCGCCCATGTGAAGCGGACCTTCTGCAGGATGTATCTCGCGGTTTATTACTTTTTCCTCTTCTATCTTTTGGAATTGCTCGAAACTTTCGCGCCAAGCCTTATGATTTCCCGGCTTCAAGAGTTTTATTACCTCGGCAAGCGTTTCCTTGCAATCGCCAAGCACAGGAACATCAACAGCAACATTCTTGTTTATCTCCGAAGGGTCTATGTCAAAATGAATTTTCTTTGCGCGACTGGCATAAGTACTTAGTTTTCCCGTAATACGGTCGTCAAAGCGCATTCCAACTGCTATAAGCAAATCGCACTCCTGGGTCTTTACGTTTACGGCATAGCTTCCGTGCATTCCGAGCATCCCTACATTTAACGGATGACTGCTCGGCAGTGCCGAAAGACCAAGTAAAGTGCAACCTGCGGGAGCATCTATTTTTTCAATGAACTCTTGCAGTTCTTTTTGTGCTCCGCCCAACTGCACACCCTGTCCCACAAGTACGAGAGGCTTACAGCTTTCGTTTATAAGTTGTGCCGCTTCTTTAATAGATTCCGGGGTATGTTCGGGTACAGGCTGGTAACTGCGAATGAAGTTTATATTTCTTTTTTCGTATTCTGCCAGTTCTGTTTGCGCGTTCTTCGTGAAATCAAGAACAACAGGTCCCGGACGTCCGCTACGAGCTATATAAAATGCGCGGCTTACAGCCCATGCCACTTTCTCGGCACTTCTTATCTGATAAGCCCATTTCGATATTGGCTGCGCAATATCAACTACATCACATTCCTGAAAGGCATCGGTTCCCAAAGCACCCACTCCTACTTGTCCGGTAATTACTACCATTGGAGTGCTGTCCATCATGGCATCGGCGATGCCCGTTATGGTATTTGTGGCACCCGGTCCGCTCGTTGCTATAGCCACACCAACTTTTCCGCTTACGCGGGCATAGCCTTCGGCAGCATGCGCGGCAGCCTGCTCATGACGCACAAGAATATGATTTATCTGCTTTCCCTGATAATCGTAAAGCTTGTCATACACCGGCATTATGGCTCCGCCGGGATAACCAAACACCGTAGTTACTCCTTCGTCTATTAAGGAGCGTATGAGAATCTCTGCGCCGGTAATCAATTCACTTCCCATTTCATTCGTCTTTGAGAATTCTTACACCACCTTTGTCGGCAGAGCTAACCATTGCAGCATAAGCACGCAAAGCTTTCGACACCGTGCGATTACGTTTCAAAGGCACCTGCGGACGTGCCTCGAGCTCTTCGTCTGAAAGGAGAACTTTTATAGAACGTTCGGGAATGTTTATTTCGATAATGTCTCCGTCTACTATTTTCCCTATTGCCCCGCCGGATGCAGCCTCAGGCGAAATATGTCCTATGCTCAATCCGGATGTTCCGCCACTGAAACGTCCGTCGGTAATCAAGGCACATTCTTTACCAAGATGAATACTCTTTATATAAGATGTGGGATAAAGCATTTCCTGCATGCCGGGACCGCCTTTAGGTCCTTCATGAGTTATCACAACCACATCACCGCTCTTTATTTTTCCGCCAAGGATTCCCTCACAAGCTGCTTCCTGCGAATCGAACACCTTTGCAGGACCTTTGAAATGCCAAATGGATTCGTCCACCCCCGCAGTTTTCACCACGCAACCGTCCTTGGCTATATTACCAAAGAGAACTGCAAGACCACCATCCTTTGAGTAAGCATGCTCAAGGTCGCGAATGCAACCTTCTGCGCGATTATCGTCAAGAGTTTCCCACTGCGCATCTTGCGAGCCCATGGTTGTGGTGAATTTTCTGCCCGGTGCGCTATGATATATGCGCGAAGCCTCCGTGTCTATTTCTTTCTTTGTTATATCGTATTTCGAAATTGCTTCTCCAAGTGTCATGCCGTCAACACGCTTTACTGAAGTGTCGAGCAATTCACCCTTTGCCAATTCGCCCAAAATGCCGAGAATACCGCCTGCACGGTTACAGTTTTCCACGGAGTACTTCTGCGTATTCGGGGCAAGCTTGCAAAGACACGGCACTCTGCGACTCAAAGCGTCTATGTCCTTCATCTTAAAGTCCACACCGCCTTCGTTTGCCACGGCAAGAAGATGAAGAACAGTATTTGTAGATCCTCCCATTGCTATATCAAGAGACATGGCGTTCAAAAAGGCTTCTCTTGTGGCTATACTACGCGGAAGAACGCTCTCATCGCCTTCGCCATAATATTTATATGCATTCTCAACAATCAGTTTTGCTGCGTCCTTGAACAGTTGAATTCTATTGACGTGTGAAGCAAGTATTGTTCCGTTTCCCGGCAATCCGAGACCTATTGCCTCGGTCAGAGAATTCATTGAGTTAGCCGTAAACATTCCCGAACAGCATCCGCATCCGGGGCAGGCATGCTCTTCTATTTCATTGAGTTCGTCCAGTGAAACGCTTTTATCCGCACCTTTCACCATTGCAGTGATAAGATCAATATTCTGATTGTTCCATCTGCCGGCTTCCATAGGTCCGCCCGACACGAAAACAGTTGGAATATTAAGTCTCATGGCTGCCATGAGCATTCCGGGGGTTATCTTGTCGCAATTACTTATACATACAAGCGCATCTGCCTTGTGTGCGTTAACCATATACTCCACGGAGTCAGCTATCAAATCGCGAGACGGAAGAGAATAAAGCATTCCGTCATGCCCCATTGCTATACCGTCGTCAATAGCTATGGTATTGAATTCGGCAGCATAGCAACCGAGTTTTTCTATTTCTTTCTTTACAAGCTGACCTGCCTCATGAAGGTGCGTATGTCCCGGCACAAACTGCGTAAACGAGTTGGCTATCGCAATGATAGGCTTTCCAAACTGCTCACGTTTCATTCCCGTGGCAACCCACAGGGCACGCGAACCGGCCATTTTTCTTCCTTCTGTGGAGAAGGCGCTTCTTAGTTGTATTTTCATCTTTTCAGTCATTACCTTGTCCTATACGGAGTATATATGCAATATCTATGTCATTAGCAAAAGTAGGTATTTGAGGGCGAAAAAACAAACAAAAACGGATGATTTAACAAATTTCTGCGATATTAACTGACAAAATAACACACCATGGCGGCAAACGTGCAAACTTTTGCAATCAACTATAAACAGTACTTGACAAAACTATACACACATGTCCGCACATGATTACCGCTTGCGGTTTTGCGGTTTTATGTTTCCGTATAGCCGAAACTTTCCATATTTTTGCAGCATATTATTTTCAAGATATGAATCTTACAGATGCAATTCCTTTGCGGCATTCCGTGAGAAGTTACACGGAAAAGCCGGTTGAAACCGAGAAACTCGCCATTTTGGAGAAGGAGATGGAAAAGTATAACGCCAGAAACGGCATATGCATGAAACTTGTCAAAGACGACCCTTCGGTTTTCAAAAGTTTTCTTGCCCGCTACGGAAAATTTCGCAACATATATAATTGTGTGGTGGTTGCCATGCCGTCCGCGCTTGAAAACGGCGAGGAACTTTGCGGATATTTCGGCGAACGAATAGTTCTGCTTGCGCAAACGCTCGGACTGAACACCTGTTGGGCGGGACTTACATTCAGCAAAAAAGCGGCAAAAAAGTATCTTCTGCCCCACCAACGACTTTTGGCAGTCATAGCCTTGGGATATGGCGAATCGCAGGGCAAACCTCATAAATCGAGAACCTATTCGGACGTATGCAATGCGGTATGTCCGCCGCAATGGTTCGCAAAAGGCGTGGAAGCCGCCCTACTCGCGCCCACGGCTTTGAACAAACAAAATTTCAGGATTTCGCTTCCCGACAACGGTAAACCGATGTTTTCCACAGGCAGAGGCATGTACTCGAAAATCGATTTGGGTATTATAAAATGCCATTTCGATTTGGCTGCGGGCATTGCTCCCGATTCATCGTCCGAAAGCGAATTTTAATATCGAAACGGGATAAATTTTTCCGTGCATGCCGACACCGAAAAAACATAAGGCATGTAATAAAAAATACAAGGCACTTGTTTTAAAATAAGTGCCTTGTATTTTAAAATATATGGCTTGTATTTTTAGCCTTTACAAGTTCTTGAAATTCAACAACTCACAAAAGCCCTAAAAATTCGCTTTTTATTTCTTGTCAGATTGGGGATTTGCCTTCTCCAACAGATAAGAAACGAACGGTGTGAGATATTTTTTTGCAAATTCCACATTATAAATCTGTTTTCCTATGCCGCCGCCCATGCCTTCAAGGGCAAGAACGCTATATTCGGGCGCGTTTGTCAGAGCTTTAGCCTTTGCGGCAACAGCATCATAGCGTGCCTGTTTTTCGGCATCGGTTTGAGACATGGCGGCAATGTCCATCAGTTCGTTCACAACCTGCGCGGTGGCTCCCAACTTCAAAATCCACGGGCAGATGTCCTCATGAAACAGCGACAGTTCCTTGATTGAAGAATATTTCATGCCGTTCAGGAACTTGCAATTCTTGGCAATGTTCTCAAGAACAGCCTTCAACTGCGATGCATCGCCGCCGTTTTTATAAGCATTCACCATTGCGCCGAACTCTTCGGGGTCGTTAATGCGCAAATAAGGTATTACGCTTTCGAGAGCCGGGGCAAACTGCTTGCCAACTACCGCAGGAAGAGCGGCTTTCCAACTTTCCACACTGTTAAACTCGCTGTTGTTCCACGCATAATCGGCTATGCTGAAAAGAGGTATCTTGGCAATTTCGCCCTGCTGCATAGGATTGCTCAGCAATGAGGCGCAATGCTCAAGATGCTTGGGAAGAGTGGAATTACTCTCTATTGACGGCATATCGACAAAGTTGGAATACATATCGGCAGGGAAAGTCCACGCATCGGCATTGTCATTGCACGGATAATTCCACCACCATGCCACGCCTCTTCCAAAGTCGGTTTCTATCACATTCAAGTCTGTATTGTTTGGAACGCTCCATGTGGCTTTGCCGGTGATATATACTTGAGTTTTGTGGGGAGTATTCGACAAAGCCTTATAGAAATTAACTCGCGTTTGAGGCTTCTCCCAACCGTAAGCATAAAGTTGCGGTACAAAATGCAGGGGCTTCAACGTATCGGCAGGTACTGCGCCCTTAAAATTCCACTTCTTGTCCATGGCATTCTGCAAATCGGTGAGACGTTTTGCATTAAGCGCAAGCGTGGGAGCATCGGTGGGCACACCTACATCGTCAACAAACACGGCAAACTGGCGAACGCCCAAATCGTGCATGAGTTCGAACTTACCGATTATGCGATCTATCACATTATCATCGTTGCCAGTGAAAGCCTTTCCCGGATGAATAGCCCAAATAAAGTTAACTTTCGTGGCAGCCGACACTTCGCATATCTCTTTCATGTTGTCGGCTGTGAAACATCCCATTGATTTCTGCTCATCCGTGAGTGTGGAGGGATAAGGTTTGTCCCAATACTGCGAATGATAGGCATCACTCTTGGCACCATACATATAGGAGTTCATTTTATTGCGCATCATGAAATGAAGAAGGTCCTTGGTTACGGCAACCGAGTAAGGCATTCCGTAATACCCCTCTATGACACCGCGATCTTTGATGTCGGCATAATCGTAAATGTTTACGCACTGAAGATTATCATTCCCGTTGTCGAGCATTTGCTCCAAACTTGCCAGTCCAAAGAACACCGCGTTTGTATTCTCGCCCAAAATCACGAGCTTAGCCAATCCTTTGTCGGACGTAAGCGACAGAATGTGGCGGTCGAACTTTTTGTTGCCGAATATGTCGCGTTTCAGCGCAAGCTTTTTTGCAGCCTTGTCAGCCACACCCTTCGAACCGTTCACGCCGAGGTATATGGTGGCACTGCCCTTTATTGCCTTCTTTGCAAAAACGGCTTTTATGCCATGCTCTCGCAACACTTCGGTTGCTCTCGCCATTGTAGGCATGTCGATAGCCTTCTCCGCAACAACCGTAACAGTAGGCGTGAAACGGCATGTGCCTTCGGTTTTTACCTGTTCCTGCGGAACGGGATGAATGTCATAGACCTTTTGCGCGGAAACTCCGACGCCCGCAACCAAAAGGCATATTGAAATAATTTTTCGTAAGTTGTACATTTTATGATATGGTTTTGTTTTCGTATGAATTCTGTTGCAAATTTAATGATTTATAAACATTTCGTCCGTTTGCAGCTTGTCAAAACGCTAAAGTGCCGTTTTTACGTAATTTCATCTCAAATAAAAACACACGTTTCTCTCGGGGAAAGCCCTGTTTCCGAAAACGCGAAAAAACACATGGCTTATCGTAAAAAATACAAGGCACATATTTTAAAATAAGTGCCTTGTATTTCAAAATATATGGCTTGTATTTTTTGTCTTTTCAAGTCTCTGACACACAGCAACTTACAAAACAAGTACAAAAAACCCGTAATCTTCTGATTTTTAGCAGGTTGACAAAAATCGAAAAGTAATGGTGTGCCGAAGTAGCCGTTTACTCTGCCGCAAGTTTATGCAACTTATCCTCCGTAAGGCGATAAGTATTCCAGTCATCCATTGACACGGCTCCCATGGAGTGATAAAAATCTATGCTCGGCTGATTCCAGTTGAGGCAAACCCACTCCATCCTGCCACATCCGCGTTTAACGGCTGTTTTCACGAGTTCCAGGAACAAAGCCTTGCCGTAACCCTTGCCGCGATGCTCGGGATAAACGTAAAGATCTTCGAGATACAATCCCGCCTTGCCCACAAAAGTGGAAAAGTTATGGAAATAGAGCGCGAAACCAACCTCCTTGCCGTTATCCATTGCGAAAATCACTTCGCCTATACCCTTTTCAAACAACCACTCGTCAAGAAGTTCTTCTGTGGCAAGCACTTCATTTTCCATTTTCTCGTATTTGGCAATGCCCCTGATAAACGCAAGAATCAAAGGCACGTCTTTTCTTTCGGCTTTTCTTATTGTCATAATTCTCTTAATATATCCGTGAAACCCAATTAACGGTTTTATAACAAAAACGCCCGCTGATATTTCAGCAGGCGTCTGTTTGTTGGGATACCCGGACTCGAACCAGGAAAGGCAGGACCAGAATCTGCAGTGTTACCATTACACCATATCCCAAACATTATCGGACTCATCCCGAATCCGCATGCAAAAGTAAGGACTTTATTTGAAACCGCAAAATTTTACGTACATTTTCTCGAAAATATTTTTCGGCGTTCTTGTTTTCAAACATTATTTAAGGGCTTTCAAGATGGTATATCCGCAAAAACATATACCTTTGCAGCCAATACATATAAATAATAGATGGACAATACTAAAGAATTACTCAAAAACATCATTGAAGGTATTCAAGACAAGAAAGGAAGCAATTTGGTAGTGGTGGATCTCACCGGAATAGAAACGAGCATCTGCCAATACTTTGTAATATGTCAGGGAAATTCAGCCAATCAAACCACCGCCATAGCCAAATCGGTGGGCGACAAATTGCGTGAAAACTGCGCCACCAAGCCGTTTGCCGTTTCGGGAGTGGAAAACGGTCAGTGGATAGCCATGGATTACAACGACATCTTCGTTCATATTTTCCAACCCGAAGAACGCGAGTTCTACGACCTCGAACACCTTTGGGCGGATGCCTCGCTTACACAAATTCCCGACGTTGAATAAACAAGACATGAATCCACAAAACCCAAGACAAAAGCAGAATATGCCCAAATTCAATTTGAATTGGGTGTATTTCTTAATATTAGGCGCGCTCGCCTTCCTGTATTTCAGCGGAGTTGGAGGCGGAAGCAGCGTAGACCGCGAAGTAGATTACACCACTTTCAAAAGCTATGTTTCGAAAGGCTACGCAAAGCGCATGGAAGTGAACAAAGGCGACGGCACATTAAAGATGTTTGTTGACGGTAAACACATTCGCGATGTTTTCGGTCAGGACTCCAAGTCAACCGGCAAGGCTCCTACCGTTACCACCAAGTATCCTTCGGTTGACAAAGTGGAAGAATTTGTTGACAGCGAAACGAAAGCCGGACACTTCAAGGGACATGTTTCCTACATTCAGGACTCCAACATGTTTTGGAACATAATAATAAACCTCCTGCCCATATTGCTGTTAGTGGCTTTATGGATGTTTTTCATGCGCCGAATGGGAAGCGGCGGAGGAAACGGCGGAGTGTTCAGCGTAGGCAAGAGCAAAGCGCAACTGTTTGAGAAAAAACAAGGAAAACACATAACTTTCAAAGATGTGGCAGGGCAGGAAGGAGCAAAAAGAGAAGTTCAGGAAATTGTGGACTTCCTTAAAAATCCGAAGAAATATACTGATCTCGGCGGCAAGATACCAAGAGGCGCACTTCTTGTGGGACCTCCGGGAACCGGTAAGACTCTTCTTGCAAAAGCTGTGGCAGGCGAAGCCGATGTTCCGTTCTTTTCGATTTCGGGAAGCGACTTTGTGGAAATGTTTGTGGGCGTTGGCGCAAGCCGCGTAAGAGACTTGTTCCGTCAGGCAAAGGAAAAAGCTCCGTCGATAATCTTTATAGACGAAATCGATGCCGTTGGTCGCGCAAGAGGAAAGAACCCGTCAATGGGCGGAAACGATGAGCGCGAAAACACATTGAACCAATTGCTCACCGAAATGGACGGCTTCAGCCCCAACTCGGGTGTAATAGTCATGGCAGCAACTAACCGCGTGGACATACTTGACAAAGCATTGCTTAGAGCCGGTAGGTTTGACCGCCAAATCCATGTGGATCTTCCTGACTTGAATGAAAGGAAAGCCATATTCCTTGTGCACATGAAACCATTGAAGATGGACCAAAGCGTTGACGTTGATTTAATGGCAAGACAGACTCCCGGATTTTCAGGAGCAGACATAGCCAACGTTTGTAACGAGGCAGCACTAATTGCAGCGCGTAATAACAAACATGCAATAGAAATGCAGGATTTCCTTGACGCTGTTGACAGAATAATCGGCGGTTTGGAAAAGAAAACAAAGGTAATGACACAGGAAGAAAAGCATTCCATTGCTCTCCACGAGGCAGGTCATGCCACCATTTCCTGGTTTCTGCAATACGCAAGCCCGCTTGTCAAAGTTACAATCGTTCCTCGCGGACAAGCTCTCGGAGCGGCCTGGTATCTTCCCGAAGAACGTAACATTACAACCAAAGAACAAATGGAAGACGAGATATGTGCCACGCTCGGAGGACGCGCTGCCGAAGAACTTTTCACGGGACATATTTCGACAGGTGCACTCAACGATTTGGAAACTGTTACCAAACGCGCGTACGGAATGGTTGCCTATCTCGGCATGAGCGAAAAGCTCTACAACCTGTGCTACTACAACAATCAGGAATACCAATTCGAAAAACCTTATTCCGAGAAAACCGCAGAAACAATAGACAGCGAGGTTTCCGCTCTCATTTCCCGCCAATACGAAAGGGCGAAACAATTGCTCGAAGAACATAAAGAGGGACACGCAAAGCTGGCTACCCTACTCGAAGAGCGTGAAGTGATTTTCGCCAAAGACGTCGAAGGAATTTTCGGTAAACGTCCGTGGATAAGTCGTGCTGACGAAATTTTGCAGGACGAGCAGGAGCAGATGTCAAAGGGTTCTTCAAATGCGGACGACAAAGATTCTTCAAACGAAGAGTCAAGCGAAAGTAAACAAGACAAAGAAGATAAGCAATGAGTAACCTTGCCACACGCACAATATCGGGAGTGCTGTTTGTAATAATAACCGTTGCAGCCATTTATTGCGGCGCAGTATCGTTCGTAGTGTTTTTCGCCGCCATTTCGGCGGTATGCGTGTGGGAATTCTGCACTCTTGTCAACTCGCGAAAAGGTTTGCAGGTGAACCGCATGATTTGCACCGTGGCAGCAGTCTATCTGTTTCTTGCAGTCATGGCTTTCAACACAGCCGCCGTGGGAGCAATGATTTTCGTACCCTATGTTTTGACCACCGTATATCTGCTTATAAGCGAACTGTATCTCAAACGCCCCAATCCGTTCGAGAATTGGGCAATGGCTTTTGCCTCGCAATTATACATAGCTCTGCCGGTGGCATTAATCAATGTCGTTGCTTTCCGCACAAATCCATACTACGCAAGCGTAAGCTATATATACGAACTGCCGCTTGCGCTCATGGTTTTTCTTTGGATGAACGACATGGGAGCGTATTGCTGTGGTTCTTTATTACAAAAGTATATGCCGTTAAAACTGTTCCCCTCCATAAGTCCGCACAAATCGTGGATAGGCAGCATAGGCGGCGCAATAATAACACTTGCTTCCTCACTCGCATTCGCACACTTCTTTCCCATAATGTCCCTGTCCAAATGGTTGGGAATGGCAACCGTTGTGGTGGTATTCGGAACGTGGGGCGATTTGGTGGAAAGCCAGTTGAAACGCACACTCGGTGTTAAGGACAGCGGTAAATTCCTACCCGGGCACGGAGGAGCACTCGACCGTTTCGACAGTTCATTGCTCGCCATACCGTGTGTGGTTATATACTTCTACAGTCTCGAACTAATGTAACAACAAAAGTCGGAGGAGACATGAAAAAGGTTTTTGCTTTACTTTTTACAGTTATTTCCACAATTTCATTGAATGCACAAGTAGTGGAAAGCGTTGAGGTCGAATGGCCCCGCAAGATAGAGTCCAACAAAAACATCGTAAGCAAAAACAAACTCGGGAAAAACCAAATAAGAACAGCCACATACAGCATTCTGCCTGAAACCACACCACCCCCAAACCGATTGGAACGCTGGGCGAACCGGAAAACGCAGATTCTGCACCTCATAAAAGACTGCAACATAGACATAATAGGTACGCAAAGAGCTTATTCCCGGCAAATATCCCAACTTGCCAAACTCAGCGGCTATTCCATAGTTACCAACTCCGACAGCATACCCCACGCAATATTATATAACAGTTCCAGACTCAAACAAGAAGCCTGCGGCTTCCTGTCTCTGACCTCCGAAAACCGATACGACCAAACGCCGCATACCTGCACGTGGGCAAAGTTCAAGGAAACGGACGGCGGAAAAACGTTCTACGTGTTCAACACATACCTTCGCACTGCAGAAGAAGCTGAAACTCTCCTGCAACAAACAAAAAAAATAGCAGGAAAAAAGCCTGTAATAATAACTGCAGACCTTTTTGCGCTGCAATACAAGCCCGCCCCGATGGTTTTTAGAGGCAAGATGAAAGATTCATACGACATAGCCCTCCACAAAACAGGCAAAGTGGGCACCTATCACAACTTCAGAATACTCAAACCCATTCGCAGGATGGACTATATATTTCTATCGCCCCACTTCATCGTTAACGAATACGACACAATAGACGAAGAATTGCAGACAATCCGTCCCGGTTCAGACCACCTGCCCGTTGTCGTGGATTTAACCATAAAATAAAACCCGCTTCTCAAGCCCTGCGAAAGAAACAACGGCAAGTACATTATCCTTCCCAACGTTAAAAACTATCGCATTCCTCACCTTTTTCATCAACAGACAGAAACACAGGTGTTTACGCAAAATTTTACGGTTTTTGCAAGTTTCTAATTATCAGGTATTTGAAACCGCCAAAAATACAAGGCACTTATTTTAAAATATGTGCCTTATATTTCAAAATATATGGCTTGTATTTTTTGCGACAAGCCATGTGTTTTTTCACACATCCCGCACATAAAAAAAACACAGCCGCAGAAAACGGATTTTATATTTTGAAAAGCAGGATGCTGGGGCATTGCCGCTGCACGTTTATGGGCAAAAATTGTAAGTCGCAGATGTTATAAAGCGAGTGGCAGCACACTACCAAACTCAAGTGAATTCCATTATATGGCGAAGTATACCACACCACTGTTGCCAAGGATCAACCCAGAAACGACATACGACCTCGTTATAAGCTTCCTCACCCCTCACCAAATAGGCTTGAGTCGTGTTAATGCACATCGACGTGTGGCATGGATACACACCGACTACACCAAGATATGGGTGGACGCAAAAGATGGTAGATGCGTATATAGATGTCTATAAATCAATCGCTCCCCAAAAACAAAGCGACTTGTAACACAAAACAATTACACATAAACTATACGCAATAATCAAACAAACCCTCTTTTCCCTATAAAACCCTAATAGCTCTGCCTAAAAGGAAGTTTTACTCTTCCCGGGTGTGGGGGCGGCGGGGGAAGGTGTCGCGCTTATAGCCTACGCCGTCAAGCATTTTCCACAGAGTTTCTTTCAGGTCGTCTCCGGGAGCGAGACCGAGCTTTTTGCGGATGTTTGAACGGGTCGTGGTGATGTTCGACTCGTTTTTCTGCAAAATGCTGCATATTTCCCCCAATTTCCTTTCCTGCATAACCAATCGACAAACCTCTCTCTCCGAAGGCGTGAGTGTAGGAAAAGCCTTACCAATGGCATTTTCATTGAATTTTTTGGAAAAGAAATAGCGTTTCATGTTGTACATAACGTTTTTCTGTGCTTTCTTGCCAAGAATATCAAACACCGCGCCGATTTTGTCATCGGTCATCTCCTGTTCGGCAAGTTTTACGTAAGCCTTAACTTGCTCACGGCGGAGATTGAATACCGCAAAGAGTTCTTCGTCTTCCTTTTTCAAATCCAGATTCTCTTTTTGTATTTTCCGGGTGCTCCACACCAAACTGCTGCCAAGGCATCCGAGCAATAAAAAGGTTACCACAAGAATTGCGGCAAGGATTTCAAACCACCGGTCGTGGGTTATTAATGCGCACACGGTATATACCAACAGCGAAAGAAGACTCAAAACCAACGGGTCATGCCGCTGACAGGCAATAATGGATAGGGCTACATTCAAAACCATCAGGGTTATGTTTCCCATGAGCAGTGTTTTGTGAAGCCCCGTAAGCAGTTCCACATTGTTTGCCGATATATATATCATTTGCAAGGATATTGCGTAATGAATTGTATATATGACAATGCGAAGGGCATTTGAGAGTTTGAACCACTTCTTTATATATCCCACAAAAGAAATGGTTGCCACAATCTGGAGCAAGCTCAACAATATTATGAAAAACAGGCGTGATGTGGCTATGGCTTTAGGCAGAAAAAGCACCGAAATCAATGTTATCTGGAGCGTGTAGTATATGAGCGAAAGCAACTGCTGACGTCCGAGAAAAGATTCCTCCCGATAAATGAATCGCGATACGAAATTCTTTTTTTCAAGGGGTTCGTGAGGTGAAAACATTGTGTAAATTAATTGTTTTGGCTCTTATTGATGTTTTTTGACGTGTAAATTTAAGGAAGATATTTGACATTGACTACTTTTGACTGTATGAAAATTTGGTATTGTAGCATTTCGTTTATATCTTTGCAGTGATTCAAAAAGACAATCGGCAGGTTTGAAAAACTCCGATTGCGAATCAGCAAAAACTGCTTAGACTGATTTTCACATTTTCAACTCTTATTTATTATGTTCAGCCCCCACGAGTGAATCGCCGGGGCTGTTTTTGTTTTATGCTCCAAAGAAAAACGGGATGAAAAGCCTGCATTTTCCGCGATGCAGGATAAAACGGCAAAAACATACAGTAAAACACCGAAAAGTGTTCGTGAATTTTGGCCGGAATCTATAAGTTGTCGGCATCCGCATTGCTTTCCAGCATCCGGAAAAGGCGGGAAAAACCAACACGAGCTATCAGGAAACAAAATGGAAAACTGTAAAAGCCGAAAAACTTAATAATTGAATCAAAGTATTTGGCGAGTGCCACAAAAAATTCTGCCAAACGGCTGACACTTCCGCGTTTTAGGGATTATTACATGGAGAAGAAGAAAAGATTTACCCTAACGTGAAGGAAAATCAAGACATATTGCTCTTGCGATACTCCGAAGGCGTAACGCCGAAACGCTTTTTGAACGCTTTGCTCATGGCAGGCAAATCCATATAGCCCGTATTTATGGCTATTTCGCTTATTTTCCGCGAAGTATTGGCTATCTGATCGGCACAGCGAAGCAATTTCTTTTCACATATCCAAGACGCGAAACTCGTACCAAGCTCCCTGTAAATATAGGAGCTCATGTCGTCGCGCCCAACATTTATAGCATCGGCTATTTCGTCAATATTCGTGTTGCTCTTGTATATGGGATTTTCGTTTTCCTGCTCCAACAGTTGGTTTATCTTCTCGCTTATTTCCCTGTAAACAGCACGATTCCCCACTTCATCACGCATTGCCTTGAGATAGCGTCCGTAAGTGTGGTTGGAACGCAGCACCATTGCGCCGAGCAATACATTACATATAATATGCGGAAGGATGTACGTGTAAAAGTAAGTGGTCAAAGAGGCAGAAAACACCACAACATACAACAGAATATTTATTGTTTCCGCATCGTTCTCGGGACGCAACTTATATTCACTCGGTTCGAATTTTCTGTGTCGCAGGTTGCTCACGAACGACTCCACCAAGACTGCGAGCATTAGCAAACAGACCGCCAGCATTATGGTCAAGAAATAAATTCTGCCATAAACAATGAAATGATTGTCGGCATAAAAAAGTCCTTCGAGTGAGAAAATGGGTTCGTAAAGCCCGAGAATACGGCACAGAAGGCTCAATACCAGGAACATGAACCCATATTGTATGATTAAGAACCATATAAACACGTTGCGATAGTAATCCTTGCCGAAATGAGCCGTCGCCATCATCATGAACACGGAAAACACGAAATACAAGGTGCACACCGGCAAAGAGCTATATACCTCCACACCCTGCGGATGCACTATGGTGGCAGAGAGCAATACGTTAACGATGAGGAGAATATAGAAACATATAAACAGTTTGCGGCGCACCTGAAACGGACCATCCTCCAAACCATTTCCCAGCCTGATGAACTTTACGGTTACAGCCGTAAGAAGTATCACGAGCAGTATGTCAGTTACGTAGAAAAGCGTTGTCATTATTCTCTTTTTATCGCTTTGCGAATATAATAAAATTTATTAATACAAGCAAATCCGTAACTCGACAAAAAGCTTCGGCATATAGAAAAAAACATAAGGCACATATTTTAAAATAAGTGCCTTATGTTTCAAAATATATGCCTTGTATTTTTCGCCATTCCAAACACCTGTAAAACAAGTACTCGCACGGGTGTTAAAAAACGTCAAACAATACAGGCAAATCGGGAACATTCTACCTCGGAAAACCGCAAGGCGCATAAATATACACATACAGAACGTACAAAAAAACGTGTCCGGGGAACTTTGTTTCGTTTCCCCGGACACGTCCTCCATCAATGTGATTTCAAGTAAGAGATAAGATCAATCCCCAAAGTTTCCTTTGTTCTGAAAGCCGACATCGTTTCTCCACTCCACCGACTCACACGTACCATTATCGTCAAAGGATTTATCATAATCGAAACGGCGTGAATCGGCATGGTCAGGTTGCCCGGATATCGGGCTTGCCGAAAAAGCATGCGCGTTTTCTATCTTGATTACTTCTATTTGCGGTTTTATATATACATTTTTCATTATCTTCAAATATTAAGAATTATTTTACAGCCACCTTGTTCTTGTTCACGAGATATATTCCGGCCGGCAGGTTCACGGTCTGCGTGTCGCCCGCAATCATGTCGAGACGCTCCACAACCATTCCGCTCATGTCGTAAACCACCACGGCTGCATTTTTCAAGGCATGAATTTCAATGCATCCTGCACCCGGAGCAACCTCTACGCCTGTTTCTGCGGCTTTAGCGGTTTCAATTCCGGTTACATCGCCGAAGTTTTCGCCGAATGTCACATTGAACGCTCTCGCCGACGTATTTCCACCATATTCATATACGGCGCGGAACGGATAGCAATAGAGATAATCACCACTTATGTTCTTTGAATTTAGGAACATGTTCTTACCGAAGTAGAAATAGTTGCCTGCAGTTTTTTCGAGTTTCAAACCTGCATACGAAGCCTTGGGAGTAAATGTGAACGCACTGCCGTCAAGTTTTCCTGTAGAAGTGTCGCCGGTGTAAAGACCACCTGTCTTTGTAGCCTCGATATTCGAGCCGTACTGCTTAATAACGAATGACGTTTCGGTTTGGTCGGTTCCCTTTTCCACTTTCACCATATACGGCACATCTGCCTCGGTTTTTCCGGTTGACGAAGTGTAAGCCACGAAATGCACATCCGACTTATAGTTCATTGGATTGCCGTCGGGCGCAGAAGTACTGATGAAATTGTCTTTCTGCATTGCCCAAACCGAAAGCGAAGTTCCGTCAGCGTTCGTGTGAAAACCTTTGTCGTCAATGCTGATAGTGAAAGGCAGCATGACAGTAGCCGTAGCCACCTTGCCATTCTCACCGGTTGTAATCTTACGAGCATATTCCACATACTGTTCTGCAGGAACTGTAATGCCATACGGCGCAAAGAACGGCTGTTTGTCAGTAATTTTCATATTATTGCCGGAATAGAACACCGAACCGTCCTGAAGTCTGGAAGCATAATTGTAAGTTCCCGCGTTAACGCCCTTGGGCAGATAGACAAGAGTATTGGAAGAAAGACCGTCGCGCAAATTTTCGAAAGTAACTTTGTCTGTTGCCACAACATTATTCAATCCACTCAAATCAACATAAAGAACCTGATTAGACGCAACAGTATTTTCGGTCATAGATTGCTTAAGGCTACTCCAGATTTGCTCCGTGGACAGACTACCAGCCACTTCTGCGCCCTGATCATTGACCGTGGTTACTTTTGCTCCATACATCGCGACGGTCTCATCCCCATCATAGCATGTGGAATCATATATTTTTGTAAGATCAACCTTTGGTTCATAAGCTCCTCGGGAAAGCTCCACGCTCATCTTGTAATAAGCAAAATATCTGTGCTCTATTCCCGTTGTGGGAGCTATATTGTAACGAGGCTCATCGGCAACAAACAGATAAGCAGTGCCTTTTTCGCCCACTGAAAGCTCGAAAGTTTTGAATTCTCCGGTACCGGGTTTGGTCTGAGCCTTATATGCTTCGATTGAGAACGGATATTCTTCAAGCTGGCGCACGTCGCCGGAAGTACTTGTGTTGTTAAGTTCGTCAATATTACTGAAACGGAAAGGAACTGTTCCCGCCAAAGTTGTGGAAACCTTGGTATCGTAAGCCGCATTCGGATCATAGCCTTCGTAAAGTTTCGTGCCTTTGCCGCTTGTCCAATATTCCGAGTTCACAAAATTGTATTGCGACGTACCGTTTCCCTCGCCGTTATAATATGTATTGTCTGCGTAGTTGCTCTTAAGGTTCTCGAACAAGAAAGAACACTCTGCTCCCCCGCCGTCCGGCACATAGAACTTAAATTCTCCGCCTCTGACTTCAAAATTGTTCACGTCCAGAGTTTGTTTTACGCTTTGTCCGCCGGATTTTTCCTTACATACTACGTCCAGGCTGCTGACATAAGGATTAAGATATTCCATTGTCAGCTCCACTTGTACTATAGCTTTGGTATTTTCTTGGAGACCTTCCACAGCAAACTTCACTGCGTCGTTGTTTAGATTGTTAATCTCCACCGTTTGTTCGCCGCTCGAAGCATTTACAGCCACAGTTTTCACCACATTGTCCTTGTCCGTTCCGAAAACCTTCAATGTGTAATCGCTGCCTGCCCAAACTTTTTCATAAGATGCGGCAGAAGATGTAACATTATCCTCAAGCTCCGCACTCATATCGGAAGACATTGTTACATAACTTGCATAATCAGAGATTGTACCATTATATTTTGCAAGAATCTTTCCATTTTCTATATCGAAAGTAACATTTCCTGGCTTATCTGATATTTTTAAGCTATAGCTCCAAATTCCATTTCTTTTCATATCGAGATATTTATTTCCACATCTCAAATGTTCTTTCTCATATACCCACTCCGTAGGAGTTGTTGTAAACTTCAAATCAGTATTAAGGTAATAAGCAGTTCCGTTTTTATAGGCAACAATCGAGACAAAGCTCTTGCTTGCGTTGCTTCTAATAACTTTCAATTTCGCGCCGGTGATACGATAGCCGACGGGAAGGACAGTTTTTCCGTCTTGAAGCGTTACGTTCATTGGAGATTCGGCATAGTATGTATCATTTCCCAAAGCGAACCAATTTTGTCCGTTTACGCTGAGCGAAGAAATGTTTTTCATCGAAGCATAATCCCCGGCAACTCCGTTTTGTACGGCATCGTCTTGATAAAGCAGGTTATACGCCACAACGTCTTTGACGTTTTGGTAATTGTAACTGTAGTATGTTTTGTTATTTTTGGTATTCTTCTTAATCTCTCCCAAATCCAATTTATTTATAAAGAATGGAGTTTGGCAGAAACTGACATTTCCCAATGCATTTGAAGGAGACATTGTTTCGCTAAAGCCGTCGGTAGTGAAAAATATCTCGAAAGATTTGATTGTTACACCATAAAAACCATCCGAAGAGCGTTCGAGCAAGAAATACAAATGATTTCCCATATCCTCGGCTCCTTTTGATTGACGTTCTATGGTATATTCCTTATTGTCTCCCGCGTTTATTCTTGCAATAGCTTTATAACTTCTATTGCTGAACTAATCGTTTGTTTCATAAAAAACTTTGTCCATGGACACAAATTTAAAATTGGCATAACTTTTTCCGTCCATGTTGTTTTGCAAAGTAATACTATAGCCCGTGAATCTATAGCCTTTAGGCAGAGTTACCGCCATGTAAGAATCATAAGGCTGTCCTCCCATAAGAATCAAACCTTCCCCGTTTTGAGAAACATTTATGTTCGCTGCAGGATTACTCAAATCTCCAGCATCAGTAAGATTCGCATCATCGGCAACCGTTATAGTAAGCGGAAGCTGGTCATGTTTCCAAAGAGAGTTCCAACCATTTTCAAATCCGACCTCTCCGCTACGTGTCAATGCCGCAATTAATTTACCCGTTTGCGGCGAAACGAAAACATTTTGAGCGTTCGCGCCGCTAAACACCGATAGGAAGCCGATAGCTGCAAGCATCAACCTCCCTTTCCTAAATAATTTGTTTTTGTATTTCATGTTTATTGTTTTGTATCTGTAGTTTGTTTATTTTGCACTTGTGGACTAATCATATTTGACTTGTGGACCGGCGCAGAATGCATCTGCACTTTGTTTTTTGTTTCATTCAGCCTGTGTTCCTCCGAACACGGTTGCAAAATTGAAGATTTCAAAACTTGTTATGCTTGTTAAATGTGGATTTGTTGTTGTCATATTCCGAAAAAATTTTATTGCGCTTTTTTGCCCCTAATATCTCAAACAACAATTTTCCACATTGTCATTTGAGCAAAAAGACTTGGCAACTACACTATAAATCAAATTGTTTTACTATTTTTGTACACACTGATACAAACTTATATGCGCTTATAATTGCCCGCATAACAAACAAAAGAAATAAATGAAATATAGCTTGCGTTTCTCGATCCGAAACTTTTTTTTGCGCGAAATATCATTCTTGGGAAGACAACGTTTCATGACGTTGCTTTTCTACGAAGCGGTGCTGACAGTAGGGTTAAGTTTCAAACTTTTCGGGCTTACCGGAATAACGAAACCGTGGTTTTTCACCATAAATGCGCTATTCCTCGGAGTGGTTTTGATATTGTTCCTATTATATATATTGCGTGCCATACCGCTCAAGGCATGTTTATATGCCACCACCATTGTTTCGCACGCATTCCTGTCGTTGGAAACAATCATCTTCATAAGCGACGGCTCGGATGCCACAGACCATCTTGCGCTTGCCAACATAGTTTTGCTTTCGCTCAACAGTCTCTACTCCACAATGGCATATCTGAAATGGAATTCCTACCTATTGGGATTCCTTACCGTTGCCACATGCGCCATTTCCATGTATCAGATTCACAGTTCCTCACTGCGCGAATATCTGCTGCTGATTATCATTACTTTTGTCATGTCGTTCTTTTGCAGCGAAAGGCTTGTTGCAAACACCACTCTCTTGAACAGCGAAAACGTCAAGTTCAAACGCGAAGAGCAAGAACTTCATTTCTTGTTCAGAATGAAACGCGAACAAATGCGTTCGTACATTTTTCTCGGAAGAAAGACATATCCGTCATCGATTGTGGAAAAGCTGGTGAATGATTTGGATCCGGAGACGGCGAGAAACCTCATTATAAACATGCACGCCTATACCACCGAAGCCAAATCAGTTCTACGAAGACTGAAAATGAATCTGCCGGAACTCACGCTCTCGGAGCGCGACATTTGCCTCCTTATTATTCAGGGCAAAAAGCAGGGCGAAATATGCAGGCTGCTCAACAAAAGCAAGAGCAACATAAACACGCAGCGCGTGAACATACGCAAAAAACTAATGCTCAAACCAGAAGAAAACCTATACGAATCCCTGAAACGAGCAGTGGAATCACATTGCAAACAAACGCAATCTTAAGCGCATCACATGCCAATAAAACAGCCCGGTTTTTGACCCGTAAAAAAACATATGCCTTATAACAAAAAATACAAGGCACTTGTTTTAAAATAAGTGCCTTGTATTTTAAAATATATGGCTTGTATTTTTCGCCTTTCCAAATCACTGAAAACCAGCAACGAAGAAAAGAGGCTCGGAATGGGGTAAAATCCGCACGCCGAGCCTTCTTTTTTTCAAGATTCGCAGCCCTCTGTTCGGGGCAATGTCTTACTTTGTTTCGTTGTCATAGGCTTCGGGCAACCACACACGGTATCTTTCTCCGTGTGTCCATGAATTGCCCGCCGAAGCGAAGTCGCAAAAATCAACTTCCACGGGTTTGCCGTAATCAATATAGTCAACACCGAGAATGACAGGCACCTTGAAACTCATCCATGCCCACCCGGGAGCTGTGGAAGGCTTTACGTCCACAATGCCGTTCTTGTTGGGAATGTTTACAACCTCATCCACATCGCCACTCTTGAACCTGCTGTCGCGTGCAAGCACAATGGGACCGCGCACAACGGCATCGCAATCGTTTTGTTTGACCAGGCGCGCAGGCATGTCAAACTTGATTTTCACAACATCGCCGTTATTCCATTTGCGATTAAGGCTCAGGTATCCCTTTTCGGCAGTTCCCGCCACCTTTTCTCCGTTAACGCTCACAGCAGTTGCCTTGCCCCACTCGGGAATACGCAGACGCACGGTGAAATCAGAAGAAGTTTTGAGGCTTATTTTGATTTCCATTTCGTCAGTACGAGGATAATCGCCGCTTTGGGCAATGCCCACATCGCCAACTTTGCCGCCGAGCGAAACAGTAGCCTGCGACGGCATATAGAAATTGACATCCAGCACTCCGCTGCCTACATTATATATAGTCTGCGGTATTGCGGCAAAGCCGCGAGGTCCGTTGGCGTTGCAGCAGTTGATGTGCAAACCGCACTGTTCCTCACCAATCGTACGTTCTCCCTCAAGCGGAGTATATTTGTCTATCTGCGAAGCATCAACTTTGAGCGATGCGAAAAGAGCATTGTATATGCACTGCTCCATAAGGTCGGCATAACGTGCGTCGCCGCTTATCTGCAACATTCTGCGCAAGAGGTTTATCCACGTAACCGTTACACAGGTTTCGTTCTCGTATATCGCGGGGCGGGTTTGCACCTTCCTGCCGCCATACCAGCACTCCCTGGCACTTCCGGAGCCGGTGATATTGATTTCCTGCGCCACAATCATGTCTACAACCTTTGTAACTCCGTCGAGAAGCTTTTTGTCGTTGTTCACACGATACAAATCGAGCATGCCTTGAAGACACGACATCATTTCATAGGCTTTTTGTCCGTTGGAATAGTTATACCACGAACCCTCGTGAGGGAAACGGTTAGCCAACGGTATGTTCTGCAAAGTCTTTGCAAGGATTTGCGGACCTTTTGAAGACTCTATTTCGGCAGCAATATCCTCAGACAATTTCAGATATTTCTTGTTGCCGGTGATGTTGTACAACTTAACCACGGCGTTAAGTATCGATGCGCTCGGCATGCCGCGATAGTTACCCGTTTCAACAAGCAGGAGATTTTTTTCTTTCAGTTGCGCGGTGAGGAAATCCAGTTGTCGGCACGCCGCCGTTACCGCTTTTTTGTCCTTGGATATGTCATACCACGAAAGAAGTCCGAGGATAACGTACTTACGTCCCCAGATGTCCCACTCTTTAAGCTGACTGTCAAGAGCATAATTGCCTATGTATCCGCTTTTCTCCTGAAGTTTCATTATATCTTCCGCCGATTTCTTGATGCGTTGATACAAATTCTCGTCATGAGTGTATTCGTACAGTCCGCAAGCTCCTATGGTCCATTTTCCCCAGAATTCCGACTGCCAGGCATGGGTTTCCTTTTTCGTGGCAAAGACATTGACAAGAGTTTCAACGTCCTCTGTCATGATTCTTTGGGAAATAACCTTATCGATAATCATTCCGGGATGTCCCGTAATCTTAATGTTTTTGACAACGGGCGTTTTCGGAGATGCCGCACGGGCACCGGCTCCAACGGCAAACGCAAAGGCAGCCACCAATATCAGTTTTGTTTTCATTTCTCGGTAATATGTTTTGTTTGTTAATGCGAAATAAATTTAATATGCCTCGCGGTATTTCGATTCGTCCCCGTCTTCAAGCATATTAAGATAGGAAGCATAGCGCGAAGGAGCAATGCGCCCCTCTTCCAAAGCCTTCTTAACCGCACAGCCCGGCTCGCCGGTATGCGTGCAATTGCCAAAGCGGCAATCACGTCCTATCAGGAACAGTTCGCGAAAGTAATGGCTCACTTCTTCACGGCGCATGTTGAATGTGCCAAAGCCTTTGATTCCCGGCACATCTATCACCGCGCCGCCCTGTTGCAGGAAATACATTCTGCTGTCGGTTGTGGTGTGCATTCCCGTGAGATGGCTTTCGGAAATCTCCGATGTGCGTGCCCCCGCACCGGGAATAAGAGCATTTACAAGCGTTGATTTTCCCGTTCCTGAGTTTCCCGCAATGAGCGTAACCTTATTCTTAAGTATTTCGAGCACATTGGCGGGCGCGCCGGTGAGAGCGGAGAATTTCACATTGCGGTATCCTACGTTTTCATACAAATCCGCAAGCTCATTCATCCGTTCCGTTTCCGCCGGGGTGTATATGTCGGTTTTGCTGAAAGCCACAACCACTTCCACACCATAGGCTTCGGCAGAAGCAATAAAGCGGTCAATGAAAGTGGTGAGCGTTTCGGGACGCGCAACAGTAACAAAAAGCAAAACCATGTCAATGTTCGCCGCGAGAATCTGGCTCTGCTTTGAAAGATTGGTGGCTTTCCTTATTATATAGTTCTTTCTGTCGCCGAGCGCAACAATCATTCCTCCGCCTTCGGGCGACACCGTAATTTCCACATTGTCTCCCACAGCCACGGGGTTTGTTGTGCGTATGCCCTTGAGGCGGAAGTTTCCGCGCACGGTGCATTCCACATCTCCCCCATCGGTTGTGCGGACAAGACAGGAGCTTCCTGCAGTACGGATAACCGTTCCCCGCATAAATCAGACGGTCATTATTTCCTTGTTCTTGATTGCAAGAAGTTCGTCAACCTGTTTTATGAATTTGTCGTGCAGTTTCTGCAAAGTTTGCTCGGCATCTTTTTCGTTATCTTCGCTTACTCCGTCCTTTATTGACTTTTTAAGTTTGTCGATAGTCTCACGGCGCACATTGCGAATGCTTACTTTGGCAGTTTCTCCTTCCTTGTTGCACTGCTTTGCAAGCTCTTTGCGGCGTTCTTCCGTGAGAGGCGGAATGGTAAGTCGGATTATTTCGCCGTTATTATCGGGCATGATTCCCACGTTAGAGTCTATAATGGCTTTTTCAATGGGACGCATCATGCTTTTGTCCCACGGTTTTATGGCAATGGTGCGTGCATCGGGCGTGGTAACTGCCGAAACCTGATTCAGAGGCATCATGGTGCCGTAGCTTTCCACTCTTACCTCGTCAAGGATTTCCACATTTGCCTTTCCGGCGCGTATTCGCGCCAAAGTTTCCTCAAGATGCTTTACAGCCTGGGACATTTTTTTCTCGCTGTCGTTGAGACATTGCTTCACATCAAACATTGTTGTAGGATTTTTCTATTTAACTTATTTGCAAACTTACGGAAAGTTTTTCAATTATGCGCGAATATTCCCGGTTTAGTCCCTTTTTGCGGGCATTATCCCATATGTGCGGTGCGTAATCAGTCATCAACCTTCACAACTCTGCCGCCATCGGAATTTTCTGCTATTTCCACTTTTACAGTGTCCTCGGGAAGCAGCGGTTCTATGAGTTCGGGCCACTCTATAAAGTTCAATCCGCCGCCGTAAAAGTAATCTTCGTAGCCAAGGTCGTAAACTTCTTCTATTTTCTTTATGCGATAGAAATCGAAATGGAATATACTTTCCCCGAGAGTGTCGCTTCTGTATTCGTTTACTATGGCAAACGAGGGCGAAGTAACTTCTTCTTCCACTCCGAGCTTATGACACACGGCACGTATGAATGTAGTTTTTCCGGCTCCCATTTTGCCGTAAAAAGCAAAGATGCGCCGGTTTCCCATGTTGTTCACAAATTGTTCAGCAGCCGTGTCAATGCTGTTCAAATCTGGTATTCCAATTTCCATTTCGTTTTCCTTTTATATATTGTATGGCAACAGTTTCAGCGACGCTTTGAACGAAGTGTTACGAAAGGCACTATCATTTCTTCCATTGAAATTCCGCCGTGTTGAAATGTGTTGCTGTAATATCTTGCGTAGTGATTGAAGTCGTTGGGATAGGCAAAAAACTTATTACCCGTGGCAAAAATGTAAGAAGTAGAGAGATTGGGCGACGGGAGTCCTGCATCTGCGGGACGGCGTATGTCGAAAACCTCCTTGGCATTGTATTTCAGATTCTTTCCGAGCTTGTAACGCAGATTGGTGTTCACTTCTCTGTCGCCAATAACCTTTAGCGGCTGTCCCACGCGAATACTTCCGTGATCGGTGGTAACTACAACGGTGAAACCTTTGTCGGCAAGTTTTTTGAAAAGCTCTTTCATTGCGCTGTGCCTGAACCACGAGAGAGTTATACTGCGATACGCCGCTTCGTCTGCCGCGAGTTCTCTCACTGTTTTCTGTTCGGTGCGCGCGTGCGACAGGATGTCTATGAAGTTTACCACCAAAACGTTCAAATCGTTCCTTTCGAGTTGCGAAAATTGCGCGAGCAAACGGTCGGCAGCCTGCGAATCGTTGACTTTGCTATACGAGAAACTGTTTTTGCGACGGAATCTCGCAAGTTGCGTGGCAATAAGTTCGTTTTCTTTCAGGTTCTTTCCCTCATTTTCACTCTCGTCAACCCAAAGTCCCGGGAAAATTTCTTCAATCTGCAGCGGCATAAGCCCTGCAAAAATAGCGTTTCGCGCATATTGGGTGGCTGTGGGAAGAATGCTAAAGTAAAGTTCCTCGTCCGAAGAGAATATCCCCGCTATTTCGCGGTAAAGCATTCTCCACTGGTCGTATCGCAGATTGTCGAAAACTATCATGAACACCTTTTCACCCTTGTCCAAAAGCGGAAAGACCCTTTTGCGAAACAGGTCGTTGCTCATCATTGGTCGTCTGTCGGGGTTTCCCATCCACGACATATAGTTTTTTCTCACAAACTTGGCAAAAGCCACATCGGCTTCCTCTTTCTGCATTTTCAGCACCTCATCCATGGCTCCGCCGGTGTCTTGAAGTTCAAGTTCCCAATACACAAGTTTGCGATACACTTCCATCCATTCGTCGGGAGACATGGAATCGTTTATCTGTGCACTGATTTTGCCAAATTCCTGACGGTATCCGGTGAGCGTTACCTCGTCAACAATCTCACGTTTGTGGATGTTTTTTTTCAACGCAAGGAGAATCTGATTCGGATTAACCGGTTTTATGAGATAATCCGCTATTTTCTGCCCCACCGCCTGGTCCATGATGTTTTCCTCCTCGCTTTTCGTAACCATAACAACCGGCGTGGCAGGAAAAGCCTCCTTGATGCGCGTAAGCACTTCAAGACCGCTAAGTCCGGGCATGTTTTCGTCGAGCATTATAAGGTCATACCCGCCGTTTTCGCACATTTCCAACGCGTCAACGCCGTTAGTTGCCGTGTCAACATCGTATCCCTTGTTTTCGAGAAAGATTATATGGGCGCGCAGAAGGTCTATCTCATCATCAACCCACAGAAGTTTTCCGTTTTGCATCCGATAATTTTTTCTGTCTGCGAATATAACTATTTTTGGCGGTTATTCGCGTTGCAGGCAAGTTAATTTTGACAAATGCGGAGTCTCTGTTCGTTTCCGCGCAGTGCATTTCGCCATGCCGCATGCCGGTTTCTGGTCTTCCGGAGAGCGTTTTTTACGAAGCTGAAAACGCCAGTTTTTCGTCCTTTGTAAGTATTTGAGAAACAACCCATTTGAAAAGGGCAAAAATACAAGCCATATATTTTAAAATACAAGGCACTTATTTTAAAATAAGTGCCTTGTATTTTTTACAACATGCCTTATGTTTTTCAGGGCATGCCTTAAATATTTTTTCATTCCCGCAAATCTGCATTTTCAAGCCCCTGCCGAGAGTCGCAAAAAAACTTATTCGTTTTCTTTTCTGCGTTGCAGGCACAGCGTCATTTCCTGCGCGGCTCGCGCCGAGGCACCGGAGCCGCCCAATATGCGTATCACGTCCTCGTAACCTCGGAGAACCCGGCTGCGGCAACTGCCTCCGGGGGCTATTTTCACCAATGCCTCGCGCACATTGTCCGTTGTCATGCCGTCGGCAACAAGTTCCTTAACTATCTCGTCCCCCGCAATGAGGTTTACGAGGGATATGAACCTGACTTTGAGCAATATTTTTCGCAAGAAAGACACTATTCCGCCCATGGGAATGTAGTAGCAAACCACCTGAGGCACTCTGAGCAAAGCCGTTTCAAGAGTGGCCGTACCGGAAGTTACGAGTGCGCACGAAGCAAACTGAAGCAAGCCGTAGGTTTTGCCGGAAACAATTCTGACATCGCCGTTTTCCATCATCCCCGACGGGATGTTACGCATATATATATTGTCGTCTATATTCGGAGCTCCCGCCACAACAAGTTGAAATTCTTTTTCCGTGAACGGTTGCGCCGCAAGAATCATTCGCCGCAGGTTATAGTTTATTTCCTGTTTGCGGCTGCCGGCAAGAATGGCTATTATCTTTTTTTTCGGGTCTAGTCCGTTAGACATCGTGAAGTCGTTGCGCGAATCGGCATAGTGCACCCGCATGAAATCTTCCACCTCGTCGACCGTGGGATTGCCCACGTAGTGGATGTCAACACCTCGCTGTTTGAAAAAAACACCTTCGAACGGAAGAATGGAAAAAATCTCGTCAACGTATGCACGCAAAAGTTTTATGCGATTCTCCTTCCACGCCCACACTTTCGGGGCGATGTAATAATAAACAGGTATGGAAGTCTTGGTCTTTACATATTTGGCAATGGCGAGATTGAACCCGGGATAGTCCACAAGAATCACCACATCGGGACGAACCTTCATTATTTCCTTCTTACACCTTGCCATAGCTCTGAGAATGGTTCCCGCATGCATCACGACACTCACCACACCCATGTAAGCTATATCGCGATAATAACGAAGCATCTTGGCTCCCGCCGCTTCCATAAGTTCTCCGCCGTAAGCATAGAAATGTGCATCGCTGTCGTGTTCGCGCAGCGCGTTTATGAGGTTGGCGGCATGAAGATCTCCGCTTGCCTCTCCGGCTATAACAAAATATTTCATTGTTCTATGCCCCAGTTTTTAACTTCTTCGGCAAGCCGGTGCGAAGTAACGTCGAGAGTTGTGGGAGTAACCGCCACATATCCTTCGGCAAGTGCATGACTGTCGGTGTCTTTTGCTCCCGGGTCGGTGTCGGTATAGTTTCCTGTTAGGAAATAAAACGTTCCGCGTCCTTCCACATCGCATCTTTCAAATTCGTTAATCCAACGACAATGCCCCATGCGGCATATTCTTACACCGTTGAAGCTTGAAAGCGCAGGGAAATTAACATTCAAACACGTGAGCGGGGGCATGGAATTTTCAAGAGCAGCCTTAACCACGCTCTCGACATAGGGTTTCAAGGGCATGAGATTGGCTTGCGGATTATGATTACAGGAAGAAAACGCCACACTCTTAATGCCGTGCAAAGCTCCTTCGATTGCCGCACCGAGAGTTCCCGAATAATGAACATTTATAGAAGCGTTGTCGCCGTGATTTATGCCGCTGACCACCAAATCCGGCTCGCGCGGAACAATGTCATGGAGAGCAAGCTTGACACAATCCACGGGAGTTCCCGAACACGAGTAAACTTTCAAACCATCTTCCATGCGCACGGGCGAGAAAGTAATGGGCACCGTGGAAGTAATGGAACCTGCCGCACCGGAACGCGGACCGTCGGGAGCAACTACTATTATATCCGCCAGAGGTCGAAGCCAGTCTATCAGAAGATTTATGCCCGGGGCAAGATAACCGTCATCGTTCGACAATAAAATGAGTCGGGATTGCTGTTTCATATATTCACTATTTTCTTTTATGCAAATATACGGAAAAATCACCTAACAACACGGCAACCGCAAAGCTTTGAGCACAAAGGCGCAACGTTGTTTTTTACATATTTAGCATATCAAAGGGTTGGGAAATGAGGGATTTTTTCTATTTTTGCATAATCTCAGTCTAATGGGCAGAACGGATTTATATGGGAAAAATAATAGCATTAGCAAATCAGAAAGGCGGTGTGGGAAAAACAACCACGGCAATGAACCTTGCCGCTTCACTTGCCACTTTGGAGAAGTCGGTTCTTTTGGTTGACGCAGATCCTCAGGCGAACGCCTCCTCGGGTCTGGGCGTGGACGTAAGAAAAGTGGACTGCTCCATATACGAGTGTATCGTTGGAGGACATGATGTGCACGAAGCGATATATACTACCGACATTGACGGACTGGACATACTGCCTTCCCACATTGACCTTGTGGGAGCCGAAGTTGAAATGCTCAACTTTGACGAACGGGAAAAACTAATTAAAAAGACTCTCGACCCTCTGCGCCCGGAATACGATTACATTCTGATAGACTGCAGCCCGTCGCTGGGACTTATAACCGTAAACTCTCTCGTTGCATCGGACAGCGTAATAATTCCCGTGCAATGCGAATATTTTGCACTTGAAGGAATAAGCAAATTGCTTAATACCATAAAGATAATAAAAAAGAAATTGAACCCGGGGCTGGAAATTGAAGGATTCCTGCTGACCATGTATGACTCGCGTTTGAGGTTGGCGAACCAGATAAACGATGAAGTGCGTCGCCATTTTCAGGAATTGGTATTCAAGACAGTTATTCAGCGAAACGTGAAACTAAGCGAAGCCCCGAGCCACGGTGTGCCGGCAATTCTATACGACGCAACATCCATAGGAGCAAAAAGCTATCTTGAGCTGGCGCGCGACGTAATAGAAAAAGACAGAAAATAATAACGGCTGTCTGAATTTACAAACGAAATATTTATGGCAGTACAAAAGAAATATCAGGCGTTGGGGCGCGGACTTGACGCGCTTATAGCCACAGGAGAAGTTAAGACTTCGGGAAGTTCGTCAATAGGCGAAATATCCGTAAGTCTGATAGTTCCGAATCCCAACCAGCCAAGACGCGACTTCAGCGACAAGTCTCTTGACGAACTTGCCGACTCGATAAAAGAATTGGGAATAGTGCAGCCCATTACTTTAAGAAACATGGGCGACGGCTCGTATCAGATAATAGCCGGAGAACGCAGATGGAGAGCTGCACAAAGAGCAGGACTTAAAACAGTACCTGCATATATTCGCACCGCCGATGACGAGAAAACCATGCAAATGGCATTGGTGGAGAATATTCAGCGCGAAGACCTCAATCCAATAGAAATTGCGTTGGCATATCAGGGACTTATTGAACAATACGGGCTGAAGCAGGAAGAACTTTCGGCAAAAGTTGGCAAAAAACGTGCAACCGTTACCAATTATCTCAGATTGCTGAAACTTCCGGCGCAGGTGCAAATGGCATTAAAGAATAAAGAAATCGACCAAGGACACGCCCGCGCCTTATTGGGACTGCCAAGTGCAGCGACACAACTGAAAGTTTTCGAGGAAATAAAGAACCAGGGACTGTCGGTAAGGAAAGTGGAAGAAATGGTGAACCGCCTTAACAGCGGAGAAGACGTTAACAACTCGGGGAAAAGAATACGCGCACGTCGCGACAAAGATAATTCCGACGAATATAACGCGCTTCAAAAACATCTTTCCGATCACTTCGGAACCAAAGTCAAAATGACTTGTTCGCCCGAAGGCAAAGGCAAAATAACCATACCGTTCCGCAACCAAGAGGAAATGGAACGCATAATAGCCATGCTCGACAAAGGTAAGTGAAAACCGTTGCCCATAAGAATGTGCACTTGGCACTTTGCATTTCGCGAGCTATTTTGCCGGCAGTAATAGTTTTGCTTTCGGCATTAAGGGGTACGTGTGTCTCGGCATCAACCATCATGATTGCAGACAGCATCTTGCCCAAAACAATAACAGATACGGCAACAGCAAAAGACATTAACGAAACCGTAAGCAAGGTAAGCAAAGATTCCGCAAAGATTGTTGGAAAAGTGGACTCGGTTATGAAAATGGCGGTAAAGCAAAAACTACCCAAGCCAAAGTTTGTTCCCGACCCGAAACGCGCTCTCTGGCTTGCATTGGTTATTCCTGGAGCCGGACAGATTTACAACAGAAAGTATTGGAAGCTTCCCATATTCTACGGAGGATTTTTGGGATGCACCTATGCGCTTATGTGGAATCAGCAAATGTATAAGGATTATTCGCAAGCGTACATAGACATAATGGACGACGATCCGAATACAAAAAGTTATATGAACATGCTTCCGCCTAACTATGATATAACGGGTATGGAAGATCGATTCAAAACAATATTCAAGAATAAGAAAGACCGATACCGAAGATGGAGAGACTATGCTGCTTTTTCGTTTGTCGGTGTTTATCTTCTTTCTGTCATTGATGCTTATGTTGACGCGCAACTTTCGGCTTTCGATATTTCAAAAGATTTAAGTCTTAACGTCAAACCTACGGTTATACAAGTGCACAGCACAAAAAGTTCAACAGCTGTAGGAATAGGTTGCGGGCTAAACTTCTAAATACAGATTATGAATAAAATATATATAATAGCACTGATGTTTCTTGCCACAATAACGGCAAAAGCACAAAACGATATCACCGTACACGATGACCAAACGGGAAAAGACGAAGAAATTGGCATTCCCGAAGCAATGACTCTTGATATAGACACGCTGTTAAGGCAATGGAATGCTTCGCAATACCTTGAAGCCGACACTAACTGCAACATGCAGGACGTTAACCCGGTTTTCTCCGACAGCATTTACGTTGACCGCCTGTCAAGAATTCCCACAATAATGGAAATGCCCTATAATAATATTGTAAGAAAGTTCATAGACCAATACACAGGCAGGCTCAGACATTCCGTTTCCTATATGTTGGGAGCCACAAACTTTTACATTCCTATTTTCGAAGAAGCTCTTGCACTTTACAACCTTCCTTTGGAACTTAAATACCTTCCCGTTATAGAAAGCGCGCTTGATCCTACCGCAGTAAGCCGCAAGGGAGCCACGGGGCTATGGCAGTTTATGTTGTCCACAGCAAAACGCTACGACTTGAAGATTAACAGTCTTGTTGATGAACGCCGCGACCCCATAAAAGCTTCTTTTGCCGCCGCGCAATATCTTAATGATCTTTACAAGGTTTACGGTGATTGGAATCTTGTAATTGCCGCTTATAATTGCGGACCGACTTCTCTCAACAAAGCCATTCACCGTGCCGGAGGAAGCAAAGACTATTGGACCATTTACCCTTATCTTCCCAAAGAAACCCGTGGATACGTTCCCGCTTTCATTGCTGCCAATTACGTCATGAATTATTACTGCGAGCACAACATTTGTCCCATGCGCGCAAGACTTATTGACGGTAACGACACTGTGGTAGTGAACAAAGATTTGCATCTGGAACAGGTTGCCTCGGTTTGCGGCGTGGAAATGGAAAAGATTAAAGCTTTCAATCCCCAATACAAAACTTCGCTTGTTCCTGGAAATTCTTACGACTGCATTTTGCGTCTGCCTTCCGAAGCTGCATTAAAGTTCATTGATCTCGGCGATTCGGTTTACAGCTACCGTAGCAGCGAACTTCTCACCAAACGTAAGACAGTAGAAATAGACGAAGCCGAATTGGAGAAGCAGCAAAACTCTGCAAGACGTTTCTATTCTTCTTCACGACGCAGAAGTTCACGCAGTTCGCGCAGAAGCAAAAGCGTTACTATCAAAAACGGACAGACACTATCCGAAATTGCAGAAAAATACGGCACAAGCGTGAGCAAACTGCGCAGACTCAACGGAATTAAAGGCTCAAGCATAAGAGCAGGAAAGAAGATTAGAGTAAAATAATCACTCACCATGAGCGTAACACCTGCAACACCCGACCCTATTAAAGACGAGCAAATGATAAATGACGCATTCCGTCATTTGCTCGACACTTATCTTGCCTCAAACCACAGAAAGAAAACCGAGGTAATTACGAAAGCTTTCAACTTTGCCAAGAAAGCCCACAGCGGTGTGCGCCGTCTTTCGGGAGAGCCTTATATAATGCACCCAATAGCTGTGGCGCAAATTGTATGCGAAGAAATCGGTTTGGGTTCCACTTCCATTTGCGCCGCCCTGCTTCACGATGTCGAAGAAGACACCGACTATACAAACGAGGACATAGCAAATTTGTTCGGTCCCAAAGTTGCCAACATTGTTGAGGGACTTACCAAAATTTCAGGCGGCATCTTTGGCGAAAGAGCTTCGCTTCAGGCAGAAACGTTCAAGAAGCTTTTGCTTACCATGAGCGATGACATCCGAGTCATTCTCATTAAAATTGCCGACAGACTTCACAACATGCGCACTTTGAGTTCCATGCTTCCGAGAAAGCAATACAAGGTGGCGGGCGAGACATTATATATATATGCTCCTCTCGCAGACCGTTTGGGACTCAACAAAATCAAAATGGAACTTGAAGACCTCAGTTTCCATTACGAGCATCCGCAGGAATACGAGGAAATAAAATCGAAACTCGCAAAAACCCAATCCGAGCGCGAAGAAATATTCAATGAATTCACAGCTCCCATTCGAAAAGAACTCGACAAGAGCGGATTGAAATACCATATACTTGCACGCATCAAAACGCCCTATTCCATTTGGCAAAAGATGCAGAACAAGCACATCACTTTCGAAGAAATTTACGACATTCTCGCCATACGCATAATTTTCGAGCCGAGCGCGCCCGAAAAAGAGGTACGCGAATGTTTCAACATCTATGTTGCCCTTTGCAGCATATACAAACCGCAACCTGACCGTCTGAGAGATTGGATTTCACATCCCAAAGCCAACGGCTACCAAGCCTTGCACGTTACATTGATGAGCAACCGTGGCGAATGGATTGAAGTGCAAATCCGCTCAAAACGCATGGACGACATTGACGAACAGGGCGTGGCAGCCCACTGGAAGTATAAAGCCCCGGGCGAAGACTATAGCGATGACGAATTGTCCAAATGGCTTCACACCATAAAGGAAATTCTCGATGATCCACAGCCCGACACGCTCGACTTTCTCGATACCATAAAGCTGAATCTCTTTGCCAACGAAATTTTGATATTCACCCCGAAAGGCGAAATAAAGACAATGCCCGCAGGAGCCACTGCTCTTGACTTCGCATTCTCAATCCATTCGTTTTTGGGCAGTCATTGCATTGGCGCAAAGGTAAATCACAAGCTCGTTCCCCTGAGTCATAAGTTGCAGAGCGGCGATCAGGTGGAAATTCTTACTTCACGTTCGCAACATGTCCAACCCGAGTGGATACAATATGCCAATACCGCCAAGGCAAAAGGCAAAATCCGCGCACTGCTGCGTCGCGACGAACGCGAGAAAAGAGCCGTGGGCGAAGACATCCTGCGCAAGTTCCTTCAGGAAAAGGACATGGAAATAAACAGCGCGGTTATCGACAAACTCTGCCGCTTTCACGAAATTCCCACACGCGACGGTCTTTATCTGGCACTCGGAGAAAAAAGCATCACACTCAATGATTCCGATGCCGATTTCATACAAGACCGCAGGCGCAAGCAGCCTTCGTGGCGCAAATTCATACCTTTCATAAGCTGCAAACCGAAAACTGCCGAAAACAGCGACATAAAGAAAGTTTTCATCGAAGGAATAGACCGCAAAAAGACTTTCATTATCAATGAAGATTCAATAAAACACTGCAAGATTGCCGAATGCTGCCACCCAATTCCCGGCGACGATGCCTTGGGATATATTGATCCGTCAAACGAATTCCTCATTCACCGTCGCGATTGCCCCGTGGCGGAAAAACTGAAGAGCAACTACGGCAACAGGGTCGTGGCTGTTGATTGGCAAATGCACCACATAAATCTCTATCCCGCCACAATTTACGTCAAGGGCATAGATGTTCAGGGGATTCTCATGGCTATCAGCGAAGTAATCTATAAACAATTGAATCTCGACATCAAAAAACTCACCGTAACCACCGATGCCGGAATTTTTGAAAGCGAAATAACAATAAATCTCCACGACACAGCCGACGTGAAACAGATATGTTCATCGCTTCTCGGCATAAAAGGCATTGTGAAAGCCGTGAGAATAAGTTGACAACAAACATACGCAAGCATACAAACTCCCGCCGCACATTTGCAGCGGGAGTTTTTGTTTCGACACATGCACCTGTTCCCGGATATGCTCACCCAAACAGTAAAACGGGTAATTCTATCCATAATATCATTAACTGCGGTTTCCCCTGCATTATATATTTTTGCCCAGAAATCCCTATTTGCAAATCAATGGACAGGAGAAGATTCTTGAAAACAGCAGGTTTGTTAGCCGGTGGCAGCATGATTTCCGGCACACAAGCCATAAACATATTAAAACATCAGAACAAGAAAATGAAAATAACCGTATTGACAGGAAGTCCGCGCAAAAACGGCAACACAAATCACTTGGCATCGCAATTTATCAAAGGAGCAGAAGAAGCAGGACACAAAGTGTACCGATTTGACTGCGCAGGACATCAAATCTCTCCCTGCCGAGCCTGCGGCGCATGCGGAATGAACGGCGACTGTGTGTTGAAAGACGATTTCCATGAGGTTCGCCGCCACATTATCGAGTCGGACATCATAGTTTTCTCCACACCTTTGTACTACTTCGGCTTCTCCGCGCAACTCAAGACCTTGATAGACCGTTTCTACTCCATAAACGGTAGCATAAAAGGCACCTCCAAACAAGTTGTTCTGTTGATGGCTTGCGGCGGACCCGACACTAAATATGCCGAACCCATGCCGGCTCACTATCACATGCTTCTGGACTACATGGGGTGGAAAGAGCGCGACTCCGTCCTCGCTCTCGGAATGTTGCAAGCCGGAGCAGTGAAAACCTCCCCCTTCAGCCAACAAGCATACGAGCTCGGACGTTCACTTTGAGGGTGATTTTTTCGATTCTTTCAGGACACAGGAAAAAACACATGGCTTGTCGTAAAAAATACAAGGCACATATTTTGAAATAAGTGCCTTGTATTTTAAAATATATGCCTTATATTTTTGAGCCTTACAGATTCCTGATAAACAACTACTTACAAAAGTCTTTAAGTTTTGCTTATTTTTCTGACTGCCAGGCACTTATAAAAACGCGCATGTTTTGCCGCATTTTCGGTTAGGCGGAAGAACAAACAAACGGGTATTTCCGCCCGTTTTTCATGAAAACAAAACTGTGCGAATACCGCAAAATAAGTACATAATAAACGTTATAAGCCCTCAATAAAAAAACAAGAATGCACTCAATTACCTAAATTTCCATATCTTTGCACTATGGGAATGCTCTATGTAGTGCCCACACCTGTGGGCAATCTTGAAGACATCACCGAACGCGCACTTAAAGTGTTGAAAAGCGTAGACACGGTGCTTGCCGAGGACACCCGCACATCGGGTATGCTTCTGAAACATTATGGCATAAGCGCAAAACTCTGCGCACACCATAAATTCAACGAACACCAAACCGCCGAGGCTTTCTCCTCACGCATGGCGGGAGGAGAAAACATGGCACTCGTAACCGATGCAGGCACGCCGGGAATAAGCGACCCCGGATATATGCTCGTAAGAGCCTGCGCCGACAAAGAAGTTGAAGTGCAATGCCTGCCCGGAGCCACGGCTTTCGTTCCGGCTCTCGTTGACAGCGGACTGCCATGCGAAAGGTTCACGTTTGAAGGCTTTCTGCCACAGAAAAAAGGCAGAGCCACACGCATAGCGGCACTCGCCGAAGAAGAAAGAACCATGGTGTTCTACGAATCACCATACCGCGTGGTGAAAACCCTGCAACAGTTTGCCGAAGTGTTCGGCAAGGAACGCCGCGCATCGGTTACACGCGAAATTTCAAAGATTCACGAAGAAACAACACGCGGCACACTCGAAGAATTATCCCTCCACTTTACTGAAACAGAGCCCAAAGGCGAGTTTGTGATAGTTGTGGAAGGCATGAACAGAAAAATAAGAAACAACGAAACCAAAAAATAAAATCTCATGAAAAGAATTGTAATTTCTTTGCTTGCTTTGACAGTTCTCATGGCTTGCAACAACAAAAAAGAAGAGAAAAACCTGGCTTCACAAAACACAATCGATTCGCTCACCGACGTTGTTAATCAGAAAAACAATGAGTTGAATGACATTATGAGCACATTCAACGACATTCAGGAAGGATTCCGCGAAATCAATGAGGCAGAAGGTCGTGTAAACATAGCCCGCAACAACGGCGAAACCAATGCCAAGGCTGACATAATGGAGAACATCTCTTTCATTAAGCGCACCATGCAGCTCAACAAAGAGCGTATAGCCAAACTGAGAGAACAGTTGAAAGAAAGCAGCTTCAATACTTCAAAACTGCAAGCCACAATCGAAAGCCTTAACAAGGAACTCGAAAGCAAAACAGCAAGAATAGAAGAACTTCAAGCCGAACTGGACTCAAAAAATGCCCACATAGCTCATCAGGATAAGCAAATATCCGAACTGAACACAAATGTAAATTCTCTCACAGCCGACAACGCAGCAAAAGCACGTGCAGTGGAACAGCAGGACAAGCAATTAAACACCGCGTGGTACGTATTCGGCACAAAGAAAGAACTTCGCGAACAACACATTCTCGAAGGCACAAACAAAGTATTAAAAGGAAATAATTTCAACAAAGACTACTTCACGAAAATAGACATAAGAGTTGACAAAGTAATAAAACTCTATTCGAAAAGCGCGAAGCTTCTCACCAACCATCCCGCAGGTTCCTATTCGCTTGACAAAGATGCAAGAGGAATGTACACACTTCGCATCACCAATCCCACAACTTTCTGGAGCGTTAGCAAATATCTTGTGGTGGTTGTGAAATAACAAATAAAACATTAATGACAGACATACTGATAATCCTGCTTCTTATCATACTCAACGGGTTCTTCTCGCTGGCAGAAGTGGCATTGATTTCCGCACGTAAGAATCGCATTGAAGCAATGGCAAAATCCGGAAGCCGGTCTGCGGCTTCCGCGCTAAAACTAATGAACGACCCCGACCGCTTTCTCTCTACTGCGCAAGTAGGAATAACCATAGTGGCAATTCTCACGGGTCTTTTCTCGGGCGAAGAGTTTGCCGGACGTTTCGGAAACGTTCTTTCATCGCTCGGAATGAGTGAAGTCTATGCGCAGCCCGTTGCCCAAATTCTCATTCTCGTTGTGGTAACCTACATGTCCTGTGAACTCGGCGAATTGTTCCCAAAGAAAATAGGAATTGACCGTGCCGAAAGCATGGCAAAGCTCACCGCACCGCTGATGACGTTTTTCTCACGTCTGTCAATGCCCGTTGTTTGGCTTTTGTCAAAGAACACAGAATTCATAGCCCGCTGTTTCAATCTCAATCCCGAAGAACGTAGTGTTACCGAGGAAGAAATTAAATCCATGATACAGGAAGGAACCGACTCGGGTGAGGTTCAGCAGGTGGAACAAGACATTATGGAACGCGCACTTGCGCTTGGCGACCAAACCGTAGAGCAAGTCATGACTCACAGAAGCGACATGGTTTTCCTGGAAGCGGAAATGACATCCAAGGAAGTGCAGGACATTGTTACGGAAGAGACTTTTGCCGCCTATCCTGTGGTAGGCGACGACCCCGATGAGGTTATCGGTGTTGTTACATTGAAAGATCTTGTTTCGCAACTCTGGCAAAAAGACTTTTCACTGCGGAAAGTTTTGCACAAACCGCTGTATTTCCCCGAAAACATGACGGTTTACAAAGCTCTCGAAGAACTTAAGCGCAACAAATTCAATCGCGCTTTGGTTGTTGACGAATTCGGCATTGTGCAAGGCATAATAGTTTTGCGCGACATCATGGAAGGTCTTGTTGGTCAGATACCCGACGAGGACGAAACGCTTGACATTATTGAAAATGCCGACCACAATTCATGGTCTGTCAGTGGTCAGTGCCAATTTTACGACTTTCTTGCGTTTTTTGACGAAGAAGATCTCTACACACCCGATTACAACACCGTTGGCGGGCTGATTCTCGACCTGTTGGAGCGTATTCCTTCGGCGGGAGAGACACTTGAATGGAAAACTTTCGATTTTCGCATAATGAAGATGGACGGCACGCGAATAGACACTCTGCTCGTGCGCCACAAGCCCCAGCCCAAGGAGGACGAAAGCGGGAAAGAAAGCTGAAAAACCTGGGATTTTCGGGCTTTTGTAAGTCATTGTTTTTCAAGCATTGGGGAAAGGCAAAAATACAAGGCACTTATTTTAAAATAAGTGCCTTGTATTTTGAAATATATGGCTTGTATTTTTTACGACATGCCTTATGTTTTTTTGCATATCGGGAAGTGCCCCAAATCTCAAAGGAAAAAACATCCGGTTTTAGCCATCGTGCGCAATCTTCAAGCGTACCTGCATAAAACGTTTTGCCCTGCAAAATCTGCTTAATGCAATACATTTGCACGCACATGCCAATCCGCTTTTGTCATATAACTGAATTTTTCCTGCGTGTCAAACCAAGAACCTCCTGCAAAGCCTTATGCTTTGCAGGAGGTTCTTAAATTTTCTTCTATATGCCCGGCAAAAATCAGAATCTGAAATCAAGTTCCACATCTGCCATGGAATAATTATGCTTGCTCAACGAACGGTCGTTAACAAAAGCATATTCGGCGTTCACCTGTATGTTCTTTGAAAAATTATAATTCAATCCCGCCTCATACTGTGTCTTTGCTTTCTGCCAATCAGCCTTGGGACGATAAAGATCATAGCGGGCTTTGGCATGAAGCTTCTCCTTAACGATAGGAGCTATGACAAGTGCATAATAACCATCGGCTTTGTTGCCGTCAGCAAGGTTCACGGTTATATCTTTTGCATCGCTCTCCTTCTGGTAAGTCTTTGAAAAGCCATAGCCTGTGGAATGGATATATTCGGTTCGCATTGTCCAATCGTTCACCTTGTATTCCGCCGAAAACGCATACCTTCTCTGCTGCAAACGACGGGTTCTCGTCAGCGTGTTGTCGGGGTCGTTGGCATCGACATTGCCTTTGCGTGCATACGAACCTGTCCAACCGAACGCACCAATCCTCATGCCTTTCACGGGCATTATCCAAACGCCGCCTATAACGTCTTTCTGTTGGTCCACATCCTTTACATTTATTCCCTGACCGTTGTAAACACCTACCTGATAGTGCAACAAATTTCTTCCCGAAGCATTTTTTAGGAAATCTCCCTGGAATTGCACACCAATATCCCTGCCGTTGCTTGCATGCATACCGCTACGGTCGCTAAAACCTGCGAGTTTGGTTACATTCTGTGCATAGCTCATGAATCCCTGGTCTATCGGATTCATCGGGTTTTCAAATGTAAACGGACGTTTGAACTGTCCCGCTTTTACGCGGAAGTAATCATATTTCTGCCATTCGGCAAACAAATCCACCATTCTCGGACTGCTTCCGAGATTGCTCGTATTGCCGTTGAACTGCAACTGGGCTTTCCAATAAAAATCCCCGGCTATACGCCCGTCAAGAGCCAGACGCAACATACGGATATTGAAAGAATTCGATTCGTTGCCCTTTTGGAAACTCGCCTGATACTGTGTCAGCGCATATCCACTGAACTTTACATTTCCCAACCAGGACGGTAATTCTTTTTGCGCGTTTGCCAACAAAAATATTCCTGCAAGAAATGCGGTAAAAACAATTTTCTTCATTATAAAATTATGTCTTAGAATCTTAGTTTTCTTGGTATATATAAACATACGTGCATGTAAACACCCTGCAAACTTACGCAAAAAAACACGGCGGCGCACACCATTACGCACATATTTTAACAACCGTCGTCAACAACAGGCATAATTTTCCACACAACGCCACGGTCTCTTCCCCCCATGGTTTTACAAATCCATAAAAAGCCTTGAAAATGCTCTTTCAAAAGCCATTGTTTTTCAAGTGTTTGAAATCGGCAAAAATACAAGGCACTTATTTTAAAACATAAGGCACATATTTCAAAATATATGGCTTGTATTTTTTGCAACAAGCCTTATGTTTTTTTGAGCACGCAAAAAGGGATGTCGCAACTCCTTTTTATGTGCACGAATTTGCTTTCCAAACGATACAAAAACCTATCAAAACAGTAAAAAACACAACCGAAAGCGACAAATACGGCATTTTCTTGAAATAATTACACTTTTTCGGGTAAAAACATAGAAAGTTGTATTGTTTATTTGTATTTTTGCGTCATAAAGATACAAGACGCCCTAAAACATAATCAGGCGTAACGTACAAAAAACAATACACTATGTGTGGAATTTCGGGTATTCTGAATTGCGAAGGGCATGACAAGTCGCTTCGCTCAAAAGTTTTGAAAATGTCGTCGCGTTTGCGTCATCGCGGACCCGACTGGTCGGGCATATATTGCGGCAAATCCGCCATTCTTGCCCATGAACGTTTGTCGATAGTTGACCCGCAGTCGGGCAAACAGCCTCTGTTTGCTCCCGACGGCAAACAGGTGTTGGCTGTGAACGGTGAAATTTACAATCATCAGGAGATTCGCGAAAGATATAAGGGAAAATATGATTTCCAAACGGGTTCGGACTGCGAAGTTATCCTTCCGCTCTATCGCGACAAGGGAATGAATTTTCTCGAGGAGATTAACGGTATTTTCGCTTTCGTACTTTACGATGAGGAAAAGAACTGCTTCATGATTGGTCGCGACCATATAGGAATAATTCCTTTATATATAGGAAGCGATAAAGAAGGCAGAATTTATTTCGGCTCGGAGCTTAAGGCTCTTGAGGGATTCTGCGATGAATACAAGACATTTCCTCCCGGACATTACTATGACAGCCGTGACGGAGAGTTTCACAAATGGTACAAGAGGGATTGGACCGACTATGAGAACGTAAAAAACAACGGCGCTTCGGTTTTGGAATTGCGCAATTCGCTTGAAGCAGCCGTTAAACGCCAACTTATGAGCGATGTTCCCTATGGTGTGCTCCTTAGCGGAGGACTTGACAGTTCGGTAATATCGGCAGTGGCAAAGAAATATGCGTCGAAACGTATAGAAGAAAGCGGAAAAGCCGACGCATGGTGGCCTCAGCTCCACTCGTTTGCCATTGGACTTAAAGGCGCACCTGATTTGGCAAAGGCAAAACTTGTTGCCGACTACATTGGCACAGTACATCATGAGATTAATTACACGATTCAGGAAGGACTTGATGCCGTGTCGGACGTGATATATCACATAGAAACTTACGATGTTACCACCGTGCGCGCATCAACTCCCATGTATCTTTTGGCAAGAGTGATAAAAAGCATGGGAATCAAGATGGTGCTGAGCGGCGAAGGTGCAGACGAAGTTTTCGGCGGCTATCTTTATTTCCACAAAGCCCCCGACGCAAAAGCGTTTCACGAAGAAACGGTGCGCAAACTCGGGAAACTGCATTTGTACGACTGTCTCCGCGCCAACAAGAGCCTTTCGGCATGGGGCGTGGAGGGACGTGTGCCTTTCCTTGACAAAGATTTTCTTGATGTAGCCATGCGCATTAATCCCGAAGCCAAGATGTGTCCGGGCAACACCATAGAAAAGAAAATTGTTCGCGAAGCTTTTTCGGACATGCTCCCGGAACAGGTGGCTTGGAGGCAGAAAGAGCAGTTTAGCGACGGAGTTGGTTACAATTGGATAGACACTCTTAGAGATATAACCTCAAAAGCGGTGTCAGACGAGGAAATGGCGCACGCCGCAGAGCGTTTCCCCATTAATCCGCCGCGTAACAAGGAGGAATATTACTATCGCACGATATTCGAAAGCCATTTCCCGAGTGAGAGTGCCGCCAAAAGCGTGCCGAGTGTGCCGAGTGTGGCATGCTCCACGGCAGAAGCTTTGGCTTGGGACGCATCGTTCAAAAACCAAAACGAACCTTCGGGACGCGCAGTAAAAGATATTCATATCAATGCCTGAAAGCCGTATGGGAAGAGTGATAGAATTTACAAAAATGCACGGTGCCGGCAACGACTATATCTATGTAGACACCGACAAATACCCAATAGACAATCCCGAAGAGCTTGCCATTAAATGGAGTAGGTTTCATACAGGAATTGGAAGCGACGGGCTGATTCTTATAAGCCGTTCGAAAAAGGCAGACTTCCGTATGCGAATTTTTAATTCCGATGGAAGCGAAGCTATGATGTGCGGTAACGGAAGCCGATGCGTAGGCAAGTTTGTTTACGATAAAGGATTGACCGAAAAGAAGTCCGTTACGCTCGAAACTCTATCGGGAATAAAAATCCTGAACCTGCACGTGGAAAACGGCAAAGTGGAAAGCGTGAGCGTGGACATGGGAAAGTCGCAAATTCTGACGCTCGGCGGCAACACCACACCTTTTGTAAACCAACCGATAACCGCAAAAGGCATTACAATGAATGGCACGGCAGTTTCCATGGGCAATCCGCACCTTGTTTTCTTTGTTGAAAATGCAGAAATATTTGATGTGGCGAGTGTAGGACCTGCTTTTGAACATCATCCGTGGTTCGAAAACCGCACAAACGTGGAATTTGCACAAATTTTATCGCCCGCAAAAATAAGAATGCGGGTTTGGGAACGCGGTTCTGGCATTACAATGGCGTGTGGAACAGGTGCGTGCGCCACTTTCGCCGCTGCAAAAGAATGCGGATTGGTTAACGGAAAAACGACACTTGTTCTTGACGGCGGGGAACTGCAAATAGAAAATTCCTCAACCAATGGAGATGTAATAATGAGCGGTCCCGCACAAACAGTGTTTGAAGGAAAAATCGAAATTTGAAACAAAACACGACACAGAACATGATTAAAGCAAACTATAATTTTAAGCAGCTGTCGCAAAACTATCTTTTTGCGGAAATAGCCCGAAGAGTGGCGCAATATAAAGGTAACAATCCTGAGAAACACGTAATCAGTCTTGGCATTGGTGATGTTACGCGCCCGCTTGTACCGGAAGTTATAAAAGCAATGCACAAAGCGGTGGACGATGAGGCAAATGCCACAACTTTCCACGGTTACGGTCCTGAACAGGGCTATGATTTTTTGCGCAATAAGATTTCTGATTTCGACTACAAGCAACACGGCATCGACATAGAGCCTGATGAGATTTTCGTTAGCGATGGTGCGAAGAGCGACACAGGAAATATTATCGATCTTTTCGGAGATGATAACGTAATAGGGCTTACCGATCCTGTTTATCCCGTTTATATGGACAGCAATGTCATGAGCGGACACGCAGGGAAACCATTCAACGGCACACACGAACACATTGTTTCGCTCCCGTGTACCGAAGCTAACGGTTTTGCACCCGAGATTCCCGACCGCACACTTGACTTGATTTATCTTTGTTACCCCAACAATCCCACGGGAACCACTCTTACTAAAATGCAACTCACTGCTTGGGTGAATTATGCCCTTGCAAATGGTTCGCTTATCCTTTTTGATGCAGCCTACGAGGCATTCATTACCGACGACACACCACATTCCATTTACGAAATAGAAGGTGCAAAAAAATGTGCCATAGAATTTCGCAGCTATTCCAAGACTGCCGGATTCACAGGTGTACGTCTCGGATATACCGTAGTGCCTAAAGATATAATCGTAAAGGACAACGGCGCCGGCGAATTGGAATTAAATCAAATGTGGAGACGAAGACAAACCACAAAGTTCAATGGCGCGTCATACATTTCCCAACGCGGAGCGGAAGCAATCTATTCTCCGCAGGGCAGAGCCGAGGTAGAGGCAAACATAAACTACTATCACAAAAACGCTTCACTCATGAAGCAATCACTTGAAGAGTCAGGTTTTACCGTTTTCGGCGGAGTTTGCTCACCATATCTGTGGGTAAAAATACCCGAAGGCGAAACTTCGTGGTCATTCTTCGACAAATTGCTCAACAAAGCGGCATTGGTAACAACTCCGGGAGTTGGTTTCGGACCAAGCGGCGAAGGATTCATACGGCTCACCGCTTTCGGCAGCCACGACGACGCTTTGGAAGCAATGCAACGCATCAAGTCCATTCTTTAGCTTACGATATTATTCAAAAAGCCGCACCCGGAACACAAAGGGTGCGGCTTTATTTTTATCCTTTCGGTTTTACTCCTTATTATTAAGCAAAGAAACATATTCATAAAGCCTGCGATAGAACTTATGTTTCTTTAGTGTTTCCGCATTTCCGAGAATAAACAGTTTCATCCTCGCTCTTGTAATGGCCACATTCATTCTTCTTATGTCGGAAAGGAATCCTATGCTTCCTTCATCGTTTGCCCTTACAAGACTAATGACTATTATATCGCGCTCCTGCCCTTGAAAACCGTCAACAGTGTTTACGGTTATGTTGTTACGGAACGGTCGCAAAAACACATCCCTCCCAAACATACGATGAAGCAACTGCACCTGCGCCTTATAGGGCGATATTACACCGATGTCAATATTTTCATCGAGCAATCTCTCTTTTCCTATGTCCGAGATATAGTTTTTCAATGTTTCAAGAGTGAGTTTCGCCTCGGCGCGATTGATTCTTCCGTAACTGTCTCCAACAAATTCTTCCTTGCTGTCCACATCCGTCGAATCAATCCAACTCACCGGCGTGTCAAAGTCGAGAATTCCGCGATTTTTCACCTCCGGCGCACTCTCAAGCCGCCCTTCGTAAAACATTTCACTTGAAAAGCGGGCTATCGCCTCGTTCATACGATACTGCACATTAAGCAATGAAACGCATTCGGGCTTTTCCTCCGCCAGAGTTTCCATTAAAGTTTTTCCCAATCCGCCTTTTACAGCCGTGCCGCTCTTTATTGTGGGCGGCAACTGCCTGTGATCGCCGGCAAGAATCACTCTGTGGCATTTTTGCAAAGGTATCCACACCGCCGCTTCCAAAGCTTGCGCCGCCTCGTCTACCACAAGAGTGTGAAACTTCATGCCGTCGAGCACTCGGTTTGCCGCTCCCGCAAGCGTACAAGCCACAACCCTTGCCGCATCCATGAGAGAGGAGTGGATGGAAAGCTCAAGTTCCGTGGCTTTATCGCGAAGTCGCGAAATCTTCTGATGTTTGCGTTCCACATCGCCCTTTTGAGAATACAGTTGTCTTATTGCGCGTCTCACAGCCCATAGTTGCGGATAGTCGGGATGCGATTCGAAACGCCGTTCATAGGTAAACGACAGCATTTTGTCGTTAACTCTCGTGGGATTTCCTATGCGCAGCACATTCACTCCCCTGTCGGTAAGTTTCTCACTTATCCAGTCCACTGCCATATTGCTCTGCGCACAAACCATTACCTGACTCTCGCGCCGCAATATCTCGTAAACAGCCTCAACAAGCGTTGTGGTTTTCCCCGTTCCCGGAGGTCCGTGTACAATTGCCACATCTTTAGCACGCAACACCTCGTTCACCGCCTGTCTTTGCGAAACATTCAACCATGGAACGGGAGTTGGAAAAGGCGTAGTCTTTGCCGGCTTCTGGCTTCCGTGAAAAATTTCGCGAAGTTCGGCAAGCCGGTTATCCTTTGCGGCAATGGCGGCATCGAGTGCGCGAAACATGAGGCGATAGGTAGTTTCGTCAAAAAACAACTGCACCCCGAGGCGTTCGGCATTCTCTATGGCAACAACAGCATCCGTTCCCGGAACAATCACAACCATACGATCGCCGTCGGCATAGCTCACAACCGCCGAAAATTTCATGAAATGCGGATTATCGTTTGCATCGAGCGTAAAAAAACATACCGGTCGCCCGTACTCGAAATTGTGATCAATATCCGTATCTTCGGTCCTGTAAATTTCTATTGAAAGTTGGTTGAGCGAATTATAGTAACTGCGCCCCACCCTAAGCGGAAACCAGCAAATGCCTCTCTTTATTTTTCTGCCAATCGGCATGGCAGTGGTTTCGCGTTTGAAAGTTTCCTGCTCGTATCTGTATTCCGCCTCGAGCATACGGCGGTTTTGCAAAAGAAAGTCTGCTGATTTCGGCATGACGTGCGTGCGGATTAATAATTCATTCTGCCTTGCGAAACTCCAAACTGCACAAACACATGATTGCCGAGTTTGAAATCCACCGCACCTCCCCAACGGTCCTCGCCAAAGTCGGGATAATTTCTGAAACGTCTGTTACCGGGCACAAGACTCTTCTCGCCGAAAGCATAAACATTCATGCGCTCGTTAACTTTATAGGCGGCAACGCCAAACACAGAGGCATTCCTCATTTTCCAACCGCCCCAATCGAGAGTCTGCATGCTCACTCCACCGGCAAAAGCCCATCTGTTGCCGAAAGGTTGGGCATAGACAAACGCGGCATTGCTTCCGAAACCCACGCCCTTGGGCGAATGTTTTCCGAAACCGGCTGTAACGTTCATTCCAAACTGTGCGTTCAATCCTTCATGCAGTTGCCACGGACTCATATAAAAAGGTTCGGGCATCCAAAGCCTCGGCATAAGTGTGGCAACCGTTCCCGTGTCTGCCACAGACGACATCGGAGCACCAAGACCCTCGTTCTCAGCCACCGGCAGCCGCTTGCGCACAACGTCCTGTGCACCCGCTGCCATACACACAACGGTAATGATGACAACAAAAAGCAATCGTTTCATATCTGTTTGCGAAAATACAAATAATCCGTCTTATCGCACAAAAACAAGTACAAAATGAACTTAAATAAACTTGCACCGGCAAACCCTCACCCATGTTGCATGCCACCGCATGGTAAAAACGTCATGCCGCACTGCTTGATACGGTAAAAATCGTTTTTTTTTGCTCGCCGTTTCGCGACACCCGAAAAAACACATGGCTTATCGCAAAAAATACAAGCCATGTATTTTAAAATACAAGGCACTTATTTCAAAATATGTGCCTTATATTTTTTGCCACAATAACTCTCTGACGCACAATAACTTACAAATGCCTCGATTTTTACCATAAAACCTTGATTATAAACAACTTGTGCAAAACTGCAAAAAAAAACATCACCAATCATAATCCGACAATTTTTCATACTTTCCTTTTTCTCAAAAAGGAAAAAGGCTTCATAAAACGCTACACGCTTAGCCACGCAAATTTCAACAAAACGTTAGTTTATTTTATGCTTTTGAAAATGCACGTTTTTTCTTAACTTTGTACACATCTATGCAGTTGAAAGAAAGATTCATATTATGTATAACAACAATCGCCGCATTCATAAATTTGTTTGCGGTGGAAAAGGCAGTTGCACAGGAAGACGCCAACAGATATACCATGCGCTCGAACATGATAGGCATAGGTGCAACAAACAGGCTGGAAACTTATCTCTCACCCTTTGAATATACCGGCACGGAAGTGCGCTTTCTTCACGAATCAATGCGTCTTACGAAAATGATGAACGGAAGAATCAGCACGCAACAGTTTTTCGAGGGCAACATGAGCATTTCGCGCAGTCCCAGCCACGATGCAAATTTTCTTGCAGGCGACTTCGACTGGCGCATAGCCTGGCACTACAATTGGGAACCTGCTGAAAACCTGCGCATTCTCGGAGGACTGCAAACGGGAGCAAGTATCGGAGCTGTTTATAACACGAGAAACGGCAACAATCCCGCTCAGGCAAAGTTTTCAACCGACATCGCCGCCTCGGCAATGGCAGTTTATCGTTTCACACTCCTGAATCGTCTGTTCGCAGTGCGCTATCAGTTCGACATGCCTCTGATAGGGTTGATGTTCTCTCCTGCTTTCGGACAATCATACTACGAAATGTTTTCACTGGGACACTACGATCACAACGTATGTGCCACATGGGCGGGAAACGCTCCCACTTTCCGCAATCTGCTTACGCTCGATGCCCCGCTCGGAAGCGGCACGCTGCGCATAGGGTGGCGCGGCGACATAAGGCAAAGCCATGTGAACCATCTCAAAAGCCACACATGGAGCAATTTGTTCATGATTGGCTATGTGAAACACTTTCGTCTCGTGAAACATAGCGACGGCGATTCGCACAAATATATATTATAGCCGTATGAAACGCTTCACAATATTCCTCGCAACGCTTTGCCTGATGCTTACGTCCTGCATAACCGAAGACACACCGCACAACACTCCTGAGGGAAACTTCGATTATCTGTGGAAAATACTTGACGAACATTACTGTTTCTTTGCCGAAAAGAACAAGTTGTACGGTGTAGATTGGAACGACGTTTACGCTCGCTACAAACCTCAGGTGAGACCTAACATGTCAAACGAACAACTATTCACGCTTTGTGCGCAGATGCTTTACGAGCTTCGCGACGGACACGTAAACCTGACTGCCTCGCACGACATGGCTCGCTATTGGAAATGGTATGAGGATTATCCCACGAATTTCAGTGATTCCATTCAACGAATATACATGGGAACGGATTACAGAATAGCCGGCGGAATGAGGTATCGCATTCTCGGAAAAGACATAGGCTACATGCGGGTTTCAACATTTGAAAATGCCGTTGGCAGCGGCAACGTAAGCGAAATGTTGCGCTACTTTGCCCTGTGCAAAGCCTTGATAATAGATGTCAGGAACAATGGCGGGGGCATGATAACCTCTGCCGAAAAGCTGGCGTCCCATTTTGTGAACGCCAAAGCCCTTGCAGGATATATCAGTCATAAGAACGGCAAGGGACACAGCGATTTCTCGTCGCCCAAAGCCGTTTACCTGACCCCCGCAACGGGAATACGCTGGCTGAAGCCCGTTTTCATACTCACCAACCGACAAACTTACAGCGCGGCAAATACATTTGTGATGTATATGAAGAACCTTGCGCATGTGAAAACCGTTGGCGACAAAACTGGAGGCGGTGCGGGAATGCCGTTTAACTCCGAATTGCCCAACGGGTGGAGTGTAAGGTTTTCGGCATGCCCCATGTTTGACGCGGAAATGCAGGACACGGAAGCAGGAATAGACCCCGACATAAAAGAAAACATTACAACCGAAGACTACCGGCGCGGAATAGACACGATAATAGAAACCGCAATAAAGGCAGCCAACACCAAATAAACGGCGCGGAGTTTTGTCATTTGCCGATGTATTGTTAAATTTGCAACTCCAAACATCGCGCACCTGTGGCGGAATTGGTAGACGCGCCAGACTTAGGATCTGGTAACTTCGGTTGTGTAGGTTCGAGTCCTATCAGGTGTACCATAAAGAATCCTAACTGCTTGATATGAAGCAGTTAGGATTTTTGCTTTTATAAAATTGCCGAGTTTTTTGCCGAGTTAATTTACTTGTATCTGTTATATTCTCGGCAAATTCATTTTTTATATTCAAAATCCTGCCTTTAAAATCTATGGTTGGATATATTAATATGATTTTATTGAATATACTCCTTATTTACGCATACAAAATACGTTATAGTTTGAGAAATTGAATTTAATTCACTATCTTTGCACTATAATATTTTGGCAATATGGAAGATATAAATAGAATAAAACTTGTACTGGTAGAAAAGAAACGTACAAACAAATGGCTTTCTGAACAGATGGGAGTAACACCTTCCACCGTTTCAAAGTGGTGTACAAACTCATCACAACCAGATTTGAGCAGTCTATTAAAAATAGCAGATTTGCTTGAAGTGGATTTGAGAGAGTTAATAGTACGTGAATATAAATCTTATCTATTATCGCAAGAGAACAACAAATAAGTAATGTTAGTCAATGGTATCGAAATAGAAATTGAGCACAAGCCCATCAAAAACTTACATTTGGCAGTTTATCCGCCAAATGGGAGGGTTCATGTATCTGCCCCTAACAAATATACTGATGAACAAATAAATCTGTTCATCCTCAAAAAATGGGTATGGATAATCTTAAAACGAAAGGAAACGATGTCCTATACCATACAAGACGAAAGAGAATATATTTCAGGAGAAGCACATTTCTTCAAAGGTGAACTTTATCGACTGAAAGTTATTAGGGACAAAACTTGTACTCATCATGTAGAGATACGAGGGGACTACATTATTATATATGTGTCAGAACACACTTCCAAAGAAAATATAGCCAATGTTTTATGGACTTGGTACAAAGAACAATTAATACCAATAACAGAACGGCTTGTTGCAAAATGGGAGCAAATTCTTGGGGTGAAAGCAACAACTTGGACTATTCAACAAATGCAATCCAGTTGGGGCAAGTGTCACAAAGAAAGTGGCAAAATCATGTTCAACCTCCAGTTGGCAAAGAAACCATTAAACTGTATTGAATATGTGATAGCTCATGAACTCACTCACCTCATTGAGCAAAACCATACAGACAGGTTTCGACACATTCTCGGAACTCACCTTCCAGGATGGCAAAAAATAAAAGAACAATTAAACGAATTTCCTCTATAAGAGATATGGCAAACTATCAAGAACAGAAAGAACGAGAGTATCAAAATGCTCTCGTCAAGCGTTTCCAAGAAGAACTTGGATATACTTATCTTGGCAACTGGCAGTATGCTAAAGGTGCTAATGTAAACAATATGGGTGTAGCCAACTCACCGATATTGGATGACGAAGTACGCTCTTTCCTGAAATAACAAGGTCGTACAGAAATGCAAATAGAGGATGTTTTGGTAAAATTGAAGGATAAGGCTCGCCTTGGTGATTCCAAGATGAGTAGTCTCATACAGTGCAATACAGATTTGTACGATACACTGATAATGGGTATTAAGTCACAACCATCACCAGAAGAGAATCATGAAGATGTAATGTTTTTCGATTTCGACCATCCACAAAACAATCATTTTGCGATTGCAGAAGAGGTTAGTTATATAGACCCTCTCCTTGGCAAAAACAAGCGTCCCGACATTGTGGTTTATGTGAACGGAATAGCACTTGCAGTCATTGAACTGAAACGAAGTTTGGTCAACTACGAGGAAGGCATTAAACAACATCTTAGCAACGAACGTGATTTTATACCATCATTTTTTACCACAACACAGTTCACCATTGCCTCAAATGATGATGTGGAGTTTCGTTATGGAACAATAGGTACTCCTCTTCCCTTTTGGTGTAAATGGAAAAGAGATACAAATAAAGTTGGTGACACTATTACAGAGAAAGAAGCATACCGTCTGTTTTTCGACAAGGAGAACTTTATGTTCTTCTTTCATTATGGTGTGCTGAATGATGGTGGTATTAAGAAGGTATTACGCCCTCATCAGATATATGCCATTAAAGCAGCTGCTAAAAGAATGCCTCAAAAAGAAAGTGGAGTCATTTGGCACTCGCAAGGCTCAGGAAAGAGTCTTACGATGGTAGCTTTGGCTTCTTATATCCAGAAGAACTTTTCCAATCCTCGTGTCGTTGTAATCACCGACCGAAAGGAACTTGACTTACAGCTTGCTGGTACTTTTGTAAAGGGAGGCAACAAACTTCATCATGCAGAATCGTGCAGCGACCTTCTTGATACATTAAACAAGGGAGACGAATGGCTAATCTGTTCGTTAATTCACAAGTTTGGCGCACACAACCATAATGATGAAGCTGAAAAGGATGAGTCTGGAACAAAAGTCAGCCTTGATGAGTATCTGAATGAACTGCAAACTATCATTGCAAAAAAATATGGTAATCATTTCAGTGTAAAAGGTGACAACATCTTCGTATTTGTTGATGAATGTCATCGAACCCAGAGCGGTCGCCTCCATGAAGCAATGCGTGCTATCATGGGAAAGGAAGTCATGCTTATAGGTTTTACCGGCACACCTTTACTGAAGAAAGACAAAGGAGACCCATACAATGCCATTAAGAGCATGTCAGAACGCACATTCGGACCATATATTCACAAATACCTTCACAAACAAGCAGTTGAGGACAAGGTTATCCTTGACCTACAATATGAATACCGCAATGTGGAACAGCAACTTACGAGCAAAGAAAAGATTGACCAAAAGCTTGCTGCACTTACAGCAGGACGTGAACTTACCCCAGAGCAAAAGCAAATGGTGGAAGAACGTTGGGCAACAATGGAGCGTATCTATTCCACAAAAGAACGCATAGAACGTATTGGTTACAGCATTCTTGATGACTTGAATTATGGATTACTGAAACATGATTGGTGTAATGCCATGCTCATAGCTGGCTCTATTTTCCAAGCCTATCGTTATTATAAGTTTTTTTCAAGTAGCGATTTGAAAGGTAGATGTGCAGTTGTAACAAGTTACGACCCTACGGACAGTGATATAGCCAACAACTCTGCCGATAATAACAAGACTACAGAAGCAAAATTCAAGTACGACTGGGCGAAGAAATCGTTTGAAGAAGCTGGAGTAAAGAATGCTGATGAGTATGAAAAGTGGGCAAAAGAGCTTTTCGTGAAGCGTCCTGCCCAGATGAAACTTTTAATTGTAGTCAACAAGTTGCTTACAGGGTTTGATGCCCCTTGCGCCACTATTCTCTATATAGATAATGAGATAAAAGACCATACGCTGTTCCAAGCAGTGTGTCGTGTCAACCGACTTGGCGAGGACATCAAAGATGACAAGGGCGACATTATAGTCAAGACTCACAAAGAATTTGGACGCATTGTTGATTTCAAGAATCTTTTCAACAGCATAGAAAATGTTGTCACCAAGTTCAATGATGGTTCAGGCTTTGAAGGACTCGATGATGTGGACATAGATGGACTTCTGGATAGTGCAGTGAATAAATGCAAGGAAAAACTTCTTGCTGTCACAGAAGCATACGAGGGATTAAAAACTATTTGGGAGAGTAAAAGTTTGAACGACTTGGAGGCTTTGTCTGAATATTATATCAAGGAATATGATGTCGAAGAACCTGCGCAAGCTCGCCGTAACATCATGTATAGTATTACAGGAAGTATGGTCACGGCATATAACAACATGTCGGACTATTTCTCAAAAACAGATTTCACGGCAGAACAAATAAACCATTTCGCCTCACTTTCACGAGAAGCGGGAACGGTTCAGCGAAAAGTCAAGCAAAAATCAGGTGATGACTTTGACCCAAAGACGCTTGACCCCGATATGCGTCAACTTCTTGACCAACACATTAGGGCGGAGGATGCAGAAACATTCATTCCATCATCGGCAGATTTCTCATTTCTTGACCTCATCAATGACTCTACAGACACCGAAGAAGCAACCGAAAAAGCCATCCACGAAGCAGGAGGTAATGCCAATGGAGCAGCAGAGGCTATCGAAGGTAAGGCTCGCCGAGTAAACACAGACTGGAACAGCGGTGATGCGGAGGAATATAAACTTTTCAGTGACAAATTGCAGGCACTCCTTGAAGAGCTAAAGGCTCGCAATGCCACGGCAAAAGAAAAGATAGAAGCTCTAATAGAACATATAAAAGCCATCAAACATGGCAACGATGCACCATCCGAATTGGCAAACAGGCGTAGTAAAGCCCTATGGAACAATCGTGCCACATGGCATGCTCCAGAAGACAAAGATGAGACTATCCGCATCATCAAGACAATAGATGAATTCATATACAAGAATGCTGGGCGTAATTGGCAAGACCCTGACAGCAACGCAAGTTGGGACTTACGTGATGACTTACAGGCTTTATTCCCAGCAATGACCGAGCAAGACATTTATGAAATTTACCGCCTTGCTTCACAGAACTCATAATTAATATACAAATAATATGGCTATAAAAAAATCACAATTATACAGTGCACTTTGGGAGTCATGCAATGCTTTGCGTGGCTCTATGGATGCCAGTCAATATAAAGACTACGTTCTCATCGTTCTCTTCATCAAATATCTATCAGACAAAGCAGGACAACCAGGCTTCCGTCTTAAAGTTCCAGAAGGGTGCTATTTCAAAGATTTTGTTGCTCTCAAACAAAACGCCAAAATTGGAGAGCTAATCAATCAAAAGTTGGAGGCTATCAAGGAAATGAACGCCCGACAGATAGGCGACCTTGCCCTTCCTAACTTCAATGATCCAAACAAGTTGGGGAGTGGTAAGACTATGGTTGATACCTTATCTCGATTGATTGCTGTTTTTGAGAACGACGCACTTGATTTCTCACGTAACCGTGCAGCTGACGACGATTTGTTGGGCGATGCTTACGAGTACTTAATGAAGAACTTTGCTGCTGAAAGTGGTAAGAGTAAGGGACAGTTCTATACTCCTGCTGAGGTAAGTCGTGTCATGGCGAAGGTGCTACGCATCAACGAACTTGACCGTGCCGAGCAAACCATTTACGACCCTACATGCGGTTCTGGCTCTCTCTTGCTTCGTGCTTTGGCAGAAGCAAGCAACCCTCGTGTGTCTATCTGTGGACAGGAAAAGGATAGTAGCACGGCAGCATTGGCAAAACTCAATATGCTTCTCCATGGAGTCAGCAATGCAGAGATAAAAGTGGGAGATACTTTGGGCAATCCTCAGTTCACTCAATATGGTATGTTGAGCACCTTTGATGTTTGTGTGGCAAACCCTCCTTTTTCACAGAAGAACTGGCTTGCCTCAGACATGCTTCCTGACCAATATAATCGCTGGACAGCCAGCCTGTTACCACCGGAAAAATGTGGAGACTATGCCTTTTTACTGCACCTCATCAGTTCCATGAAAGCTGATGTTGGACGTGGTGCTTGCATCTTGCCTCATGGTGTACTGTTTCGTGGAAATGCAGAATATGACATCCGCAAGGAGATTATCGAAAAACATTACATCAAGGGTATAATCGGTTTACCTCCAAACATTTTCTTTGGTACAGGTATTCCTGCTTCCATCATCATCATCGACAAGAAAAACAAGGATTGCCGTAAGGGCATCTTTGTCATTGATGCCAAAGACGGCTTTACGAAAGATGGTGCGAAGAACCGCCTTCGTGAACAGGACATCAAACACATCGTAGATGCTTGGGATGCTCAGCAAACCATACCACATTATTGCCGATTGGTAGAGTGGAGTGAGATTGAGAAGAATGACTACAATTTGAATATTTCTCGTTACATCCAACCTATAGACTCTGAGATTCAGCACGACATAGAAGCTCATCTGCATGGTGGGCTTCCTGCTACAGATGTTGAAAACATGGAAATCTTTTGGAAGGCTTGCCCAACATTGAAGGACAAACTTTTCTGTGGTGCCAACAATGGGTACTATTCCTTAAAGCCTAAAAAAGAAGAAGTCAACGATGTCATAGACAACGATTCATCCTATAAAGCACAAGGGGAGGCTTTTGCCAAAGTATTAAATGGATGGAAAGAAGATGTCGAACCAAAAATGATGGCTATCAATCAAGGTGTCCATCCAAAAGAATTGATTGCCGACTGGTCTGAAAGTCTATTAGCGAAAACTATGGAGCATAGTGGACTCGTAGATGCTTATGATACCTATGATGTCCTGCTAAACTACTGGGCAGATACCATGCAAGATGACTGTTATATGATTTCCAACGACGGGTGGACTTATCCAGAAGTGAAAGCCATCAAGGTAAAGGAAGTCAAGGAAAAGAAGAACAAGAAGGATAATGGCAGCGATACTGAAAGCAATAAGTCTAAGACAAAAGAGATACCTTGTATGTATGACGAAATAGTATGCGACCTTCTTCCTGTAAACATCGTACTTGATGAATATTTTTCAGACGAGAAGCATCATATTGATACCCTAAAGGCAAAACAAGAAGAGATCGAGTCTTTGATACAAGAAATGACAGAGGAGCACGAGGATGATTTCAATGGCTATGACAAGGTTAATGAAATAAGAGCAGCATACAAATCTGCAACTTGTAAAAAAACGATAAAAGGGGAAAAGGAAATTTTGTTAGCTTTGGCAGAAATGCCAAGCAACAACAAAAATGCAAAACTTGCAAGAAACTCCTTTATTACAGAGCATCAAGACGTTTTTGCTGAATGGGAAAAATTCAACAAAACGGACATCAAGAGAAGAATTGGTGAAATTGAGAACTTCCATCCCCTTCTTCCTGACACGCTTGCCGTGTTTAAGGAGTATCTTGACAAATATGACGAATTGACTTATCTGAAAGCCCAAACCAAGGAACTGACGACAACACTAACGAATAAGGTGGTAGAGAAATACGCCTCTCTCACTGAGGATGAAATTAGAACACTTGTTGTTGAACGCAAGTGGCTCGCCACTGTCATTGGCGGTTGCATGGCACTGATGCAATCAGTCACTCATCGTATTGGTACAGAAGTTGCTTCACTTGTAGAGAGGTACGAAAATACACTACCAGAATTGACAAAAGAGGTGAGTGAGTACGAAAATGAGGTAAACGGCTACCTTGCCGAAATGGGTTTTACGCTTTAACGAAGAAACATCATGCTTAGTGAAAGTCAAAATATAGAATATAAAGAATCTTGGCGAGACGAATATCTGAAATGGATATGTGGTTTCGCCAATGCACAAGGCGGTCGCATTTTTATCGGTGTGAATGATGAAAAGCAGGTAATAGGTCTGCCTGATGCCAAGAAACTGATGGAAGACATTCCTAACAAGATTGTCAACTACCTTGGCATCGTGGAAGATGTAAACTTGCTTACAGAGGACGAAAAGGAATACATAGAGATTGTGGTGACGCCAAGCAGTATGCCTGTGGCTTACCGTGGTATTTACCACTATCGTAGTGGTTCTACCAAGCAAGAACTAAAAGGACTGGCATTACAGAACTTTATCTTGAAAAAGATGGGGTGGTCATGGGATGATATGCCAGTCGCTGGTGCCACGCTAAACGATATTGATCGTCAGGCTATCGACTACTTCTTGCGCAAAGGCATTGAAGTGGGACGAATTTCGGGTGATGCCTATACTTCATCTACTGAAGCTGTACTGCAAAGTCTGAACTTGATAACAGAGGAAGGACAGCTCAAGCAAGCCGCCCTGTTGCTCTTTGGCAAGAACCCGAAGAGATTCTTTGTGTCTTGCGATTTCCGTATCGGTCGTTTCCGCAATGACGAGAGCGACTTGATCACACAGGACGTTGTAGAAGGGAATATCCTGCAAATGGTAAACCGTATCATTGAATTGTTGCGTTCCAAGTACCTTTTGTCCCCTATTCACTACGAAGGGATAACACGTATAGAGCAATTGGAAATACCCGAGGATGTGTTGCGTGAGGCTATTTGCAATGCCATCGTACACCGTGACTATATGGGAGTACATACACAAATGAAAGTGTACGATGACTGCATTATGCTTTGGAACGATGGCAAACTACCAGAAGGCATTGACCAAGAAAAGTTGTTCGCAGAACATGCTTCACAACCTCGCAATCGCAACATAGCCAATGCCTTCTACAAGGCTGGCTTTATCGAGACATGGGGACGTGGCATTAACAAGATACGTCAAGGCTTGAAAAAGATTGGACTTCCTGAGCCTAAAATCGAGAATCATGTCAGCGGAACATTGATTACCATTTACCGTAATGTTGGTGTAAATGGCACTAATGACACCAATAATGTCGGAAACATGTCGGAAACAAATGTCGGAAACATGTCGGAAATGAACCTTACTAAACGTCAACAATTTATCTTGTCTTCTATCAAGAAAAATCCGTTAATCACAGGAAAAGAAATGTCGGAAACTTTGTCTGTGACACAACGTACGATAGAACGCGACTTGGCGGCAATGCAGAAAGCTGGCATCATTCGGCATGAAGGCAAGGTTAATGCTGGTGTGTGGGTGGTGCTTGAAAATACCCAAAATAAAGATTGAAAGGTATGAAAGAAACGAAATTCAAAGATACGGAGATAGGAAAGATTCCTGAGGAATGGAAAATGTACTCTATAGGGAAAGATTGTTCTGTTAAAGCTAGAATTGGTTGGCAAGGACTAACAACATCAGAATATCTACAAACTGGGCATTATGGCCTTATTACAAGCACCGATTTAATTGAAGGTAAAGTTAATTGGGACACTTGTGTATTTGTCAGCGAAGAACGATATAAGCAAGATACAAATATCATTGTGAAGAATGGTGATGTCCTTGTCTCTAAAGATGGAACTATTGGAAAGGTGGCAGTAGTATCAAATTTACAATATCCCACGACCTTGAACAGTGGAGTGTTCGTTATTCGTACAAAAAATGAAAAAATCACACAAGAAGGATTGGGGTTAGTATTTATATCCCTTTACTTCAAAGATTTTATTAAACGACTTACAGCAGGCTCTACAATTGTGCATCTTTATCAAAAAGATATTGTAAACTTTACTTTTCCGATTCCAACTCTCCCCGAGCAACACCGTATAGCCTCTGCCCTCACAAGCATAGACAACTTGATTTCTTCTCTCGGCAAACTGATTGAGAAAAAGAAGAATATCAAGCAAGGCACAATGCAGCAACTTCTTACTGGGAAGACTCGCCTCAAAGGATTTAGTGAGCGGTGGGTATATAGGAAAATATCAGAAATCGCAACGACCTCTTCCGGTGGGACTCCTTCTAGAAGTATTCCAAGCTACTATTATGGAGATATAAAATGGTTTACAACAACAGAATTGAAGGACAACTATCTTTACGATTCTGTAGAACACATTACAAGAGAGGCTTTAAACAATTCTTCTGCCAAAATGTTTTCCGCAAACACCATTTTGATGGCAATGTATGGTGCAACGATAGGCAAATTGGGTGTTCTTAAAGAGCCGTCAACAACCAATCAAGCTTGCTGTGCCATCAAATGTAATGATATAGTCGAAATATTTTTGTTTTATATTTTGTTGTACAACCGTAAATCCATTATAGAAAAAGGATGTGGTGCAGGACAACCAAATATAAGTCAAGCAATCGTGAATGAATTATCTTTTCTTGTTCCACCTTGTGAGAAAGAGCAGCAAGCCATTGCTACCATTCTTACAAAGATGGACGATGAAATCACTGCTCTCGAAGCCAAGAAAGCTAAATACGAGGCAATTAAACAAGGCATGATGCAACAGTTACTTACTGGTAAGATACGCTTAATCTCATAAAAGTAGGATATATGGCATTAGCTAAGGGCATACCATTGGTCAACATGACTATTGGTATGCCCTTAGCTTATGTCGGATTTTATGTTCTACGAGATTAAATCTCGCTTATCGTTTGCTTCAATATGTCATCATCTATCTGACGATAGCGGTTAAATGCCCGGCTGCCTTCAACGTGTCCGCTCATCTTGCCAACAATATTTGGGTCGCGCACGGCTTTGTAGGCTGCACCTACAAAAGTCCTGCGAGCCATGTGCGAGCTGGCAACATCACAAATGCGTTTCATTTCCGTTTCGCCTGTTGTTGAATTGCGTACGATTTTATCAAGCCAATCCTCTTGAATATTTTCTTTATCTACCTTGACAAAGGCATCCATTATAATTGTCTGTAAATCCACCAATAATCGGGCTTGTTCTTTGTCATATAGTACATCTGGGGTAATAAGCCTATCGGTAATAACAACCTCACCTCTTGTTGCAACGACATATCCTTTTGCCTTTGCTTCGTCTTTGCAGACAGAAGTAATCTTGTCTGGGATATTTACTCCCTGCTTTTTGGTTGCAGCCCTATTTACAAAATACCTGAAATGACGAGGCTGAATGAATAATCCAGTCTTGACTCTAAAGTCTATCTTCTGACCTTAATAAAACCTTATCAGTATTTCACTGCGATGAGTCATTTTGTCCTCTTTTGAGGATAATTTCAAATCAATATTCGCCATAATACCTCTATTTTTATTTGTTTGCACAAGGTAATGGTAATATTTTCTACTTGCAATATTTTTGCCGAGTTTTTGCCGAGTTTTCTGTAATTTAATGATATTACTCGCTATTGAGTGAAATAACACAATTGCATATTTGTTTGATAATCAGTCGCTTTAGAATTTTAGAAAATTTCAATAGATATTACAAAAATGTGCCTTTCAGGTGTACATAAATACCGATCGCATTGCGGTCGGTTTTATTTTTGTTTTTCCAACCACGAAATCCCGTTTTTTATGCTCTTGCACCATGCCAAAAAACACATAAGGCATGTTGTAAAAAATACAAGCCATATATTTTAAAATACAAGGCACTTATTTTAAAATAAGTGCCTTGTATTTTTCGTCTTTTCAAGCATCTTATTTTCAATGTCTTACAAAAGCCCCCAAAATCGTTTTTTTGCGACATGTTTTTCCGCTGCTTTTGGGATAAAATTCCTTGTTTTTTACCCCTGTGAGCGATATGTTTTTCGCACTGCGGCATGCAAGGCGAATCACATCAGAAACAGAATTTCTTGTAAGCCGCTACGCAAGGATAAATCAGAAAACAGTCCACTTTAGTCCCAAGGAAATATTTATTATGTCCCAGAGCGAAACGTAGCGATTTGTAGAAAAAGAGGCTATGTCAAGGTCGCAGGTGTTGAAATCGTAATAGATAATGACTTCGCGGAATATTCTGCGCTTTGCCTCGGGTATGTGCAAACGCAAACGCTGACCTACGGAAATTCCTGCACGCATGCCGGAAGAAAAACCATAGTATTTGTGGGGATATCTAACCGGTTCGCTCATCCAGAACTCGTGTCCGGTAATGACATTGAAGTACATTGCCACCGCGAGGGGCTGAAAATTCACGTCGCCATACACTTTTATGTCGAAAGGCACGTAGGTTTCGCGGGCAGTAATGGTGAGTTTTCCTCTGCCGGTGGTATATGGCGGCACATATCCGAGCAAGAAATCGGTTTCCCACGAATTGTTTTTGCCGTACATCCAGCCAAGCCCCGCCGAAAACAGACCAATTCCGCCGGCATACTGTGCCACTACACGCCTTGGGGTTAAAGAGTGCCAGAAAGACATGAATTTTTCGGCACGTTTCTCATAACGCGCTATTTTCATGCTGTCTCTGACGGAATCGGTGCGCAAACTGCCGGCGGGCAAAACCGCACGGGATTGCACAACACAGAAAAGCGCAACCGACAATGCCGTTTTTTTACAATTCCACCACATTGCGCGTATATCCTTTCCTATTTACAGTGAAAACAAGATAGGTGCGCTTCATGGCATTGGCGCAACCGTAATAAACATTGCCGTCGTTGAAAATATCGCTGACGGTTGTGTGATGAGTATGTCCGTGAAGCGATAAAACAAGATTGGGAAATTTCAGAATTTCCCTTTCAAAAAGACTGCTGATATTGTTGTCAAACTGCTCGGAACCAGGAGGAGCATGCATGGCAACTATCGTGTGGGTGGCTTGAGTGGGAAAGTTTTCGATTTCATTGCTTATGAATGCGAAATCGGGCACTGCCGTGGTGTGGTCATACTCCCTGCTGTTGGTGTTGAGGCACACAAAGCGCACAAAGCCCGCCGTGAAGGCAAAGTTCTCCTCTCCGAAAATGATTTTATAGACTTTCTCGCCCGTTCCGAGGCAATCGTGATTGCCTATGAGGGAAACACATGGTTTCTTGAGCTTTCCAAGCACGTCGCGCATCCAGATAAATTCTTTTGTCTCGCCGAAATCGGTGAGATCGCCCAGGTTAATTACGAAATCAACCTCATGGCGGGAATTTATGTCGCTTATAATTTCGCGCGTATCATCGTAGCGGCGTTGGGTGTCGCTTATAACGGCAAAACAAACCGTGTCGCGACCTTGGCAAACGGTTTCTATTTTGCTTATGTTCTTTTTGTTGAGATTCGTGTTGCCATGTATTCTCCCGTCATAGGGATGATATTCGAACTTGTTGCAACACACGAATAAAAACAATACAAACGCGCAACACGCCAACAGTCCCGTTTTTTTCATGGCGAGGAGAATTTTATTTGGAAATGCGCACGCCGATGTTCGAAACTCCCGGAATAATTTCGCGGCGCATGATGTGGTGAATGGTAAACCTTCCGGTCTGTCCTTTTTGCAAGTTCACATCGCCAAGATTGAAGTCGTACTGATACATGTCCGTACCGTTGCCGCTTCTGACTCCGTTTTTGTCGGCAAAAACACAAGCCACGGTGTCGGTAAACACTGTGTCGGGATTGGAAAACTCGGCTGCAACCGAAAGCCAAAGCTTCTGGTAAGGATAATCATTGGTTGTTCGCACGCCGATATTTATGTCGTAGAGTCCGCTCTCCTTTACGGTGTCCACAGGAAAGGAAAGCGCATCGCTATGTTCCCAACCCTCTACCGGTACATTGCGGTAAAAGTGCATGACAGTGGAGCGTTTGCACGACAAAAGCGTTATGCAAACCACCAACACATACAATATTATTTCAAGACTTCTCTCCCTCATTTTTATTTTCCGCCTGATTGCCGTCTTGCGGGCGGTTGGGTTTCTGATGTTGGGGACGGTTCTTGCGATGCTTCTTCTTGCGCATTTTGTTTTTGTCAAAACGTGTCAGACTGTCCTGTTCTGCCAAATCGGTAGGCACAGAAGTAGCAACAGCACTGCCGTCCTCGAGTTTATCCGGCTTTTCGCCACGACGATTCATGGACAAAACTTCAAACGCACGCTTTGCCGTAATGGTTACGAGGTTCGAACCCGTGTTTTTGTCGGTTGTATATGTAAGAAGCCCCGCAAGAGGGTCGCTTTTCAACAAATAAAACGTGCCGCTAATGGTATCGAGCGTAACATCTCTGCCCGGAAGTTTTTTCATAGCTTCGACATAAGTGTTCACTTCATAGTTCATGCAGCACTTAAGTTTGGCACATTGTCCCGCAAGCTTCTGAGGATTCAAAGAAATATTCTGAACTCTCGCCGCACCTGTGGACACGGAAGCAAAATTCTTCATCCATGTGGCGCAGCAAAGTTCTCTGCCGCACGGACCAATGCCTCCTATTCGTCCGGCTTCCTGTCTTGCGCCGATTTGTCGCATTTCTATTCTCACGCGAAACTCTTCGGCAAAAACTTTTATGAGTTGCCGGAAATCCACTCTCTGATCTGCGATGTAATAGAATATGGCTTTGTTTCCATCACCTTGGTATTCCACATCGCCAATCTTCATTTGTAAACCAAGTTCTTTGGCTATTTGACGCGAGCGAATCATTGTTTCGTGCTCGAGCGCCTTTGCCTCGTGAAACTTTTCCATGTCCACCTCGCGCACCTTGCGGTAAATTCGTTTTATCTCCGTTCCGGCTTTCAGCCCGGCCTTTTTCATTTGCAACGGAACCAACTGTCCCGTAAGCGTAACCGTACCTACATCGTGTCCGGGTGAAGCTTCTACCGCCACCAAATCACCTTTTACAAGCTGAAGTTTGTTGCTGTTGTGAAAATAAGCCTTGCGCGTGTTCTTAAACTGCACCTCCACCAAATCGGTAGTATCGTTGTTTCCCGGAACATCGGCAAGATAATCATAAGTATTGAGTTGTTTGTCCTGCGGTCCCACTCCTGCGGTGCAAAGTCCGCGAAGTTTTCCGCAAGGCAGGAAATTGGATGAATCTATATTCTCGTGCATACTATTGTAGTCGTATTAATTTCTATTTTCTTAGGAGTATTATGACTTTCATGGTAAAGTCAAACAAAGCAATGCTTGAATTTGCATTTTGCGATATGTCCTTGGAGGTACGCTCAAGCTCTTCTATGAAGCCAAGAACATTGCGTTCGTTTATGAAACGGGCAAATTTCGTGGCAAACCCCGCTTCCTCTTCATTCATATAGTTTAGCTGCGGAAGACGAAAGTTGTACATGAAATTTTCCCTCACAAGTTTCAGCGCGTATGCCATGAAACTTTTTTGCTTTTCCCTTCCCCAACCGGCTATTTGCTCGCTCCATTCCAAAAGACTCTTTATGTCTCGCACATAAGCCTTTCTCATCAGCAGAACAAACATATCAAAGAATTGCCGTTCGCCGCTATTTACTTTCAACACGGAGAGTGCTTCGGCGTAGCTGCCTCGTGTTTGTCGCGCAATTCGTGATGCTTCCGTTTCGTCCAAGCCGTGGAGTTTCACAAGTGCCTCCTTCATGTCTTCATAGCTTATTGGCGGAACATCAAAACGCTGTGTGCGACTAACAACCGTGGGAAGAAGCATTTCAGGAGCATCGCTCACAAGAATGAATACTGTTCCCTGCGGCGGTTCTTCAAACAATTTCAGCATTTTGTTTGATGTGGCATCGTTCATACGCTCCGGCAGCCATATTATAACGATTTTCTTTCCCCCTTCACTTGAATGGAGCATTAACGCCTGCTGTATTGCATCGCTTTCTTGGGAGTATATTACCGGCTGTTGGTTTTCCGCACTCATTTCCTCAAGCCATGTGTCGAGCGTAAAGTATGGAGACTCTTCTATCATTGACTTCCACTTTTTGAAGAGGCTGCTGCAAGTTTGCTTCTTCACTGTGGGGAATATGAAATGAAGATCGGGGTGTTCGAGAATCCTTGTTTTCACACACGAAGGGCACACGCCGCAAATGTCATGGTCCGAAGGATTGTCGCAAAGCAAATATGAAGCGTAGGCAAGGGCTATAGCAAATTTTCCACAGCCTTCCACACCGCAGAAAAGCTGTGCATGAGCCACACGGTCCTCTTTAACCTGCATAAGAAGCCTCTTGCAAGTTTCCTGTTGCCCTACTACCTCGCTGAATTTCATTGTCTTTTTTCTAATATATCTTTTCGGCTATCCTGCGAATGCTGTTTGCCGCGCCCATTGTGTAAAAATGAATGCTGGGTACGCCGTGCGTCATAAGTTCTTTGCATTGCGCCACACACCATTCCACTCCGAGTTCCTTAAACTCATCGTCATTTTTGCACTTTGCCGCTTCTTTTACAAATTCTTCGGGAATGTCGCAACGGAAAGTCTTGGGCACAACCGTTAGTTGCGAAAGTTTCGTAAAAGGTTTTATGCCGGGAATGATCGGTACTTCTATTCCCGCCTTGCGAGCCTCCTCAACAAAAGCAAAATACTTGGAGTTGTCAAAAAACATCTGTGTTACGCCGTAATTTGCCCCGAGTTCTATTTTGCGTTTGAAATATTCCATGTCGGTCTTCATGTTGGAAGCCTCTTCATGCTTTTCGGGATAACAAGCCACGCCGTAAGTGAATTTTTCGCCTATAAATTCTATTTTTTCTCCGTTTACAAATTTTCCGTTGTTATAGTCGTTAACCTGAACTTCCAAGTCAGTGGTATGTTCATGTCCGCCTTCAGTGGGGCGGAAACGCTTATCCTCTTTGGCTTTATCGCCTCGCAGAAGCAGAAGATTGGTTATTCCCAAAAACTGAAGGTCTATAAGCAGATATTCAGTCTCTTCTTTCGTAAATCCGCTGCACAACACGTGTGGCACAACAGGTATGCCGTATTTGTTTTGTATTGCTGCGGCAACGGCAACTGTTCCGGGGCGGCGGCGCAGGCGTTCAACCTGATACAGACCGTTTCCCGCATCGCGGAAATACACTTCGCTGTGATGGGTTGTTATATTTATGTATTTCGGATCGAATTCTCGCAGCAATTCTATGGTGTTGTTTATGGTGTCGAGTCCCTTACCTTTCAAAGGAGGAAGCACCTCAAACGAAAACGCTGTGGATTCGTTGTTTTTTAGCAGGTTGGTTATGTCCATATTTACTTATTGCGGTTGACATTGTGCATGGCGTGCGCCGGTGTTTATCTCCTTGTGCCCACTGCATTCTATGCCTAATTTAATATAACCACAAAAGTACGATTTTTTTGCCAATCGTTTTCCCCAATATCGGGTATTTTACAAGCCACTATACATATTTTAGCATCGGACATAGTGCTTATGTGTTAAGGAAAAAGTATTTTCGTATTCTCAAAACTCAAAACCAACAAAACAATATATGAGTAAAATAAGAGCAGCAGTAGTGGGATATGGCAACATAGGACACTACGTTTTGGAGGCACTTGAAACTGCCCCCGACTTTGAAATTGCGGGCGTTGTGCGCCGTAACGGCGGAGAAAACAAGCCTGAAAGCCTGAAAAACTATAAGGTTGTAAAAGACATAAACGAACTTGGTAAAGTTGATGTGGCTATTCTTGCCACACCTTCGCGTAAGGTTGAAGAAAATACCAAGAAATATCTTGCCTTGGGCATACGTACCGTTGACAGTTTCGATATTCATACACAGGTTCCGGCTCTTCGCCGCACACTCGACGCTGTGGCAAAAGCCAACAACTCGGTAAGCATTATTTCTGCGGGATGGGATCCGGGCACAGACAGCATTGTGCGCGCCATGTTGCAGGCTGTGGCTCCGAAAGGTCTGACCTACACAAATTTCGGTCCCGGAATGAGCATGGGACACACCGTGGCAGTGAAAGCAATAGAGGGAGTGAAAGCAGCACTCTCCATGACAATCCCCATAGGTACAGGATTGCACCGCAGAATGGTGTATGTGGAACTGGAAAAAGGCGCAGATTTCAAAACCGTTGAGAACGCCATAAAGACCGACCCCTATTTCGTGAACGACGAAACCCATGTGCAACAGGTGGCATGCGTGGATGATGTGATTGACATGGGACACGGGGTAAACCTTACCCGCAAGGGGGTGAGCGGAAAGACCCAAAACCAACTTTTCGAGTTTAACATGCACATCAACAACCCGGCCCTCACGGGACAGATACTTGTTTGCACCGCCCGCGCGGCAATGCGCCAGCAACCGGGCTGTTACACACTTATCGAAGTGCCGGTCATAGACCTCCTCTACGGAGAGCGCGAAGACCTTGTGGCTCATCTTGTATAAAAACAAGCAATTATAAATTTGCAAAATCGGTATTTCCGCATGGAGATACCGATTTTTATGCTCTTTCGTAGTTATGGCGCACGCGCTTTTCCTGTTTTTCGGAAAACACGGGACACACCCGGAAACCGAATAATTATGCGCCGGACACCATGCGCAACGTCTTTTTACAAGTCTCTAAATATCAAACATTTACGGTATTTTGCAAGTTCCTTGTAAGTCATTGTTTTTCAAAGACTTGGAACAACGAAAAATACAAGCCATATATTTTGAAATAAAAGGCACTTATTTTAAAATAAGTGCCTTATGTTTTTTACGACAAGCCATGTGTTTTTTCGGAGAACCCGTAAAAAGAGAAATAAAACCATGAAAAATTCATTTTGCAACCATAAAATTCGCAACATTTGCTGCCAGCGCGGATGTTTTCGCTATTACCCTGCGCTCATGTCCCGGCATCACGGATTTTCTTCGGTCTGCCTCATGATCCACTCCGTTATAAGACTCACGGCATAGTCCTGCTCGGATTGCGAAAGCCTTACGCCTTTGGGAATGCCGTGCCATTTTTCAAAACAACCGCGACAGCAACACGCCGTGGCGTGCTGCGCAATGAACACCGGGTGAAGTCCGTGGCGCATGGGCGTTTGTTTTCCGTCGTTTCTTATTTCCGCCGGTGCCAGTCGCTTTCTCACAATTTCGGCGGCATGTTGTTTTATCACCGCCATGCCTTTGGTTCTGACGTATTCCTTTTCTTTTTCGTTCAACGAAAAACGGCTGCGAAACCGCGACATTCCAAGTCTCTCCATAGCCTTGTCCACGCTTTCGAACTCTCGCTCCACGCCGTTTTCCTCTGCCTCGGCTTTCCAAAACGATGCGAACAAATCCTCTTCGTTTCCGCCGCTGTTTTCTTTCATGTGGGTAATGCTTGATAAAAACAACAGTTCCGCCACTCAACGCTCGGGAGCGCATGCTGACGGAACTGCCTATATTTGTGTTTGTAAGCGCAGAAGGGCTTTATTTCATACTCTCGCGCAAAATTGTAACTACGTCGTCTTTCGTAAGAACCCTGTAACCGCCGTCAAGAATTATGGTAGCCTTGGCAATAGAGGGGATGTTCTCCTCGGTAACACCAAGTTCTTTCGAATTGGTTACCACACCTATTTTATTCATCCAATCTTCGAGAGCGGCAATACCCGCAAGTCCCGCATCATGGTCGCTCATTTTTGAAGTATCCAAGTTCCAGACATTCTCGGCAAAGCGACGGAACTTCGCAACACCGCTGTCAAGGATAAACCTATAGTATGGTCCTGACACGGCAGCCAATGTCATTCCGTGGGTGGCGTTCGTAACAGCTCCTATAGCCTGCCCTATCATGTGAACTTCCCAATCCTGAGTTTTTCCACACCCTATGAGCGTGTTCAAAGCCCATGTGGCTGTCCACATAATGTTACTCCGCGCCTCGTAGTTCTCTGGATTTTCAACGGCATCAAGACTTGATTTCACCAACGAGCGCATCAGTCCTTCGGCTAAATAGTCGCTCGTGTTGTCATCTGCCCCGCTGAAATATTGTTCCATGATATGGCTCATAATGTCAAAGATTCCCGAAACCATTTGATAGCGCGGAACGCTGAATGTGAACTTAGGATTCAGAATTGCGAACTTCGGCATCATTTCTTCGCCAAACACTTTTCCGATTTTAAGTCCCTGAGCGTGATTTGTAATAACAGATCCGCCATTCATTTCGGAACCTGTGCCCACCATTGTCAGCACCGCACCAACGGGAATGAGCTTTTGCCCGGGCAGAGGATTGTTTTGTTTCAGATAAAACCAGTCCCAGGCATCGCCGTCATAGTTTGCGGCTGCGCCGACTCCCTTGGCGTAGTCAATGGTAGAGCCTCCGCCCACGGCAAGAATGAAATCAACATTATTCTCGCGCACAAGTTTCACACCCTCATTGAGTTTTTCCACCGTAGGATTGGACATAACACCGCCATCTTCGACAATTTTCTTTCCCTGTTGCTTCAGGACTTCCACAACTTGATCGTAAATGCCATTGCGTTTGATGCTGCCTCCGCCATAACTGAGCATTACGGTGGAACCTTGGTTTTTCAACTCATCGGAAAGGAATTTCAAAGAATCATCGCCGAAATAAAGTTTTGTTGGATTTGAATATTTGAAATTGCCAATCATATCTTTTGTTTTTAGAGTTTTCTTTTATCTATTATCGGGGGCAAAGCGTTCCCGAAATCATTTCACGGCAAAGAAATAACCGCCCTGTGTGGCAAGACGTGCCTGATAAACTCCCTCGTCATTGAGAGCGAAATCCATGACATTGCCTTTAACGTCGGCTTTTATGCTTCCGTCGCCGTTAAAACGGAAAAGTTCCTTGCTCTGTCCGTCTTTTATCTGTGTCCACGAGTCGTTTTCGTCGTTATGTATGAGTTCGGTTATCGCGCCATCGGGAGCGGTGATACGGTAACCGTTTTTAAGATATGTCAAAGCGTAATATTTGCCGTCCTTACCCATAATGCTCTCGGTCTGACCGGCTTTGTATGCAATGGGATTGCTGCCGCTCCAAAACTCAATAGTGTTGAGCACCAACACATCAACTATGCTGCAAACCGCATAGGCGGGAGATATGAGAAGGAATATGATTTCGTTGAGAAATTTGGAATTTGTTGCACCCTTGTTCCAATGTGCGAGCTTGCTGAACAGACTGAAACTACCCACACACGAAGATGTTATCAAACTTGCCGCCATGAACAGTGCGGCAACTTTAAGATGCTTGATTTTCATAAGTCTTACAGTTTTGATTGTTTAGTATGAATTTGATTTCCGATGTAAAAGTAAGAAAATACTCCCATGCAGATATACAACATGCACCATTTTAACTAAAATATAACTATTGCCCCAAATAGCGCATGCCCGTGCCGGCAAAATGCAAAGGCATCCTACTATTATTTTTCAGATTATAAACCGTGTTTTTCGGGATGTATTTTTCGGGAAATCCGCCACGCAAAAAAACACATGGCTTGTTGCAAAAAATACAAGGCACTTATTTTAAAATACAAGCCATATATTTCAAAATATATGGCTTGTATTTTTGCATTTTTCAGACCTCTGAAACACAACAACTTACAAAAGTACCTCAGCAGCCTGTTTATTTTCCGTTTTTTGCAGGTACGGACACCCCGTTTTCGGCTCTCGTTTTTTCAAAAACAGAGCTTCGGACTGCGCTTCACTTTGCGCGAAACCGGCATTACTATTCCTCGATCATTCCAAGCTCGCGTATTTTTGCGAGCAAGGCAACAACGTCTTCACGTGCCTGAGCCTCGTCAACTTCATAGGCATCGGTGAGAGCCTTTACCAAATCGTCCACCTCAAACTCGCCCTGTGTCATGCGTTCCCACACCACAGCCGCAGTTTCATTAAGCGTAAGGAGATTGGTAAAATCCACGTTTTCCAATTTTCCGGGCACAACTATGCTCTGACCCACAAGAGTTCTCAACTCAAAACTTCCGTCTAATTTCATATTCCTTTTGTCTTTTCTATTTTCATCCATTCGGGCTTCGCCAAAAGCCACAACATTTTGAGATATACATGATGATGGAACGCCAGAAACAGTCGTCGCACCCACGGATTGCGAGGCCACAACGTCGTGAACAGTTTCCATTTACACGAATACATTTTCTTGAATTCGCCGTTGCCGCCCGTGCGGCGATAAGCAGTGATTATGCCCACGATATTTTCCTGTTTGGCATGTTCCTTTCCGTACACATTTCCGTCGCCGCGCATTATAATTCGTTCTTCGTCTGCATATACCACTCTGTGAGCCACATATCGTCCCTCGTCTGTCAGGGCAAGAACAAAATCATTAGCCTTGGCTTTTTCACATTTCTCAAGTTTCACATCCTCGCGATAGCCCTCGAAAAAAGGTTGCATGCTATGTCCCACAACAGTAAGGGTTACGTCATGCCCCAGGTCTATAAGTTGTTTGGCATGAGCAAAGAGAATTTCGTTTGGAACGGTAACAGGTTCTAAGGACATACCACCGTGGATTTGCAAAGTTTGGCAGCATCGTCATCAGGCAGGTTCTCGAGTTCGTAAACCGGCACAAGTTCGGCAAGTCGCAGCATTGTGGAAAGAATGGATTGGTACGATTCACCATGACACATGAGAGTGCTGACCGAAGAAAAGATGCTTACGAAACCTTTTACATTGTCGAGCTTGCGGATTTTGTTGTGTTTTGCCTGAACAAGCGAAACCAACGCGCCAACCGGAGCTTTGAGCTGTTTATAACAGGGAGTTTTACCACTCCAAGGCGAACCGTAAACAAATACCCCCTCATCGGTAATGCGTATTATGGGATTGTCATCATTCATAAGTTCGCATCCAGGAAAGTTCCTCAACCACGACTGCGAATGAGTGCTTTTGCCCGTGCCGCTTTTGCCAAGAAACATGTAACCTTTGTTTTCGTAGAGAACTGTTGAAGAATGTATCGCAACAGTATTGAGACCGCTCGTGGCAAAAGCATAAGCCACCATAACGGAACTCGCCAAAACACGTATGTAACGCCTGTCCTGCGGAATGATTGAGACATGAACCGTTTTAAGATCGGGTTCCATGTCAATAACAGCCATAGGACTGCGGTCATAATCGCGAAATGCAAAAACTACTCCCTTGTCGCTGCGTTCAAACATACTGTATTCCGCATCGTTCGAAGGAAAAGTTCCTGTTTTCTTAAGATTTTCGGTATCGGGACGGTATTTGCTGTCGGCAATAACATGAAGAACTACATCGCCTTTACCATTATTTTCGGTTAGAAAAGGCTGAAACGACGGCGCAACCTCAACCGCACTCCTCGGAGAATCCACAAAATCTATTCTGACTATGTGTCCCGCTATGTCGTAAACCTGTGTCTCTGGCATGTTATTCTTCATAATCCACACCGAAAGCCTCGTCAATTTTCTCGTTGCTCTCCTGATGCACGGCATTCGAGACAGAAGCAAACTTAAAATCCTCTGCTGTAAGTTGCTTAAGCAATGCGCCCTCGTCAAGATAGTTCTTGCGAACTTTCATAAACATCTTGTTGGCTTTCTTCTCGCTTTTGGTATAATATATAATGCATAGGCGGTTGGGATCATTGAGAGTTTTTGTAAAATGAGCCTTAAGCTGCAAAGAGAAAAACGGACGATCGAGCAAAAAGCCGGTACGCTTTTGTAAATTTGCGTCATCTATTTTCTGCACAGTAGTCATGTAAACCGTGGAATCGCGCATAGAATCTCCAACACCAAAGACATAAACCGCACCTTGTGTGGCAAGATTTTTATTTTGAGCCATACAAACGGTGGCAAACAGCACCGATATTATTGCAAGAAAGGCTTTTCCGATTTTATTCATGAGCGTATGTTTTGTAATGATGCAAAGGTAAGATAATTTTGCCAATTACCTGTTGGTTTCAGTCTATTTTGCTACAAACCGCAATGCATTACTAAAAAAGAAAACCGGAGGCACCGACATCATAATCGGTTCCTCCGGTTTTTATATTTGTCCTTTGCTAAGGCAAGTTTTATTTCTTGCTCGGCTTTTCGTCTTTGCTTCCCAGGTCAACGGTGAAGCTCTTCTTTATACCACTCTTGGTTATTGCGCGAATCCACAAAGTTCTGTCGCTTGACATATTTGCATTCTTCACTGCCTCATCAAAATCGGAGCGTGTGCGCATCTGTTTGTCATTAACTTGTAGAATGATCAAACCTTTAGTGATGCCGGCTTTCTGCATTGCGCCGCTGCGAATTGCGGAAACCTCAAGTCCGTATCCGAGATCCAACTGCTGTTTCAATTCGTCTGACAGCGGAGTAAGGCTAACGCCCATTTCGTCAATGTCAACCTCTTTCACTACCGACGTTGTGCCCTGCGCGTTCTTCAAGGTTATAAATTTTGTATAACTCTTCTTTTCCCGCAAGTAGGAAATCAGAACTTTGTCGCCCGGTTTATGGAGAGAGATGTTTTCTTGAAGCTCTGCCATTTTCTGTACTTTCTTACCGTTTATGGCAGTTATGACATCGCCTTTCTTTAGTCCCGCTTCGGCAGCAGCACTTCCGTCTTCCACTTCGTCAACATATACACCGTTTACAGTTCCAAGGTCTGGAGAATTGCCTTTGTCTTTTTCGTTGTCGATGTAATTTGACACATCTGTGCCGCGAATGCCTATTATTGCACGCTGAACGGTTCCGAATTTCTTTATATCTTCCACAACTTTGTTCATAATTGACGTAGGAATCGCGAAACCGTAACCTGCATACGAACCTGTCTGAGATATTATCATATCATTGATACCTACGAGTTCGCCTTTGGTATTTACGAGTGCGCCGCCCGAGTTTCCCGGGTTAATTGCTGCGTCGGTCTGAATAAAAGATTCTATACCGTTGGCACCGACAGTGCGAGCTTTTGCACTTACAATGCCCGCCGTAACTGTTGAAGTAAGATTAAACGGATTTCCAACGGCTAAAACCCATTCGCCAAGTTTTAAGTTTTCGCTCGAACCTATTGTTATTGCAGGGAAATTGCTTCCTTCTATTTTTACAAGGGCAAGGTCGGTGGTTTTATCCGTTCCTATGATTCGTGCCTTGAATTCGCGGTTGTCGTTAAGCTTTACATTTATTTCGTCAGCCCCTTCCACGACGTGGTTGTTTGTTACGATATATCCGTCAGCTGATATAATAACGCCTGAACCTGATGCTTTGCGTTGCGGAGTCTGATACTGACGTTTTTGAGTCCCTCCGTTTCCACGTCCGCCAAATATATCGCCGAAAAAGTCCTCAAACGGATCGTAATAATCATAGGTTTGGGTTTTGGAATTCTGGGTAACTTTTATGTAAACCACGGAATTCACCGCTTTTTCTGCGGCTACGGTAAGATCGGGAGTAACTCCGTTCACGGCAGAAGCCGTTTCATTGCTTGCACATGCCACATTGTTTGTGGCAAATACTGCTGTTGCCAAAAGGGCTGCCGATACAATGACCGAATAACTTAGCATTCTGTTTGCTTTCATATTACCTGTATTTTATTTGTTTTTGTTCTTTGCTTTAATTCACGGCAAATGTAATGCCGAAAGCGACAGGTGATACCGAAAATGCAGATTTTTTTTCGCTGCGTTACTAACTTTTAACCGTATTCACTTCCTGCTTAACAGACCTTGCCATAATTTCAGCATCGGTTTTACAGTTTTTAGGGACATAATTCCGTTTCTGACAAATAAAAAGGTTCGCCGCCACGCTTTTGTCGGATTTTTTCTTCCTATACGTGTCGGCGAACCAATGATTCTGCATAATGCGCCAAATTATCTCACCATTATTTTGCGCACTCCGTTTTTGCCTTTCAATATATACACTCCCTTTTCGGGCATGTCCTTCACTTTTTCCGCCCTCACCTTTTCGGCTACCTTTATGCCAGATATGGTGAACACGTCAAACAATTCCGCATCTTCCGCATTCTTTATGTTCTCCACGCCAACGGGATTTTCAAACTCTATGCTTGACATGTCCGAATCCATATAGTCATCGGCAGTTGCGCCAACCGTTACTTTCAAGTTCTTTACGCTTTCAAAGCCGCCGATGTCGAGTGTGCAATTTTCCGTTTGCCGTGTCAGCAATGTTTTGTCCCCGTCCCAAACCGACACATTGTACGCCTTGGCATTCTCCACTGCATCCCATTGCGCAGTCAACGAAGTTACATCGGAATTGGGAATCACTTTCAGATTTTCAGGCTTGGCAAGAGTTCCCTCAGCCATGTAAAGAAACGAAACTATTCCGTTGTCCTCCGAAATGCCGGTGAGAAATTTTCCCATTCCTGCGCCTTTGTACTGCTGAAAACCCGGAACGCCGTTATCGCGAAGCACTTTATTTCCCGTAAGTCCCGGGAATAAGTCTCCCTGATAGTCTTTCGGCGCGGATTCATTCTCCGGTTTTATGTCGTTGTCCGCCGGAACATACGACATACGCCTGTGGTTTTTAACGATATTCACCGTATTTCCCATCCAGGCGGCTGCGTTATAGTCCACATGAATCACAAACATTCCCGAACCCAGTCTTTCGGGATACCAAGCCGATGGCTGACGATTTTCGAGTATATAATATTCGCATCCGGTGGCATCGCTGTCGTTCCTTATATAATATGCGTTCTCGCTTTCGCTTCCAAGTGCGTTTATCTTCACCATCTGTTTTTCGGTTTTCAGGGTGTCAATGTCCAACCAGCCCATAAAATTCTTTTCGTATGCGCTGTATCCCATTGGCACCGCGCCGTTTTTCCAATATTGTCCGTAATCCATTATCGACCACCAGGACATTCCCACAAGACTTGAGGAATCGTAAGTGTTATAAAAGTCGGGCAAACCGAGGAAATGCGAAAATTCATGACAGAATGTGCCTATGCCTTCTATATTATATAATGTATCGACCTGCGCATCCGTTCTGCGTATTGTTGGAATAAGTTCGTTCACCACCAGAAACGAATTAATCTTACCGCCGGTGAAATTTGTAATTGCGGTATAGTAACTTGCCCACACGGCATCGTCTTCCCACGAAGAGTTTTCCCCCACTCCGGCAAACACAACGCCCACAATGGGCACACCGCCTGCGGCTGTTTTATATTTCGAGAAATTTACACCCTGTTTTTCGGCAAGGTTCACGGCTTCTCTCACCATTTCGCTCACATGCGAATCGTTAGAATTTCCCACACGTGCGCCATAGTAGGCACGCGACTTTGAAAGCGTAACCTCACACACCACATCGAACGAAGGCGAATACTTGCCGCGACTCTGAGCCACGAAATAATCGCGCACGCTTCCCGCTGCGCCGCCGCCCGAAAAGCCTTTTTCGTTAAATTGCCTGTTGAAAGTATCCACGGCATTGGTTATGGAAAAAGAAACATCGCTGAAATTCACGAGAATCACGGGATATGTAACCTCGCCCTGCGGATTATCGCTCGTTCCCAACGCTCTTGTTTCAATGGCAGTCCTGCTTGACGCCGCGAAAGCCATGAAATTCTCGCTCGTGGTTCCGTTGGCATTCAGCCAAAGTTCCTCGCTCAAACCGCGCTCATCCTCATTGTGCGCCCACACTCCCGAATCACCACTTCCGCTCACATCAAGAGCGGACACATAGCAATAGCCGTTGCTGCCTTTCACTACCACGTAGCCGTCGGTAGTGGCAAAAAACGACCTGTACTCATCACCGCATTTAACAATAGTGAGCAATGAACCGTCTGGTTGGCAAACCGTTTTACGCAAACGCAGGGCAGGCGAAGCAAATGCAATCGCACTCATCAAAGCAAAGACTAAAGCAAGGGATAAAGTTCTCATATAAACATGTTTTGCTCGCAAAGGTAATGAATTTTATCCAAAAACAATAATCCAAATGCACAGCCGTACCACGCTATGCCAAAATACGGGAAAGCCACCTCTTACCCCTTTCAAACGAGCGCAAAATGTCTTCAAAATGCCCTCAAAAAACCGCCCTTTATAAAACATTGTTTATCAGATATTTGAAAAGGCGAAAAATACAAGGCACTTATTTTGAAATATAAGGCACATATTTTAAAATATATGCCTTGTATTTTTTACGATAAGCCATATGTTTTTTTCGGGGTACGGAAAATCGTGTTTTTATGGCGCATCTTTTGCGTTTTTCTCGCGCTGCATTTTTCGTTTTTAATGATACTGATGTTTTCTTTCCGCCCTGACGCACAATTTTTACTTTTACACGCACTCTAAACCCGCATTGCGGGGCATGCAAAACCTGTTTTTTCTGACAAAAATCGCATTTTCGCAAAAAATTTTCTTTTTTGCTATTGTCATTTGAATTATTGTTTGTAGTTTTGTGATTAGAAAAAGGGAAATATGCTGTCCGGGGGTTAGGAAACCCACGGATTCAGCAGGCAAAACTTGCGAAAGCATTGAAAACTTCCCCGATTCGTAAAACAGAATACACTTCCGCCCCCAAAGGAGCCGGGTATAGGACATAAATTTTTTTGTTTTATTTAGTACTTGTGGACTGGGTATTAAGTTAGTCTGTGAAGATAGGCTTGCATATTTCAGTCCTTTTTTTGTGTCCGTACACTAAAACATCGCAAGGCTGCATTTGTCTTGCGCAAAAAACTTAAATTTGCATGGAATAAACGTAAAATCACAATGAAAAAGTTTCTGTTGAATGTTTTGAGTTCGGCAGCGGGCGTTTTTCTCGCTGCTTCAATAGTTGTCATAGTATTCACCGTGCTGTTAATATCGGCTGCCGCAAGCATGGGAGGGCAATCGCCGGCAAACGTAGAGCCTCACTCGGTGCTGCGAATTGATTTGGAAGGTGTATTGTCCGAGCGTTCGCAAGACTCACCCCTTACAAGTTTCGGCATGGACGTTCCGTCAGCCAATCTGGAAGATATAATCAGCTCCATAAAAGTGGCAAAAGCCAATTCAAACATCGACGGTATATATATAAATGCAGGTGCTGTGTCGGCAAACCCGGCAAGCTTGCAGGAAATACGTCGCGCCCTGACAGATTTTCGCAAGTCGGGGAAATTTGTGGTTAGCTACGCCGGCACTTACACTCAGGGCGCATATTATGTTTGCTCCGCAGCATCGAAGATTATTCTCAATCCCATTGGCGAACTTGAATGGCGCGGCATGGGCGGAGAAATGATGTTCTATAAGGATTTGCTTAAGAAAATAGGAGTGGAAATGCAGATTGTAAAGGTAGGCACTTACAAAAGTGCGGTAGAACCTTACACGGCAACGGAGATGTCAGATGCCAACAGGGAACAAGTTACGCAATACATCACAAACATTTGGAACAACATAAAGAAAGAAGTGTCGGCTTCGAGAAACATTCCTGTCGACAAGCTTAACGCACTTGCCGACATGTACATGGCTTTGAAAAGTCCTAAGGAAGTGCTCGGTTCAAAACTCGTAGACAAACTTGCATACGAGGACGATGCTCTTGCAGAAGTAGCCAAGCTTTCGGGAAAAGACGACATTGACGATTTGAAATTCGTTCGCCCCTCTGCCTTAGCCCCCATTGCCGCAAGCAAAACCGACGGAGATGAAATTGCAGTGTATTACGCCTGCGGAAACATTGTGAGCGGCGCAACTGAGAGCGGAATGTTTAAGAACGCAATAGTTGCCGATGAAATAATACCCGACCTTGAAGATTTGAGAAAAGACGAAGACGTAAAAGCTGTGGTTTTGCGCATAAACTCGGGCGGCGGAAGCGCGTATGCGTCCGAGCAGATATGGCACGGAATCAAAAAGCTTGCCGCCCAAAAGCCCGTGATTGTTTCAATGGGCGATATGGCGGCTTCGGGAGCTTATTACATGAGCAGCGCAGCGCAATATATAGTGGCGGAACCCACTACGCTGACGGGAAGTATTGGCATTTTTGCCATGATTCCCGATGTGAGTGGTCTGATGAAAGACAAACTCGGGATAAAATTTGATGGTGTGAAGACCAATGCCCACTCCGACTTTTTCTCAACCTCCCGCCCGTTCAACACTGAGGAGAAAGCCATGCTTCAAAGCTATGTGGACCGTGGCTACGACCTTTTCACAACGCGCGTTGCCCAAGGCAGAAAAATTTCAAAGCAACAGGTCAACAAAATAGCCCAAGGCAGAGTGTGGACAGGCGAAGATGCTCTGAAAATAAAGCTTGTGGACAAACTCGGGAACCTTGACGATGCCGTGGCAGTGGCTGCAAAACGCGCAGACCTCAAGGAGTATCACGAAGTTCACTATCCCGTAGCAAAAGTTTGGTGGGAAAAGATTCTGGATTCGCAAATGCAGGATTACACCGACGCACAACTGCGCAGCTATCTCGGGGAACTTTACCCTGCTGTCTCGCTTTTGAAAAACATTGACAAACGCGACAAAGTGCAGGCACTGATTCCGTTCACCCCTGTCATAAGATAAGGCTCGCAATGAACATTCCCGGAAAAAACATACGCAACTTGCTCATTCCCGTGTCGTGGATTTACGGTGCGGCAACAGGTGTGCGCAATTTTATGTTTGACCGGGGCATAATAAAATCTCAAGAATTCCCCATTCCGATTATTTGCGTGGGAAATCTGACCGTCGGAGGCACGGGCAAGACCCCTCACGTGGAATACATTCTCGGAATCATAGGCAACAAAACGGAAACGGCAGTCGTTAGTCGAGGATACAGACGAAAGACAAAGGGGATGATTATAGCCACGCCCCAATCTTCTGCCGACGAAATAGGCGATGAACCGTTTCAGATAAAGACACGCTTCTCCGAAGTACGTCTTGTGGCAGATGCCAACCGCATTGAGGCTATAGAATATCTGTTGCAAAAGGAAATAAAACCCGTCGTGAACGCAATTGTTCTTGACGACGCTTTCCAGCACAGGTATGTAAAAGCGGGAATGAACATAATGCTTAGCGATTACAGCCGACCCGTTTATGACGACAGGCTTTTGCCTGCAGGACTTCTCCGTGAAAGTTTTTCACAACGCCGACGCGCCAACGTCGTAATAGTAACAAAGTGCCCCGCAAACCTATCCGTGGAAGAGAGAAAAAGCATTTCAAAGAAACTTTCTCTGTTGCCGCATCAGCAATTATTCTTCTCGACAATGGTTTACGGCACACCGTATAACATATTTACGCAAGAAGAGAAACCGATGAGGGAGCTTGCGGAAAACAAACGCAGAATCGTAGCCATGGCAGGCATTGCCAACCCCGCGCCGTTCTTTAACGAAATAGAGAAATACGGATGCCCCGTGGTTCGCAAGCCATTCCCCGACCACCATAACTTTTCAAAAGAAGATTTGGAGGGTTTCAAAGCATTTGTTTCCTCTCCCGACACGGCAATAATAACTACCGAAAAGGACGCTGCGCGTTTGCAATCGTTCAAAAAGCTTTGGAACGAAGAACAAAAGGCGCGGATTTACGCACTTCCCATAAAAGTGGAGTTTCTTTTCGGAGAAAAAGATAAGTTTAACAAGATAATTTCGAACTATGTCGGACAAAATAAATGAAACAGCGGCATTCCTAGCCCCGTATGTCAAAGGAAAAACCCAAACAGCAGTAATTCTCGGCTCCGGTCTCGGGAAACTTGCCACCGAAATAAAGACAATAAAAGAATGGGAGTACAAAGATATTCCCAATTTTCCCGTATCAACAGTGGAAGGACACGCAGGAAAACTGATATTAGGCATACTCGGCAAAACATGCGTGTTGGCAATGGACGGAAGATTCCATTATTACGAGGGATATTCCATGAAAGAAGTAACATTCCCCATAAGAGTTTTCGGAGCTTTGGGAATAACAGATTTATATGTGAGTAACGCCGCCGGAGGAACTAATCCGGAATTTCACGCAGGCGACCTTATGATAATCACAGACCATATAAACTTTATGCCGGAGCATCCTCTGCGCGGCAAAAACCTGCCTTGCGGTCCGCGTTTCCCAGATATGAGCGAAGCTTACAATCATAATCTCATAAAGAAAGCAGACACTATTGCCGAAGAGCTTGACATTAAACTGCAACACGGAGTTTATCTCGCCAATTCGGGACCTACTTACGAAACTCCTGCAGAATATAAAATGTATCGCCTGTTTGGTGCGGACGCTGTGGGAATGAGTACCGTTCCCGAGGTAATTGTGGCTCATCATCAGGGAATGCGTGTATTCGGCATCAGTGTTATTACAAACGTTCCCTCGAATGCCACCGCCGAAACCTCACACGAGGAAGTGCAACAGGCAGCTGCGGGCGCAGAACCCAAGATGTCGGAACTTCTGAAACGGATGATAAACGATTAAGAAGCCGCATCTTTACGCAAAATACATAAAACGCTAAAAACTTATTTGATTAATGGCAAGAACTGAGATTTCTACACTCGGAGAATTCGGACTTATCAAGCACCTCTCCAAAGATATTACCCCCAAGAACGATTCCACAGAAAAAGGTATAGGCGATGATTGCGCCGTTTTGCATTATCCCGACAGCCAGGTGCTCGTTACTTCCGACATGCTCCTGGAAGGCGTACACTTTGATCTGACATATATGCCGCTAAAACACCTTGGCTACAAAGCTGCTGTGGAAAACATTTCTGATATATGCGCCATGAACGGCACTCCGCAGCAAATGATTGTGGACTTAGGCATCGGCAGGAGATTTTGCATTGAGAACATCGATGAGCTTTACAGCGGAATTCGTCTGGCATGCGACCGCTACGGTGTGGACATTGTTGGCGGAGACACTACATCCTCTTATACCGGTCTTTCAATTGCCATAACTTGCATTGGGAGCGGGAAACGCGATGAGATTGTCTATCGCGGCGGTGCCAAAGAGAATGATCTTATATGCGTAAGCGGTAATCTTGGCGCGGCTTACATGGGTCTTCAACTTCTTGAGCGTGAAAAAGCGATTTTTGAAGAACAAAGCGCAAAAGCAGACACTGCAGAGAAAAGAATGGCGGTTCAGCAGCCGGATTTTTCGGGACATGAATATCTTATAGAGCGTCAACTTAAGCCCGAAGCAAGAAAAGACATCATCGACAACCTGAAAAAAGCAGGCATAAAGCCTACCGCGATGATTGATATTTCAGACGGACTTTCTTCGGAGCTTATGCACATTTGCGAAAATAGTAATACGGGATGCCGCATCTATGAAGAAAGGATTCCTATTGATTATCAAACCTCTTCGCTCGCAGAAGATTTCCACATTGCCCCTGTTACGGCAGCCCTTAACGGAGGCGAGGACTACGAACTACTGTTTACCGTACCGCTTTCCTGTCATGAAAAGATTATGGAGGTAGAAGACGTGCATGTCATAGGCAACATCACGGCAGCAGGAGCAGGAAAAACTCTCGTAACCCGCGACGGAGCGGAATTCGAACTGAAAGCCCAAGGCTGGAATCCGCTTGCAGAAAAGGAATAATCCGATAAATTACATTCATTAGGTTCACCATAAAACCGCCATGTTTGTCATGGCGGTTTTTGTTTGTCATCATGCGCCACACGTCTCACTTCGCCCACATTTCTTGCGTTCTGCATGTCGCTTCCACAGATTTTCCGTAATTTAGCACCGCAATAAATAAACACGATTATGGCAAAATTCAAAAGAATACTCTTAAAGCTCAGCGGCGAAAGCCTTATGGGCGAACAGCATTACGGAATAGACGTTAACCATCTCAACGAATATGCGCAGCAAATCAAGGCTGCGCTCGAAAGCGGAGTGGAAATAGGAATAGTAATAGGCGGAGGAAACATATTCCGTGGCTTGAGCGGAGCCGGCAAAGGCTTCGACCGTGTAAAAGGCGACCAAATGGGAATGTGCGCAACGGTCATAAATTCTCTGGCATTAAGCAGTGCCCTCGGAGCAATAGGCGTGGACGCAAGAGTGTTGACTGCAATAAGAATGGAACCCATAGGAGAATTTTACAACAAGTGGAAAGCCATAGAATATATGGGTCAGGGCAAAGTGGTAATCATGTCTGCGGGCACGGGCAACCCCTACTTCACCACCGACACGGGTTCAGCACTTCGCGGCATTGAAATTGAGGCAGACGTTATGCTTAAAGGCACTCGCGTTGACGGAGTTTACACCGCCGACCCCGAGAAAGATAAAACCGCCACCAAGTTCAACGAAATTTCCTTTGACGAAGTTTACACACGCGGTCTGCGAATCATGGATCTCACAGCCACCGCCCTCTGCAAAGAAAACAACCTTCCCGTTTATGTGTTCAACATGGACGTGAACGGAAACCTTGCAAAAGTTCTCAAAGGCGAACCCGTGGGAACTCTCGTGCACAATTAATACGACATATCAATTTAATATCATCGCAAACATGAAATTCTCGAAAATCTTTTCAACAATCTTTCTCGGAATGCTCCTCGCAAGCTGCGGAAAGAGCGATCCTATTCCTATGTTTGTCGGAACTTACACCGACCAGGGCTCTGACGGAATTTATTCTTTCTCGTTTGATCAGGAAACCGGCAAAGCCAAAGCTCAGCACAGTGCCAAAATTTCCAATCCAAGCTATCTTGTCATCGCTCCCAACGACTCTTTCATGTATTGCGTGAGCGAAAACAAGGGCGACGAAGCCATTATAAATGCCTACAGGGTTGGCATGACAAGCGGCAGAATGGCTTTGATAAACAGGGTGCTTGCTCACGGCGACGACCCGTGCCACCTTACTACGTACGCCCGAAACCTCTACGTTGCCAACTACTCTTCGGGAAGCATCGGAGTTGTTGGAATTGAAAGAGATGCAAGTCTCTTTGACAACGAAGAGGTCATAAAATTCAATAATGGTACTAATGTCGACTCCGTAAGGCAAAAAGAATCGCACATTCACCAGGTTCAAAAATCGCCCGACGGTCATTTCCTTTTTGCAGTGGACCTTGGCGGAGACTGCATATATAAATATGAGTTGAGACCCAAGTTCAAAGAGGGCGAGCCCTTCAAGATTGACCTTCCCAAAGGCTGCGGACCACGCCACATTGCTTTCTCGCCCGACAGCAAGCACATGTATGTAATTACAGAGCTTAGCGACGAAGTCATAACCTTTGACTATGATGCAGAAAGCGGAAACGTAGTTCAGAAACAGATTGTAAAGGCAAGCGATGCGGGGGCACGCGGCGGTGCCGAGGTGGAAGTCAGCCCCGATGGCAAATATCTTTATGCGAGTGTCAGACTTAAAGATGACGGAGTGGCTGTTTTCAAAATCAATCCCGACGGTACTCTGCAAAAGACCGGATACCAGAAAACCGGCAAGCATCCCCGTATGTTCAAAATCACTCCCAACGGAAAATACCTGCTTGTTGCCTGCAAGGATGACAATGTAATTCAGGTTTACGAGCGCAATGCCGAAACCGGCGAACTCACCAAAACCGAAAACGATATAAAACTGAGCCATCCGGCATGCATTGTTTTCGGCGAAGCAGTGCCTTGGTAAACACAGTATTCTTAGTACAGAAAAAAACATAAGGCATCTTGTAAAAAATACAAGGCACTTATTTTAAAATACAAGCCATATATTTTAAAATATATGGCTTGTATTTTTGGGCATTCTAAGTATCTGAAAATCAGTAACGCTTTTCTGACGCTATTTTCTGCAAAACTTCTGCTCCAAATCAATAAGAAAACGCTTGGCATCCAGACCCCCGGCAAACCCTGTGAGAGAGCGGTTGGAACCTATCACTCTGTGGCATGGCACAAACAAACTCATTTGATTCGCTCCCACAGCCTGCGCCACCGCTCTCACACCTTTTGCGTTTCCCAACCCTTCGGCTATCTCCATGTAGCTTCGTGTTTCGCCATAGGGTATGCTCGTCAACGCCCGCCACACACATAGTTGAAAATCTGTCCCCGTCGGACATAGCGGAATATCGAATTCTCTGCGCCGTCCCGCAAAATATTCATCGAGTTCGCGCAATGCATCATCCAGCAACCGGGAATCCTTCTCTTCATAAACGGCATTGAAAAAGCATTTCACCCTGTTGTCATTGTGCAAACGGTGGCGATTTTCCCTCCAATCGCAAAGACACAGCCCCTTTTCCACTGCGCCGATAATCATTCCGCCACAGGGGGAATCGTAATACTTTATGTTTATAACATTCTTGACTTTATTCATTGCAACATACTTTTATGCCGATGTAAAAATAGCATATTCGCCGCTAACAACCTACTTTCGTCCGAAAGCATCCCATATATTTTCACGCTACGTGCCCATTCTTGTCCCCGAGACCACATTCATTACGGAATAAAATGGTAAATTTGAATTCCATATCACCACGCACTGCGTGGCGCATAAGGCTTACGCACATGAACGATATACTTACACTTCTCTCAAACAATATTCCTTTCACACCAAACGAAGAACAAAACCGGGTGCTCGCCGTGTTGGTGCGCTTTGTTGAAACCTCCGTAAGCCGCGCTGCCCTCATAATGCGCGGATATGCGGGAACCGGCAAAACATCGCTCGTCAGCGCATTGGTCAAAAGCCTTAAACAACTTGGCGAAGAGCCTGTACTTCTTGCTCCGACGGGACGTGCGGCAAAAGTTTTCGCTAAATATTCGGGCGAGAAAGCTTACACAATCCACAAGATGATATACCGCCAAAAAACATTTGACGGCGAAGACACGAAATTTAACCTTAATTTCAACAAAAGAAAGAATGCAATTTTCATTGTTGACGAGTCTTCGATGATTTCAAACGAATGCGGCAACAGTCTTTTCGGTTCCGGCTGTCTGCTCGATGACCTTGTGAAATACGTTTACAGTGGTACGAACTGCAAACTACTGCTTGTGGGCGACACTGCCCAGCTTCCGCCCGTTGGCGAAGCAGAGAGTCCTGCTCTTTCGGCAAATTTTCTCGCCAGCTACGGACTTCGCGCGGCGTCTGTGGAGTTGCGGCAAGTAATGCGCCAGGGAAAAGACACCGGAGTTCTGACAAACGCCACAATGTTACGCACCATGATGCAGCAAGAAGGCGAACCTTCCGAATTTCCAGTGATTAAGCAGCAGGGGTACGACGATTTGCGCTACCTGCCCGGCGGAGAATTCATAGAAGAACTTGAAAGTTGCTACGATGAAGTGGGAAGCGACGAAACCATAGTGATTACCCGCTCCAACAAACGCGCCAACGAATATAACATGGGCATAAGGGCGAGACTTTACGAGCGAGACGAGCAAATAACTGTAGGAGACCGCATAATGGTAGCCAAGAATAATTATTTCTGGGTAGAGAAAGCCGCCGCACTCAACAGTTCGCGCAATGCCGCCGAGGCAGATTTCATAGCCAATGGCGATATTGCCGAAGTCGAAGACCTTCACGATTTCCACGAAATGGGAGGTTTTCACTTCGTAAACGCCACACTGCGCTTTCCCGACTATGACAACATGGAACTTGACACACGTCTGCTGCTCGACACCCTTACAAGCGAGTCGCCTGCCCTTACGCGCGACGAATCGATGAGACTTTACAACGCCGCTCTCGACAAATATGCCAACTATCGCAGTAAACGCACAAAACTCAAGCATCTTCGCGAAGACCCGCACTATAACGCTATGCAAATTAAATACGCATACGCGGTAACATGTCATAAAGCTCAGGGCGGACAATGGAATCGCGTGTTCCTGGATCAGGGATTCACACCGCCCGACATGCTTTCGTCAAACTATCTGCGCTGGCTTTACACTGCCTTCACCCGCACCACCGAAAAACTATACCTCTTGAACTGGCCTGTGAACCAACGTGCAGAAAAAGACGATTGGGACTTTTAACCCGCGTTCAAGCGTTTTTTAAGACACAAAAACAATGTGTCTGATTTATTTTGGCTAAGTTTGCATACGAAATAAAGAAACATATCAGATAAAATGACACAGTTAATGCTCATAGGCGGTCTCGGCACGCCTGAAATCATAATAATTGCCCTTATTGTACTGTTGCTTTTCGGCGGCAAGAAGATTCCCGAACTCATGAAAGGTGTAGGCAAAGGCATAAACAGCTTCAAAAAAGGCATGAACGAGGACGATGATAAAACAGAAAAGATTTCCTCGGAAGAAAAAGACGGCAAAGAAGTAAAATAAGCATTTCCCTTTCACAACAAGCGGAATATGCAACATATTCAGGGCGGATTTCTGCGGTCTGTCCTGTATTTTTTGGCCCTTTTTCAATGCATTGTTTTTCAGCTATTTGAAAAGGCGAAAAATACAAGCCATATATTTTAAAATACAAGGCACTTATTTTAAAATAAGTGCCTTGTATTTTTTGCGATAAGCCATGTACGTTTTCCGGGGTGATAAAATCACATCATTTACATGGGATTTCACAGGATAATTTTAGGACATTATCAATAATTTCGGCAATAAAAACAACGGATACATTTCATCTTTTTATGCTTCTTTTATATATTTGCAGCAACCCTATCCATATTGCAATAAATATTACCGGACATTTCTTCCGATGGCGGCTTATTGGAATTAGCAAATGCCCACGGTAGAAACATAAACTCAATGTCTATGGCACAAAAAACGAATAAATGCATTCGTAAGTATGTTATCCGTGCAATCATTACGCTGTTTGCGCTTCCCACATGCTGTCTCGCACTGTGGCTGTTGCTCTTTGTCATTGTCTTTATAAGCAGTAAAAACACGCAATATAAAAGAATTGGAGACACCGACTTTTATTTAATGCACGATAACCTTAATAGGGAAGGACCTTCCCTGTTTTGCAATATCAAGAAGGGTGCTTTCAAAGGAGTTTCGAATTCGGGGAAAATAGAGAATGTATATTGGAACAAAGATTACATATTATTGGAATGCACAAAGTCCGCCGATTACTCTCAACATAAGATTTTCTGCATCATAAAACAGCACGTAAAATCGAAAAAACACGACCTGCCATGGAGGATTTGCGAATATAATAAGGAAGACTACGAACACGCAAAAGATTCTCTGAAACTAAACGAAAAAAACATGCAGCACACCAATGGGGAAATCCCTTGGCGAATCACTTTGTTTGAAAATCCGAAGCCGCACAGCACGTATAACCACTAAGAAAAAGGAAAGAAAGAATAACAAAATGAAAACTGTTTACAAATTCTTGCTCAATGCCGCAATATTGCTGATTTTTTTCCCTCTCAGTTGCGTGATTACTGTATTCATGCTCTTTTTCGGCTCGTCTCTCGGGGATTGTAACGTTCAATACAAAAGAATTGGAAACACGGAGTTTTATATAATGGACGATTATATAAGCGGAGCTGGTTCTTTTCTCTATTACAGCACCTACAAAGCCGTATTTGAAGACGTGCAAACCCAAAATTCCATTGAAGATGTTTATTGGAACGACGATTATATATTGTTGGTATGTACAGATTTGGATTTTGCCAAAGGACAACACTATTATGTTTTAAGACAAAAGCCCGACTTCCGGCGAAAGGGCTCGCCTTGGAACATGCGTGAGTATACTTCAATTGACAAATATGAGGAAGCGAAAGATTCCTTAGGCTTGGACGAGACAAAGATGCAGCATACCGACGGAAACATTCCCTGGAGAATCACTATCTTTGACCAAATTTAGCAGAGCTAACCCCGGTTCTGGACTCGGGAACGCCGACCATTTACACGATAATGCTTTCTTGCACAAACAACTGGCAACGCAGAAAGAAAAACCTCTGCAAAACCGCGCCCTAAAACAGCTGATTTTTGTCCTTTTTCAAGGCATTGTTTTTCAGACATTTGAAAAGGCGAAAAATACAAGCCATATATTTTAAAATACAAGGCACTTGTTTTAAAATAAGTGCCTTGTATTTTTTGCGATAAGCCATGTGTGTTTTCCGGGGTGCTTCCGAGGCGGGTAAAAATCCTATTCCTGTGAGTTTTTTTACATTGTTTATCGGGATTTTTATAGTCCTCGCCCCAAGATGCTTTGTTACGTTTTGACGGGCATTCGATTTTGTTTGCCGCATTTCTTTTTATATTTGCAGCATGAACTTTCGCATGAGATATATAATTGCCATTAGCGTGATAGTGAGCGTACTTGTGCATTGCTCCGCGCAACAAGTAGGACATTCCGAATGGCTTCGGCGCAGCATGGAGCTTAGCGACTCTGTATGGAAGCATTACCGCGAAGGCAACACTCTTTTGCTGCGCGAGAATATGGGATCGCCTACGGATTTCAAGGCAGACTATCTTGCAGAAGCGCGAAACGGGCGCACTCATGCCTTTCTTTGGCCTTACAGCAGCGCATTGTCGGCGCAGGTGGCGGCATATAAGGTTAAACCTACGCGCAAAAAACTCAAATTCATTAAGGAAATAGTGACGCGAGGTCTCGATCTATATCTTGATTCTGCCAGACAGCCGGCAGGATATGCCTCATATACCAAATTTTCGCCCGCACCCGACCGTTTTTATGACGACAACATCTGGATTGGGATTGATTTTACCGATTTTTTTATTGCTTCCGGGGATAAAGAATTTCTAAAACGTGCGGAAAAGGTTTGGTATTTTGTGGTTTCGGGGCGTGATGATGTTATGGGAGACGGGATTTACTGGTGCGAACAGCGTAAGAATTCAAAAAACACCTGTTCAAACGCTCCTGCTGCCGTTTTCGGGTTGAAACTTTATGCAGCCACTCACAACAAGAAATATCTTTCTGCCGGCAAGGAGCTGTATGAGTGGACACGAAAAGTACTGTATGACAGCGAAGAAAGGCTTTATTCGGACAACATCGGCATTAACGGAAAAACAGACCGCGCCAAGTATTCTTATAATTCGGGACAGATGCTGCAAGCCGCATCGTTGTTATACAAATTCACATCAGACGAAAAATACAAACAGGAAGCCGACACGCTTGCCGGGTCTTGCGCCGAAAGATTCTTCGTGCGTAACGAAAAAGGTGAGCAGCGGGTAAAAATGCACGATGTGTGGTTTGACGCAGTTCTGTTGCGCGGATTCGCGGAATACTCCGATTTGAACCCGCAAAGCACATACGCCGACGTTTACCGCAAAACGCTCGAAGAACTATGGAACAATTCGCGTACAGATGCCGGGGTAATTGATTTTTCACGTACCTCGGGCAAAGACAGGGCTTTCTGGTTGCTCGGCGAATGCGGCGCAGCCGAAATAATGGCGCGACTTGCCGGCGCAAAATAAGAAACGGCGCAAAACTTACCAGATTTGCAGGAAATCCCAAGCCGGGTTTTATTGTTATTTTGCCGTTTGTGCCACACAAAACAGACAATTTGTAAACAAACATGCTTCTTTTGCAATACAAAATGGCATTTAGTCCCAAATAGAAGCTACATTTGAAAGAACTTATCCATAAAAACGCTAAATTTGCAAGGAAAGTAACATGCGCCGATACGCACACAGCATGCGCAGACGCATTATTATAAGAATATTTTAGAATCATGGACAACAAAAACAACTCCACCGCTCCCGGGAGCAAAGGTGTTATAGAAAAAGACAACGTTACCGTTCGCTTCAGCGGAGACTCGGGCGACGGAATGCAACTTGCGGGGAACATTTTCTCAACTGTTTCAGCAATAGTGGGAAACGATATCTGCACATTCCCCAACTATCCCGCCGACATACGCGCCCCGCAAGGCACAAGAAGCGGTGTATCGGCATTTCAAGTGCACATAGGCAACGGCAAAGTCTATACGCCGGGCGACATGTGCGATGTGTTGGTGGCTATGAACGCTGCGGCACTCGCCACACAGTATAAGTTTTGCAAACCAACGGCTGCCATAATAACCGACTCGGACAGTTTCAAGGAATCGGACCTTAAAAAAGCCGGATATTCAACTCTTGACCCCGTGAAAGAACTTGGCATTAAAAACGAAATAGTTTCAGTGCCTATAACAACCATGGTGAAAGATTGTCTGAGCGAAAGCGGTATGGACAACAAGGCAATTCTCAAGAGCCGCAATATGTTTGCTCTCGGACTTGTTTGCTGGCTTTTCAACCGCAACCTTGAAGCTGCAAAACAAATGCTTCGCGAGAAATTCGCAAAGAAACCTGCCGTGGCGGAAGCCAATGTAAAAGTGCTTGAAGCCGGTTATGATTACGGACACAACACTCACAGCTCGATTGATCACACTTACCGCATAGAAACAGCGGCACAAAAGGAAAAAGGCAAGTATATGGATATAAGCGGAAACAAAGCTACCGCTTACGGACTCATAGCCGCCGCCGAAAAAACAGGCAAAACGCTTTATCTCGGTTCGTATCCCATTACTCCTGCAACAGACATCCTTCACGAATTAGCAAAACATAAATCTCTCGGAGTTGTTACCGTGCAGTGCGAAGACGAAATTGCCGGTTGCGCATCGGCTGTGGGAGCTTCGTTTGGCGGTGCGCTGGCTGTTACATCAACTTCCGGACCGGGCGTGTGCCTTAAGAGCGAAGCCATGAACCTTGCCGTAATGACGGAACTGCCTCTTGTAATTATCAACGTGCAGCGCGGCGGTCCTTCAACGGGTCTTCCCACAAAAAGCGAGCAAAGCGATTTGCTTCAAGCCCTTTTCGGTCGCAACGGCGAGAGTCCCATGCCGGTAATAGCCGCATCTTCGCCCACCGATTGCTTTTATAAGGCTTACGAAGCCGCAAAGATTGCATTGGAACATGCCACTCCCGTAATTTTACTCACGGATGCGTTCATTGCAAACGGCACCGGAGCGTTCAAAGTTCCCGAGATTTCTGGAATGGATGCCATTAATCCGCCATACGTTACCGGAGAAATGAAAGGAAACTGGACTCCGTACATGCGTAATCCCGAAACCGGTTCACGATATTTGGCAACACCGGGCACAGAAGGCTTTGAGCACGTAATAGGCGGCTTGGAAAAGAGCAATGAAACAGGAGAAATCAGCGGAGATCCCGAAAACCATCAACTCATGACCAATCTAAGAGCAGAGAAAGTGGCACGTATTCCAGTTCCCAACCTTAAAGTGGAAGGCGTTGAGAAAGATGCCGACTTGCTTATAGTAGGTTTTGGCGGCACTTACGGACATCTTCACTCCGCTTTCGACGAACTTACCGCCAAGGGTGAGAAAGTGGCGTTTGCACACCTTTCTTATTTGAATCCTCTGCCCAAGAATACTGCCGAAGTACTTAGAAACCACAAGAAAGTGGTGGTTGCCGAGCTTAACAACGGTCAGCTTGCGGCTTATCTCAGAATGAATGTTGAAGGAATACATATCAATCAATACAATCAGGTAACCGGTCAGCCTTTCAACGTAGGTAAACTTGTTGAGGCTTTTGAAAATCTGATTCATGCCTGAGAAAGAAAATACGGAATATTATCCTGAAAAAAAGAAACTAATAATGAGCGAATATACAGTAAACGATTTTAAGAAAGGACGCCCAAGGTGGTGTCCGGGATGCGGCGACCATTTTTTCCTTGCCTCACTTCACAAAGCAATGGCTAAGCTTGGCGTTCCGCCTTACAAGACTGCCGTTATTTCTGGCATCGGATGTTCGAGCCGACTACCCTATTATGTCAACACATACGGCATGCACACCATTCACGGACGCGCTGCGGCTGTGGCAACAGGCTTAAAGATTGCATCGCCCGACACTACGGTGTGGCAAATAAGCGGCGACGGCGACGGATTAGCCATTGGCGGAAACCATTTCATACACGCCGTGAGACGAAATATCGATTTGAACATGATATTACTCAACAATCGCATATACGGACTGACCAAGGGACAGTACTCTCCCACTTCGCTGCGCGGTTTCGTGAGTAAATCTTCACCATACGGCACAGTGGAAGACCCGTTCCGCCCTGCTGAATTATGTTTCGGCGCGCGCGGACGCTTCTTTGCCCGCACAGTTGCCTCCGACACCGAAGAAACGGTTGACGTTTTGCTTGCCGCAGCCCACCACAAAGGGGCTTCGGTTGTGGAAGTGCTTCAGCATTGCGTAATATTCAATCCTCAGTCATACGATGACGTTTATTCCAAGGAAACCCGCAAGGCTAACGCCATTTATCTGCGCGAAGGTCAGCCCATGGTCTTTGGTGCGAACAACGAATTCGGACTTATGCAGGACGGCTTCGGCATAAAAGTAGTGAAACTCGGTGAAAACGGAATTACCGAAAAGGACCTTCTGATTCACGATCCCCACACGCCCGACCCGACACTGCACTTGAAACTTGCGCTTATGGAAGGTCCCGATTTCCCTGTGGCTCTCGGCGTTATACGCGATGTGGAAGCTCCCACCTACAACGAGGAAGTTCACCGCCAGGTTGAGGAAATCAAGGCGAAGAAGCCCTATCATAATTTCGCAGAGCTTGTAGATACAAACAATACCTGGACTGTGGAATAAGCCGCGCAGGGTATGGATATATAAACGCCGAGGTCGAATTCGAATCCGGCGTTTATTATTTTCGGCTCACCTTTAGGCATTCCGCAACACGTTCGGAACATGATTTTTAGCCCCATTTTTGCAGCTTTTATAAGTCTTTGTGTTTTAGATATTTGTAACGGTCAAAAATACAAGCCATATATTTTAAAATACAAGGCACTTATTTTAAAATAAGTGCCTTGTATTTTTTACAACATGCCTTATATTTTTTCTATGTGCGGAATCCCTTCAAAAAACACCTGACTTTGCCTGTGTTTTCTCTCAAAAAAATCATTATTTTTCTCATGTTTTTTGCGACATCCGCGTTGGATTTTCCGGAAGAAAGAACAGGTGAGTGAACCAAAGCCATGCGCCATGGCAACAGAGGCTTCCGGGCGGTGCGCTTACAAATCCACGTAAGGTTTTATGCGGTTTATGTCCATGGGAGTGAATACCGTATCGTTTTCAAGGACCTTCAGCGAATTGATACGTCCCCACTCCTGCCGCAGTTTCAGAATGTATTTTGTCTGAACTTTGTTGAAATACGGATGACGTACTATCTGTGCGTAACCGGCTGTGTTTATGTTTATTTTCTGTATGCTTACGGCTTTTACGCTGAACCATTTCACAAAACTCATGTCAAGCCCGTAAACCTCGGCAACCTGCTCCGCCTTCACATAACCGCCCAACAGTTTGCCGTAGCGCACTATCCTTCCCGCCATGACGCTTCCTACTCCGGGCACGAGCTTCAACTGCGCCGTGTCGCCGCAGTTCAGGTCAACGGTTTCCCCGTTGGCGAGTTTTTCCACGTGATGTTCGAAATTTCTTACGGGTTGCACATGAAAGCTTTTGCCTTGCGGCAATTCCATATACGGAAAAAGTCTGTCGTAATCGCCTTCGGATATGGTATAAATGCGCTTGAAATCTTCTTTCTTCCTGAAACGTCCGCCCGCATTGCGGTAATGAATGATTGCCATAGCCTGTCGCGGACGCAGACCGAGCATTACGAAAGTTGCGCTGTCGGCAGTGTTGGGGTTGAAACGGAACAACCGAGCCGCATGAACAGCCGGAGTTGAAAAGCCGTGGTGATTGTCATCGCGCTCCTGTCTTGCAACCGTGAACTTGCGGTATTCCTCAAACTGTTTATCCGTTGGTTGTGGCAGTACATCCGCGCTGTCATTGCGAACGAAGCGTTTCACCACCAACACACCCGTTATAACGACGGCAAGAACGGCTATCGCAACTCCCTCGAGCCGGCTGATGCGCAGACGCAGCATTGTGCAAAATCAGAACAGGTTCAAAATTCCGAGACCATCGAGAAAGACAAGTGCAATGCCCGCAGGCACAATGTACCGGAGAGCAAAAATCAAAAGTCCGAAGCAACGCAGTTTTAACTTTCCGTCATTGGTGAGTTCGTACTCCATTACCTTTTTCTCAACAATCCACCCCATGAATACGGAAGTGAAGAAGCCTGCAATGAGAAGGAGTATTTTTGCGGTAACATAGTCAAAGACATCGAACAGACCCATTCCCGCAATCTTGAAGTCGGCAAGCACACCCATGGACAACGAACACAGCGCACCGAAAACGAGACATCCGCCGGTTACAAACCATGCAGCTTTGCGCCTTGTTATCTTTCGGGTTTCAGAAAGATAGGCTGTAATTACTTCGTGAAGGGATATAGTGGAAGTTAAAGTGGCTACAACGAGAAGAGAATAGAATGCCAACGAACAAATATACGCCATGACGGGCATACCTCCCAATGCAAGTTGGAACACATTGGGAAGCGCAATAAACACAAGCGACGGTCCTGCATCGGGATTCAATCCTGCAACACTGAAAACCGCCGGAAAAATCACGATACCTGCCATTACAGCCACAAGAGTGTCAATGACGCTAACCGTGAGCGCAGTTTTGGTGATATTTGTCTCTTTTGAAAAATACGAAGCGTAAGTGCACATGCACCCCATGCCGAGGCTGAGCGAATAGAACGCCTGCGCCATTGCCGCCATTACTACCTCGGAATTGATTTTCGAGAAATCGGGCGCAAAAAGAAACTGCAAACCTTTGGCGGCACCCGTTGTGGAAAGCGAGCAAACCATCAGGATTATAAGCAGAACAAACAAAACAGGCATCAACATCTTTGCAGATTTCTCTATACCGCCTTTCACGCCCCGCACAATGACAAAGTGAGTTACCAACATGAATATAGCCATGCACAGAAGCGGTTGCCAGGGATTGCTCACAAAGTTTGTGAAGTTTACGGAGAATATTTCTTCGCTGTCGTGCTGTTGCGCCATGACGTTAAAGCGATTTAGCAGCGATTGAAAGGTATAGAAAAGCGTCCAGCCGGCAACTACCGAATAATACGACAGAATCAAAAAAGAGGTGAACACTTCTATTTTACCGATGAAGCCCCAATGTTTTTTCGGCGACATGATTGCGTATGCCGAACCCGTGTTGGCGTGAGAATGACGACCTACCATAAATTCAGCAAGAAGCAGGGGAATGCAAATTACAAGCACGCATATTATATATATAATGAGAAACGCGCCGCCGCCATTGTTTCCCGCCTCTGTGGGAAACCTCCAAATATTTCCGAGACCCACTGCAGAACCAGCCGCAACGAGTATTGCTCCCAACTTACTTCCAAAATTACTTCTTGGTGCCATATTTATTTTTAATCGTTTTATTTGAGTTTCGTTTACAAAAGTACAAAAATTTGCGGCATAAGCAGTTGCTTTCGTGCGTTTTGGATTATAATTACGATAATCCGGCACATAAAGATTCGAGAAACCCATACTTTGAATAAAGGAAATGGCAAAAGATTCGTGAAAATCGCTATTTTCGCGGCGTATAAACACATAAATAAAAACAAAAACGATGAAGCTGAAAAACTTTCCGTTGACAATAGCCTTTGTAGTGATGATTTTCGTGGTATGTATGATTCCCATTCCCGAAACACCCCTTAGCGGAGTGGCACTGATTGACAAATGGACTCACATAGCCCTTTACCTCGCCCTCGGCATAGTGTTTTGGACAGAATACTGCCGTTCACGGAGCAGTCTGAAACCGCTTTCGCTTTTCGCCGTAAGCATTTTGCTGCCTATTTTCATGGGCGGACTTATTGAGATAATGCAGGAAAATCTCACAACATGCCGCAGCGGCGATTGGCTTGACTTTTTAGCCGATTCCATAGGGGTTGTTGCAGGTGCCGTTTTAGGACGTTTCGGCATAGCGGTGCTGTTCAAAAAAATAAGAAAAGGGAATGGCTGAAAAACATAAGGCATGTTGTAAAAAATACAAGCCATATATTTTAAAATACAAGGCACTTATTTTAAAATAAGTGCCTTGTATTTTTCGTCTTTCGGGATATCTGAAACACAACAACTTACAAAAGTGATTTTTTAACCCTTTTCGGGCTCGGAAAAACGCGTGCTACAGACGGATAGAGGGAAAACAAAAACTCCACAGCCTTAGACTGTGGAGTTATGCGGTGTGTACGAGACTCGAACTCGTGACCCCATGCGTGACAGGCATGTATTCTAACCAACTGAACTAACACACCAAAAATTTTGAACGCCTTGCGTAGTGGCGGAGACCCGACTCGAACGAGCGACCTCCAGGTTATGAGCCTGGCGAGCTACCAACTGCTCCACTCCGCGATGTTTATCGGATGATTTACTTCCGAATTGCGAGTGCAAAAGTAGAGAGTTTTTTTGAAACGAACAAATTTTTGGAAGAAAAATATGCCTTTTCTGCAAAAAAAAACTTTCCAAAGTGTGTTTTCCGGCTCCTCATCCGGGAGATTTCATAACAAATGAGGATTGCACGACATGCGGATTCATGATAATTTTGCAGCCGAATTAAAGACGACGCATTCTATAATAAATAAAAACATATTGTATGATAAATAAAAACATATTGTTTTTGGCAGCGGCAAACATGGTTGCCCTGTTTGCAACTGCCAAGACAAATTTCCCCGATGCCGTTCCCGCCGATACTTCGCGCGTGATTGACATAGAAGAAGTGGTGGTTGTGGCATCACCCAAAGAGAATTTCAAACTGCGCGAACAACCTTCTTCGGTTACACTCTTTTCGCGCGAAGACATGGAGCGTTTCGGGATAAAATCCATAAAGAATCTCACGAGCTATGCCCGAAACCTTTTCATTCCCGACTATGGAAGCCGCATGACAAGTGCCATATATATAAGAGGTATCGGCTCACGAATCAACACACCCGCCGTGGGTTTGTACTTAGACAACATGCCGGTGATTGACAAAAGCTCCTTCGACTTTTTTATGCTCGACATTGACCGCGTGGATGTACTCAACGGTCCGCAGGCAACGCTTTACGGAAGAAACTCAATGGGAGGACTTATTCGCACATACACTGTAAATCCCATGAAAAAGCAAGGCACGATGATAAAGTTGGGTGCTACGGGAAGGACAACAGGAAGACGGGTTTCAGCAATAACACGTCAGAAGATTAATGACCGACTTGCTTTTTCTCTCGGGGGATATTATTCTGCCGAAAACGGATTCTTCCGCAATGATTCCACAGGTAGAAAAGCCGATGACTCACACGAGGCGGGAGCAAAAGCACGTTTGGTTTACCAACCCTCAAAACGTTTGTCGCTCGACCTGCAAGTTAACTATAATTACACGGATCAGGGCGCATATCCCTATTATTACACCGGCAAAGCCCCGTCTTCGAAATCGTCCGAGCCTTATCCGCAATACATAAACAAACTTACCTCGAACCGCAATAACAATTATCGCCGCAACTCTCTGACTTCGGGATTGGCAGCCGGTTATAAATTCAAAAAAGGTACGCTCTCGTCGGTAACTTCATGGCAGTTTCTGCAAGACAGAATGGTTATGGACCAAGATTTTCTCGCAGCTGACATTTTTTCCCTGGGACAAATGCAGCGAAGCCACGCACTTAGCGAAGAAATAACCTATAAAACCACGGGTGAAAACCGTTGGCAAAGTGTAAGCGGACTGTTTTTTATGCACCAGAGTATGCACACAAATTCGCCAGTGTCCTTTTATTCCGACGGAATGTCCATGCTCAACGCAAACTTCTCAAGAGTAATTCCGCCCGTGTCTTACGAAAATCCGTACAATCACCAGATGACGAACGTGAAAATGAGTCTTGCACTCACCGATCCCTCTATGAAATTCAACGGCAAGTATTCTACGCCGGTCAGTAACTATGCAATTTTCCACCAAAGCACGATAAAAGACTTGTTCGTCAGGAATCTTTCGCTCATTTTGGGACTTCGTCTCGATTTGGAGCATCAAAGCCTCGACTACAACATGAATTCCACGGAAATAAACTATTCTTTTTCCACGTCAATGAGCAAACCGGCAAATCTTACGGTACAACCCGCCGTGAACGGGGCAAGAAAGGACGATTATGTACAATTTCTTCCGAAAGCAGCCCTGCAATACGATTTCAACAACCGTTTGGGCAATGTTTATGTGTCCTTCTCCAAAGGATTTCGTTCGGGAGGATACAATATACAAATGTGTTCGGAACTTGCGCAAACGCAAATGCAGGGAGACATGATGCGCGGCGTGAAAAACTACTGCGACAATCTTTTTCAGGGACTTATTGACAACGCCCGCAACGACGTTGTGCGCGACATGTTCAGCGGAATTAAAGAAAAAGTGGACAATAATATTCCCGACATAAACGCTCCCGACGCAAAAACTCTCCGTTACAAACCGGAATATTCGTTGAACTACGAAATAGGAACTCACTTGAATTTATTAGAACGTGCGCTCCAAATCGATGCGGCAATGTTTTATATGTCTACGAGAAACCAACAAATTTCTCACTTCTCCCTTAACGGATTGGGAAGACAAATGGTAAATGCGGGCAAGAGCGCATGCTGCGGTGCAGAATTGGGACTTCGTTCTTCTCTTCTTGACGGTAAAATGGACATTGCGGCTTCTTACGGCTTTACTCACTCGGAATTTCGTAAATACAACGACGGTAAAAACAATTATAAAGGTAAGAACGTTCCCTTTGTGCCTATGCACAACATGAGTGTGGCAGCAAATTACAAATTCAACCTTAGCAACAGTTTCGTTGAGGCTTTTACGGTTGGCGCGGACGTTTGCGGTGCGGGCAGAATCTATTGGACGGAGGACAATAACACTTGGCAGAATTTTTATGCCACACTTGGCGCGCACATCAGTGCGGAAATGAAGAATGTAAAGCTGAATGTTTGGGGCAAGAACATTACAAATTCAAAATACAACGTGTTTTATTTCGAATCAATGAGCAGAGGTTTCGAGCAGCATGCCGCTCCTTGCCGTTTCGGAGCCGACATTTCTTTCGAATTCTAAGTTTTAACCACATAGTCATGCCTGCGTAAGCACACTTTGTGCTTTCCGCAGGCTTTTTTGTGTGATAAATGCCATGACATCGCCGCTTTTCAAAAAAATATTAGCAATTTTGCACACGACAAACCACTCAAAAGTCAAAACATATCAAACCCAAAATATAAGAAGATGAAGAAATATCTCTTTTTAATGGCATCGGCACTACTGCTTCTCGGAAGTTGTTCTTCCGTACCGGTTACCGGTCGCAGACAACTGAATATAGTTAGCGACAACGAGGTTTTAAGTTCAAGTCTCACAGAGTATCAAAGCTACATGAAAACTGCCAAGAAAAGTACAAACGCCACAGAAACCGCACAGGTTGAGCGCGTGGGAAAACGCATAGCGGCTGCCACGGAAGCTTATCTTAAAAGCCATGGCGGCGAAAGCGAGATAAAAAACTTTTCATGGGAGTTCAATCTCGTGCAAAACAATGAACTGAACGCTTTTTGCATGCCCGGTGGTAAAATTGTGGTTTACGAAGGACTAATGAACATTATTTCAAAGGACGACGAGCTTGCTGTTGTGTTGGGACACGAAGTTGCGCACGCCGTTGCCAAACATAGCAACGAGCGTATGAGCCAACAGGTTCTCGCGCAATACGGTGCCGGCATCCTGGGGCAGGCTCTTTCGGGCAAAAGTGCGGCAGTGCAGCAAATAGCCGGACAAGTTTACGGACTTGGAGCCAACTACGGTGTCATTCTTCCTTTCTCGCGCAAACACGAAAGCGAAGCCGACAACATCGGTCTCGTCTTCATGCGTCTTGCGGGCTACAATCCCGAAGTGGCAATAGACTTCTGGAAAAAAATGTCCTCATCATCCACTTCGAGCGTACCTGAAATTGCAAGCACCCACCCGAGCGATGCACGCAGAATTGCGGATATTCAAAAGGAATTGCCGAGCGTGATGAAAAACTATCAGCCGTTGCCACAATTTGCAGCCGCAACAACCACAACAACCGCCACCAAAGCGGTAAGCACAACGCAGAAAAAGAAGACAACGACTGCCAAGAAAACTACCACAACCAAGAAGACAACCACCGCAAAGAAAACCACGAGCAAGAAATAAACATTCAGAATACGGACATACGGAATGCCGTTGCACGTAAAAGTGCTGCGGCATTTTATTTATGTTTTACGCCCTAAAAGCTACATGTTCGGTGATTCCGACGCACCTTTTCAGGCTTCTTTTTTTACGAAAAATCGTACTTTTGTAACACATTGTTTTTCAAGCATCTGAAAAGGCGAAAAATACAAGGCACTTATTTTGAAATATAAGGCACATATTTTAAAATATATGCCTTGTATTTTTTACAACATGCCTTATGTTTTTTCGGGGTGCTGAAACGGGTATTTATTTTTCCCGTTTGCGACGATAATTATGGCATGCGAACGAGCGCAAAAACGGGCATGAAAAAACAATGCGGGTTGCACATCCCGAGATATGCAACCCGCATTATAAAATGTACAGTGTTAACGAAGCGTCAAAGTGTCTGGTCGAACACGTAACCGTCGTTGGTTGTAACCGAAGCGGCTGCCGACTTCGCAGAAACGCCGTCAACCTTTATGGTCGCGCTTTTCTTTCCCGTGGCATTGGCTTTCAGAGTTCCGGCAGTGATAGTGAAATCGCCGTTAACCTTTATGCAGCGCGTTTTGCTTGTTTCGCTCGTGGCGGGGTCGGTATATACGCCACCCGAAACGGTTACACTGATATTCGTATCACCGTTGTCCTTGTTTATCACAAGGTTGCCGTCGGTGGCAATGCCTTTTATTCCGTCGCCGTTACCGTTTATTACGATTGTTCCGCCGCTTATGGTCATCAAACTGTCGCATCGCAGCAATTTTACATCGGACGAGTTTGAAGAAATGTCTATCTTGCCGCCGTTTATAATCATCTGACCGTTAAATTCGTCGATTGCATTTTTCGTTATGTCTGCCTGTATTCCGTCGCCCTTGGCATTTCGTATTACCACCGAGCCACCTTTGATTTTGAAATACTGCCCGGCGTGGATTCCGTCATTGGCAGAAGCAAGAACATTTATGTTGCCCGACTTGACATACATATATTCGCCCGAAGCAATTGCGTGAGAAGTGTTTCCCGTAACGTTCAACGTGCCGTTTCCTTCAAACTCGGGATGTCCTTTGACATAAAGGCATGCTTTCTGTGTGCCTCCCGCCATGTCGGAGAGCGTATTTTCCGTGCCGTCGGCGAGAATCATTTTTATGCGTTTACCGTTTGCAATGTTTATGGCAGCACCCTGCAGGGAAGTCAATTCAAGTCCGTTGAGTTGAACGGTACATTTATATGTGCCTGTCTGCAAAAATGCGCCGTCAGAGCTTTTGCCAGAGAGCGAATAAACAATATCGTTTCCGTCAAGAGCCGTGGATACCGCATTGACATAGGCACCGGAAATGCTTACAGCCACCTTGCGCGAAAGCGAAAAGGGAACGACCGCCGTTGCACCGTTTGAAGAATAATCTACTCGCACCGTTGACTCGTCAACGGGCGTTCCCACCGTAATACTGTCGATGTTTTGCAAATCCATAACCGAATCAACCACCGTGAGAGCCGTGCCGTTTTGAGTATATTGCATTACGCCAAGAGCAGAAGCCTCTGCCGCAAGAGCAACATTGTTTTTCCAAAAATACATAGTCTGCGAATTTGCGCACACAAAGCCGCAAAGCAGAGCCGAAACAAGAATCAGTCTTTTCATTTTCTTTCGAATTTAACAGATTGACCGTTTAGTGTTACCACATATATGCCCTTGGACAAAGAAGAAAGGTCCACGGCATTTTCACCGGTCTTTATTTTGGCGAAAAGAAGCTGTGCGCCCTCGGAAGAATAGACCTTTAACATGCCGGAACGCTCGGAATTCACAAGAAGTTCCCCGCCGTTGTTCACAATCACCGCAGCCTTAACCTTGGGAGAGGATATGGAAGTGGGAGTCTCGGAGAAAAACATATTCACAAGGCTCACCGTGGAAAGAGTGAACTTTTCGCCGGCACTTTCAACATACATATTCCCTTCTCCATAGGTTACACGGAAATTTTCGAGCGAGTAGCTCACTTCGGAACCGCCTTTGAGCGTTACCGTAAGGTATTTCGCCCCTCCGTTGTCCGACACGGCATGGCATATAAGCGTTACCATGACCGCTGCAACCAATGTAAACAATTTCTTTTTCATATCAAATTATTATCACAACTGTCAGAATTTATATTTATAGGATATGTCAATGACATGTTCACTACCACTGAAATCATCATCTCGGGAATCCTGATAAACATATCCCACATCCAGTTTGTTTTGTTTGTTAATCTTAATTTCCGTTCCCACACCCACGCGCGTTTTCTCAAGTTGCATGCCGCTACACAGGTTGTTGGCAATCTCAATATAGGCGTATGGCGAAAGAGGACAGTGGCGAATGTCGTAATCTGCCATGAGGCGCGAGCGAAGACGCGAATCGTTGTTGGCGGAACGCACTTTTACATCGGTTTTCTTGTATTCGGGAACATCGCCAGCCGAATTCACACGATACTTATCCACAAGCGACTTCACAGAATTGGCACGGGTGAACTGATAACGCTCGCGAAGCGAAAGAGTAAGGCGACCGATGGGAAGTTTTCCTGTCAAATCGAAATTCCAACGGTTTTTACACCGCCAATACGGTTTCTTGACATTATAGCCTTTGTATTCTTTTTCCGTATATTCGTTTCCGTCATCGTCTTTTTCTATCCACGTGTCATATTTCGCCTCTTTGCTCTCGCACTTATAGTTATAGAGAAAATCATAAGAAGTTGCAACCGAAAAATATGCCGAAGGTTTATATTCTACTCCGAACCCTACGTTCCAACGATCCACGCTTTTCAAATTGTTTTGGCTGCGAAATCCGCCGTCAAGGGTAAAGCTGAACATTCCGACCTTTTTAGTGGCTCCCAATCCTGTCCAAACACCGAAATCAGAAGCTTTGGCAGGAAGGAAAACTAATGAAACCGCAACGAGCAAAGTTTTAGTGATTCTAGTAATTCTCATGTCTTTTTTTTAGTTGGGATTGTTATGTTATAAGTTGAGTGTTGTCAGGATTCTTCGTACTTCTTAGGCATCTTGGGCATGGTGTCAGCATCGTTTTCTCCCGTGGATTTCGAAGTGTAATACATTTTAATCAGTGCCGTGTCGTTCATGAAATCTATAGAACCCACTTCCACGCGCAGCACATCAAGTCCCGTGCGCTCCTTAAGGTCTGCAATGAGTTCGGCATTTTTTTCGGGAGTTATGAGCTTTATATTATCATATCGCACATACTTACATCCCACTCTCTTGACAAACAAATTGCTTTCGGCAACGGCTACCACGAGCACAAATAGCAGGTTTGCCGCCAACAATTCCGCCACACTTAGTTTTGCAGACATTCCGTTTATCACCGAAATAGCCACGACGAAGAACAGATAGGTCATCTCGCGTATGGGAACGCTTTCGGTTCGGTAACGAATAATTCCGAACACGGCGAAAAGCCCGAGCGCAGCACCTATCTTTATTTTCGAGCCGTCCATGAGGTAAATCATCATGAAGATACTTACCGACAGCATTACGAAAGCAAAGTAGTAGTCCCGCCTGTTGCTTCGCGGATAGTAGAAAAAGTTTATTATTGCAAACACAAACACGGAATTGAGCGCAAAGCGCGTCAGCATTTCTGCCAAACCGTAAACATCGATGAGCTTCACGCCGAAAAACGTGATGTCTAATAGGCTGTTGAGTAAAGTAATCATTATTTGTTTTGATGGATATTATTACAAGTTTTCGTTAATGGATTTTCGGGGCGGTCATCCCAATCTCCTCATCACAACTTCTTTTTTCTTGAATTTGTTGTGCTTCACCCCGGGATTTGTAAGGTAAGTGCCTATGCAGTATTTGCTGAACCCTTGCGGTTTTATGCGGAGTTTTATCAAAGCATCGAAAGCCGGAGAATCGCTTTTGCCCGAACGTTTCAGTTCCATTATGACAATGTTTCCGAGTTGTGCCTCCTGCTGCGTTTCAAGATTGGTAAAATTCACATCGAAGTCTATGGTGAGCCTTTCGGTGAACGCCTTGTTCACAAGCGTAAGCCTGCTGAAACGGTTCCTAAGGCACGGATGTATGTCGTTTAGGGACACGTCGGCTTTTTCTTCGAGAAACATTTCTTCGTCATCTGAATTCATTTCCTCGGGAGAGGCAAGCCTTACACGACTCTTGCGAGTTTTGTTGTGGTTGTCCTTGTTTTTTACCTCCAGAAAGGTTATTTCGGTGTCTACATAGGTTCTCACCCTCACCTTGGTGCGCGGACGACAACCGTTGTGGTGCCTTGTATAGAACTGATGGTCATCCGTATCCCAATAGGTTGTGGAATAAACCGATACAGGGCTTTCGGAAGCCACGAGAATGCTGTATTCGTCTTTTGTAAGCCGCAGGAATTTCAGCAACAGGTTTCTGTTGGCAAGATACTTACGATCTGTTCGATTCATAAGTCTCACCTTTCCGGTCTCTTCGAGTCCTATTCGGGGCATGTCCGAGATGACGTTTTCAAGTTCTGTGTAAAAATCCATTGCCTCGCTTAAACGTAACAACGTCCAAAGTTAAGAATATTTTTCATAATCACAAAACACAAACACACCGGGTGAAACCTGTATTTACAAATAATATTTTTTGCTCCGTTCCAGACATCGTAAAAAACACATGGCTTATCGCAAAAAACACAAGCCATATATTTTAAAATACAAGGCACTTATTTTAAAATAAGTGCCTTGTATTTTTGACCATCTCAAATACCTGAGAAACAACAACTTACAAAGATTGTCAACTTTCGGGTTATTTTCCTGGCAATCAGACATATATAAAATTTTCCACGGCATTCCCTTTTCGAGGAAATTATTGCCGCACTCATGGCAATACGCTTCGCGATTTCTGAAAACCGGAAGCCTTTTCATGCATTCCCGGACATCTGAAAAATTTCGGGAAACAAAAAAGCGCGGAACGCATTTTTTGGAAATATCATGCTGCAGAAAGGCAAAGAGCAAGCCACAACCCGCAGATAAAGAAGAAATAGCGCAGTCGAAAACCATTTTTCCGCACATAAATGGCTGATAAGTGAAAGGAAAGCACTAATTTTGCAAGCAATTTGGCGGGATTGTATAACACAAAAATGCATCAACAGCCGAAAACAAAGAAACATTCACCCGTCATAAAGACGAACCGACAAAGAAACAATTAATTACACAATACAAAACATGGACATCAAATTCGAGAATATTGATAAAGTGAGCGGCAAACTCACAGTGAAAGTTGCTCCCGAAGACTATCAGGAAGGACTTGAAAAGTCTCTCAAGGAATTCCGCCGCAAAGCCAACATGAAAGGCTTCCGCCCCGGATGCATACCTATGAGTCTTGTCAAGAAACTCTACGGTCCCGAAGCCAAGGCAGAGGAAGTTTCAAAGACAGTGAACAAAGCAATATCCGACTATTTCAAGGAAAACAAAATAAATGTGCTCGGTCATGTGCTCCCCAACAGCGAACAGAAAGAGCAGGACTATAAAGAGCGCGACGATTTCGAATATATAATGGACGTTGCCATAGAGCCGAACATCGAAGTATCGCTTGACAAGAAAGACAAGCTTACTTACTATGACATTGAGGTAAGCGACAAATTCGTTGACGAGAGAATTAACGAAATGCTCATGGCTCAAGGTACTTTCGAGCAGGTTAACGAATATCAGAAAGGCGATTACATGAAAGGCGACCTTGTGGAAGTGGCAGCAGCCGAAGGTGTTGAGCCCTTGAAAGTGGAAGGCGTGCTCATTTCACCGGAATACGTTAAAGACGAAGAACAAAAGAAAATCTTTGACGGCGCAAAGAAAGACGACGTTCTCACAATCAAGCCCGCTTCTCTTTATGGCGACGAAACTCAGGCGGCTTCCATGCTCAAAATAAAGAAAGAAGAGCTGAAGAATCACGAAGGAAACTTCACATACACCATTACTGAAATCAATCACCGCAAACCTGCCGAGCTGAATCAGGAATTCTTTGACAATGCTCTCGGAAAAGATGCAGTGAAAGATGAGAAAGAATTCCGTGAGAAAGTTCGCGAAGAATACAACAAGGCTCAAACCGCCAACGCAGACTATAAGTTCTTTGAGGATTTGCGTGTTTACGCACTCAAAAAGGCAGGCGAACTCGAATTTTCCGAACCTCTGCTCAAACGTCTCATGAAAGAGAACAACCCGAGCAAAGACGACAAATATATTGACGACAATTATGCCGGCGCAACCGAACAACTGAAATGGCAACTCGTTCGCGACCACTTGGCTGTGGCTGCGGGAATAAAAGTTGAGGATGCCGATGTACGCGCAATGGCAAAGGTTCGCACCCGTCGCCAATTTGCAGCTTACGGAATGCAGCTTCCCGACGAACTCGTGGAACAATACGCAGAAAAGTCGCTTAAAGAGGACAACCAGATTGAAGAAATTTTCTACGAGGTTTTGAGCGAGAAACTCATTGCCGCATATAAGGAGAAAATTACTCTTAACCACAAAAAGATTTCGCTTGAGGATTTTGAAAAGCTCATCAAAGAAGAGCAGGAAAAGAAATAATCTCAACAACATAACACAAAAGCGGGACATCCTGTTAGATGTCCCGCTTTTATTTTGACATTGCCCGAAGGCTATAACTATTTCACGTTTTCGGAAACGAGTTTTCTTAGCGAATTTTTCTCACCCACAAGCCACACAAGGTCGCCGTCGCGAAAAACACGTGAGGCAGAGGGCAGACCGAGAGCTTCGCTGCCCTCCTCAAAACCCACTATCATGCAACGATAATCCTCGCGCAACCGACTATCGCGCACTGTTTTTCCGAAAAGCGGCGAAGAAGTGCTCACGGAAATGCACTTCAACTGCATTACACGCTGTTCGGGAGCCATATCAACATGAACAACGGCTTCCGACATCCTTGACGCGAAAAGTTTTAACTGTTCATCATTGCCGATAACCTCGAGACGGTCGCCGGGATAAACCTGCATTTGCGCCATTGGAATGTTGTGACGCACACCGCCACGCATTATCGACGAAATCATAATACCGTATTTATGGCTGAAATCGAGTTCCGCCAAAGACTTCCCCGCCCATGCGGTATTTTCAGGCACGTCGAGGTCGGCAATATGGATTTCGCGCGAAAGAAGATGGTTCGCGTAGAGAGGCTTTACCTTTCCGTGGACAACAGCCTGCAAATCGCGTGAACGTAAATTCTGGAAAAACACTCTTTCTATGGCAATGCTGTAAAGTTTAATCCGTTTTGAACGCATCATAAGGGCAACAAGAATCATTGCGACCGCAAAATGAATCCAACTTGCGAAAGGCGATACATAATTAATAATGTAATAGACATACGCACTCGCGAGCAAATATCGCACGAATATCGTCATGGCAAGCAGGAAATGGCTTCCCCGCAAATTCTTACGCCATATCTGACGAAACTCCTCGGAATGGTTTTTACGCATAACAATTGCACGCAAAAAAGGAGACAGAAGCGCAATTGTTACAACGGCACACACGGCATTTCCTATCCAATGGCTCATGGTATGTCTGAAGAACGGCAGGAAAAAACTCAACATTATTGCCGTTATCGCCACACATAATATGGAATAAGCCGCAATCTGTTTCAGCAACGCGGTAATAAGTCTATTCCATGCGCTTCCCGTTTGCTCCGATTTATGCTGCGAAGGCTTCTTGTCAAGCACAACCATGATTTTTGCAGGCGTTATTTTCTTAACAAGTCCGTATGCCGCCGGCGCACTCTTTATCATATAAGGCGTGAGAAACGTTGTTATCACGGAAACAGCAACTACAATAGGATATATAAAGCTACTGATGACATGAAGAGACATTCCGAGAGATGCAATAATAAATGCAAACTCACCTATCTGTGCCATGCTGAATCCGCTTTGCATTGCCCCCTTCAGCGATTGCCCTGAAAGAATAAATCCAAAGGATCCGAAAACTGCCTGACCTATTAATATTGTGAGCGTAATCAACATTACCGGCAACCAATACTGTGTAAGAATCGCCGGATCCACGAGCATTCCGACGGAAACAAAAAACACTGCGCCGAAAAGGTCTTTCACGGGACTAACAAGCTTTTCTATCGTCTCCGCCTCAACTGTCTCGGCAAATATACTTCCCATCATGAACGCGCCAAAGGCTGCACTATATCCCAACTTGACTGCCAGAACAACCATGGCAAAACAAAATCCTACAGAAACGACCAACAGAGTTTCCTTGCCTATCCACTTGCGGTTTTTTCGCAATATCAACGGAACTATAAACACACCCACGAGGAACAACAAGGCAAGATAGAACAAAAGTCTCATAAGACTATCAACAACAGTCATACCATCGAAATCCTTACTTACCGCAAGCGTCGAAAGAATAACCATTAGCAAAATTCCAAGAATGTCTTCGAGAACAAGAACACTTAACACATTCGTTGCGAACTTCTGACTGCGGAGTCCGAGGTCGTCAAAAGCTTTGTATATAATGGTTGTGGAACTCATGGCAAGCATTCCGCCGAGAAAAAGACTATCCATTCTGCTCCAACCAAAGGAATGCCCGAGCAGAGAACCCAGCATGCTCATCGCCGAAATTATTGTTACTGCCGCTATAATGGGCGAGCTTCCCATTTTCATTATCTTTTTGAAACTGAACTCTATACCCAACGTAAACATAAGGAATATGACACCGATGTTTCCCCATGTCTCCACAGAGCCAAGGTCGCTGACAGTAGGCATATAAGGCATGTGGGGACCGGCAAGGAATCCCGCAACTATATAACCCAATACAAGAGGTTGCTTAAGTCGTTTGAAGATTAGCGTTACAGCTCCTGCGAGCACAAGAATCAGTGCAAGGTCGTAAATAATCTTTGGCAGATGTTCCATTATGGCTTATATATTAAAGCAGAAGGCGGTTGGGGTAACCGTTGTCCCTCACCGCCTTCATGTTTTGCATTTATCTTTGTTTTTACAAGGTCAACCGTTATACTGCGCGGTAAGTTCGCAAATTTTTACTACGGTTTTCATTGCTTTTTCCATAGACTGCACGGGAACGAACTCGTATGGTCCGTGGAAATTAATGCCTCCCGCAAAAATATTGGGGCAAGGAAGACCTTTGAAAGAGAGTTGCGCTCCGTCGGTACCGCCTCTTATGGCGCGAACCTTGGGTGTCAGCCCCACTTCTTCCATTGCCTTTTTAACGATGTCTATTATATGAATCACCGGTTCTATTTTCTCGAGCATATTATAGTATGAATCCGAGATTTCAACGTTCACCGTTCCCTCACCATACTTTCCGTTGAGTTTTTCAACAAGTTTGCGGAAGAATTCTTTGCGTTTTTCGAATTTCTTTCGGTCATGGTCGCGTATTATGTAGTTCACCGTGGCACTTTCAACGCATCCCTCCACACCGGTAAGGTGATAGAAACCTTCGTAGTCTTGAGTTGTTTCGGGAGTTTCGGCATCCGGCACCGATTTTATCAGTTCCGCTGCTATTCGTCCGGCGTTTTTCATTTTTCCTTTGGCATATCCGGGATGCACGCTCACACCTGTTACCTTCACCTTAGCAGAAGCGGCGTTGAAGTTCTCGTATTCTATTTCTCCAACCTCGCCTCCGTCCATGGTGTAAGCCCATTCGCAACCGAAACGTTCCACATCGAAAAGATGTGCTCCCATTCCTATTTCCTCATCAGGGTTGAAACCCATGCGGATTTTGCCGTGTTTCACCTCGGGATGCTCTTTCAGCCACACCATTGCCTGAACAATTTCGGCTATACCGGCTTTGTCGTCGGCTCCGAGCAACGTGTTTCCGTCTGTAACAATCAAATCCTCACCTTTATGCGAAAGCAATTCGGGGAACATCTTTGGAGAAAGCACGCGACCGCTGCTTTCGGAAAGCAAGATGTCCGAACCGTCGTAATTTTTCACTATACGCGGTTTGACATTTGCGCCGCTGCAGTCGGGACTCGTGTCGTAATGCGAAATGAAACCGATTGTAGGAACTTTCTTGTCGGTATTTGCCGGCAGAGTGGCGTATATATATCCGTGCTCGTCAAGATACACGTCATCAAATCCGAGTTCTTCCAATTGGTTTTTCAAATGCTCCGCAAACACAAGCTGTTTCGGTGTGCTTGGAGTAGTGTCGGCAGTTTCGCTCGATTGGGTATCGTAACCCACATAGTCTAAAAAGCGTTCTATCAATTCCATATTAATATGCTTTTAATTATTCTCGTATAGAATTTGTGCTGATTTTATTGCGCAACTCCTATTATTTCGTCAACCGATTTGCATCCGTGTTTGTCGAGCCAGCGGTTTATTCCTTCCGCCATCTCGCCTGCTATAGCTGGGTTCAGGAAATTGGCAGTACCAATCTCTATGGCTTTTGCCCCTGCCATGAGAAATTCCACCGCATCTTCGGGAGTGCAGATACCGCCAAGCCCAATGACGGGAATTTTCACCGCATGAGCCACATCCCATACCATTCTCACAGCCACAGGCTTCACTGCCGGACCAGAAAGTCCGCCGGTTTTTATGCTCAGCTTCATTTTGCGGCGTTCTATGTCAATTGCCATGCCCATGAGGGTGTTTATGAGCGAAACTGCATCGGCTCCCGCAGCTTCCACGGCGCGTGCAATTTCGGAAATGTCAGTTACATTTGGCGACAACTTCACTATTATGGGTTTGCCATAGGCTTTGCGCACAACCGAAACCACGCTTGCAGCCCCTTCGGGCGTTACGCCAAACGCCATTCCCCCGTTCTTTACGTTGGGACAAGATATGTTCAGCTCTATGCACGGAATCTTTTCAAGTCCCGCAAGACGTGAGGCGCACTCGGCATAGTCTTCGGGCGACGAACCTGCAACATTAACAATGACATTTGTGTCGAGTTTTTCAATGCGCGGGTATATCTTATCCACAAAATAGTCAACCCCCTTGTTTTGAAGCCCCACACAGTTGAGCATGCCCGACGGCGTTTCCGCCATACGCGGATAAGGATTTCCCTCTCGGGGTTTAAGGGTTGTGCCTTTCACTATTATTCCTCCTATTTTGGAGAAATCCACGAAATCGGCGAATTCCGGTCCGTAGCCAAACGTACCTGAAGCCGTCAGCACCGGATTGCGGAACTCTATGCCCGCTATATTGGTAGTCAGTTGAGCCATGACAATTTATTTATATTGAATATCGGACCTTCTTTGCACACACATACATTATGCCCTTCGGCATTCTCCTCCACACAGCACAGACACGCGCCCAAACCGCAAGCCATCATATTTTCGAGCGAGGCTTCACACGCCGTTCCGCTTTGACTTGCATACTTCGCCACCGCCTTCATCATGGGCTTAGGACCACACGTGGCTATGTAATCGAACTTTTCGCGCTCCAGCAAACTGTGTTGGGTTACGAACCCCTGTTCTCCTGCCGACGCATCCTCGGTAGTTATGAACACTCTGCCGTATTTTGCGAAATCGTCAAGTTGCAGAATGTCCCTGGCAGAACGTCCGCCAAGCAGGAAAGTAGGTTCCACATCGCGCTTCAGCAATTCCTTGCCCAAATAGAGCAACGGAGCCGTGCCAACTCCCCCGCCCACAAGCAGTTCGTGCTTAACTTTTCCGCCACGTGGCGGAATGGTAAAACCGTTTCCCAAAGGCAAAACCACATTAGCCGTATCGCCGGGATTGAGCGAGCATATATAAGCCGTGCCAACGCCCACATTGTGAACCAGAAGCCACAACTCGTTTTTTTCGCGGTCTACGAAATTCACGGAAATGGGTCTGCGAAGCAACGGAAGCCCTCCCTCGGCACACGCACGCACCTGCACAAACTGCCCCGGCAGTATTTCCGGCAAAGCCTTGCTCTCATCGGTGAGTTTCAAAAGCGAATGTCCCGAAGCAAACCGTTCGTTGGAGACCACTTTCAAGTCAAGAATGTATTTCTTCATTTTATAATCTATATCACATACAAAGTTAGAAAATTCCCATCATATCCAAAACTTTTTCTCTCCCACCCGTCCACAAAATTCATGCATATATGCAAAAAACACAACGGTTGCAAACCGCCAAATGCGGGAAAGCAAACCCCGGATGTGAGCCACCGAAAAAAACATATGGCTTGTTGTAAAAAATACAAGCCATATATTTTAAAATACAAGGCACTTATTTCAAAATATATGCCTTATATTTTCAGCGAAAAATCGCATCTGATTTTCAACAACTTACAAAAGCATAAAAACTACCGTGAAATTCCCCCAAAATACGGTTTGGCTACCACTTCGAATTAAATAATATCTTGGCTTTATGCGTATATCTGATGTTTTACAAAATATGCCCAACACCTTGTAGTATTCGACATAAAACAAAAACGGCAACCGTTTTTCGATTGCCGTTTTTATTAGTGGGCGTTGACGGATTCGAACCGCCGACCCTCTGCTTGTAAGGCAGATGCTCTGAACCAGCTGAGCTAAACGCCCTAAGTGCATATCTGCAAGCGGGATTGGGAAATTTTTTAGTGGGCGTTGACGGATTCGAACCGCCGACCCTCTGCTTGTAAGGCAGATGCT